>Ga0179593_1531073_pt1 | contig 14191 bp, 20 predicted proteins | sample CZODoug2_1_08_16_FD_185931 | JGI IMG/M metagenome (GOLD analysis project Ga0179593, IMG submission 185931) | Vadose zone soil fungal communities from Angelo Coast Range Reserve, California, USA - CZODoug2_1_08_16fungal (PacBio error correction) | ecosystem: Environmental > Terrestrial > Soil >...
GCGCGATCTAGGCGAAGGAAAAAATAGTGTAGGAAAAAGGACCTCCGGCCAATCAGAAAGATAGCTGTCTAAGGAAAGAAAGTCGCAAAGAGAAAGGAAAGAGATAACTCATAGGATCGCCGTAGCGACGTCAGCATGCCGGGGCCTAACAGGTCCCATCCGGAGGCAACCGATCACGTTGAAAAAAAGGAAAAAAGATACTAAGATAGGGAAGAGGAATTGGTCCATAAGCTTTGAGGAGAGACCTTCTCTAAGTGGATTTAAAGGAATCGCTACAAAGGGAAAAAGCAGGAATCATCAAAACATTTAAGAGGAACGGGAAAACGTGAAGAAAAATCGGGAAGAGTGCCAAGGGGGTCCCGAAAGAAAAAAAAAATCCCTAAGAACGTCTTCTCACGAAAAAAGAAATGCCAGAGAAGGGCCCAGCTCCAATCTCATTAGGAAAAAGGAAAGGTTTTTGGAAAAGGGGGGCATCAACTCGAAAAACCGGGCGAAAAAAAATAACCCGGAAAACGTCCAAGAAAGACTGGATCACGCGAGACGGATCCCAAAAAGGACTTTTGGGATCCGTAAGAAAAGATGAAGACAGCCCCAAAAAGGTCACATAGGGAGTGGCCGCAGAAAGGCGGGAAAAATTCTCACGCAAAAAAAAGTTGTCAAGGAGGGAAGCTTGAATGGCCTATCCTTGTCCGATGAACAAAAAAAATCTATCCAAGGAAAGGCCAAAGTTTTAAAAAAGAAAAAGGATACGGAATCGGAAGGAGGAGACTGATGCAATTTCAAATCGCGGAAAGCTTGAAAAAGTCGAACGACACGGAAATCAAACCGGCAGAAAAAATAACGAAAGAAAGGACCGATGCCGAGCACCCAAGACGTTGGGACGAAAACGTGATCAAAAGAAAAGTCGCAGGGGACACTTGGAAAAGGGGGAATTGCAGCCGAAGGGGAAAAACCTCGTGCGATTGAGCCGCTTGCCGGAGGATGGGAGAGAATAACTGTTTTGTAAGACTCGTGCGGAAAGCGTGACAGGCCTGTGTAGGAAGGGGGATCAAAAAAGGAAACACGCTGAGCCGTGGCCTCGGAAAAAGCGAGATGCGGTTGTTACCACAACAAAGAAGTCTGAAGAACGGAAAAAGTCCAAGGGGGGGGGGCGCTAAAGAGAGTCAAAAGCGGCGAAGCTTGCTAGAAATGAGGAAGGCTTTATGGACTAGAAGCTCGCTCAAGTCTTTGGAAATCGAGAAGGAAACAAAGGAGAGCCGAAAAAGGGAGGTCATTTTCTCCATGGCGGCCCCGGTTCCTTAAAGGGGAGGGGGCAAAGAGAAGCGAAAAAGAGAGGGCCGGTGAAAGAACAACAAGGAGGAAAGAGAAAAGAAGACCTTAAGGAACATAGGGCGCCCTTTTATAAAAAGACCGTCTGGAGGGGGGACAACGGAAAAGTGAACTGCTAAGAAAAAAAGTTGGCCAAAAGACAGGCCATCCATCGTCTGCGGAGGAGCGATCGACGAAAAAGGCGGGAAAGCAAAAAGAGACAGAATCTTCGGAAAAAATTGCCAAGAAATCGAGCAAAAAAAAAATGGAAAAAAGGTGGGGGAAAAGGGGTGCTGTGCGACATCCCAAAAAAGAGGGCGCTGAGAGGCACAAAGTTCCGAAAAAAAAAACAGAAAAAAAATCCCAGAAAAAGAGGGCTGCCGTCCCTCAGCCGAGTCGGCACCATAAAAATAAGGGGCCAAAGATCAATAAAAAAAGGGTCTCGTCAAGGGTTCTCCGATAAAAAACTCGGATAAGGTCACAAGACTGCAGAGGGGGGAATTCTCAAACGAAACTCCCGTCCGCCCACCCGTGGGGTGGATAAGAAATCAGGAAAGGAAAAGTTCTTCGACTAGCGAGAATTAAGGGGAAAATCGACGGGGGAGGGGGAAATACTTGGGAAGGAAAACAAAACTAGCCAACAGCGCCTTCGTGAAAAAAAGCGAGGCAGCGACGAATAAGGAAAAGCTACGGAACTGAAGCTTCAGAGGGGGCAACCACGGAGGGATCACCTCCGAACGCCGCCAAAAGCTTCTTCGGAGGGAAAGACCGTCTTGAAAGAGACCATCGCTCTAAGAAGGAGAAAAATCCCGGCGAAAGAAACCGGAAAGAAGGAAGCGCGTCTCTCTCGAACCAGAGACGTCTGGTCAAAAGGGGGCCGGTCTGTATGAAGGGGAAAAAAGCGGGCGCCAACATTGGGGAGGAAAAAGTGTGAGGCTACAAAGGCTTTCTTTCGCGCTTCGCGGAAAAAGGGAATGGCGAGACCTCACAAAAGGCCCATTCGGGTCCGGTCAAAGCCCACAAAAGGGTCGAGGCTCAAGGAAAATGAAATGGTCTCGATGATGGCATCTTCGCGAGATGGCAGAGAATAGAGATAACGCAAAGAAGGACGGCCTCAACGAGAAACAAAGGAAAAAACCTCCTAAAAGAAAGACATGCCCGACGAGATCGGTGCAAAGGTAACGGCTAGTTCGTCAAGAAATTCTCCGACGGGAGAAAGAGCGATAAAAAGTCCAAGGGGAAAAAACGAGAAGGTTAAATTGGGAAGAAAAGGAAAAGGCCAACGCGAAAGAACTGCCGTCAAAAGAGGGGAAACTCTTCGCATGCAGGAATATAAGAAAACGATCTGCGAAGAAGAAAACGGAGAGGAAAACGAAGCGTTGAAAAGCTTTAGGGAAGGGAAAAGCAGACCTGGAGAAAGGAGTGTGGGGCTCCGAAGGATAGGCGCAAACTGGTCGCAACACGAGGAAAGAAGGCGTTAAAGCAGGGAGAAAAAAATACAAAATCTGGTTGCCGAACAGAAGCTTCGGGATCGAGCACCGTCGCGTGGATGCCTGGATAGGGAATGACAAGGAGAAATTGACCATCAGCGAGAATTGAAAGAACCAGAAAGAGAGAAAGACATCAAATCGTCTCAAAAAAGGAAAGGGGATGGGCTTCGAGGTGCACGGCAATCGCTCATTGTGCAGATACTCAAAAGGCGTCTCTCGAAGCCGAATTTCATAAAAAAAAGGCTGAAACGATGCAAGGAAAAAAAAGAGCCGCCCAAGCAAAACATCAGCCATCGTTCAGGAAGGGGGATTGTATCAACAAGTAGGCCGTTAAAGAAATCCAGACAGAAAAAAAAAGCGGGGAGCTCGTACTAACCCCGAATGACCTTTTGGAAGGAAAGAAAAAGAGACCCGCTCAAACTCCTTAGCGGATATAGCAAGCATGCAGAAACGAGAGGCTGCTCGTGAGAATTGGCAGGAAAAAAACCTTACTTGAAAAAGACACCGGCCCGAAAAGCACTCTGGTGACAAAACGGAAAGAAGGAAAAAATCCCGGCGTCTCTCGGAAGAGGGAAGAACTAATGAAGGAGGATCCTGGGGTAAAAAGCATAACAAAGAAACGGGGAGGTGTAAAGAGAAGAGCGTGTCGCATCACAGCCGTTCGGGCACGGATGGGAACTGGAAAAACTCGTAAAGAGACGGTACCAATTTAGAAAAGCTTAAAATCCGTAAGGACAGAAAAAAAAAAAAGAGGGAGCAGGAGGGACTTTGACTGACATCTGTTCGTAAGTGGGGGCTTGCCGTTCAAAAGAGAAAGACGTTGATGGAAAAACGCGGAGAAATCGAAAAGTGACGAAAAGGAGTAAGGGGGAGGGTGGTAATTAACGGGCGCGGAAATGTTTTTGCAGGACGGAAAAAATAACGGGGGGGTTAGGGGAAAAACTCAGCTAGAAAAAAAAAAAAAAACAAGTCTTGAAAAGGGGAGGGACGAAAACGTCGTAGTGCATGCGATTCTCCTCGAAAAGAGAGGTTGAAGTTAAGACTCGCTCTAAGAATTGGCCGTGAACGTCGGGGGAAGGATTTGCAAGGTGGGCAAGAGACCATGGGTGGGAAACGCACTGGCCTAAGGGGAAGGGGGAGGGGGCAACTTAAAGCGTCATTCAGGGGGAAAAAAAATCAACAAAAAATAAAGAGGAAAAGATATGGAAAGTATAAATTCAACACTACCTCTGGCCGTGACAAAAAAGAAAAAGATTACCCACTGCAGGGGGAAAGAGAGGAATCTCCGCACGGACGACACGGAAAAAATGAAGGATGGGAAAGCAGAACAATTCTAAGAAAGTCTGTCACTTCACCTAAACGAGCTACGGATCTCCGTAAGCTCTGGAGAAAGGTTTATTCGACAAGGAGGAAAGCTACATCAGAGGCGTGACAAAATCGGAAAAACTATCCAAACCACTGCATCAGGGGAGAGAAATCTGAGCGACCTCACCTATTATGAAGGAGAAAAAAGAAATTATCGACGGAAAGAAGGAAACTCTCCAGAAAGAAAAAAGTCCTAAAGGCGAAAAATCCAGCAAGAAAAAATTGAGGAGAAGCTCTCCCCCAAAAGGACCAAAAACAAAACCGACCTCTCGTAGAAAGAAAGAGAGAACTCCTGAATAAGGTCGGGGGATGTTTCAACTACTAGCGCGATTTACATCGGAAGCATTGTCAAAGGAGGGGAGTTTCTCTAACGAAAAGAAAAAAGGCCAACTCGTGACCGAGAAAGAAGAAAAGGACCAGGGAGCATCCTGTTGATGGGGCCAAAAGGGCGTCGTGAAAAAGCGGGAGGAAAGGAGAGACAATCAAACCTCTGCTTTGCTTCCGTAAAAAGAGAAAAGAGACATTGCCGCAAAAAAGGGAAACACCCAAGCGGAAAACGAAAAATGCGGAGGGAAAAAATTCCAGAAGCGACAAAAAAGGTGGCGGAAGGGTTTCCGTAGCGCAAGGAGAAACAGATGTTTGAAGAAGGTCATGAACAAGTTGGAAAAAGCGTCAGCAGGGGAAAACCGACCATGGTGATTCTACAAGAGAAATGTCCTGGCGCTGCCGCACCTGCTGTAGAGCGACTGAAAGAGATAGATCCCGTCGAGAAAGGAAGGAAGAATGTTGCGGCAAACGTCAGGAAAAGGAAGGATCCGCGAAAGAAGGTTAAACTCTTCGGGGGCTGGAGAGGCCCCATGTACAAATCTTCAAGGCAGCCGCACATGCCAAAAACTTCCTCGAAAAAAAAAAACGCCTGCTGGAAGGAAAAGGTTCGGCAACAGGACTTCGAGGAAGTCGGCCTTGACAGGGAAAAGATGGAACTTGCACTATCATCATGCAACTCGGAAGCAAGGAGTTTATGAGACCGCCTCCGTCCAAAGGAGGTCTTCCTGAAAAAAAAGAGCTATCGCAAAAAGAGAAAAAGGATGAGGAATATCGATGAGCGTAAAACGTCCGGCGAAGTAGGCATTTCTGCGGCTGCGTGCTAAAGGGAGGAAAAAAAGAAGTCCCCGAGAAGAGTGACTTTAAAAAAAATAGACTAATTCTTGGGAAGGGGATCAAATCCGGAGAAAAATCTCGAAGAGGAGACGTTATATTGAAAAAGGGCAAAAAGTCCTATGAGTCAGAAGGGGAGGGCGCCCCAAAGAGAAGGAAAAAGTAGAAGAGGAGGACGATCGGCGAAAGCCTTTCAGGGAGGCCATTGGGAAAGGCAACGCAGCTTGACAAGCAAAGATTGCTTGGGCATCCTCGAGAAAACCGCAACGTATAAAAAAGGAAAATGGATCGAAAGACGTTCACCCGATGAAAAAGGGAACCCTTCCGCGACCAAATCCGCCAAGGAGGGAAAGTTTTTTGGACGAAAACACTCGGTAGGAAAAAAACGATCCTTGAAAAAAAGGCCGAAAGAAATTGAAAGGGAAGGGTTCAAAAGGCATCTTTTGCCTTAACATGCAATGGCCGCTAAAGAAGAAAAACGGCGACCTGGGGGGAAAAAAGAGCAATAGATCGAGAAAAAATGAACAGGAAAAAAAAAGAAACGAAGAAGAAAGGACAAAAATATCCGCAAAAAGGGGGAAGAGAGAAACGCTCAAAGAAGGATCCCCGACAACCCATCCTCACAAAGGTGGCAGGACTACGATAAAACGTCTCTAAGAAGTATGGCATCCGGTACGTACCACGAAAAAGGGCACGCGGAAATGCGCGAGTAACATCAGAAAAAAAAGCGTATAAACTGTGTCAGCGCAACAACTTGGAGCAGGACGTGCGTGGGGACGGTAAAAGCAGTTCCAAGAAGAAACGTGAAAAAAAAATTTCCAGGAGGGAGGAGCTGGAAAAGAGGAGATTGAGAAATACATAGTCTGAGAGTTGAGAGGCTTTGCCAGGAACTGGGGGGAAGAAAGACTTTCTTGGGAACAAAAAAAAAAAAGCGCCGAGGAGGTACGAGGAGGGGAATCTTGTGTTTTCGACGGGAAAAAGGGGGGCTGCCTTTGGCCTCGAACACGCATGGAACTTTGGGGGGGGAAGCCACAGCAAAAAAAAAGCCTAAAAGAAACCTATCTTTAGATGGCCGAGAGAGGCAATTCATGCACTGTATCTATAATGATTTCCGGATAGGGAGGGATCGCTCAGAAAAAAAGAATTCTTGAAAGCGAGCGTGGGAAGCGGCGCCAAATTTGAATCGAACATAGGGTCCCCAGTGAAAAGCATTAAGCGGGTGATTGGGGCCAAAGGGGGAAAAGATCGGGAAAAGGAGATCGGTGAGGAAAAAGAATCAATAAAAAATAGGGTGGGCCGGCTTAAGGGGGGGGGGGGGGGTTGATGTTTGCCGCAACGACCAGCTGAAGAGACATTGAAAGACCGGGGCACGACTCAGGGAAAAGCGGGCAGAAAGAAAAATCTCAAGAAAGCCTTACGGGTCTAATCCAGAGAAAGGAAGAAAAACATGATCGATATATGGCATTTCCCAGACAGAGAAAAGAGCCCCGGAGAAGCGAAGCCATGAAAAACGCTTCGTGCGGACAAGGAACCTGCCAAACCAGTGTTCAAGCCAAGTAAACATTTCCAAAGATAAACTCTCCCAGACCAAGGCAAGACTCTTCACAGAAACGCTGCAAAAAAAGTAGTAGGAGAAAAAAAGAAAAAGAAGTCAAGAAAAAACTAACGATGAAGGGTCTGGGGGGTGAGAAAAGGAGAAGAAAGGTATAAAAAATTGTCACGTGGCAGCAGGAAAAAAGAGTACCATTGGGGGGGAAGGGAAATCCCCGAAAAAGACAGGCTCGTAGAAAAAAGGGCATGAGGATCGTCGGAAGCGACCTCATTGTCAGCCGTGATAAAGGAAGAAAAGGGTTCTACAAGAAAGCCCAACATAAGAAAAAAGAAAGGGTGAGGAAAAGAAAAATGACGGGCGACGGTTCGCTATCGTCGGGTAATCCTGAAGGCAAAGGGGAAATTCACTCGTAAAAGACGCCAACATCCAAAAACTCAACGCCAGTTGAATAAATCGCTTATGCGAAAAAAAGGGCCCAGGCCGCATCAAAAAAAGGGAGCACTGTCCTCGACGACCCCTTAACAGTCTTGAGTTGGAGGGAGGCCGTAGGGAAGAAAAAGAAAAAGGCGCGCGAGTTTGACACAGGAAAAACAAACATGGACTGTCGGGGAGCTGGGGCAGCATTGGGGGTGGGGTTGTTTGGGGTTTGGGGGGTGAAGTCGTACAAAAAAATGCCGAGAACCACTTAGGAAGAGCTGAAGAATACTTCATAAGAAATGCTTGATAGCACCGGCAACGATCACTTCCGCCTGTAGAAAAAGACTCCATGGGGAAGGTGACTGAAATCGGAATCGTCTAGGAAAGGATACTCCAGAAAAGTCTCCCAAAATCTTCAGGAAAAGAAGAGGAGAGAATAGAAAAAAGGTTCCCGGCAGCGTCGCCTGCTTTTACAGAAAAAAAGTTTCAAAAAGGAACGACTTCAAAGAATAAGAATTTCCACAAAGTGCGATTCATGAGAAGAAAGGGAACACGCGTCCTAATAAATCTTTCGGCAAACCGGCATCCGAGCTCCAAGGAAAATCTTCAACAGAAGAAAGAAGCTCCCTCGAAACGAGAGAAAAAAAAAAAAGCCACACGGAGATGAAAAAGCCTGCGAGGATCTACCGGGGAGGCGCGGCGAAAAGATTGGATGGGGGAAAAAAAGAGAGAATAGTCTCCAATGAAGGAAAAAGAACAAGCTCGGGGAAAAAGCATAGAAAAATCAAACGTCCGGTCTGAAGAATAAAAAAATCGAAACCGGGCTAGTCAACGTCTCTTAATTGCCGGTATAGGAAGGGGCAGGATGCCCTGAAATATCGGGTCAGCAAAGTCCTAAGCGGGTTCGACTGACAATAGGGGGGGTCATCATAAGGCACCATGCCGTTCTGCATTGTCAAGAAACGATCGAGAGGAGGGGGGGAAGTCCCGCTCTCCACGAGAAAGCAACGATCCCAGCATTGAGCGAGTCGTGCTTTTCCACTCAAGAAGGCCGGGGGGACAGAAAAAAAACTCAAAGCCAGCTTAAATCGGAACTTACGTAGGGCATTCCGGCAGCGCCCTTGGGGGCGAGGGGAATCCCTACGAGGAAAAAATTGACGCAGCAGCCAAGGAAAAAACGCGCAGGAGAAAAAAAAGCTGTGGGGGCGGCAAGAGTGCGCCGGGAGCAGGAAAAGAGAGCGTGCCGCCGGCACATGACATCGGGTGCGCCGTGAAATGCCGCCAGCCTCTTTTGCAGAGGGAGGAAATTATCCTGGGAAAAGCCGGGGGAACGGAGAGACCATAAACATCCGCAAGAAAGTCGCGAGGAATCCGTAAACGGCGAGAGGGCCTCAAAAGGAGGCTGTGGGGAAGAGGGGGATCTAGGCTCTAGAAGGGAATCTACGATTCATCAGTGGATTCGGGTCGAGAATCACAAGAGGGGGCTTCATGAAGGAAAACTTTTTGAGTCGTCAAGAATCTGTCGGAGGAAGGACTGCCCTTTCCCGTATTTACGAAAAAAGAGTTCTTAGGAAGAAGAAACCTTCGGAGGGAGAGAGTATCTTCTTTATCGTAAGAGTTCGGGAAGGGAAGGGCTCGAGTGATTCCGAACGGAAGAAGGTTATTTGACGGGGGGACGACTTTCAGGAAGAAAGGTGCGGGGGAGAGGAACCATCTAAGGTATGCGCAGCGCCGGACGCCTAAAAACAGTCCTTAGTTAAAAATCGCATAGTGGAAAAAGAGACTAACTCTAGGAGTATCTCAACGAGAAAGGAAGTGATGGCCGTCGGGACTCCCAGCAAAGGGGAAGAGAAGAATAGGTGGCCGCAGTCTTGCGCTGCAGCTAGATAGAGGGGGACCATGGGGGGGCGGTTGGAAAAGAAATCAGCCTGTCGTGCAGGGAATAAAAGGTCTCCATATGCGGGACTGACGGAAAGAACACCTCAACAACAAAAACTGCTGGGACTTGCGGTACCAAAAAGCGCTACAGGATTGTAAAAAAGCTTAAGGCAGAAAACTCCGGTGGAAGTTGTAGGAATTGCACCCTCGGACAACAATACCTCGGCGCGGGTTCTCCAACGCTATCCAGAAAAAAAAAAAACCCCCCCCCAAAAAAAAAAAAAAAAAAAAAAACACCCAAAAAAAAAAAACCCAACCCAAACCAAACCCAATTAGGTCGCGAATAAAGATCGGCTAGCCGTCATTCAAGGAAAAAAAAGTGGTTAATGAAGATCGTTGCGGGGGGCCAAAAAAAAAAACTCTTTGGGGCAAACCAAAGAAAGTACAAGTCAAAGATAACCTCTAACCGGGAAGGACTAAAGGAAAATGAAAAAGATGAAAAACGAGAAAGAAAAAAATTCGACGGCAAAGAAAGGAACTGATGTGGGATCAGGAACGCGATATGGTGCCGCCTCCAACTTAGGAAAAGAAAGACAGACTTACTGAAGGGACGTAACAAACCAAAGGACGTCGAGAAAAAAACTACATCTTCGGACGGGGGGCTTCAACAACATACTAGCGAAGAAAAGGAAGGGAAAACATTGGAAAGAAAAAAACCGAGGAGACTAAAAATCTGAATTCGTGGAAAGACGCAGGAATTAAGCTTGGACTTCTACTTGGACAGGGAAATTGCGGAAAAAGAGGTCCGAATCAATCGAAATCACGAAACACACCGGGCCGGCGCAAGAGAGAAACCGAGACCCTAATCTATTCCTCAGGTGAACACCCCAATTCAGGAAAAAAAGGGACTTCCATTCATAGGGGAAAAGAAACATAGGAGGGCGCGATCAAAAAAAAATTGGGGGGAAGGAAGCTGGGGAAGGGGTTCGAGCAAAACTCCCGGAAACGAATACCGAGTGGGGAAAAATCAATTGAAAGGAGGGGCATGCTAAAAAGGCCGGCCAGCGACTGAAAAGCGGAAAAAGGCCCATGACCCCTGGTTATAAATCCCAATTTCGATCGTTTCGGAGAAAAAAGTGCTCTTCGAAGAGAATAAAAAGAGCGTCAAACCGAACCAGAAAGACACATGTAACGGATACAGGCGATCTTTTAAGTCGAACTCAATTCTAAAAAAAGGAAAAAGGAACACGCTTCCGGAAAAGATGACCCAAGGAAAGATGGAGGTCCCTATACAGATTACCAAAAAACAGCAGCGTGGGTTTTGTTTTTTTGGTTTGTTTCTTCCAAAGAAAGTGCTCGCTCAAGAAAAGGGACGGAGGGGAATTCGGAGGAAAGGAGTTTCAAAAAGAGGGCAATGAGTCGGAGAATTGATCCCTTCTCGCAGAGACCAGACGCCGATCTGAAATCTCTCTAAAAAAAAGTATGAAAAAGAAAAAAGAGTCGAAGGGAATTTCGAAGATGCCGGAGGATGTCATAATGATGAGAGCGTTCTCAGAGGAAGAAAAAAAGCCCTGTAACAAAAGATCGGTGGACAAAACCTGCATAGGAGAAACGTGCGGGACCGTGGGAGAGAAAAAAAAAAGCGCAGAACTTCAGCAGGGGGATGCCTTTAATATGGAATGTGCAGGAAATTTCCGTTGAGCAGCTGCCTTGGGAGAAAATTTTGAGCAAAAAAAACGACTTGAGGGATAACAAAAGGCAATAATCTGAAAAAAAGAAAGTCGACTGCGCATCGATAGCTTGTCCGCAAAAGACAGAAAAGGTCGCTCGGAAAGGAGAAAGGAAAAACTACTCTCAAGGAACGGCAACGTTCTTAGAGAAGCGACACCACCCAGGGGCATCTTCCAAGGGAAGGGGTTTTCCATCAGTTGAAGAAAACTCTTACTGAGGGAAGGAAAACTCGCCTAAAAAATCAAAGAAAGAGGATGAAAAGGGTTCGCGGTTGTGGAGAAAAAGAAGGGGACACAATAATCGCATTGGGTTTCACATGAGATCGAAGGGGACTCGGGAAAAAAGAGCGGGGAAAAAACACGGTGAAGGGTCAGTTCCGAGAAAAGAACTACTCCTTAGGGGGGAAAACCAATGCCCAAAAAACAACAGGTGCCGGAGAGAAAAGCCCTCCGAGTCATGGTCACGAGAAAGAAGGGGGAAGTGGCACGGGGTCAGCAAACGTCATTAGACAAATCACTCTCAAGGAAAAAAAATGACCCGAGAGAGATGTCCATGGAAGAGAAGGAGACGCACAGACCAAAGAAAAACCAACGGGGAAAACCGGTGCGGAAAGGGAAAATGGTAAATGCGCCTTAGCGTAATTCCTTTGGGACCTAATTTCGGTCGAAGGAGGGCCGTCCTTACTGGAGAAAGGGGGCTATTTGAGAGGAGGGGGAAAAGTTTCGAAGGACAGCCGTCAGAAAAACGCAGAGGGTTGGAGGGAGAGGTCTCTGGGTCTTTCCTGAACATCGAAAACTAAAAAAAACGCTGGGGGAAACCAAAAGAACATGAAAAAAAGGTTGGTGGGGATGGTACAGAAACACGCAAACTAAGAAGGAAAACCAAAAAAGAGTCTTAAGGACCGGTGGAGGGAAAGAAATCAAGATCTCCAGGGATCGAGAAGAGTGATGAATCGGATAAGCAGATATAGTCTTCTCAAACAAGAAGGGGGGTGTCCGGAAAAGGGCCACTTCAAAGAAACAGAGGTGGCAGGTGTCGTCAACCTGTTTTCACTTCCGGGGAGGGGTCTTCGGGGGGAAACAGGCTATGCGTAAGAAGACTCAACGGATTTTTTAGAGACTAACCACTATAAAAAAGGTCGAAAGGTAGAGATTCCGGAAAAAAAGAGGAAAAAAGAAAGGAGATATACACTACGACAAAGGCGAGGCGTCTAGAAAGCTGGAAAACCAATCTTGGGAAGAGAGAGGATCTCTCCCTATAGATAGAGAGAGGGGAGAAAGTACGAGATTCTCATTGAAGACGATCATTCTAGCGGGCAAGAAAGAGGGACGCTTGAAGGAAGGGTTTTGAACGAGGTGGAAGTCAAAAATGAAGAACAACCGGACAGTCACCATAAGGGGGCAGCAAGGAAGAGTCCAACGCAAAGACACCTTAAAAAGGCTTGGAAATGAAAACCAAAAGTGCAATAATTCCTTATTCAAAGTTCTACTGCAAGAAGGAAGAAAAGGGTGAACTGGAGGGAGAAAAGAAAACGCTATCTTGGGGTAGAAAAAAAAGCATTTCTAAGGAAACGTAAATGGGAAATCTCTTCACATGAAAAAAGTGAAAAGGGGCTTCATTCCTACGGGAAAAGAGAAAGCCCGAGAAGGGAAAGATTTAAAAACGGGGGTCCACGAATAAACTACGAAGAGGGGAAAAAAAGAACCGGTGACTTGACATGCCTCGTCAGAAAGAAGGCCTTCCTAAGGGAAAGGGAAAAGAATGGGGGCTGGGAAGAAGGGTCGTGAAAAAAAAAATCCTGAAGACCTCGTGCCGAACTCCAGCCAGCCAAACAGGAGAAAAGGCCCCTCCTGTGAAAAAGCTATCCACTCAAAAGAGAAAGAATGTGGACAAAAAAAGCTAGGAAAAACTGAGAGACAACAAGTGCCCAGGCGGGTCACAATGGTTCTATTGAGGGCATGTCCGGGGGGGGGAAAAAAAGGCGCCCGGTGTTTTGGGAGGGGGAAAAAAAGAAAAGTCGGGCCTTTACAGATGGGGAACCAGCGGGCTGTCAGGGAGAGCTCACTTAAAAAAAAAAAGGCCTCTCAAAAAAAAACGTTATCGGGTGAGACCTGGAGAACCTGTAGGAGTCTTGGAGGAAAAACCCCGCCCTGCCGAGGGAACTTTTTGGAAAAAGATGAAAAGGAAATAGTCGCTATCTTGGGGGAGAGACCAATTCGATAGGATCAACGCTAAGAAAGAGCTTAACCAACGAGGGAAGAGGAAAGGTCCTGCAAAATCATTAGGAAGGATGGTCTATGCTTGGGACGCGCATCAACTTTTCGGCCAAAAAAATTAGCCAATCTCTAAGGGGGAAGATATTCCAAGGCAGACGGAAAAGAAATTTCAGGGGGAAAAAAAAAGTCGACTATAACCGAGAAAGAATCTCGCCAGCGTGAAATATGATCAATCGAATACTCGCACGGCTACTAAGGACCGGTATCGTAAGCGACTCATACAACACCAAAGGAAAGAAGAGATTCGAGATAGGGAGAAAAAAAAGATCGGGAACCCGACCTCAGGCGAGATGTTAGGTTGCTTAAAGGTCCAATCGTGCCTAAAATCATGACGGGACGCCCGGCAAGCGATGAAGGAGCAAAAAAAGGAAGAGAAGGTGTTGCAAGAGGGAAAAAAATCCGGGCCAGGGCCGGTAGTTCATGATGAAAAGCAGTCGCGGACCTGGGCGAACAGAACAAGAGAAGGCCTTAGACAGAAGGAAGGGGGGAGATCCTAATGGAGGAAAAAAGGGATTTCCCTGGAAAAAAGAAAAAAAAGCCCAGAAATAGATCTGAAGACCGGAAAAAAGAGCGCGAACTCGCCTGAACCGTGGAACTCCCCGCAACGGACGAAAATTTTTATATGAAGAAGAGTTGCTGGAAAATCAGAAAACTCAAAACCCTCATCCCAAGGTATGAGTTTCCAGTAGTGAAAAAACGCTACTTCGAAACGAAAAAAAAGGGTCTCGAAAAGAAGGGAACTGACCATTGACAAAGAAACGGGTTCGAAGAGGAATCAGAAAGTCCTAGAAAGGAAACTGAACTGGGTGTTTAAATAGAGATAGAAGCTAGTGCGCGCGGCCATGCAAAGTTGCAAAAAAAAGGGTGACGAGTCGTAAATTGATCTTGCAAGAAAGGCCGGAAAGTCGAGCAAGGAAAAAAAGAAGTCACCCATAGGCCGTCGACTCGCAGGGAAAAGTCCGGAGGAAACCGCTGCGAAGCGCGGGAAGGGGTATCTTATCATAGAAAACAATGAA
>Ga0179593_1323419_pt1 | contig 14190 bp, 18 predicted proteins | sample CZODoug2_1_08_16_FD_185931 | JGI IMG/M metagenome (GOLD analysis project Ga0179593, IMG submission 185931) | Vadose zone soil fungal communities from Angelo Coast Range Reserve, California, USA - CZODoug2_1_08_16fungal (PacBio error correction) | ecosystem: Environmental > Terrestrial > Soil >...
TGGGCCGCGAGGGGACAGAGTCCGCCGGGCTGACCACCGGAGAAAATGCAACGAGCCAAACATTGATGACGTCTAGTGCGACAGTCGTACAAGAGAGGGGGAACACAAGTAGTCCGATGCGACGCTACTTAGTCACAGCCGTCAAAAAATACCCCAAGGGGGACGGGTTTTTCAAAAGGAGTGGAACTGACTCCCGCCGTGACGCTCCCCTGGAATTTCTTCCCAACGGAAGGGACCATCTAGCCAAAGGGCAAACGCGGAGGGGAGGCGGTTAAAAGGCCCTTCCTGAAAGAGGGAGTGTCTCGTCGCCGGTCCCCGTACGGTGTGGTGGCAGTGTGTGGGGGGGACACCAAAGAGTAAACCCTTGGGACTCACCAGGCCAGCATCAAGTTAAAAACCAGATAAGATGTGTGCGTGCTGTGTCGGGTGTCTGAGAACTGACAAGGGGGCAATTGAGCAGCCCATTCACTAAGGGGGGGGGGAAGTGCGCGTTGACGCACCGGTTAGAGAGGGTGTGTCTTGTTTCGGGAACGGGGACCCGATACCATAAAAGGCGAGAAAGAGTCACGTGGTCAGAGGGGGGTCAGGTTCTCGCCGGCTAGGGGCGAGCGTTCAAAAGTAGGGGGGCGGAGAAACCAATATAACAACAAAAAAAAATGAACGCGATGCCAGACCTTCAAGGGGTATAAAAAAAGAATCGGGAGCCGGGGGTCGGCTGAGGAGAAAGAGGGCTGAGTTGCTGAGCCGGGGGACCGGTAGGAAAAAAAAGTCCCGTGCTCCTCCATGCTAGGAGAAGTACCCGGGGCGTCCTGGGAGGGGAGCTTTTCGGAAGTGCTACTGGAACCCCTCGTGGAAAAGGGAGGAAGGAACAATTGTGTGCCAAAAGAACTTTGTTGGGGGGGTGCGGGGTGTCAGGCGGTTGGAGAAGGGCTTTGTGTGAGGGGTGGGTTTGGGGGGGGGGGCGTTTTTTGCCCGTTGTGGGGTGTACGTTTAGCAGGGGGGTATGTGAGTGGTGGGGCTGGTGGGGGAATCGGGGGGGGGGCAGGGCAGTATGTGAAGTGGGGGCGACTATGCTGGTGGAGGGGTCGTGAATGTAATAATAAAAAAAGTGTGGGGGGGCGTGTTGTTTGGTTATGAAGTGGGTGATAGTGGGGCTTGTCTTTTTGTTTTCTGGGGGGGTGTTAGTATTTGTCTTGTGGGGGGGGGGGGGGGGGGGGGGGGGGGGGGGGGGGGGGGGGGGGGGGGGGGGGGGGGGGGTGGGGGGGGGGGGGGGGGAGGGAGGGGGGGGGGGGGGGGGGGGGGGGGGGGGGGGGGGGTGGGGGTTGGGGGGGGGGGGGGGGGGTGGGGGGGGGGGGGGGGGGGGGGGGGGGGGGGGGGGGGGGGGGGGTGGGGGGGAGAGGGGGGGGGGGGGCGGACGGGGTGGGGTGGGGGGAGCAAGGGGGGTGGGGGGGGGGGGGAGGGGGGGGGGGGGGGGGGGGGGGGCGGCAGCGGGGGGGGGGCTGTGGGGTGGCGGGGGGAGGCTTTGTGGTTTGGTGCTTTGACTATCACCGTTTTTTCTAGGCTGTTTTTTTTTGTGTGGGGAGGTGTGGGGGGAGCGGAGTGCGGCGGTAGCCGGGGCGGAGCGGGGGGGTGTGGTGAGCGGGGGGGGGGGGGGTGTGTGGGAGGGGGGGGGGGGGGGGGGGTGTTTGGGGCGTGGCGGTGTGGCGTGCACGGTCATCTGGGGGGGGGTGGGGGGAGGGGGGAGGGCAGGGGCGTGGTGGGGGGGCTGGGGGAGAGGTGGGCCACCGGGGGGGGGGGCGGGGGGTCAGGCGGGGGGTTGTGGGCATCAGGTAGGGGGGAAACACAGATGTATTTGTAACGCAAGTGCCCATTTGCCGGAGGGTCCGGGCACACCAACATTACAGAAAGAAGGGGGAGATGGGACACGCAGACGGGCCTGGCTTAAAATGACAAAGAAAGTACACTAATAGTTTTATTCGCAGCCGGGGAGGGGTATAACACAACTCCCTTGATAGTTTATGAAAATAACCGGGGCATGAGGTTACAAGACGTTCCTCCGGAGTAACGGCCGTCCAAAGGGGAACTAATGACATTAATCTAATTAATCAATTAAAACGAAAACATTAACACTCCACTTTACCTAATCAGGAATTCAAATAAAAAGTACCGTGCGCAACCGACAGAAAAACTTGGAAAGGAGGAAGTCTTTGGGAAGAGAGAATGAGCGACTTGCCCAGAGGGGGAGAACTTTGGGATCTCATTGATTCCAGAGGGGAAGCTAGAGTCCTGCGGTCTAAGATACAAGGGAAGAGCCTGCAAAGGGAAGAAATTTGTGGCAGGGCAGAAAGTTAGCCGCCACAAGGGGCGAGAAATGGGAAGCGTAGGGGTTCGGACAGTCCTGGGAAAAAGTCCAGGGAAAAGGGAGACTGCCCAGCCTTTTAGACCGCCCATTGGAAGAAGAACGGAAGCGGGGTCTACTGGGGAGAAGCTGAGGGGTGCATTGCGCTCTAAAAAAAAAAGCAAACGATCCTTAACGACTCGCTCAGCCAAATAAAGCAGCTGCTTCTGAAAAGGAGAACACAGCGTTCCGCCTGAAAAGGCAAAAAGAGTGAGAAGCCTCGCCGTGCTTAGAGGGGGATAAAGGAGATGGGGGGGGGTGTCGCTGCATGAAAAACACTGCATGGCGGCCGGACGCAAAACTGATTTGGCAGGAACTCAGGGGGACGTCGTGGAAGCGTTTCGTGAAACGTCGTGGGGGGGAACTTGTATGGCTCGCGACGCCTGCCAACGCAGACAAGGTCTCGGGGGGGCAGATTGAAGCGCCACTCAGCTTTAAAACTGTGTTGGGGGGGGTTGGGCCAAGTGCCGTCACGTGATCGCCAGCACAAAAAGGGTTCACCCTGCTCGGGAGGAAATCTCAGAACAAGGGCTCAAAAAACGGCTTCTGATCTGCTCGATCAAGAATCTTGCAGGTAGACAAAGTCCCTTGTTCCAAAAAAGTCGTGGGGAACCCCCACGGAACAATGAAGTACCTTAAACTAAGGGATCCAAATACCCCCTTCAGCTACCTAAAAATACCCAAAACGCCGGGAGAAAACCCGATAACTCTGGGGAGGGGAGAATAAATCCTCTCCGCCGGCTTCCTGGTCTATGCGCCCCAACCACAAAAACTAAGAACGGCAGCTACTGCATACAAACAAGGCGCTTGCCTCAAAGATCAGACGGTGATCATGAGCGTGGTAGAAGAGGCAAAGGACTTATTGGCACCAAGGGAAAAACCGCAATCCTCATCGCGGTGGGCATGAAACACCATGGAGGAAATAAGGTTTCGACTGATTTTTGAGCCTGAAATCTCCCCCGAGAGCCAAAGCACGAACGCCCCTATCTCGTTTGGAGAAGGGGCAAAACGTCAACCTCCCTCCCAAACCCCACGAGAGGCCTGCAACATCCAACGTGTTGACGTTTCAATTCAGCGACGAAGGAGGTTTGGAAAGGGAGCATGGTGGGGCGGAGGAGAAAGGGCAAACGTTACACCGAACTTTCCCGTTGCGACCGGTCGGGGAAAGGATCGGATCATTGAAAAAAAGGAAGACAGGTGACGGGGAAGGGGACCAATGTGGTTGTACACCTGAGGGAAGAAAGCCGGCACGCCGAACCCTTGACTAGCCGAAGCGCACAGTTGCTGATGGAACTACCGTTTTTTGGTGTCATCCCACAGAGATAAAGGGGGGGGGGGTGGCTACGCATAGGAGTAGCGTGAGCCACCACGTTCAACCCGACAGGCAAGAACAAGAAGACAGGAAGTGTTCTCACCCCTGAGGAGTGCGCGTCTCTCTAACGACTTTGGTTGTTAGGTCGAACGGAATTTCAAAGCCGAATGGCAGGGACAGTCTCCGGAGTTCGAACGTGAAAAACTACCCCAAGAGTGCAGGGGCGCATCTCGAGAACCGGGAAAACTTTTTCTTTAGAGATGGCATACTGTCACATGTGGAGGATCCTTAAAGGAGGGGGAAATCGACACCGGCACTGCAGGGACGCTTGATCCGATTGGCACCAGGAGCCTCCTTACCACAGGCCAGAGATCCGGCCCTAAATAAATGTTAAGGTTAGCTCCATCCCTCACAAGTAAAACAAAGAAAGCTACTATTGACAATCTATAGATCTACTCACGACACCAAAAAGGAATTGAGGATTGAAAACTATCTCATATCAGGGGAGTGAAACTTGCGAATTTCTGTCATCACCCCCTTCTACCCCTGGAGAAGGTAAGGAATGATGGGGGGAAAAAGTGTTCAGGATAACTGCAAATGTCCTTCCGGGGCACTGACCACCTTCTCGTTTCTCACGGGCGTCCGGGGTCAGAGGTTACTTTTGCCGGGTTCTACCTCTCCCCTCTGTCAAGACGACCCAGGACAACGCTTGGGCATGTGAGCCGCCGCACTCGACCCGTGCCCTCCTGGGGGCGTTAGGACAGGAGCAAATCGGACATTTACTGAAAAGCCAAGGGTCTGCGAGGAAAAGCGACAAACGAAAAAACGTCGGCGAGCTGCCACTCGAAAATCGGTGGGGTTAACTCAGCTAAAAAAAAAGGTCAGGATTGAAAGTTTAGACCGTGTTGGAGAAAGCGAGGCAGAACCGAGCTTGAATCTTGAGCGAAAAACTTAAACCAAATAAGATCACCACGCATGGGCTGTGAAAAGAGAACGGACTAAGGGGGAGGCGGTGACTTTGCCGCTTAAGAAAAAAACAAAACTTGATGGCTGATAGATAGACTTCCAATATATCTTCCCACGGACCGGCGCGAACGGGTCGGGGGCGAAAAAAAGCATGGCGGGCCAACGCACATGGGAGGAAAGAGAAAAAATGAAGGGAGGGAAGTCGAAACCGTGTTTCATCAGAGGAGGCCCACGTAGGTGTCAGATGCTGTGCCTGGAAGGAGGGAAAGAACAAAAATGAGGTCGGCTGGGGAGGGGGAGTGGAAACTAACAAAAAAGTGCTAAAGGTAAAGGGGAACACCGCGGAGGTGTAGCGGTCAGGGTGTGAGCAAAGAAGACTTGGCACTTACCCGCCGATCCGTGAGAAAAAAAATCAGGCCATGCAGCCGGTGGGGAATAATTCGGGAAGAGAGGGATTCCACTGGCGGTTTATGAAGCAGAGAAAAGGTAAAATTGTACGGGGCGGGAGATCTGCACAAAAAAAAGAGGAACGGGGTTCGCCAAAACGGGTATTCATGGGAGGAAAGAAGTTTTTCTAGTGTAAAAAAGCAAATGGGGAAAAGGGTGAAACCATAACTTGTTTAAAAAAGGAAAGAAAAGAGGGGCATAATAAAAAGGCGATTCACCGAAGCACTGCCAGGTGAGAAGAACTGGTGGGTCAACGACTCATGACCGGGACCTAAGAATAAGCTGCGGAGGGACAACACAAAAAACCCCAGGTTCAAGTGAAGAAATGAGTAGGGGGACGACATTAGATACGATAAAGGGAGTATAGGGGAGGAAGCGAATTCACGGCAAACGAGGGAATAAAACTCTCATAACTGCACAGCCTTCACACTGATTTGAGAACACAAAGACAAAAAAACGTACAAAGAAAATTGGTTGGCATTGGGGAAAAGGAAAAACTACGCGGGAGCCACCTTTTACGCACGCGGCTCAGAGTGTAGACAAAAAAAAGTGGGTCCGTCAGGCACATGGACAAAGATCCATCCATCGCTAATGGTATGGGGATGGACGGCGAGTCCGGGTAAGCCGGCAAATGGCCAAGAAGACGGCAACATAGAAAGACCAGTGGGCCGCCGATGAAAAAGGGACTAACTGAAAAGGATTGACATGGGGGGGAGAAACCTCAGTTTTCACGAAATGCAGAATCCAAGTTATGAACAGGGACAGGCTAAAGAATGGGGGAGAAGTTTCTCTTAAGTGACGGCAAAATTGGACATAGACAGTGAATATTCTTCCCTTTTCTACCTCATCGCTCTCCATAACGAGGATGCAGAGTAAAAAAAAAAGGCAAGGCAGCCGGTCCGTGAGAAGCAAAAGAAGGCCGGGTCCAGCAAACGGACAGCGTTCCACCTCCCATATGAAGTGAAAAGGCTGATACCTGAAAGGGGGAGGGGTGTCGGTGCTATGGGCAGTGCCGGTCGGGTCCAAAAGGGTTAGCCAGAGCTCCCGGGGGAACTGTCCGGGTCGTCAACTCGGGCCACCAGGCATGAGAGAAACTACCAGGACTGGGGAGAGGGAGGTGGGGAATCGGAACGAATTTACACTCTGGGTACTCCTTTATGGAAAACCTCTGGTGAAAAAAGAGAACAGAAAAAGTGCACAGGCCGCCCTGGAAGGGAAAGGGAACGTGCACCAAACAGGGGATGATTTGACCACCTCCTCTCGGATAGAAGATTTCAGAGAAGTTCAATAGTCAACGTGAGGCCCCAGCGGACTTGTTAAAGGGGGGGTTCACGAAAGGAAACGTACTGGGAACGTCTCCATCGTCGGGAAAGGTTAGGATGGCCGTCATTGATAATAAAAAGTTGGGTGCGGTTGCCCCCCGCAAAAACCAAAAAAAAAACGCTGACATCACCTGTGATAGAAAGGGTGGAATGAAACGCCCTGTCATCCACCCGGGAGGTCCCTCCGATTAACAAAAGAACAGATCCAACTCTTCTCCATCAATAAACGGGAGAAAACAAAAAAAAGGGGGAGCATGGATTAAGAAAGGCCCTGTCCGCGGGAAAGAAATGGCCCTCGACGAAGTGGGAAATTCGGGAACAAAGGTCAACGTCCATGGTCGGAAATGGAAAGCAAAATATAACCCCCGTGCCCAATCGGGGAATAATTCTCACATCTAGGCCCAGGGTCTACCTGTCTGGTAGAAGGGGTAAGCTGAGAGAGAAACCGTTGGAAGAACGCCCTGCCGTCTGCGAAAACAGGTAATGCTCCCTCAGTAGAAAAATCCACAGCCTGGTCAAAAGGAGCTGGAATGCACAAGGGGAGAGAAACCGCATAACGCTTCCTTTGGACATCGCCGTTTTGGCGTCAAGAACAATACTTAAACTGAGGGTTGAAGGGGAAGGAAAGTGAGCGGAAACACACCAAAACCACCCACCCCGCCGGAAGCCATGTTGAAGAGGGGGCGAGGTGGGAAACAACAAAGGGGAGCGGAAACTGAAAGGTACCTCCGGTTTTAAGCTTGTGTTTGTAGGGCCTCCAAATGAGTAGTAGGGACCTGTCTTGCAAGAAGGGCTAAAGGCGAGTTTCACCTGGCGAACAACCTCTCGGAGCAGTGAAAGACCAAAACAGTTGAATTTGAAAATTTTTGGGCTCATGTCGTAAATGGGGGGCGGAGGGGGTTGTATCGGGGGGGACTTTTCCCACCCTCTCCGGCCAAAGATCGCTCCGCACACCCCCCCCTGGGCTACCGCGACGCAGAAGTTCCGCCGAACTTCATCACGGGGAGGGTCGACCCTCCGATTGGGCACTCTCAGTACCCCCAAGGGGGCCCAGCCGCGGGCGCTCATTGTATCAGGAAAAAGAACATGCTGACGCAAGGACGGCTGCCGGACACGGGGAACTCCGCGAAGTGGCCCAAAGGTCCGACGAGAAACTAAAGGTCTGGGGAACAATAACTCTTTTAAAACGATTTTCGCTAAGGAAGGAAACGCAGTGACTCTCATGGCTTCCCACGGCAGACATGTCTGGCGTCTCACAAAGTGAAAGAACTGCTGGGAGGTGGAAGGTCGATCAATCCTGGTCACAGGGACAACCAAAAACCAAACGGTGAAGGGGAAAGGATGCTTTACGACACCAGTAAAGGGGAAAACAAAACTTACCCACCGGGGTCTACAAGCCTTGAATCAACTTATAAGGTCGGAAAACCTTACTTGTGGAGGCACTTAATGCTGACAAAGGGAGGAGGGGGCCTCAAGAGCCGACCGTGGGTCTTGAGGAATTCCTCAGCGATATGGGTTCCAAAAAACCATCGGAATGACAAACCACGCACGGGCAGAAGGGAGTGGACAGACTAGACAGGATAGGACGTTTACAAAAGTACGGGGGGACCGTAAATGGGCAAAAAAGGGAAGAAACTACTGGAGACCACGTCCCCCGTAAAGGTCTTCTAATGTATGAAGCCATGTCACTTAAGGAACCACTTCGACGCCCTGATAGACGGGGGAGGCGCCGTTGATTGGGAAGAAGTTTGTTTGTGGTTGGTTGTTTGGGATAGAGGTTCAAAGAATGTTGAAACCAAAATTCGACGGACGAGGTTGGGGGGGGGAAGACCTCTAACAACAAAAAAGGCCTACTCTAAAGCTGGACCGTCTTTTCGGGGGGGGGGGGGGAGGTATACTGGGGAAACAAAAAAAAGGGTCATTAAAGACGAAAAAGCACTGTAAAAAATAGCCTGGAAATCACTACTACCCTTCGTTGGGGAAAAGCGACCCCATAAAGGGGGGTCAAATACCAAGCCTCAAGGGGTTTCACGTAACCGATGCAGAATGGGGGAAGGGAAAAAGAATTCGCGACCGCGGGGAATGGTGAAAAGAAAGGAAAGTGTAAGACCTTCCACCCCACCACCAACACACCCATTATAAGCAAGAGGAGGAGGGGGAACTTCAACGTGCCTGTTGGGGGGGGGGGGTGGAAGTCACGAAGAGTATCAAGTATGATATTATCCCTACTAATGGTCGAAAGGAAGAGAAGAGAAAAGTCCGGGAATGTCTTCACGTGAAAGGGGGGCAGGTGTTGACCTCCCAGGGTCTCTTCCTTAAGATTTGCCGAAAGAAAAAAGAAAGAGATGAAAACAAAGAAAGTAAAAAAAAAGGAAAACACTTGAAATGCGCAAAAAAAAAAAACAATTCTGACAGAGAGTTCAAAGAAGAAGTGGAAGAAAAATTGTCCGTGCCGAAAGAACGATTCAAGTGGCAAAGGAAGTCAAACTTTTCGAGGAAAGGATAAACATTTCCCTCTTATTGTTCAGTTCAGGGGGGGACTTGGATTGATAGGCTAAACGAAGGGAACTCTAACGTCTCGCATAAGAAAGAAGAAAGAATGACTGAAAGGTAATTAAAAAAATTTGGGGATGCAAGAAAAAGTGGAACAGACGGGAAACAACGGAGGCGGCGTCGCAGCTTTGGGGGAACGAAAAGTCAGAAGAAAAGGCATCGGAAGAACGGAGGCGACTGCCCAGGGGGAAAATTTGACTCCCGGACCGTGGAGGAAGGAAGCAACTGGGAAAAGGAGGGGTTGCCGTAGAAATCATCCACCTTAATCATCTTACAAGAGAAAGCTTCAGCCCCCTCCCACCTTCCGAGGGGTCGCGGAAGAAGCAAAGGGGACCGTAGCTGGTCTGGCAAAAACGCCTTCAGAAGACTAAATACACGGAGTTGGGTTGAAAAGAAAAAAATTCACACCTGGCGAAAGTCTGAGGGGGGGGGGGGGAAGTAAATGAACCATGGGGTGCTTTTAACAGGGACGGGAACGTGGGGGGAAGGTGTAGTTTGCATCGAGCGAACAAAGAATAACTCCCGATCTGGAGGGAAAACTATTCGGAGGAGACAATAAAAAGAGGCCAGGGCCCCTGTTTTTTGTGGGGGCAAAGGGAAACGTCATCTTAGAACGAAGAAGGAGCGGCCCCATTTTCCCGCCATGCGCGGGCTGGAAGGGGAGAAAAACAAGAATTAAATACAAAAACGGATCGGGGGTAAGCGGAAATGAATCAATAAAGTCCGAGATGGAAAAAAGGCCCTGGTGCAACAACGAAGGTTGAACCCCCGGCCATGTTCTGAGACTGGTAACGTAAGCTTACCACGGACACCCGTTCTACGGGAACCACGAAAATTCGAACCTATAATTTCATGATCACACTCAGCAGCAAAAAAACCGCAGACCTGAAGGCTGAACTCAAAAAAATACACGGGCAGACTGCAGGAAAAGACCACACTCGTCCTTAAGGGGACTACTGTCGCTGAAGGGGTAAGGGGAGTGACAGGAGGGGGGGGCGCAAAAACCCTGTGGAAAATTCTCGGTGGGCAGAAGCAACTGACAAGGTTTGGAATTCGGGGCCTGACAAACGCAGAAAGACCGGGGGACCTCACCCCAAAAAAGGTTGAGGAACGAGAAGCCAGGGGAAAAAGAGAAACACAAACCCCTCGCCGGAAGAAAAGATCACCCTCTTTTGGGGATGCCCTGGGATGGAAGGGAAAGGGAACTTTTTCGACGGAAGCAATAGGCTCGAGCCATCCCAGAGACCGAAAACTGCACTTCCTTGCAAAGGAAGACCAGGTGTTGGAAGGTTTTGGAGGGGAAACCTATCTAAATCGAAGGCAGGCAAGGTTTTTTTGGCAAGGCAAAATTGACAGCACAAAAGAAAAGTTGAGTGGTGAGAAACGGGGTAAAAAAACAGGGAGATAAAAGGTGTTGCTCATTTCTATAAAGATAGAAGGTAGGCGAAAAAAGCGGAAAAAAAAGGGGATTAAGGGGGAAAGAATCATTCCTTACCCGAAAACGGAGGCATCCGGGAGGAAGAAAAACCGTTGAAAATTGGTGCGCGGTGCCGTCTCAGGGGACGAATGTTAACCTTCGGAGATAACGCCTGCAAAAACTGTGAAGGGGAAAATTGAAAAGACGGATGGGATGCCGCAACATAAAGGCAAGTTAATCTAGGGCCGGAAAAGACTCATTTGCCACGGTCTGGTAAAACGGTCCACATTGTGAAAAAGGAGCAAAAAAAACTTATGACCATCGGAAAAAGTACTTACCAAGGGGAAACACTGGACAGTCCGAGAAAAAAAAGAAGGTTCAGTCCTCAAAAAAAACCAAAGTGAAAAAAAAGTGAAAAAATGCGTACATGGTGATTTGGCGCGCAGACCCCCCGGCGAAAGCAAAAAATTTCACTAAGGAACTCAGATCACGCGCTAAAAAAAAAAAAAAAGTGAGAAGGAGAGGATCTATCGATTTAACAAGAACTTTCCTGGCGGAAAAAAAAGGGGAACAATTTCAATAAAGGCTGTGGGGGGGGGGAAATGTGGTACGGCCCCCGGTACCAGCAAGCACGTCCTCTCGGTCTCGGGCCTTCTTGGGAAGGGGGACAGTTTATGCACTTAGTTCCGCAAAAAACCGGTTAAAAAAAAATTCGAAATACGCACGAAATGGGGGTTGTTAAACCAGTTCCTCAAGGAAGGAAGGAGAAACTGCCCTCTTGGGGCTGCGTGAAAAAGCCTTAAAAGAATTCGAACTCACCAAATGGGAGGCTACTATCTCGACGACAAAGCTTATAAAGAGGCAAGCTCCAAGCGGAATTGTAGAGGTATAATTTCTAAAAGGTCATGTATTGGAAAAATGGAAAGGGGTCCTACAAAAAAAACAGCCGACGCCCGCGGATATGGGGGGGGAAAAAAAACAAAAAAGAGGGAGAGCCAAAAACTCCTGGCGGCAAGCATTCCCTTTACGGCTAAAAAATTGCGGAGGGAAAAAAAAACCGGACAAGGAAAAGCTTTAGATAGGCGACCGGCAAAGGCTGACACCGGGCGCAACGAGTTCTAGGCTCAAGGGTGGCAGTTAAGAACGCATGCGGCACGGCGCACGTCAGGAGTTAAAGGGAGCCAACAGCGGTGGCGGCGTAGAAACAGGTTTCGACGGGGAGTACGGGAGGGATTCTAAGGGGAAATTCGGGGCTGGCTGTCGGGGACTGTCAAAGGAAGAAAGGAACACGTTGAGCCGGGGGTTCAATGCCCACCTCTAAGGGTTTCGAAGGTTTACGGGGGGGGCAATCCTATGCAAAGATTCGCAAACAGGAAGGGATGAGGGCAGGCAGTGGGGGTGACGGGACAGGAGTAGGAAGTTCTAGGACGGGGGGGGAGTCGAATGCCAGGAAGCGGGTGTGCGCGTGATCTGGAGGAAAAGAAAGAGGAATCTTGGTTCCAGAACGGGGGTAGTATAGGTTTCAATCCAGGGATTTACCCAGAAAAGATGGGGGGACCGGGCCCGAAAGGGGAACAGGCCTTCTGGCGTCGAAGGAACGCCCCATGCAGAACCCGAAACCCTGGTTTCGCAAAAAAAACGGGGACCTTAAAGGAGGGCGTCAAAACTGACGCCTGCCTTGCCCAAAAAAAAAAAGAATCCGATAAATAGATGTCGCCGACGTAGAAATAATAATAAAAGTGAGGAAGATCTTCGCGCGAAGGAAACTACCCTCCCAAATGACTCAAAGAAAAAGAAAGCCGGCACTGAAAGGGAAAGTCAACAACTCCACGGTAAAAAAAAAAAGTGATTGTGGTTGCAAGTACAGGAACCTGGACACCAACGAGAAGGGGGGCCAAAAGGGAAGCGGAGCAGCGTGCGGCCAAAAGAAATGGGGGGAAGTCAGCCGAAACGGGGGGAGATCTTCCATTCGAGCTGCGGGGGGGGAGTAAGAAAAGGACGGGGAAGCGAATCGGGGGGTCAGAAGGGGCAGCAACCAGAAAATTCTCCCCTAAGGAAGAGCGTGAGGAGAAAAAAATCCTAGGGGCAATGGGGCCGAAATTCCAGACGAAAAAATACTACGATTCCTGTAAACTAAAATCGACCAACGGGGCTCCTCTTTGCGGAGTGGAAAGTTGAGGAGAATCCCGCAAAACTTTGGGGGGAAGTAACAAACCTCAATTCCCGTTTCAAGACGGAGAAAGAAGAAGGCCTCGCGCATCCGAAGAAGACAATTAAAGACCACCAAAGAAAGCAGGAAGTCAAGGCTAAGATCAGAAAAAAACGACGTGAACCGCTCGGTCTGGTAGGGAAACTAACAATCGGGAAACGATGTAAGGACGACTGAGGAAGAGGGAAACTGGAGTTGTATTAGACTGATAATTCGCCCAGCTGGAAAAGCTCTACAAGGAAATGATTGAAAGGGAAAAATCCACCAGGGCACTGTGGGGAGGGACACCAGGAAGATACTGAGGTTTGGTAGTCCCGGGACTAAGAAAAAACAAACATTTTCGCTGGTCAAAAAAAAAATCTAAACATTCTTTGCCCCGCCCAAAATATGAACTGACATTTAGAGCTGCCCAAAACCTTCCCATGTACGGTGGAAAAGGAAAAAAAAAACCCGTGACGCGAAGAGGTAAAGAAAAGGCCACTTGCCATCGGTGGGTCGGCCGGCTGACTAAATGGGGGCTGTAGATGCCACAACGCGTAGGAAAGGAGAAGTCCAGTCGGGGGCAGGTTTAGGTTGGCGTCAGGCAAACGGGGGGTCGGAACAAGACAAAAACCCCAAAGGGAATACAGCCCGAGAGAGCACGGGAAAGTAATTGTGCAAACGCGCCGCCGGTTGAGGAAAAAATCTTCGAAAAGAAAAAGGCCCCCATCAGAGAAAACAGAGAAATCTATCCAGAAAAAAAGGGCGCTCTCACTACAGGGCGGCGAAGGAAGGAGAATCAGGTTTGCTCATCAAGGTCCTCAGAGGTAAGTGGTGGAAAAGGGGGGCTTAAACCGAAAAAAGGTATGCCATCGCGGACCAGTTAAGAACAAAAGATTACAGACCTACGTCGCTTTCAGAAATCTCTCGGAAGGGGGTTCTTCCCGTACTGGAAAGAAGGGTAACATAGGGATGCGCACAGTTCGACGACAAGGGACCCCGGTTAACGTCAAAAGCAGTGCCATCGCTTGGGACAAGAGGGAAGCACCCCTGGGAACGACACTCTATCATGACTGCAGGGGGAGAGGGGAAGTACGCGGGGACATCAGGGGAAGTCTTCACTAGAAAAAAATAGACGCGGGCATTGGTGGGAAAAAAAGTTACAGTAAGAAGAAAAGACAAAAGCACATAAGCGAAATGCCGTGTCGACGACGCCCGGGGAGTACTGGAAACAGACAAGGGAGATCAGGAGAAGGACGGGTCCCCATCTTGGAACCTGACCCCGCAAAGGAGGGAGCGCTAACCTGGAAAGTCGCGGTCTTAGTTCACAGGGAAGAAAGAATTCAAAGGGAGCCACGTTTTTTCCTGGGGACGTGTGGATCATCTCGAACAGAGAGGGATAAAAAGGCAAAACTCAGCAGGCACAAATGGGGAGATCTCGACAAAAACCGGAGTAAAAAGAAAAAGGGGAAAAGAGATAAGCCTTCGGGAGGGAAAAGGGTACTATCTATGATCCACAAGACCCTGCACAGGGAAGGGGGAAAAAACATGTCTAAAGAAGGATGCGGAAAAAAGGAAAAAGACAGA
>Ga0179593_1619060_pt1 | contig 14190 bp, 15 predicted proteins | sample CZODoug2_1_08_16_FD_185931 | JGI IMG/M metagenome (GOLD analysis project Ga0179593, IMG submission 185931) | Vadose zone soil fungal communities from Angelo Coast Range Reserve, California, USA - CZODoug2_1_08_16fungal (PacBio error correction) | ecosystem: Environmental > Terrestrial > Soil >...
GTACGGCAGGTATTGGGATGAAAAGGACTGCCCGTGTGACATACTGGTTTTACTCAAAACGTTTTAAGCTCGGTGTGAAGGGAAAACGGAGGTCGACGTAACATATCTTCATAAGGTATGGGGGTTAGTTCTCGAGGGCGATGAACGCATACCGGAAAGTATGAGGGGAGAGTTTCCATCCGGGGTAGCAACCTACCTGGGAAGAGGGTAAAGTTTTGTGGGTCGCCATGCGGATAAAAACGGGCATGAAGATTACAAGTTTTCCACGATGTTGCAAGAAGAGCTTTACAGAGAATTCAAACGCCCCGGGGAGAGTTTTAGGGGGTTGGGGAAGACGAGGGATGACCACTACAAGTTCCACTTTTTTTTGGGCACAAAAGGCCGGGGGCGCCAGATCGGCCCTCGATGGGGGGGGTGGAGTTTCAAAGGGAGAAGGAGGCGGACGGGGCTGAAATAGGGGATTAAAATAAAATCCGAGGGGAAAAGCAACAGCAGATCATATCACTTCTAAATGGAGGGGGGAACAATAACCTTGTGGGAGGGCCCAGGTTGTACTCAAACTTGGGCACAAGAAAATTTGTTCAGGGACGCAATCAACAAATCCAAAGGTAGTGGCCGCGGCTCCTCCGGATCGCCAAAGAGTATGGGTTCGAACTCTGGAGACACAGGGGGACTCGAGAATTGTGAACCGGGAGAAACCAACACCCGTTGTTGTACCAGGAAGCTGCGACGGGGCGCAGGTCGTCCGGAAAAAAATTTTTGAAGCCATATCGAACGGGGACGGATAACAAAAGCAGAAAAATTTAGAGATCCGGTAGAGATGTTCAACGCCGCGGGGCTGGTAGATCTCGTGGAAATAAGGAATGGAAAGGAGCAACGAAATTCCGATGTCATCCTTCTAACTGGGCAGAGGGGGAACGGGAGCGACGTCGACTGAGAAGCTCGAGCCAAGGGTTGTTGGGTGGGCTCAAGGGGTTAGTTTGATCGGGGGTGAAAAAAGGAAACCAAGGAGGGGGGGGAAACAGTCCGTAAAGGCGGGTACCAATTTCCGGAAGGGAATCGGTGGTGATATTGGTGGGAACTACAATAAAGTAGTGTGGGCTTGCGAGAAGGGAAGCTCTACAATTAGGTGGGCCGATACGTTTAAATGAACCGTACCCCTTTAGAGGGTCTGGCAGGGGGAAATGATCCATTACCGGCGTAGTATTTAAGTAAACGAGAAGACGAAGAACTCCCTTAGGAGAAGAATCTGCCGGGATAGGAGGGGGGAACCCACGGGGGAAAAAACGTTGCGATAAGAATCCCGGAGGGAATTGAGTCATATGGGTAGAGAAAATCGAAGAAGAAAGTGCTAAGCAACTCTGATGGCCAGTTTGGGGGTGGCATAGATGTAATGAAATGAGACGGGGGCGGATGAAAACGCAGGGGGGGGAAAGTAGATATGAAATCGCTTGGTGCACAAAAAAAGGGAGCCCTAAATAGAAGGATCAATTAAATTGCGAACCCTTCGACGACAATGAAGGGAGCAAGTAAACTGGTTCGTAGGACCTAGTCGTTGAGGGGGGGGGGGAGACGGCCTGCTAACCGAAGCGTCCTAGGAAAGTGTAACTGTTTGTTCAAATCGAAGACGGCAGGGGGGAATTGGTTAACGGGACCACTTTCCAAGGAGGTCAGGTGACTCGTGTCGCAAAAGTTACACCACAGGAGGGGGGAAGGGGCAGCGGCCCTTTTTGAATAAGGAAAGCATAATCTAAGGGTGCAAGGGGAGACTTCAAGGAATGTGTTAAAAGGTTTGGTAAATTCAAGCGCGGGAAAAAAGAAGGGATGTGACGAATGACAGAGAACTGGGGTATTGATGAACAAGATAGCGGAAAACCGGCGCAAGCCAACACTTATGGAGATAAAAGCTAGCAGGATCTGGGAAAAAAAAAAAGGTCCAAAGACCGGCCAAAGGGGTATAGTGGCGTGGGACCTTATGGGGAGGTGTAGGTCGCGCACGAAAAAGGAAGTGCAGAGCAGGGAAATGAGGTTGCTTCCGCTTCCGTTTAATCAAATCCACCGAAATCAGCTCTCATGATAGAAAGCGAAAACCGGCAGCTGGGGGGGACTCTCAGAGAGAGGGGGGGGATCAATGCGGAACGTTAACACAGCAGGGTCGGAAAGCGCTTGCACGCCTCTGGGTTGTGGAGTCTTCAACAGAAAACTAAATGCACCTGGGGGTTGTCAAGAGCCGGGCGACCCGTAGGGGGGACAATCTAGGTGAAATTCAACATGGGATGACCGGCACGCTGCGATGCAGGGGTATCACCTCTAGGGGGGGGAAAGACCCCAAATGGAACGGGAGCTATGTGACCCGGCCGCAAAGTGGGAAGTGATGACGACTTGGAGGTCTGGCCAGCTGCATGAAAGAAGTTTACCGGTCAAAGGAAAAAAGCGAAGGTCCGGACGCAAATCCGGTTATTCCAAGAAACGCCAGAGAAGCTTCCGAGCCTCAACGCGTCGCCAAGAGAGGGACGGGAAGTGAACGGGCAGGCGGCATGGCCTAATAAGCCAGCTCTGGGAATTAGCCTCCTCACGCAGGGCCGGGGAAAAGGGAGAGTCCGGGGTACCGGTAGCCGCGCGAAACCTTAACCTGCCCCTCCTCCATGAAAACTCATTGGGAGGAGGGGAAGGACGGGGCGCGCGAGGAGTGCGCCGTCGAAAAACGTAGGAGAGGGACTGGTTGCTGTGCCTAATCAGCGGGGAAGCGCGGCCGACACGATCGCGACTCGGTGCCGGAGTCTGCAGAGGGGAAGGGAGAGTCTATAAGGTCCACTGTGCAGTCGAAACTTCAGAGGGATGGGAGTCCCATCATGCTCGGGGAAAAGGGAAAGAACAAAGAAACGGGGACGGCGCTGGGATATAGTGCGGGCGGCGTGTTGCGGGCAATCTCAGGACTGATATAAAGGTTCGCTGTACGTGACCCTTGGGAGCTTAGGAATAGAAGGGGGGGGGAAGGGTAAAAAAACCAATTGACATGTGAAGGAAAGCTAAGAAGAAGCAAGTCGGTTAATTACAACATCGAGAACCAATGGACGACAGGTTGTCACCATATCCCTTCAAGGGGAGGGGGTCTGGCAACAGGGACTCTTTTTTAAAACGGTCGGGCCCCTCGATGCGATAGGATGCTAAGCTGGGAGAAAGAGGGGGCTCAAAGGGGGTTGCTCTGCGACACCCCGAAAATGGGAAGTCAGAGGGCCGACTCAAATAACTCTTCTCGAAGAGCAAAGGATCTCGCTGGTGGGAAAACAAAAAGGAGAGGCCCGGAAACTCAATCATCTAGCCAAGGAAGGCTCAGTTATACGCCGAGGAATTATCGACGATATTGTTATGCAAAGGCCGGCAAAAATCATTCAAGCGCCTACCTCCTCCTCGGAGGGGGGGAGGGGATTTGACAGTCACAGAAATCCAAAGCAAAAGAAAAGGACTTTGAGCTGGGGTTTATCGGGGTGGGGGGGGAAACGGCCATGGGAGACTTCGATATCTTGTTGGAAGAAAAAGGGGTTGTCCGTCTCAAGGAGGGGAAGGGGGTCATAGGAAAAACAAGTTTAGGTAGTGTCAGGAACTCTTGGGTGATTTTGAGAGAGGGAAAATGTCAGAAAAAGGACATCGGACGCGACAGGGACACCCGAGATGATCGTTAAAACAATAGGGAAAGGACCATAAAAAGGGAGAAGCAGCAAGTTGGACTGCCTAATCGACACGAGGACAAATAATGAAGCAGGGTGCCGGAACAAAAAAAGGGAGTCCTTGGACTATTTGACAGTGTGGGGCCATAACGTAATCGAAGTGGAAGCAGGCTTCTGAAAAGAAAGAGGGCAAAGAAAAGGAAAGGGGTAATGGCGGAGAGGCTCTGAAAGAAGGGTTTTCAGGAGCCAGGGGTCCATATGCCATAGCTGGGACGGGTAAGGGGGCCCGAGAGCTGGACAGACTACCGAAAAAAGGGGGGAATCAGGAAAAGTCTAAAAACCTCGTAACGCGTTGAGGGGAGGGGGGGGAGGGCCCCCGAAGTGCGAGTTCGCAAAAGGAATTTAATATTGAAAGAAGATCGACTCAGTGCCTGCACACATGGTAAAAGGAGGACCAAAAAAATATTGGAGCGATCAGAGAAAGGGCTCGTGGTTATTATAGGGAAAGAAAGGAAGGTAAACGACTTCTAGAAGGGGAAGAAGAAGGAAAAACAAAACTTACCATGGTGCAAGATAGCCGTAAAGGTAAGAGCTCTGAAAAGGAATAGGACGATCCAAGGGGGAAAAGCCCATACCCTCGGGTTACTTTAAACCCAACAAGAGAACCCAACAAGAGTGCAAGACCTCCCTTCTGGATCAGCGGGGGAGGTCAAAAACAGGGAAAAATCGTGCTCCGATCAGAAAAAAACCTCCTGGGGGGAGAGGCGAGTTATAAAACAGTCTTTTTCCGGGTCGAACTCCGTCCGTAAAAGATAATGTGAGGGGGGGATGACATGAAGGAATAGGGCCGATCATCAAGTATGCAAAGGAAGAGAACTAAAACGGCGGTTACAGGTCATATTGATTGAGAAAAAGGGGAAGTTACGCAAGTGGAGGGGGAATAAAGGAAGGTGTCGATAAAGAAGGAACAACTATGGATAGGAAGGCCGGGAGGGCGTCGGACCAGAAATCTGAAGGGGGAAAAAAAGGTTTTGGGGGTGGGAGGAACCGGTTCCAAAAATTAGGCGATGGATGAGGGAGGCTCTCCTAATAACGAGTTTTCCCTGGGGGAACGGATAATGAAAAGACGCTCAGGCTCCGGTCGTATGCGGCAAAATCTCACAAAGGGGATGTTAACCATCACATGAGGGGTTTCCCACTTTGTAAAATCATGTCAGAGGAGGTCACTACTGGGAGGATCCGCATAGTGTTGGTTGCCGCTTTGCGAGCGGATCCAGCCTTGTTCGTACGGTTAGAAAAAAAAAAATGGCCTGATAGAAGGAAAAGATGGGGGGGGAGCCGGGCATGGGGAAGGGTTTTGAAAAAAAAAAATCCAGTTCCTGGGCAAGGCCTCTTTTAAAAATAGGCGAGCGCACACGTGAAAGGAAATCGGCCGGGAACCTATGCGCCAGAGTGGGGAAAAAAAACAATCAATGAGACTCCGTCTAATATTCCAAAGAGGGTGTCTCGAATAGTCGCATAAAAAGGTGGAAGATGCATAAGCAGGCTCTAAGAGGAAAAAAGAAATAGCTCCTCCTTCCAGTATGAGGGTGCGCACTCTAACGACAAACCCAAACCGAAGGAATTCTCCACGGCGAGTCCTTCAGAGATTTGTCACTGCGAAAACACTCTTCACCCTGTCGCTGCATTTCACGAGAACAAATACCTCAATTCTGAAAGACGCGTAGCATCTGGAAAAAAAAACGGAGGGAGGAAAAAAACTAAAGTAGACGGCAGTGAAGGGATGTCTTTACCTGACCGAAGTACCACGGTTGGACGCCGTTACAGCAAGGAGGAGGGGGAAAAGGGGGGGCCGGCGGAAAGCTTTCAAAGCGGTTGGTTGGCGTGGGTGAGAGACGTGTCGAGAGAAGCATACTGGGGGGGATTTGAGATTGATTGAAGAAGGAGCACCAGACAGCTTCATGAATAAGTTAGCTTTTTTTCGTAACGAGAAAAACAGGGAAAAGATTCGACGGCGCAGGATTTTGAGCAAAATTTTATTTGGAAGTAAGAGTCGAGAAGGCGAGGGGCCGCGGGGTCTAGGGGTGGGTTTTTGTCACTCGTCCATGAAAGAAGAACAGCGAACAAGGGGGTGGGCAACCGTCAGAAGAAGGGCGCCAGGAAGTAGCCGAGGACTAGGGGCAGGCGCCTCTCAGGGAATCTGCTAGGGGGGGAATCAAAACGATATTAACTAAAGAGAAAAAGAAGAAAAAGTCTCAGGAGGAAGCATGAGGAAAGAACGGGGGCCCCGGCACATCATTGAAATGGGGTTCAAGCGAGAAAGGGGTTCGAACAACCTAAAAAAAGGAAAGCGAAGACATGAGGATGGGCATATAGACAGCCTGGGCTCGCCAACTCTGGTATTCTGGCAAAACGGAATTGGATGGGTTGAAAAGGGGGTTCGGCCAAAAAAGGAGGGGAACTCATCGCTCTGCGGAGGAATCATGGGACGGCTTCCGATCCATAGCTTCCTAAACAACGTTTCCAGGGGAAAGTGCGGACAGAAATGGTCAAGAACGTATTAGGCTGAGGGGGGAAAAAAGCGTGCTGTGGATAGCGAATAGACGGGAGAGAGTAGGCCACGAATTTCCAAGCCATGGAAACCTTCTCTGGTATGGCTTCGAAGGGGAAGATGACGAAGCGACTGGCTCGATAAAACGACGCATTATTTTGTGAGGAAACGAAAGATGGGTGTGTGAGAAGACCCGGCCGACCGTCGGAAAAGGAGGCGGAAAATTGCAGCGCCATCGTGATGTTGTTGTTGTTTTAAAAAGAGTTGGGTCTCTTGTACGTGGAGGGGGCAAGGGAAGTCAGGAGAACTTAGTGAAACGCTCCTTTACCGGCAACTAAAAAGTATCTTGGGTCGATGCAAGTTAGACAAGAAGGGGAGATTCTGTTCTTCGGGGGGGGGAGAAATCCCGAAAAACAACTCCCAGGGGAGAGACAATACTTCGGAGGAGCACGGGGCATGTTTTCAAACTGGGCAGGGGGAGGGATCCTTTGGAATGCTTGGTTAACGTATAACGGGGAGAGAAAACCGATGGAGTTTGGCAGCGGAGGGGATCGTCGGGAAGGGGGGGTCAAGGGAAACCTTCCGGCTAGGGCCGTTAATTACGCTCTCGGGACACCACCAGGTGAAAAAAAAAAAGACGAGACGCCAATAACCGGGATGCGAACCCTAGTCCTAGAGAGCCTCGCGAGGGAAGGGTGCGGGAAAGGGAAAGAAACGGGGGATCGAGATCGCTCGGCAAGAAATAGCTCTTTGGAACTCTGGGGAAAAATAGCAAAAGATTAAATAAGGCCCCTTGAAGGAAGGGTACAAAAGGGGGTGGATAGCCGTCGCCTCGGGAAAGGGAAAGGAGGTTCAAAGGGAAAGGGGGGCGGAGAGCTTCTAATCTTTTACTTTGTACCAGAACGAAAAAAACGGAGGCGTGGAGATAAAAGAGACAAAAGACTCCCAAGGTTTTGGATTGGAAATCCAGATCAAAAAAAAACCTGGGAAATGCCAAACAACTTATGAGTATCAACCACATTCTGGGGTCCTTGTTGAAAAAAAAGAAGAAACCCGGACCCTCGGATACCAATTAAAAACTCTTGGAATGAAGGAAGGGGGTTCAGGTCGCTCCAACTAACAAGAGCTTGGAGGGCGAGCTTGGGAATTGCCGAAGCCGGTAAAAAATAGCTCCTCTCCAAGGCAGTCGGAGTAAGTACGCGGCAAGCCGGGCCGGAAAAAAGGAGGCTCAATAGGGTCCATGGAAGGAAAGTCTCTGCCCATCTAACGGGAGGTATCAGCTGGGGGGTGCGGTTAAGAGCCGTAGGGGGAAAGGGGAGGAGCCCGCCCTACCTGCCCCAAAGAAGTGATAGCAACCCGACGGCTACCATGTGCTTACCACCAAAGGAGAGGGGGAGAAAGCACGGAATCAGGGATAGGGGGTCATCTCTTTTCGAGAAAAGCAAGGGACCCGGCTGATGTTGACACCCGGATCTAAAAAAGGGGGGGGAGGAGTAAGGAAATATGCGGCAGATTCATTACTGACATGAAAAAGGGGAGTCGAACGGGTGAGGTCATGGCTATCCTACCCGAAGGAAGTAGATCGCAACACGCCGCTGACTAGAGGAACGCCTTCCTGGGTGCCGGAGACTGAGGAAGTCGGCAGACAATCTGGACCGAGCTCCAGCGCAACCTTACCGGGTTCCTAGCAAAAGGAACAGGAGCCGCCGAACCGTCCTCATCCTGCCCGCCGCGGCAAGTAAAAAAAAAAGATGAAAGAGGGGAAGGCTCTCGTGACGTAGATTTAGCCGCTCTCAACAACCTCTGAAGGAAGAAAAAAAAAGGGAAGATGAGAGTTTACGAAATCTACGTTACGCGCTAAAAACGTCAGCGGGCCTTACGGGGAAGTGCCGTTCGGAGGGGGAGCCGGGAGGGGACGGCTACCGGTCATCCAAGGGGGAGTTCGGCACCCTTTCAGGAGGTGAAAGTGTATTCGTCGATAAAAAATATCGACTCCCAGGGAAACCAGGAAGGTAGGAGGGGCTTGAGCGTTTTTCAGGAATGCTGAGAGAAATGAAGCTAGGGGGGATCAACAGTTCATCCGAGAGGTAAAATGACGCCTGCCGGAAATCGTGGTCAGTCGGCATGAAAAAGAGATTAACCATGGGAGAGAGTTCCGTCACCTATCAGCTCCCGAACATTGCTGTTGAGACAAAAATATACCTTCATCGTCTCGGGAAAGGAAGAGATGCTCTTATCGGGGAGAGTGTGTACAAGATTTTGGAAAAAAAGAATTGCTCTGAACCACCAAGCAAGTAGTAGCTGTCCTACGCAAAGCCTACCTCCTGGAAGCTGAGTCTCTAATGAGAGGGGGAAGAAAGGGGGGGAACAGGTGGGCGCTGGAAAAAAAACCATGAAAAAAGCACTTAGCATCAAAAACCCGAGTTAAGTATGGGGGTGTCATACGCCGCCACAGCGAGTAGAAATATTTTGATGGACATTCACTTCCGGAGAGTCAAGGAGCTAACAATCAATCTGACTTGGGATCTTTCACAGACGGCAGCCCTTAATGGGGCCACGAGGGGGCTCGGGGTAGCTGGGTTGTAACGCGGACACCTACTTAAATGGGTCATAACATAATTTGGGGGAAAAAAATCAGGGAAATATGAGGGTAATCCACTCCAACATGTTTTTTTTGAAAAAAGAAGAGGAGTGCTCTTGTGGCAGGTGAAAGAAAAAAACGGGAGGGACTCTAATTTACACGAATAATATATTCGCACGACGAAACATAGAAAGAAGGAAAGCTTCTAAAGCAGAAAAAACCTCAATAGAAAAAAGGGGTTACACCTTACTTCGAACAACGGAGGGAAATAGGAAGAGGGGGGAGGAATCACCTTCCTTTACTATTGAAAAAGGGAAAAACAGAAAAAAACTCGAGAGAAACGAGCGGGCCTCAGCGAATTCTATCCCGAGCAAGCCGACCGTGGGTGGAGACGAAGTGCTGGTATCGAATCCGAAGGTGTTCGAGGGTGACCAGCGGGAGTCAAGGGTGTTCCAATGCCAGCCTCACGACGCAAAACTAGGGGTTTAATATGAAAGGGAGGAAGGAGACAAACGATGTCCAACAACTTGGAGAAGCCCCCGCATCTTCGGCTCGACGTGATGGAAAGAAAAGGGACCTGAAACCGAAGATATCGTCAGAAAAAACTTTCTGGCACAAAGGGGAAAAGGGAGGAAAAGAAGTAAATTGGCTGCCACAGTGGAATAGGGTCGGAGGGAACTTGGTCAATCCTATCGGGGAGAATCGAGAAAAACTCCAGACTACCTTGTGGGGAGGGAGCAAGGTCTCGCGAACTAATGGAGGAAAAGAAACACGGCCAAAGTCCCAGAGACACCAAAATGCGGGAGGGGAAACAAGCAATCAAGGTAGACAAGGGAGGTCAAGAGAAATAGGAGGGGAAGACGGGTTACTTCCCACACACGGAAAGGAAAAACGATCGATCAGAAAAAAACGCGGTCTGAAACTTTATATATCAAAAGGGTTCGAACGTTGAAGCCAGTAACATAGAGGTTTTGAAATGCGGGGACCCGATTGAGAGGGAGAAGAGATCATCACACACTGCGGAGGGGGGGAAATTTCATAGTAATCGGTCTCTGAAAAACTTCTCAATTGGGGTAATCACGTGTGTTCGAGCAGGGGCAAAACAAGAGGGAGCGAAAATGAGCCCGTCGACGCAGAGGCTTACCAGGCAAGGGGGGGGGGGTGTGGGTTTCCACGCCATAAGAAAAGGAGTCCAGGGGAGAGAGGTGCCCGAAATCCGGAGGGGGGACCAGGGAGTCGAAATGGGCAAATCATTATTGACTCCGAGGCTGTGAGGGGGGGAGATCCGCACAAGGATAGGCTGGGCAAACCACCATATTGCTGGTGAAGGCAAAGAGGGATCACCAAGGGCAATCATCATACTGGGAGGAGGAGAGCAGGGGGGGACATACTGGGGGGGGCGGGGGGGGGAAGGGAAATCGGGTGTCAGCGAGAAAAAGGGACCTGCGGACGGGCGACTAACAAATAAAGTAATATTCTAAATGACTGAGTGTCTAAACGGGCCTTGTCCTGGTGGAAAACAAGTTAAGGTTCTTCAAGTTGGCTTTTCAATCTATCAGAAGGAAAAAATACGAGATCGCGCACCGTTCGATTGGTCAACTCCCAGGGGGAGGCAAAATCCAATGATTTTTGCCCCAAAAAAAAAAAAAAGAGTAGAGAATGAAAAAAATTCAAGTTTTGGAGGGCTTGTGCACAACAACTCACTTTGCCTAGTCAAGGGAGAAGGTGCATCGACAGATTGGCAATACTACTTTAAACGAGGTCGTTTACTCAGAGAGGGGCGCGAAAACTACCAACATCAACTCCCAGCAAAAAACTTAGGGGGAAGATGATTGAGACCTCTCGCTTTTCAAAAAAAAAAACCAAGGGAACCGTGGCAAAGAGGGGAAACCGGTGCCAACTTCCTCAATGCCGAAAGAACCTCTGAGAGAGATAACCAAAGAGGGAAAAAAAAAAATTCTAAATAAAAGAAGGGAAGGAGAATTTACAATGCCTCCCTTTGCTACAGAAAAGGAAAGGAAAGGCTCTTTTCAAGGAGAGGGGGAATTCCTGATCTTCATCGGATTGGGGGGGGAGTTTTCGTCATGCCAAACGAATCTGGATGAGGGGAGAGTGGAAATGTCATAGTCGATCACCTACCGGAGTCTGCATAGGGGTGAGGCTTGGGACCTCTACCGCAAACCGCAGTTTGCGACTAGCAGCAGGAGGTGCGTCAAAATGCCATGAGGCCGTGATAGGAGCAGGTAGGGGAAAAGGGTTCAGAAAAAACTAGATTGGAGAAAACTTACCGGTTGTGGGGGGCACACCTTCACTTCCGGGTGCGCCAAGACGGCTTCGCATTCCTATTTTTTGGGGGGGGGGGGGGGGAGGACTCGGTGGCAAGGACGGCCGCTGACATGGAGAAATCCAAACGGCAAGACCATCAACTGCTTAAGAAAAATGACTACGCTTGAGTCCCATGACGTGGGATCCTCTATGTTGGAATTGGGAAAAGGCAAAAATGACTGTGAAAGAAAATTCATGGTTAGCGCTGAGAAATACAGAAGACGAGCTCAATCCAGGGGTCGTAGGGCAACAATCTCGGGCCGCAGAAAAAAAAAAATCGCAACTAGTGAACGGGAAAAAAGCCGGAGCGCCTTGACTGGGCGTGGAACAGGGGGGAGACCACAAAAGGCGGGGGGAAAGAATAAGGCGCAGGTCGAATGGGCCCGGTATCCATAATTTTTCCAGGAGAAGAAAAGGGACGGCGAAAGACACACTTGCGATGCATCAAGAGAAGTATTAGCGGAAATGGGAAGGGAAACAGCCGCCTCGGGGGAAAGTGTGATCAGCATCTATTAAATGATCGCTGCAAAGGGGAAGGTCCTCATGTAAAGATCTCTGTAAGGATTTAGGACTGAATGGAAGGGGGAAAGGGGGGGGAAAGGAGGGGAAAATAACTCGCCGGAACTCAAAGGAGGGGGGTCTTAGAAATAGCGCAAGATTCGGTGAAAGGGAAAACCCGCTGAGGTCCTTACGAGGGGAGAAGGGGGGGGAGCTAAGTCTTTTGGTTGGTTAATAACAGAAGGGGGGGGGGGGTGGGGGTTTATCTTTTAGTGAAAGGGGTAGGTAACTCTCGCCCCGTCGACGTCCCGATAACACAAGTTGGGAGTACTGGGGGCGGGGGGGACAGCGTTATCCAGCCCGGGGACGTAGTTACCTGGGAAAATTTCGTAGACGACAGCGCGGGAAAAGAGAACGGTCTTCGAGTCTTTTCGTAAAGGGGAACCCATTGGGCGGAGAATGCCGGCCTGGTAAAATGAGGGAAAGAAGTGGCCGTAGAAACGAAAGAATTCGGTCTATCAAAGGGAGGAAAGTTGGAAAGGGATGGAGAAAGAACCTGGTCAGGGGAAAGGCGGGAACCTATTACCGTCGGAGCACAGGGAAAAAAAAACAAACCGATCAAGGCCCGAAAAAAAACCTCTCCTTGATCAACCTTCGAGGTAGATAAAGACTTCAGATGAACGTTGCGATGGGGAGGGTGAATCGAAGAGCTCCTCGGAAACAAGAAGGGAGAGAGAGACGTATGAAAATATTGGGGTAACATAGAGAAACTAGAAAAACGTGAGGGGGTCCTGAAACTTCAGATAAAAGGGAGACAGGGGGAGAATTAGCCTTTACACCCCTCGGCGGAAAGGGAAAGTTCAAAGGGAACGTGTGAATTTAGGATCCTGTCGCACGCATCGAGGAAAGGGGAGGGAAAAGTCGCGTCCATATTTTTGGGGGAACGGAAATTCAATCCTCAATAGGGGGGAAAAAAAAAAGGTCACTCTAGCACCTGTGGGTATTGGAAGAACGCCGAAAACCCGGCCGCAACTTATTGAGCAAACTCTAACAGCTCGGGGCAGGGGCCCGGTGTAAACAACCAAGAGACCCCGAACGCAAGAAAAGTACGGGGCGAGCGGGAGACGAACGGTGTGCAGGTCCCGCCAGATCTGCGGGGGCTTGGGCTCGTGTAAGGATTTCGGCCGCCGAAAAATCATCGCCTCGACGCGAGCAAGCGGCGGCGGAGAGCGGCCGCAGGTTCAAGTTGCAGGGGCCAGGAAGCTACAACCAAACACGTCTTGAGAGTGCGCTACAATCGTGAGGATGGCTGAGGGCCCGACCAGAAAACCCGAATCCCCTGCGTTTGGTCCCCTAATAAAACTAGAGACCAAGGGTGCCTGGGTCCCCACATCTATAGATAGAAGAATCAAGGGGAAGGGGCAAGACGCGATGACCGGTGAACCAGTGTTTCTTCCCACCAAAAAATTTTCACTGATGAAGAGGGGACACCCGAATTCGACCGGGGGTATGGAGTTTAATTCAAGAAGGAGGGGGCATCGTCACTTCAAACCGAGTAACATGTCCGTGACCGTATAGGGGAAAAAGGCCGGGGACCGAGGAGCCTGAGTTCCCAGCTCGAACGCAAGAAAAGAGAAGAGGAACAGAAGAGCAAGAAAACGCGCAAATAGCGGAGAGGGGGGGGCCGGGGGGGGGGGGCGCTTGGGGGGGGGGGGGGGGGGGGGGGGGGGGGGGGCAGGGGGGGGGGGGGGGGGGGGGGGGGGTCTGGTGTGTGTTGGGGGGGTGGTGGTGTGGGGGGGTTCTTTTTGGCTGCCTTCAAAGCGGGAATAAGAGCATCCAGCTCGCCTCTGACAGCAAACCGAAGGGGGAACCATCCGGGGCAAGGAAAAAAACCGCAAGGTCTCCTGCAAAACCTCCATAAAGGAGGGAAGGGCTATTATCGTGACGCGCGTACCAGGGGGTTCGTTCACGAAGAAGAAAAAAAAAAGGATGAGGCCAGAGAAGGAAGGGTGCACGAAGCTACAAACGCAGGAAGAAACGCAAGCACTGCATGCCGGGGGGGGGCAAGGCGATGAAAATCTATGGGGCGGAGATGGTGGCAGTAGGGAAGGCTGTCGAAGGGAGAGGGATGATAGGGAGAAAAATGGCCGGAAGAAAGGCAGCCGCGCAAGAAAAATAATGAAAGAGACTCATTTGCGGGGAGTGGGTATCTCGGAAACAATAAAATCTGGGAAGGGTCTTGGACTTCACCGGGGTCGAAGGTGACCGGGCATATAGACTGGAAATGACCATGTGCCCCTCCGGAGAGGAAAATACGGTGCCGCACATTCGGGAAGTAAAAAAGCACGGAAAAGCGCGATCTTGCCGGTTTAAAAAAGAAAAAAGACCACGGGTGGCCGACAAAAAAGAAACCGCTGTGGGATGAAGCATCAAAAGGGAAGGGACCAATAGATGCTCAAAGAGTCTAGAGGGGCAAGTGGCTCCCGGAGGGACTTTGAGACCGCAGTTAGGGGATTTCTTGGGGTTGAAAAAGAAATCAAAAAAGACGGCGCGCCTTAAAATCATGA
>Ga0179593_1482915_pt1 | contig 14189 bp, 13 predicted proteins | sample CZODoug2_1_08_16_FD_185931 | JGI IMG/M metagenome (GOLD analysis project Ga0179593, IMG submission 185931) | Vadose zone soil fungal communities from Angelo Coast Range Reserve, California, USA - CZODoug2_1_08_16fungal (PacBio error correction) | ecosystem: Environmental > Terrestrial > Soil >...
CACAAAAAAAAAAATCCACCCAGACGCAAAAAAAGGTGAAAAAAGTTTCTCGTCACCAGCGGATTAAACGCTCATGGCGCCGGACTAGGGAAAGGGGAGTGTGAGGTGCCGCACGCCGAAAGCGACCATTTCAACATAAGACCACGCGGGGGGGGGGGAAACAAAATTAAACGAATTAGAGGCGCGAGTCCCGGGATTCCGCTCCTGGCAAGCTCCGGAAGACTGCAGGCCACATGACTAGGTAAGCAGTCCATCCTCCAAAGGACGAATCAGCATCCACGTATGGGGCAACACGCCTTCCCGCAATCATACTTCTAGAGGGAGAGGGGGCATCGGCGTTTCTTAGGACAAACACTTACGTCGCATGTCAAATCGTGGTGCTCGCTAGGCGAGTTCGCAGTAGCGCTTCGGGTGTGGTTGTGGGGGGGGGGGGGGGGGTGAGAAATTCTTATACGGGAAGACGGGAGGCACAACGCAACCAAGCGGTGAAAAGAGGTTCGGTCCCAGGAATTTCAGTGAAACAAGAAATTCGAGTCCCAAAAGTAGGTTATAAAGAAAAATATTGCCCGAGGGACTTCGCGTATTCTCTTGGGGGGAAGTCGGACTTCCGCCCGCATTCTCCCGCACGAAATTCCGATGGAAAAACCGGGTCCACTGGGGCTTTCTTCCTCACCTGGCTCGGGAGGAAATTCTTTACGGCGTCCGGCAGGGGCTCCCCCACCCTCCACTGGCCGGCCGGGCCCTTCCCAAAAATCTTCCGGGCAGCATCACAACGCAAGGATAAAAAAAAAAAAAAACCACGGGAGCTCTTGACCTTCAGATCGAGGTGGGGGCGCCAGGTGGTCGAGGAAATGAGATTCGGCGAAGGCAGCACGCTTGGCTTGGGAGGGGACACAAGACTTGCAAAAGTTAGTGAAGAGACCACCGTCCTCAGCAAGCTGAAAATCTTCCAAAAACATAGTAAAAAAGGGAGACGACGGGGCATCTCTCTCCGAAGTAAATGTAGGCAGGTGCAGGAATGCTAAAGAACCTGAAACCGTCACTTCTTCGAGGATGCAAAACTTCCCCACCGCGGAGAGATAAAGCACAAATGATTGGCCACAACGCGGGGGAGATTCCGTGGAGCCGTCGGCCAGTATAATCATCAAATTAAAAAACTGGTCGAGGGGGGCAGGGGCCCCTGCACAGAAAAAAAAGTCCAACGCGGCGGAATCAGGCGAAGCACGGCGCCTATCCGGATTAAGGATCTTAGGCTGAAAGCAGCGCAGCCGTGCCGTCCGACTAGTCACCAAATACCTCAAGGGGCTACAAAAAATACAATGCCAAAAAAAGAAGGGGAAAGGAGGTATCTGAGGGCGTGCAGAATGAAAATCTTGACAAATCCGCCGGGAAAGAAAAAGGAAGTGGAGCGGGGGGGAGTTGAGTGCCGAAACTGCGGGTTCCTCAAGCGTTCCGGGCCGATGGCCAAGGTCCGCAGCGTGCCAGACCATAACTGCTGTGACGTTTTGCGGAAGACGCGGCTAAACAGCAATGCACAGCCAAATCAAACACCTGCTTCAAAGGAAGACCCCAAAAAAAAAAAAATCCCCATCAAGGAGCCTGCCATGCCTCGAATATTTCTTGGCATGGGGGAAAGTTTCCGCCCTGATGCAAAAGGAAGTGGTAGCAAACAATCTAATAGGGGGAAGAAGCCTAGTTTATCCTTCAGGGCCGAGTTACGCTTTAGCCGCAAGATCCCCGGCATGCCCAATGGGGGGGGGAAAGAGGACACCAAAAAGTATATACAAGGACAGAAGAGTAGCCAGACCCTCGAGTCTGAAAATGCCGACGGTTTGGGTTGGCAACGATGGTGGTCGGCACCCGGAACGTAAATTGCACATTCCACTGCTGGATTCGGGAGAGGAAAAATTTTCCGAGCCAAGTCGCAACAACTCGGCATGGGCCACGAGGGCGAAGGATGTGGAAAAGCTGCCAAAAAGGGATGCCGAGGGTCAACCTCTAAAAACAAGCATCTTCGGAAAGAGATGGAAATCCAAGTAAAAAAAGACGGGTGGGGGGAAAAAAAGAATCACCTCTGCGAAAATGTGAATCCGATGTTTTGGGGGCGAGTTTTGTCGTCGCAAACCGTGCAGTAGAGGGGAAAGCAAGAGTGTGACAATTCCCTGGCGGCAGGTTTTGAAAGACAAAAAAATGCGCACCTGGCGTCTACGTGTAAAAAAGAGCTGGGGGGGAAAAAAGAGAAAGGGAAGGCTCGGGGGGGGAATGTTCCCCGGGACTGCTGCTGTGCCCAGCGAAGAGATCCCCGAGGAAACAGTTCCAAAAACTTGGAGGAGGTCGCATTGGACCTCCTCCTTTGCACGGCGGTATCTGAAAACCCCAAAAGTGGAAAAGGGGAACTACGGGATCGGGTAAACTAGAGAGGGGCCAATACGTCCGGGAATAGGGTGGTCTGCGGGCCATGTTAGAACGGATCGCGAAGAAGGCAGTGGAGGTTCCTATTCAAGGTGAGAAGAAAAAGGGCAAGCTTGTAATTCCACCAGCTCGGGATGAACACGATCTCTCTGAATGTACCGGATTGGAAAGGGGAGGGGAATGGGCCGGGAGAGAAAAAAAGAGAAGGGGGTCTCGGGTCAAGGATCTTTGATTGTTTTCGATGAGGTCAAAAGGCGGTGGGACAGCGGCGGCCTAAACGGAGCGTCCCACTAAAAGAAAGTGGGTACTGGTGGGCTCCTTAGTCGCGATTGAGAGCAAGCAGGTAGTAATCACGAGTTGGACAAAACGCTAGGGGGATAGGACCAAACTCGAGGAAAAGTTGGCAGGAGGATGGCATTGGCTCGGAGGCCCGACTAGGGCAAGGAATTTAAGATGGAAAAGTCTCGGGGGGGAGGGGGGGGTCTGTAGCATCTTCAACTTTATTCGACTGTTGGGCACCGAGACCGAGGCGTCGTTCGAGCGCGAGAAAACCCGTGAGTACGAGAGGGCGCACTCAGTCCATCCGAGGACACCTTAAGGGGGGGGTAGGGAAGACAAAGGCGTGACAGCTGGCGAAGACTGTGTTTCAAAGAAAGGAAAGATTGCGGCTGGACTAAAACCGAGCTGACGGGGGAATCCAATAGGAAGGGACGTCTGCAGTAGTCCCGACAATGGACAAAGGTAAGGATTGGCGGGAGAATCCATTAATGCGGCCAAATCGCGCGAAAATATCTCGCGCCCTAGTGTGGGATGTCTTAAACAGGAATCCTATTTTCACTGTAAACCGGTGTGGGGAACTGCCCGGGTTTTTTTCTCCTGTTGCTTTCTTAAGATGTTCCTCGGGGCTGCTTTTTCGGCCCTTAAGGGGCGCCTACTTTCCATGCTGTTTGGATTCGGAAAGGGTAGGTCCCGGCGTCTTCTTTACTGCGAAGAAGCAGTGAAAACGGTGTCGTTCGCTTTTTGAAAAAAAGGGGGGACTTCGTCAAACAGACTGGGGGAAGGGCAATGGGGGCCGGGTTTAAAGAATCCCAGCCTCTCTTGCGCCTGTCGCGTTGGAAAGGCGTCTGAGGTAATAAACAGTGCGAAAAAAATCAAAAGACCTTGTCAAAATAACTGAAGAAAAACGTGAGAAAGCTTGAGGGAGAGGAAAGTCGAACGTAATGGCGTCAATAAAATCGCAGGAGAGAAGAAATACTTATAAGAAAACATCGATTGCTGAAAAAGGCGGCATGGGGGCACAGAAATAAAAGCGTTTTGGCTCTTTCGGAAGTAGGAGGGGTTGGGAGTCTTCTTCGTGAACGTGGCCGAAAGGTGCGGTGTATGTCTTTCTGTGCGGATGCACTTACATCTTAAGATTATCTTCCTGTCGCTTAAGGGTGTTCGGACCTGGCTGGCGGTGGATTGGGGGGTATGTGCCGAAGCCTTGCCTGTAGTGTTGCGTACGCATCGGGCTTCCTGGATTCAATCAAGCGCGGCGTCATAACTAGACTATGAGCAAAACCTGGACGGCGTTGGGGGTAAAGGACAGGGGGTGAAAAACTCCCTAATTGTTGTGCACATTTGTGGTGAGTCGGTTTTCTTTTGGGGGCGGGTTCTTGGGGGCAGAGGAGCGGGCAAAAGAAAAACACCAGAGGTAAAAGATAGATACCGAACAAAACAAACATCACACAAGACTAGAACACATTGGGGAAAACCCTCTTGAGCTGTGGGGTAGGAAAAACTCCGAATGGAAGAATCTCAGTTCTTTTGTGTCTACTTTCTAACTTCTATGCACATGGCCAAAGTGAATACCGTTTCTTTTCTGCACAACGCCGGAAACAGGGGGACCCAAAATGAAGGCCAGTGAGGAAGTCAAAAACAATAAGGTTGCAAAGCCTCGACCCGCTCCTCTAGCTCGCTGGGAGGCTAACCGGTTCCTCAGGGAAAACAGAAGGAATAGAAGACAAAACAAAAACGCCGCCGGGCATGTTCGACTGAGGAAACATCCGTGTCAATACTCATCGCAAAAACTGGAGTAGCTCATCTGGCAGGAGAAGATACGGATATTGAGGGGCATCATTAAAGATCCTGAAGGGGTCTCACGCACTCCCCGCGGGCAGCGGGTCAAGGACGAAAAGGGGCGCTCTCCTAAAAGGGAGGAAGTGGCATCGGGGGTTTTTTGTGGACCTTGACTCTGGGGGTGATAACGGACAGGAAATAAACTCCTCGAAGCAGAAGGTCAGGTGGGGAGTTATGGGCAAAGGGGGGCAACAAAGGGGAAAAACGGGATCCAACAAGTTCAGACAAGTGTGAAACCATGCGAAGCAAAAGAAGCAAAGGAAAATCGATAGCGTAAGGGAGTACTCAAATCTTGCACAGTCTTCTCTGTCTCGAAGAAAGGAAGAGAACGGGACAAAAGAAGGTAAGAGAGGAAAAACGGAATTGCTTTCGGAAAGGGAACCCAAAAAAAATCAGTCCTGTGGCGCTACGCGGCCCAGGAAGATAAACAAAACTAGGCCAGGACAAGAAAACTCTAATTGCAGCGACAGCGGGGCCGCGCAACCTTGAAGACGCCACAAAGGAAGTTTACTCTAAAGGGTAGGAATAACAGGAAATAGTGTCGCCGCGGAACCAGTCTTCGCGGATGTTCTGCGTTCAGCAACTTGTCCGAAAGATTCGCTAGGAACTGGGGACGAAAATTCAGATTCGGGTTTCGTCCAGCAGCAAATGATCGGATCAACCACACCCGGGATGACATACCAAAAAACTAGTCCTTGATGTTCGTCAAATCCCAAGAGAGCCGGAAGAAAGATTGCAAAGAGGTCTAGGAAGAGGCGGGGTGATAAAGCTGGACAAAAAGGAGGCAATACTAATTCCCGGACTCACGCGGGAAACGTCGTGATCGGGATAAGGAAAAAAACGCCAACAAATGCAGAAAAGAGGAAGTGACCACAACAAGGCAGAAACGGAGCACGTGGCGAAAAAAGGGTAGTTCAGAACATTCCCCGGACAAATCCCCATCGACCGCGATACGCGCAGAATTAGGAAAAATCGTAGAAATAAAGTTCAAGTCCAAGGGAAAGTCCGGGAAGCCCATCCGACTCGCGCACCGGAAGAATCCAAAAAACGCATAAAAGGAAAAGACGCCAGTAGCAAACAGGCTGTAGTGAGTCTCGAAAACGTACCCCCGAGTCCTTTCGGACAACGAAGATGCAAAAAGAAACCGTAGGTTCGAACACACAGCTGAACTAACCAGAACCATGTAAACTAGACGCCCCTTATTCTCAGGTTGAAGTGGCAGATCACGCTGGCTAAACAGTCATTTGACCACATAGACAGTCCGGGGTAACAAACGTAGAATGTGTAGGATCCAAGCGGTTTCCAGGGGAACTTGAAATGCAAAAACATCCGTGACGTCGGAACCAATATTTCCTCGATTGTTGTCGAAAAGGAACCAAGAAATTAAAAAGACTCCCTAGGTCAAAGGGGAAAGGCCTCGGACCTATGCTAAAGTCCAGGCGCCATTCGGAAAGAAAGGGGGTCGGGCTGGAATGGCCGAAGGAAATTTCCAAGGGGGAGGGATTGGGTTGAGGACACACTAAGGAAGCTCCCGCGTGAAATGTGCCAGGAAAATAGGGGATCGAGGGTAGCCGGGGGCAAGATCCACACGCAGGTCCACGGTGGCAAAAAACCCCCCAGCCTGCCTAAAGGAAAACCGAATAGAGGTCGTCCCAAAGGAAAAAAAGATTGGTCAAACTTGGGTACCATTGGGAAACCAGAGACAAGTTCCGGTCAAAACCAACAAGTTAAGGGCCGTCGGGAGTACCATTGTTGGAGGGAAGAACACAAACAGACAACCCAACCACTCTTGGGAAAACCGCTGAGGAAACGAGCGTGACGGACTCCGTCACGTTGTGCGAGTCTTACGAGAGCTCACCCACCAACAAAGGGGGGTATCTCGCAAAAGATCGATATACAGCCTCCTGCAAACAGGTTGGGGTTGAAATCACGACTCTAAAATCTGGGAGACACGATTGGGTTGGGGGGGACGGGGGGGGGGGGATCTACACGTCGTGCATTCAACTCATCGGTTTCCTCTGTAGGGGTAAGTGAAAAAAAGAGGGTACAGCCAAAATGGGAGTTCAGGGAAGCAGGTTGAAGGGAGCCGGGGAAACAGTCTATTTTGGGGGCCTTCCACCGGGAGAGTGGGGAAAAAAACGGTCAAAAGAAGATTCCCTAGTTACAGGCAACAGGACAAATCGACGAAAAACGTGGAACAAAGATAACTCCGGGGGGAAAGCTTTAAAAGGGGGGAAATGAAATAAAAAAAACGTGATTTCCCGAATAAAAGGGTCAGGGAGCTAGAGGAGGCACACTCTTGAAGAATATGTGGATCGGCTGGACCAAAGGAAAGGGAAAAGCAGTCGTGAGGGGAGGGGAAAAAAAGGAGGCCAGGGGGGGGCTGGGGGGAACACACTGAGGCAATTCGCCGGCAGCGGATTCCAACGCAGCTCGCAAACACAGCGAAAATCTGGGAGCTTCGCGAAGGTATGGGAAAAATGTTGGGAATGGGGGGGTAGTGCGAGCTTACCACCGACGTAACGAGGCCGGGTCCTTGTTTCGATGGAGGTCTAAGAAAAAGAAACAAAACAACTGCGGGTGGTGTCGGAAATTGCGAACGGCTAAGGGACGACAAGGAAGACGGGCGGGCGGGTGGGACTCTAGCGGGGGGGAGGACTCCACTTTGCTCAAGGCTAGACTGGGAACGGGAAATAAAATCCGACGAGGTAAGTACGAGGAAAGTTCGATCTTCAGTATCGTTGAATTGATCAAGATTTGCAGTATGTGGGTTTTGCCTTGCGCTTTGCAAGTAAACTCTCAATAAGAGGGGACTTAGGGGGGGTAGAGACTCGGGGCCTTGGTTAAAACTGGGCTTAACGTAGCCGCCGATATGCTTCGATCACCTTCTAGGGAAAGGGAAAAAGGAAAAAGGGCATCATTTCGCATCGTTTGAAAACGCAAGTCTTGCAAAACCATGGATGAAACCGCAAGACTTGAAAATAGAGAGAAAAAAAAAGAGCATTAACAGGACCAATCGTCTCAAGAATGCGTTAATCACGTATCCTCGCACCTCCTGCCAGACCGGATGGTCATTAACGAAGAGGGGGAGGACAAGGGGCCATTGGGGAGAAGGGAAGGGACTCAATAAAAAAACGCGATGCAAAGGAAAGCGAACGCAAGTTCCGGGGGGGGTTGAGAGGAAGGTTGGGGGTAAAAAAAAACTGTAGGGTAGGGGAACGAAGACTTGGGGTCGAGTATCATTGGGGTGGGGGAAAAAGATTGGCTAACCAATAATTGTGAACGGTCAACGATAAATTCTCGCAATAAACCTCACATACTTCTGCGCTGGTTGGACAGCCCGGATCGTTAAACCTCAGGGCTAACAAAACAACTACCATGAAGAAACTCATAATTAACAGTTGCCGACGAGCGAGAGCTCTGGGGTAATGGCAGGAAAATAAGCGTGACGAGAGAAAGAGCTCGCACTTATGCGGAGAAAGGCTGGCATTGGGTCGTCAGGCAAGAGCCTCGCCGTGGTGACTAGGTCGTACCTTGAAGTCTTAGTGATGTTCCGAGTAACAAGGGGCAGGTAAATGACTAGGGCCGGACGCAAGGGAGCCGATCGGCAAGATGGCGTTAAGGTGGGTGTCAAAAGGGAAGGCAGGGGGCTAGCCGCGGGAAGGCGTCGGGGGGCAATAAGAAAAAAAACTCGCGACAAAAGAACTTCGGACCGGGGGAAACGATGTTTTTGAAGAAAAAGCCACGAAGGGGGGGGACAAAGTTTGAAAAAACCCGGGTCTGTTGGTCTGTTTATGTGACGGCGAGGGCATCGAGATCACACCAGGGGACTAAAAGAGCTATCAAGCGCCCTAAAAAAAACAAAAAACATACTCGAAAAACAAGGGGTCCCAACAAGTTTCGGCTTGGCGAAACAAGCTGGGGGGAGGGGAAACCTGCGCGAGTTACTTTGCTCAGTCTTCGGTGAGTGCAACCGTAAGAGTACTGAAAGGCCGCAGGAAAAAAGAAAAAGACCCTGGGAAGGGGAAAAATTAAAGGGACAGGATTTAGGACCACGAGGACGGGGGGAAAGGAGAACGGCCATCAAAAACGTACTGTCTTGAAAAGGAATCATGGAAGAAGGCGACGGCCTAAAGCGACCAGTAGAGGCTTACGTGCAGGAACAAGGACCCCTTGGAGCCAAGGAGGGAGTTACAATCGAAAAATCATCGGATTTCTTAAAATACGACATGAGAGGAAGTCTATCGCGCAGATCGAATGCCACATACGGAGGACCAGGAGGGGGGTTGGGGGTTTTAGAAAAGCGTTATAAGACGTCCATGAAAACGCCCAGTCGATCAGGGGGGGGGCTTGTCTTTTTTTAAAAGGCACCGTCAATTTAAAGAGATGCCACGTGGATCAGGCGGGGGGGACCAACAAATGGGCACGCCCGCACTTTTGAAGGGTCGCCCTGCGAAAGGACGAAGCATTAGGAAACAGACACGATCGGACCAGATAATGGCGACCGTCGCATCTCACGGTCAAAAAGAAGAAAGGTCGACTCCACTCCCGTGCCGTTCGCCATAGCCCCATTTAGAGTCGGAAGCACTCCGCAAGGGGGTGCACTTTTTCAAGAAGGAAACAGTATCCCGGGAATGCAACGCGCAGAAAACAGGGGGGGGGGGCAAAAATGTCCTCGGGGAGATTGCGCGAGAAGAAGAAATAAAAAGGGGGGGGGGGCGGAAAAAAACAGCAGAAAAATGATTGATCAAACTGCCGCAAGAGGTAAAAAGGTGCTGAAATCCAAAAAAGGGACTCGACGTGGCAGCTAAAAAACGAGGCCGTTAAGCCAAGCGGTGTCCAGCAATACAGAACCGGGGAAGCCCAACGGCGGGGGCTAAAATAAACGTGAAACTACGTGCGTCTTAAAACAAGACAAAAAATACAAGTCCATCCGCCAAAAGACATGATAGGGTTCAAACAGAAGTCACACGGCGAACTTAACGGTTCCAGTCCTTCAGGACTTCCCCCTGGGTCGGGAAGTTGAACCTGAACTCCGATAATCAAACGTGAAAACAGGCAAAAACGACAAGGCACGTTGCTCCAAACCTTCTGGAAAGAAAAAAGGAGTCGGACCCAAACACTTACACCGACGAGGACAACCCCGCAGAAGTGTTAGGAAAGCCTCAAAACAACCAGCCAACAAAATAATCAAAGTCCTTGGCAGAAAGGACGGGTCAAGCAGTGCAAATCACAGGGAAGGAAGGGACTAGGTGGATTACAGACATGTCATTCAAGCGGGAAGATGAGAGGGGGGGGGCGAACGTGCCGCTCCAAGAAAATTGCCTTTTTCGCGAATACTCTTAAAGGTGACGCTACAAGGGGACAGTACAAGAAAGAGATCTGCCGTAGTGCCCACTCATCTTAAGATCCAGGCCTTTAGGGAAAATCACTTGAGGGACGTGGTAACTGGAAAAACCGAACGATTGCACAAGGAGCATCTGGAGGAGAGCCAGACCGGAAGACGACTGGTGGAGGCCGAAGAATCTCTGAGCCTTGGCAAGGAAAAACATGTCGCAGGCAAAGGGAAACAAATAGTCGTAAGACACTTATACAGATAAGCAAGTTAGCCGAGGGGGAAAAAGGGGGGGCAGGAACCTATAAAAGTTCCACTGTAACCACAAAAAGATGAACGAATTCCTACTAAAGGTTGGAACAAAACCGCAAAAAAACTAATGGATTCCCATGTGAGCAATCGTTATTTAGTCTTCAAAAGTGAAAAACTAGCACTGGGGAACACTAAAAACACTGAATAGGAAAGATAGGGTCAAACTCGGGGGAAGTCTAAAGAACACTCGAGGACACAAAATGAAGGAAAAAGTTTGTGTGCGATGTGGGGAGGTAAAACACAAACCTTCAATGCGCGTGCCCAGCACGGTGAACACTCCGGCTGTGTAGTTCAGGGGGGAAAGACTCAAGAGGGGCAACTCACCTTCGCGACATTTTTAAAAAAAGAAAAAAGAGAGAGGGGGAGGCTAGAAAAAGCGATTGGTTTGCGGCCTTGCCACCGGACTTGGGCGGGGACTATGCTAAAGGTGCTAACGTCTTAATCGAAGGGACACAGGAAGCGCGTCCGCGGCTAATTTCAGCAACACGACTCCTGGGGGGAAATACGGGCAAGGGTCCCCTCAAAAAACTTAAGGGACAAAAAAATTTCGGGAAAAAGGGAATCCTCTTAGGGGAACCACCAAAGAAGTCTCTCTTTGGGGGTGGCATGTATGGTATCAAAGAGTCGGCTCCCCAACAAACAAAACCCAAAAAAAAAGGCCTGTTGGACAGGGGGGTGGCTGTCCCTAGGGCAATCAGCAAAGGGAGGGGACACCGCTAAAAAAAAAACGCAGAAAGCACACAGGATCTACTAAGTGTGACTGGAGGGGGGGAGAGAGGGGAGAATGGCGTGTCTCAGAAAAGGAGACCGTGATGAGCCCAGCATCGGCGGTTGGAGGGACTGTCGAAAAAGGAGGGGGGTGGGATAGAGTAGGACATGCCGAAACGTACTCGAAGTAAAAGTCAGGAAAAGGCGGGAGGATTCCGGGAACGGGGTGCTCGGAGACTTGGTGGGGTCAAAATCCGACAGGTAAGGGGTGAAAAACTGGGGAGTACCGATCATTATGCAATATTCTGACGGACTTGAGTGGGGGGTGTAATGGGACGATCAGAGCGTGTTACGGAAGTCCAAGCCGTAAGGCGCGCCCTTGAACAAAGGGCTTTGAGGAAAGGAAAGGAACAAGATGAATAAGTTAAAAAACACAATTCGCCTTGGTGAGAAAAAAAGGAAACTTTCGACGTTGATTCACGACCTGCAAGGACCATAGAGGCTTAGGGGAAAAAAAGACCGAGGGGATGGGGAACGGAACGAAGAAAAAGACGCATGCCGCACCATTAAAAGCGCGCTTGCGATCAACTCAGTTTTCCCAAACTGCGGAAAGGAAGGGACGAAATGCAAAACTGATGGGGAAAGGGGCACGCAGGGGAATAGGGGACCCTTAAAGAGCAGGAAGGGTTGGGGGACAGGCGGAAGGGGCTCTCAGAGTCGAAACGGAACCCGCAGTTACGGTGTACGACGGTTGGACGGGATAAGGAGGTAAAGGACGTCAATGAGAAAAAAAAGTGCTGGATTGACAAAAGGGGGTAAAAATCTCGAAAAGATTTATGACGGTGGCCGAGGCTCTGAAACTGGCGGTCGGACGTTGGAAACGGGGAGATTTCAGAAAGAGGGCCGTCCAAAACAGAAAAAAAAAAACATGGGAACACGCTACGTCGAACATTAGCGGCGAGCGAAGATGCGAGTCATGAGCGTCCTAAGAAACCTCCTAGTACGGGAAAAAGGGGGGGGGGGGAGGAAACGGAGTCGGGGAAAAGAATGGGTAATATGGGTAGCTGAGTCCCTGGGGTTGCCTTCGGACATTCGACGGATACTCTATGACAGGGGGACAGTGTAAAAAAGCAGCGCCGGTAGCAGTAAGGACATCGGAATCTGACGGAAAGGGGAGGTATGGGGGTCCACAAAAAGGAAGCTGCTAATTCGCGGATTCAGAGGCGGCAATAAACATACGAGAAGCCACTAAAGGAGAGTCATTTTTTTGGAAGTCATAGGGGGGGGGACGCCAAGAGACCCTGGGGGGCATGTGTTTTGTTCTTATGGTGAGGGGGTATTGTGGAGTTGGAGGGTAGCGCTGGCATGAAGCTCAATCAAAAACGAGGAAAAAAGCCGGTCCCCGCGAAGAACAAACACACAACAAAACAACAACAAAAAACAGAACGTCTCACAGGGGGAACCCCAAGTAATGGCGTCAACAGCGCGACAAAAGGAAGAACGAAGGGGTTTTACCGAATGTCTCTCTGTCGCCCGGCGTACAATTAGCAATTCTCGATGATGTGAGGGGGGGGGGTAAATACGAAAGAGAGACCGATTTCCGATTGCCTGCTACCGGCATGAAAGGTGGCAGGAAACTGTTCAAGCGGAAAGACGGGCGAAAACGACGTAAAGAACAGCAACCAAGTAGAGTCACATGCAAAACCTGTATCGCAACATCTTTCGGGAAGAGATTTCTCAAGCAGCGTATGCGCTAGCCTTGCTCAAGGACGGTGAGACGGGTCAACTAAAAGAGAAAAAGAAATCGAAAGGTCTCACTTTGCGGTTCGGGCCAGGTCATTGGGGTGGGGGGTGGGACTAAAGGGAGGGGGTAGAACTACGAGTCCACAGCCGCCGCATTAAAGCACGAGGATGGACGGGAGTGACGCGGGAAAGTTCAAGACACGAAATAATTCGGGGTCTAACGGTTGACCAGCGAACAGGCCGCATGTCTTCAGGCGGTAATTCAGACCAATAACTGAAAAAGGCATTGACGACGGAAACAACACGAAATTCGAGCACTTAACTGCGTGCGAGGCCTGTCCGCATCTCCGAAGAGGACGCAAGAGAGCAAAAAATAAACTTGGGTACGAAAACTATTAAAATGTTTCAGACAGCCGCAATTGAAAGGAAGGGAAGTTAGAAAATAAGGGAAGGGCTGCCCCTCAGCTCAATGTGGCTAAAAGAAAGGGGATCTCTGAATGAAGAAGATCCGCGCGGATCAAGGAACTAGGGCTTTGAAGTAAAATCACAGATTGCGGGTATTCAAGGTCAGCCGCATCCTTTTCTTCAAAAGCAAAAGAGAGTTGGAGAGCGTTCAAGGCAGAGGAAGAAAAAAGTAATTGGCAAAAAAAGTGGCCAGATCGCTCGACACGCCCTCCTTCTGCTCACGCCTGAAAGTTAAAAACAAAGGGGAGAAAAAAAATAAAACAAACAAAAAACCCTCGCACTGGAGAGACAAACAACAGCTACGGAATGCTATATCAGTCATCCGGAGGGTAAAAAAAACCGAAGGGGAGGGTTAGTTAGGCCACTTCAAGAATCCGACTCACACTAATCCAGAGCCTTCAAGGAAAAGGATTCAGGGAGGCGGAAAAATCCTACTCATCTGACCCGACTATGGGAGAAAACCCCACGACAGGGGAAACCATCAGCCATCGACCATAAAACCCTGGCCCGCGCGGTAGCTGAATGGACAGAAAGAAAATGCACCTCTCAGGGAAAGGCTCATACTTCAAGAGTTCCGTCGAGGGGGGAGGAGGGAACTGTAGCAAAATGGTCCTTGAAGATTGCCTTGAGAATTGCATCCGGCCACCTGTCACCACAAGGAATTAGTTGAGAAAGAAGAAAAAAAAAAAGAAAATTTCCAGCCGCGAAGATCGCGTAGAACCCGCCCCTTAGCAGCAGCTCAGGAAGGGAAGACCGGATGCTGACCCCCATGCAAGGGGTGTTGAGTGCAATGACTCAAGATTAGTCAAAACTTTGAATCAGGTGAAGCAATAAACTCTTAACCTTGGGAAGAGGGGACCCACAAAGGACGACTGTGGAAAGGCCCCATCAAATAGCCAGGGAAGTCAGCACAGAAGAAACGAAGTACACAAAGGTGACAACGGTGGGGGAGGGGGGCAAAGGAATTGGGTAGTGGGAAAAAGGACGCGAGGAAGGCAGTATACGAAAAAACTCTCACCCCAACATCGTCAAAAGATTCGCTCAGGGGAGTGACTCGGTCCCACCACCCATAAGGTGCCCGGGCCGAGGCTGTCCC
>Ga0179593_1607833_pt1 | contig 14189 bp, 12 predicted proteins | sample CZODoug2_1_08_16_FD_185931 | JGI IMG/M metagenome (GOLD analysis project Ga0179593, IMG submission 185931) | Vadose zone soil fungal communities from Angelo Coast Range Reserve, California, USA - CZODoug2_1_08_16fungal (PacBio error correction) | ecosystem: Environmental > Terrestrial > Soil >...
CCTTGACTGTCAGGAGATGGGTAAAATGAGGGGAACGCGAAAGAACTTAGAGGACTAAAAAAGGAAGGACTTCGTGAAATCTTCTTAATACCAGAGTGGAGTTGACTACTGGGACTGACTCTCACTCGCTAATTCCCGACTCGTCATTATCATGCGCTTGGGCCGAGAAAAAACTGTCTCCTTAAGAAAACCTCAGTGCAATTTGTATAAGGCCTCCCCTGAAAGATGTGGTTGCACGCGCTTGGTTTCCGGATCACAGACGACTCACACTCAAGTGTGATCCGACTATCAAATCAACAAGGCAAATTCGTAGTCGTCGATCCTAAAGTGGGCGAAAAGAAAGAGGGGAGATTGCAGAATCGGAAGAAGGGGGGGAAAAAATAGGACCAACAAGAGACCGACGAATTCAATCGAGAGAGCAATCGAGATCTAATAACCTAAGTGATTGTGAAGTTGAGAGAGCCTCAAGAGGGAGAGGCAAAAGGACCATGGAATCTATATTTGGGGGTTTCGTGATCACGGGGAAGGCAGCCTTACATTCGGCCTTTTTGTGTTGTGCACGAGACGGAGGGGGTGCCTGATGGTGCTATCTGGGGGGGTCGAAGGAAGGGGAAAGAAAAAGGTCTGACCTGTGAATCACTTTTATATAGCCTGGGCATTCGTGGGGGGTGAGGCGTTGAGGTGGGGTTGATAAACTGTAGAGCCTGGTTCCTGACGGCCGAGATCGGTTAAAGCGCCCGGCGCAAGCAGAACGAGGAGCTTGGGAAAAAAGATCCGGCTGGTTGCGGGATGGCCAACGCCGCCACCGATAAAAAAGGGTTTTTGCCTGCAAAGAACGCCAGGAGAAGATAAGAGGAACCATGGTGGGTTAAATCCTCTGGAAAAAAAACTGCGCTCCAAACCCAACAGCTTAGTCTTTGAATGGGCTCACATCTGCTAACAGGGGGGACGAGCCCCGTCACAATGTCCAAGCGCCGGCGAAAGATCAAATGCCAGGCTTTGCTGCCCTCCGGGCGGAAACTGCTCATCATTCTCCCAGGGCCGCTCATAAAAAAAAAATCGAAAGAATCTAAAGTGGTGCTCCACGTGACGGGAGAAAAAAATCGGATAAACTCCTACCGATCCTATCACCCGTATCTGATGCCTGCTAGGGGAGGGAAAATCCCTGACCACTCGGAAGTCACGCGGGAGGGGGAAGAGGGAAAAAGCGGGTTTTCGCTCGAAACCCTCCTCAAAGAACAAAACCATCGTCGCGCAAGAGGGGGAGTCACATACTTACAAAGTACCCCCAGGAGATCCGAGGGCCTCCATTCCTAGAAGGGCCACGGGTTGATAACTTAAGATTTGCGAGCGGCTCGAAGGAGAAATACCAGAATCGACAGAGATCAAGGAAAAGGAGGATGGGACATAGATGGCCAATCTTCTTAAACGTGGACGCTCCTGACGGTTAGTGGTGCTTGATCCTTGGGCAGGGGGAGAAAAATACAAGGGGAGGAGGGGGGGAAGGAGACCTCTCCCCCAGGCCAGCGATCAATTCACATACGGGTGTGCATAATAATATTCCTCTTCCTATTCTGCAAGAGAAGGAACCCTTCAAAATATTTGGAAGAAAAAAAAAAAAGAAGAAAAAGACAGAGAAATCCAAAAAAGGGGCGTTTTTCATCAATGGGTGCAGCGTTTCTCTGAATCTTGCTACTCCAAAAAAGAAAGAAGGAGAAAATCTCTCTCAAACATGAAACGATAAAATGAGGGGAGACCAGTACCAAAGGATCAATAGGCATGTGGGAAAACTAGGGAAGGGATTATGGAGAACTGTAATGTTTCGGGCTGTTGGCCCGGGAAAAAGATCCGGAGGTTACGTTGGGAAGGAGAGGGCCTAGACCTCTAGGAAAGAGGGCTTCATTTGGGGGAGGGCAAGCCCTGTTGACTGTGAAACTAAACTGGCAAATGGGATGGACCCCTGCTTTTAGGCAAAAGGGGGGGAAAGGAAGTGGGTCAACAAGAACGAGAAAATATAAATAGAGCAAAGTTTTCATGTGAAGGGACGTAATCGCGCAAGGTCGGGTGGAAGAGCTCCGCTCGGGTTTAGGCAGAGGATCGAGGGGAGGCCTGCGGGCATTGATGATGGGCCCGAAAACGGCAAAGCGGGAACAAGGTCAAGCTGATGAACGCAGTGCGCCGTATGTGAAGACGAAAAGGCAGCGGTGTGAGGGGAACAGGAGGGGGGGGGGGGAGACCCCGCCGACTTCTGGCCCGGGCGGAGCTGCGGCAGGGATGGGTTGATGCTAGCAACCGCCAGAGCAATAAGAAGCGGGAGCGAGAGTGATCAAAAATGTAGAGAGTAAGAGGCAGGGAATTGCCGTGGAACGGGGTGTTAACGGTGGAGCAGTACGGCACTATATCAGGTGCGCGCAATGAGGGGGCAGAGAAAAAATGCATCGAACCGCGCGAAACACGGCAAAAGAGAAGGTTAATAGGGGGGGGGCGAGACGTCAGAACTAATACGCCTGGCTTTTGGGCCGGAAGTGAGACAAAGGAGAACCCCAACGTTAAACAGCGGGAATATGAAGGAGAGCCCGCCTCGACGGCGGCACTCCAACAGTGGGGTGTTGGCTAGGGGGGAGCGTCGTTCTGTTGAACGAAAAGAGAAAGGGGAGGAGAACTTGCGGCAGGGACCCCTTCAGCAGCTGAGCGATCGTCAAACACCAGGCGCGTCCACGTCGTAGCAACGAAGACTTTCAAAGAAAAAAAACCACCAAACGACAAATGGCAAAGCGGCAGGGTCAACGGAATGTGACTAGAGTACCTCAACAGTCCTGGAAGGGAGATGAGTGAAGTAGACGACAATTCGCTCATTGCCCCGAAGCTCTGTATAGAAACAAAGAATGTAATTCTCAACCAAAACCGAGGCATTAATGGGTTTCAAAAAAACCCCCAGTTCAATCGGAAACAAAAAGGGAGAGACGCATAAAGCAACCGGTTACGCACTTACCTTATTATATCTAAAGAGGGACGGCATCTCGTTCGAAATATGGGAAAAAGAGAGGGAAAATAAAAAGGAATCCTCGGAGGGTGTCGGTGGGTCGGTTGTGCCAAGATATCTCGCTTGAGTATGAAATCGAGAAAAAACCTGGAAAAAGGGCGTTACGGAGGAGGTTCTATAACCAAAGCGAAATGCCATAGGCACGGGGGTCCACAACGTGGGGCCGACGGAGTAAAAAGAGGAAAAGAAGAGGTTTAAGCGCCCACAAAGTTCGAAAAGGAACGAGTCCTGGAAATCTTTGCTCAATGCTATTCATGAAAAAAACGGAACCACCGCGGAACCGCACAAAAAGGGGAGGTTTGAGTGCAAAAGAAGATAGGGTGGGAAAGATGATACGAAGGTAACTAACAAGGACAAATCCAATGGTCTAATCAATGTGAATCACCCAAGAAATAGAGAGGTCGCAGGCATCTTGTTTCGTGAAGGAGTTGAATTGCGCGTCGGCTCGGTTGTGCTATTCGCCAACGCTGGCGGGGGCAAAAAAAAAAAAAAATACCGAGGAAGGGTCAGAAAAGAAGCGCAAAATGGAGGTGTAATGAAACCTGACTCAAGCGGGGGGGGGCGTCATAATATTTCAAGACTTCAGGTATATGAGATTGGGTTATTCTGCCGGGCCGCAAGGAGAGCAAAGTTAAACCCCAAAGGTAACTCGGTTGGGGAGTCGAAGGGGGGGGGGGGGCGCTAAAGAAGGTTCTTAACGACAAAAAAATCAGGGGGGGTGGACGATCATAAATGAAAAGAATCTCAAACGAAAGAAAAAAAAGCCTAGGGATGGAGAGGTGTGCGGGTGTTAGAGAGAGATCCTTAAAAATAGCGTCGTTAAGAAAAAGAGGAGGGTTGCCTAGGCAAAGATCGGGAAGGGGGAAACGTGGGAGAAGCTTGGGGAGGTCCAGAAGGTAAATCAAGGGGTATAGGCATTCTTCCAATTGAAAGGGAAGTACCCTAGCAATCGATGGGGAATGAACACGGGGACATGAGGAGATCAGAGTAAAGAATGGAGTGCATCCTCTGTCTGAGAGGGGGTAGGAAGGTGGGAAGTGAATTTTAATCGACCCCGGGAGAACGGATGCCATCAAGGGTAATCGCCTGGTGTTTGGGATAAAAAAAAAAAAAATTTTGGAAACAGGGGGTAAGGGTTCACCCGGCCTGGGGAGAGTCTCGGTCGGAGTGAAGGGCGCCCAAAGGCATCGGGCCATTCTGGGGAAACCACACCGCTATTAAAAAGGTGGACGCCGCTCGGCAACGCACCCATCGCATGTTTTGGAGGAATCAGGATCGCAGCAGGAGAAGTCGCAATAAAAACAAGGCGTGTGGGGTGGGGGAACACTGGAGCAAGAAGCAACCAACCAGCGGAAAGAATTTGCCGCCAGGGAGGGAGTCCCTCGCATCGCCATGCTCCACCGCGCTAAGAGAAAAAGGGGTCAAAAGCTGAAGATCGCAAGCAAACCTCACGCAGGGAGGAGAAAGTCTGGCCCAAGAAGCAGAAATGCGGCATAGGAAAGTACATGCTAAAATCTCCACGAACTGAGAACATCCTCGTAATATGGGTGCTGCACGCACAAGGGGAAAAGGGGGACCTGCTTGATAACGCAGCACGAGCGGAACAAAGCGGAAGTGGGCGGCAAAAAGCCAAGGGGGGCATTTTCCAGAGCTCCGTAGTCTAGGTCCGTGGGAAGGGTCTAAGGGAAGGAAAAACTCTCAAGCTCGTTCAAGGAACTAGTACTCTTTACAAAAACTGCGGGCCGCAGCATTGACCGGGGGACATTTGCAGTGTTTAGCAAAGAATTGCGAAAACGGGGAAATAAGAACCTATTTAAAATCATTTGCGAAAAGGGGGGGACATCCCTTAATGGACCAAGCGACGAATCAAGAAGGTTACCAAGAATGCCAATCGTCGGGTGGCTTGGACGCACAAAAGGTTGAGGTGGTGCTTTGAAAAACTCTGTCAACAGGATTCCACCAGGGCGTCCATATGGAGGATTCAGGGGAAGTGGACTGCCTACCAAAGGGTCCTGCTAAAACGAAAAAAAAAAATGGCCGACGACTAGGCTGACCTTGAAAAAAAAATGTCGAATCCGTTGGAGGCCCGGCAAAAAAAGCCTCTAAATTAACGTACTCCATCAGAAGATTGTGGGGAATGGTGAAGACTAGAAAATATAAAGAAGCTCAACAAACAAGGGAAGAAAAGGAAAGAGATGCTGACTTCGAGGGGGGGATCATCCATGCGGCCAGGGCCGACCGAGCAAAATCGTCAGGGGTGAAAAGTGAGGAGTATGGTTCCGGCTGGGGGTAAGAGCCGTTCAATTAAAAAGAGGGGGTTTCTATCTCGGGAGGTGCTCAAGGGATATTGACTTACGAGAGGGCACCGTGACGCGGTTCGCATGGCCGGAAAGAGGAAAAGACAATAAAATCAAAAGCACAGGAAAGGAGGCCCCTTCTTTTAACGGAGAAGGCCCATAGAGGGACACCCACTCACAAGAACAAGAAAGAAAAAAATGGGGGTATAGGGGACGTTTTCAGGGAAAGAAACTGTGATCTTAAGGAGGGGTGAAAAACAAAGTGCTGGAGACTCAAAAGGGGAGTTCTTAAAAACCGTGTTCCTGGGACGGCAGTCGCTCTTTAAAACTCTGTGCCTCTGTGAAGCAGGGGGGGGGAAAAGAGGTGGGGGTCAGGAAGGTTTAAACAGAAAAACAAGAACGAGGCGCGAACGAAGTGAGAGGGGAACAAGGGGAGAAAAGAAAAAAAAGCAAAAGTCGACTGGAACTGCACCGGGAGAAGCAGGGATTGGTGGACTACCGGGAATCAGATCAGTGAGTGAAAGCAAGCGTCACGTAAAAAAAGGAACTATATTAGAGGAAAAAAAGGGAAATGTTTTCCTGGGTTGAGGAAGCTTGGGGAAGTTTCTCTTTCTGGGCAACTTAGGAGCGCATGTGGGCACATCGAGGATCCATAAATTATGGAAGGTTGGAGGCTGTACGGGGATCGGCCAACAGAAGGGGACTATCTGAGCTGGGTGAATAAAGAGGAAAGTGAGAAGGGGATCAAGACGTCCAGCTTCTGGCTTCAGCCAGCGTCCGGAACCTTACTGGGCATAAAAGCGGCGGGAGTTTATCTGCTGGAAAAAGGGAGGATCCATGGCACGAGAGGGACGGCACGCAAAAAAGGGGGGGTTCGGAGTCGCGGACGGGGAAAAAGAAACAAACGGGGGGGGAGGCTGTTTCTCAAGGAGACAAAGTCAAAGATTAGAGAAAGGGAAAAATTCTGCATAAAAACAGCTTTGACAAAGAACCGGGACCGAGAAACCCAAGGGCAAAAGGGCATCAAGGTCAGACAGTCACAGTCACGCAAAAAAAGCAACATTACGGACTAAAAAGGGCAAACGGGGGACAAGAATTCCATCGGTGGGGGTGGGGGGCTAAAAAAGGCCGAATAAGGAGGAGGGCTCTACCCGTGACGAAAACGAAAAGCTGGCAGGAAGGGGGAGGAAAAGGTAAGTTGAAAAGAGGAAAAAGCCCCCCAGGAACTTGGAACATCACTAGACTAACCAACCGGTTCGCCCAAACAATCAAGTCCGAAGGGGAAGAAGCTCTATGGTGAAGGGGAACTCGGGGGGAGGAAAATTCCGGAAGTCTGATTTTACGGAGTGGAATAGATAAACGCAAAAAGGACCATCCTCAGGTAGTCGGGGGGGAGGTTTTCGTTTGGAAAAAAAGATAATAGGGGGAACGAATCTTGAGGCGATCGGCAGAAGGTAAAAGAAAAAAGCAACCACATTAAAGAACCTTCTCCCACCGTGACAACTGGGAATTGGTTGCCGGAAGATGCAGCGGGAGGAAAAACGCGAGAGGCGCCGGTGGGAAGGATCATACATGAAATCTTCTGCGCTCGGAGAACCTCTTTAAGCGCGGGTCGAAGAAGAAAAATCCGCATAGACGGAAAAGTGTTTCAGGGGAAAAAGTGTCGCTACTAGACGAAAAAGAACAGTAAAAAGGAAAGGATCATCGAACGGAGGATAGGAAAAAGAGAATAAGGAAAGGGGGGAGAGTTGGAGGGGGAGGGTTACCTGGCGATCGAGAGAACGCGCCACTAGGGAATCCGAACCTCTGATTGACCGGGGTGATGGGACGAAACTGACTCGCATCAAAGTTGCCCTACTAGGCGGTCATTCACGGGGGGGCGTTCTCAAATGAGTGAAAAGCGCTTCCGCGTGGGAGGGGAAACACCTTTCACAGGTTTGTGGAACTTTGGGGAAGGGGGACTCGGTCTGTGTGTGAGCGCTTTGGGGAATCCCGACAGCGCCCCTGGTATCCGACGATCCGAGGTCATGAAAAAGGGGGGCAATTCTTTCAGGAGGGGAAGCCGGGATAGTCGTGGGGAAAAGCCTGAATGGGCGGCCTAAGGGTAAAAATAGTAGATACGGGGAAAAGAAATATAGGAAAGAGGGGCAGGCCCAAAGAGATCTAGAAGTGATTTCTCTCCAGGAGGAGGGTCAAAGGACGCCCTGAAACAAAGGAGGAAAAGTTGGGTTCGAGAAAAACTTGAAGGAAAAGAGAAGTACATTCTTACTGTGTGTAAACGAGCTATTAAGAAAAGGGAAGGCCGTAAAAATGGGCGATTAGTTCATTTAGGAGAAAAAGTTACCTTTGATGCAATGCAGGGGGGGGAGATCCTTTGAAGTGAGGGTTGCGAAGTGGGATTTTATGCCGAATAAACAGGTCGCGGGGGGAGATACCCGGAAAGGCCTAGAAGGAAAACTATTCCTCAGGGTCTGTTTGCAAAAGGCCACAGCCGAGAAAAACTCCAAAAAAACTGGAAAAAGGAACCTTCGCGGTTGCGGAAATCTGAGCATGGATAAGTCAAAGATACACATCGCCGCGGGAGAGACCCAGTTGTTTTTTGACTGAAGATATCACTTCCAGTACAAACCTCCAGGAGGGATAAAATTCTGAAAAACGCCTAGGAGAAAAGAGAAGATCAGCCGTCAAGGTTCCAAAACCGCACCTCGGCGAGCGGCCGTTCGAAAAAAAATCACTATGCCAGGGGGATCGAAAAGAAGGGGGCACGAAAGATAGTTTAAACATCTCAAAACCTTTGAACCTCGGAAGGGAGCGGGAATGTGGGGACCACTGGGAACGGGAAAAGCGGATCAAGAAAAGAACAGCATACCCAGGAGGGTTCGCCACGCACAGCCGGAGAGGTCATTCCATATACGACTTGGGAGAGGTTTTATTGAAACACAAGGACTGCGAACAAGACTAAACCACATCAAAGCGCTCTCCAAGATCTGGGTCTGAGCACTTACGGGAGGAAAAAGCGGGGGAAGGATGATAACAGGCCATGGAGGCCCAGAATTTCCAGTAAGGGGGGAAAGCCCTGCATAAGAAAGGAAAGGCGCCCGAGGGGGGGACTTCATCAGTTCTAAAGCACATAAGCGCTCATTCACAATGAAAAGGGGAGGGTCCAATCTGCGACCAAGAGGGAGGGTTTTCAGCGGGGACGCGATGCTTTTGGGGTGCTTGACCGAAAGCTGCACACACTGGAAAAATTGGAGTTCTTACTCCAAGGGAGGACTTTGTGAGTGAACAGATATCAAAAGGGGAAGCGAACCGGGGGAAATGCTCAGAATGCCCTTGCAGGAAAGGAACCTTGCAAAAAAACGAATGCCGCTCGACAACAAAGTGTGGACGAGGGGGTCACCCAAAATGTACGGAACTCCAGGAAGGGGGGAGCCCTGTGCTAGGGGAATCTGTCGGAGGAATGCAAGTCTCAAAAAAACCCCGCAAGAAGAAAAAACAAAAGAGGAGAAAAAGAGAGGAGCCGTCTCTGTGGTTAGAGAAAACTTCTGAGAAACTCTTCAAGAGAAGTATGAAAACATTAGGGAAATACGGGAATTTGGAGGCTTTTGTGAGCGGCCTTTCTCAGCAATTTTGAAGAGGGGTCAGTTACTGGTAGAACACCGGGACCTGCCCAATCTCTGAGGTCGCATGGTCCGAGGCAGATTCACCGGAAAATACGTCAAAGTTTTCCCGAGGGGAGGGGCAGACCCATTGTGGGGAAAGAAGGTGTCAAAAACAGAAGGGGAAATCCAGATAAAGAATGATTCCGAAATGAGGGGGGGCATTTTTCAAGAGAGAATTGTCGCTTAAAAGGGAGGTTTAAACTGGGCTAGCAAATATTCAGGCCCAGATAGGGAACAGGGGCTTGGATAGAAGACTCGCCGTGGCTCACTGTGGGAAAGAAAGATCAAGGATCACAGCTGGGAGCCATTGGAGAGCGTATGTTAAAAAAAAAGCCTGCATTCGGAGGGGGTCTGTAGGCGGTGGCCTCTCGAACGAAGTGGAAGGAACCCTCAAAAAAAAAGAGTGTCAAAAAGAGAGCTGGGAATTTTGGGGGGAAAGTCTGCTCACCGAAAGGGAAAAAAAAATCCGCTGTTCTTTACTCTGACGTTATCCCCAAAATGGAGCAGGATGGATGATTTGAAGGGGAGATAGGGGTTCGGTGGGGAACACTTATATTCGAGTTGGGCAGGAGAAATTGCAGAGAAAAGCCATGCTCGGAGGGATGAGGAGAGACAAGCGCTCCCCATAGTTTGCAGGGAAAAAGAACGGCCGGCAACTATTCCGCCGCTGTGGTGGAAGGAGAAGGTTCTAACAGCGGAGGGAAAAACAGAAGGTGATCTTGAAAGAGGGTGCTACCTCCATGGAAGGAACACAAACCCGGCGAAAAATTGCCGAGCGCACAAAAAGGAAACTCGGGAATTTCCTTGGCAAAACAAGAACACGCTCAGAGGGGTCTAGAAGCACGGTATCGAGGAAAAGAATTCAATGTATCCAAATTTGCCCGCACCAAAAAAACTAATGACCAGTCGAGGTTCACCTTGGGTATGGGGAAGAGGGTCGACCGGTTAACCTATAAGAAAAAGGAAGTTAAAGGAGGCATCCGACCAGAGCCAGGTCCCTCGAGAAGTGAAAAAACATCCTAAGGGGATCTCGAAAAAACTTCCGAAAGGGGGAATGCATGGGAAAGTGCCTGCGAACTATCCCCCCAGGAAAGAAGTGGCCGCAAACATAATGATATCTCAGAGAAAAAGGGTCACAATCATGACAGGTATTATAGAGGGAAGGGGGGGGGGGGGGGGGGGCTATTGAAAAGAGTTTCGGAATTGTTTACGGAGTTGAGAACAAACTCCAAACGAAAAAGAGGGGGTCTTCGTTTTGGGAGTGGGGGGGCCACCAAGGAGAAGGAGGCTACAAAAAATTAAAACTTCTTAAAAGTCGTTACGCAAAATCCAATATGTAGAGGCTCGCAACAAAAAAATTCCATAGGTCTCCACAGGGGGGTCCGGACGGATGCTTTCAAAGAAGTAAGACGGCAAAGCAAAGATCGGAAATAGTCGCTCGAAATATTAGGGAAAAGAAACCTCCACGCTCGTAGAAGAAGGAGCAGCAAAGAAGGAAAAAAAAGAGGGTTTGATTCAAAAAGCATCGGGCGGCACAGGACTAAAAAAAAGGGACATGGTCTCGCGAAAAAAAAAAACAAGGGGATGACTTACAATATAGATAGAAAGTGGAAGAGCGTCAGAGGGGGAGGGGGAAATATTAAAGGGAAAAAACGTCATCGAAAAAGAAAGAACCTGATTGAAAACTCACTGAAGAAAACTTTGTAAGAGAGGAGTAAGACAAGGGAAAGGGGGTGGGTATGGGGGCTACGGGGGGGGGAAGATCCATCTTCCATACGATCTCCCTACGGGGAAATGGATCCTGCTAAGGGGGGCTTTCTGAAGAGAGAAAACCAAGCGTCGACATCTTCGGACCAAAAAAGGGGGGGTGAGAAGGCCTCTGTCGGTTCGCGCTTATGGTTTGGGAGCCGACTCCCAAAGGGGAGAGGAAAACCCGATAAGTTTGGAATGAAGGACTGGGAATTCTCGGGAAAATAAAAACGGTAAAGAAGTCTTGCGATGGGGAGGGGGGGGCGGGGATAAACCAAAAATCAAAAAATATTGCAAAGAAGGAGATAATACGGACATGATGGTGACCAGGGCGAAGGTCGCCTTGATGGTGGAGGTACAAGGCAATGTGGTTATAGACAGCTTAAGGAAAGACATGGTACGCAAGAAGCGTATTTTTGGGGGGGTATCAACAAGAAAGAAGAAATTACAAAATAGAGAAAGGAAGCGGAGGGCCCTGAGGCTGGTCAGATTAAAGAAAGTCTTCAAGGAATGGTGAGTCCTCGGGGAATTCAGCCGGTAACATCAAGTCGCCGGGGTCGGGTTTGTGGGAAGACTAGGGAAGTTTCTTTGTGGAATAAAGATGGGGAAGAGATCCTTGGGAAGACGGCGCGTAAGAGTTTGGATCTCCCAGCGAGAGGCAAAGGGCGGTTTGCAAAAAAAGCACAAGCCGAGTTCTTGGTTGCGAAGGGATCGCGCAACGCCCGCCCCCAGGAAGGGGGGTGCCGAAATGTGAAAGAAGAGCGGGATTTACTGATCCCCAGGGTAGGGGGTTATAAAAGGAGGGCTTGAAGAAGGACGAAAAAAAAAGCTGATAGGGGGAAATCTTGGAGGGAAAAGGATAAAACCACAAAGTCAGGGGGGCAGATAAAAACTCTTCCAGCAGCGAGCTCCGATACTCATTCCATGCAGGGGGAGGGAACCTCGGAGAAAGGGAAAAACGCAATCATCCAATGCATACATAAAAAGGAAAACGTCTCGGCATCAGGAAATGTTGCGCCAATAAGGAGAAAGTCGTTATCACGAAGCAGCGAAAAAGGAAACAAAGGCGAGACAACAGATCTAAACGTAATGAGTTTCGACGTGTTTAATCAGAAGAAGTACATGTTTCGCGAAAAAACCGCCCTCAAAGACGGCGAAAAGAAAAGGGGATGGTTCGAAAAAGATTTACGAACAGTGGCTTGCATAATCTTTAAAGGGAAACCTCTTGCAGGATCTTGCGGGAAAGAGTGAGAAGAGACGGACGAAAACTCTCCAAGGGGAGAAAACGAAAGTGACTAGCGAGGCGAACTTTATCACTACACACCGGCCTTGACCGGCTCATACGGACAACACCTGGGGAAAAAAGGGAGGGGAAGATCGGAAAAAATGTGCATCGGAAAACTGGGGGGGGGGGATTTGACACTCAAGAGGAAAAGGTGAAAAGAGGGAAAGCGGGTCACATAAATTTGCGTCTGGGGCCGTGAAAAGAAAAAAAATCCCCCACCATCATCCCGGAGAGAGTGAAAGGGGACTAGGCAAAAAATTAAAAAAGCAATGCACGAAAATCCGATTGGGAAAGGAGCCCGGAAAATCACCCAAAAAAGACGCGGGGACGGAAGCGGTAAAGGCTCCTTTTAGACGAACCAAAGAGGAATCCTAAGAATAGATCTCAAAAAACACCGGGGGAGGGGAGAAAGGTAGTATGATAAAGCTCTTGGGTGATTCTTAACAAAGTCTTAAAGAAAATTCGAGGATGGCGATAGAGTTTAAGATGTGGGAAGGAACGGTATCAGTCCCAGAGATTTGGAGAAAAGCATTGAAAAGTGAGGGCAGGCATCGGCAAGCGTAGGAACCTGGGGGGTCGGTTCTCATAAGGGGGATCGTGATCCAGGAAAAACTATACGCAAATGGTAATGAGAACCCCTTCTTTGTAAAAAAAACCCATAAAGGAGAGTGGCAAGCACGTCCGGAAAAGTGATAAGAGGGATCTATGAAAATACGTCTGCAGGTGGCAAGGAAGGACAGCTTCAAGAAGTGAAAAAAGGGCTTAGAGGGAAAAGCTCATTAACAAATGGCGCCGGGATTTACGTCAGAAAGTTCCGAGTCATTATCACGGATGGGCCGCAATAAAAATCTGTTGCCCAAGGTACCGTGAAAGCAGTATTGGAAAGAAAAGAACGATCAGAATTCGGAGGTCTTTGAGGCTGTGAAAGAAAAAAAATTCGAGGGGGGACTAAGATCCAGGAAAAAAATGCTCGAAGTCATTAGGGGGGGGAGTAAAGGCGCAAGGCAATCAAAAAAAACTGCTTGAAAAGATTGAGACTCTGATGCGTGATCCCGCAGAAGGTTGATCAAAAGAGGAAATTAGGATTTTGGAGAAGGACTGTACCAAACTTTTGAAGGAGCACTTATAGGAGAGGTTTCAGGGAGGGATCGGGGAAAAACTTGATATACTCGATAATAAAAGGGAAACAGGACGGCGAGAGGTTGGCTAGAACTGGGATGAAAAGGAAAGACCTGCAGTTCAACTCAGAAAAGGAAGGCTGGTTGCGATAGAGGAAAAGGAGGGGATCAGTAGAAGATAGTTCTCGAAAAAACGCTTATAAATGCCCGAGGAGGACTTCTTAACTTTGGAAAGATCTAATCTGAGGAGTTGGCAAAACAAGAAAAAGAGTCTTTTACGCATGCGGGGGGAAAGTTCGCAAGTAGGTCGGAAGGGAAGGTGCAACAAAAATTATCATTGATCAAAAAGGAATGCAAATCGATTAGACGGAAAATTGAACGGGTTAGGAGGCCTTCAACAGTACAGCACGTACTTGAAACGAAGGAGGACCATCAAGAAAAAGAGACACAAAACATTAAGAAAGCACAGGAATGGAGAAATAACCGGGAGCAAGGGGGGACAGGGGAGGATGTAAGTGGGAAAAAATTCCTCTCCAAACCAGGCTGACACGCTGGACAAAAAAGAAGGCTCTCGAGTTTCAAATATCGAGGGTGGGGAAAGAGAGGAGGGCCTGAGAAAAAACGGAGAGGGTTGAAAATGAAAAGTTTGGGTTTCATTCAAAAAAAAAACCATCGTCCAGCCAACTCCGTAGAGTGCGGTTTGGAAGGGGACCAAAGGAGCGGGGCGGAGTCAATGGAAAAAAGATATAAAACCCTGGGGCGCAGGTCTTTACGAAAAGTTATGGGAGGCGTCGCAAAAGGAAAGTAGGACACCGTGAAAGGGGGAAGGGAGGGAGGGAGTGAAAATGAGCGCGATGGGAAGTAGTCAGAACGCCAACACAAGGGCAAAAATGAATAAAGGAGGGAAATCTTCTGATCGCTGCGATCAGGAAAAAAGAGGGAAAAACTCTCACCTTAAAAATCCGTTTCAGGAAAGGGGGAGGGAGAGGGAAAATCAGGGGGCCGAGCGGGAACCACGAACAATCAAGGAGAAGA
>Ga0179593_1328862_pt1 | contig 14188 bp, 10 predicted proteins | sample CZODoug2_1_08_16_FD_185931 | JGI IMG/M metagenome (GOLD analysis project Ga0179593, IMG submission 185931) | Vadose zone soil fungal communities from Angelo Coast Range Reserve, California, USA - CZODoug2_1_08_16fungal (PacBio error correction) | ecosystem: Environmental > Terrestrial > Soil >...
CTCTCCTTGTTGTCTTTTTTCTCGCTTGTCCTCCGGGTAAGTGCCCACGATTTGTCTGGTTAAGGGACTGCGCAACTGTTAGAAACAACGTCCCAGAAACAAGGGGGGACGGCGAGAGGAATCTGCCGCCACTAAGCCCAGAAAAGGGGCAAAAAGTCCCGATACAGGGGAAGGCTAGAACTAGAAAACGGACAGGAGGGGAGGCAAAACTCAAAAAACCGCCTTTATCGGGGAAGGGTCACTCTCACACCCTGGGCTAATCATCGGGAAAGAAGGAACTTCAAACTGGAGGACGATGATCAGGGGGGCGATCTTGCATATCGATCACAAAAAAAAGCCAGGGTTAAAAGGGAAGACTTGAATCAAATCCCCGGATCACCGGTTGCTAGGGGAAAGGGAGAGATCGCTGGTAGTTGGACATCACGAGAACTTAGAAAAACAAACAAGGATTCTTAGAGATTAAGGTGAAGGATCATAGGAACGGAGCTGTCAGTGCCCAACCTGTACTTCTTAGAGAAGTCGCTTCAGAGGTTGGGGGGAGTAAAGCAACCTCCTCTTTAGGGAAAATTACGTAAAAGAAGGAAAAGGAACCCCGTTTCTAACCTAAAAAAGGGGTCCGATCAAGTATTAAAAGGGGGGACGAGATGATCGTGGGTCCGGGAGTAAACTAATAAATAAAAAAATCAGGGCGGACCCTGTCTTACGGTAAAGGGAAAAGAATGTGGGTGGTGGGTGGGGGGGGGACTGGCAATCAAGGGCTAATCACAGTCTACTCAAAAAAGAGGGGAATTTGTATCACTGGGTAAACCATACCTTTCCATCAGATAGGGACGTTCTGAAAAAGTAGAGCTAGAGAGAAAGCCTGTCGCGGCCAGAGAGAGCAGAGTAATTCGACTTTGGAGACGAAAGGGGAGACGCAGGTTGCTTTTCTTTGAAACATCACCCATGGGTACGAAAAAAAGGAAATTTGGACCCCAGGAGGAGGGTTGGGGACGGACAACGTGGTTAGAAGAGTAACGGGGACGCGGCCGCAGTACATCACCGGTAAAGAAAGCTGGGACGCTCGTCTCTCCGTATCCAGCAGGAGGGGGCGCGTCCCTTAAATGGTCGCGGCCTAAATTGTACAGCTGCAGGGAAAAAAGAGCTATACCGCGACTGGGGCCACACGAGTAAACGAAAGGACTTTGGGACGGGGAAACTCGGCGTTAACGAGCGGACCGAAGTTTCGTTCCATGAAAAGGGAATCCAAGGCAAATAAGACGACCAAAGAGTTACGCCGTAGGAAAAAAACCGATCTCTCCGGCCGAAGGGTACAAAAAGGGGCCGCGAAAGGTGAGGAGGACCCGTGGCCTAACCGTTTCAAGGCAAGGGGAAAACGTGGCGGGATCTCCACTACCAGAGGAAGAGGGCAGAGCACTAGGTGTCCAGGGAGACAGTCAAAAAAAAAAGAAAAAAAGGGTCGGGGCCTCGGCTCTGGAAAAGGGGGCGACCGACTCACCGAGTAGAACGGGAAGGGGGCGAGAAAAAATACCATACGTTTAAACCTTACCGAAGCTAGACCTACCTCCTGTGAATGAAACTGGTTGAAATCGAGCGCCGAGGGGGGGGGGGAAGCGGAAAGAAAGGTAAGCACCTTCTTCGCAAGCATCAAAAAAAGGAATCTCTAAACAACAAAACAAACTAGGGTAGTAAATAGGATCTGCTTCTGAGCGGACAACTCGACTTATACACCTCGGCTCTAAACTGGGCCAAGGGAATCAGGTGGAAATTCGGTAAGCGGGAAAAAAGAAGCGGGGTTAGGTCCGTTCACCTGATTTGGTGACCGGGGATAATTCGCCGACGTAAAGAACTACTCTCCGGCGAGGTCAGGGAGAAAAACCTGGATCTCAAAGGGAGGAAAAGCGCCTCCACTCGGCTTGAGGCGCACCTCAGTCCACCGTATGCCAAAAGAAAAACTGTGGGGGCGAAAATTGGGGACACGTAACCCTGGAGCGCGGAACGTGGCCTAGGCGTATCACGCGGACACCGGTCCGGAAGGGGAAAGAGGGGGTCCGTGGTCCGTCGTACCGGCGGGGAAACGACTGCCGCTTTGAGCCAGTGGGACAAAGCAAGCTGACTCAAAGGGAGAGAGGGTTCGGACTTTCACAAAGGTTAAAAGATGAATTTTGTCCGGCTCTACTAGGCTTACAAGAAAGGAAACAACGCCCGCAGAGGGGGGGGGAGTGACCCACAGGTAAAACAGGGACGGGGGCTATCTGGAACGACGCTCGCTTCAGGGAGAACTTAACACCGCGACCCTGTCGGGACTCGAGCGATACTTATCTCTCTTACCCGCGCGTCGGCGCGTGGGTCAGCCTGGAAAAGGGGAAGCGAAAGAAAACTGGCAGGTCGGATCACCAAGGGGGGGTCCGGCGGCAACCAGCAGAAAATGTGGACAAACAGGGAGGTGCTACCAAAAATTGGGGGGGATGAGGGCAAAAGAACACCTACCGGAGTGACAATCAGGACGCCAAGCCGCATCAAGAATCAGATTACCGACGGGCGAGATAAATCCTCTCAACAAGGTCCGACACCTGGAGCTGTGACGTTTCTAAGGGAAGCCAAACAAACCCGAACAAGACGCCTAGGTTGAGGAACTGAGGAGACACCGGTCTTGAAAAGGAAAGGGGGACGGTACAATGAAAGTTTGGGCCAGAGTGCAGGAGGGGGAAAATTTCAAGGATGCCTCAAACGCTCCGAAAATAGAGGAACGAGCTTCAAGCCGCCAGCGGCCATCCTCTCCTAACGAGAATCTGCGGAAGGGGGGACGGGGGACTTCCTGATGGGGCTGTAAACGGAAAGAGGCGGGGGTCTACATCCTCCCCGGAAAATTGGAGGCTAGGGGGGGGGTAGCCAGAGGGGACATTCTCGTGTTAGCCTCCTTTAGCTAGGGGTCGGGAGGGGGGCTCTGAAACCGGCAGCATCGCGCAGCAATAAAAGGGAGCTGGACCAATCTGATGTCCTGGACAAGAATTGCCAAAAAAGCCTGAAACTGAAACTTCTCAAGACCACTGGATCGTCGGTCGGTTTCTCTCCCCGATCCTTACCAAAAAACGGGTGAACCCTGGATCGTGTTATCGGGTGACTAAGGCAATCACGAGGAGGTACGAATACCTGGCAGGCGCAACACGCTGGTCGGAAGGCGTAAATGGTAGGTAAAGCGGCCTGAAACATTCTTGTCAGAATAAGGGGGGAATAAACTTCGAGGTACGGTTTAGGCTTAATGCCGCCGCACCAGACATGAGGTCCGTGCCAAACCTGGGATGCAAAGCCTCGGACTTTTGCCGGAAGACAGGGAGCCTCATCCTCTACGTCAACTCTGTCCGCAGTGTTGGGGGAGGGGGGCCTCACCACACTGGAAAAAAATTCTGTTCCGTCTGGCTGAAAAAAACCCATCGGACCTGAAAGTCCAAGGCTTGATTGACGGGGGGGCGCTCGGGGGGAAAAGGGCAACACCTCGTTCGGGGCTCTCAGGGGAAGGCAATGGAGAGAATCGTTGGCCCATCTTCCAGAATATTAACTACGCCGTGCCTGAGGAAAACCAAAACGGTGAAGGGAACAAAACCGTTCGCTTCTAGATTTTAAGTCGGACCAATAGGTGGGGCACGAAAACCTCGACAAGGGATTTCTCTAAGCCTCTAAAAGGAACTGATCTAGGAAAGGCAGTGGCCTCAATTAGGGAAACAGTGATGCTGGTCGCGCCGGAAAAAAAGATTCTGGTCCATTACCGTCTAGAAGCGAAAAAACGAATCAGTAGGAAGGTTCAATTTTTTAAAAAATGGGAGGACAAAAGGGACCTCGAGAGCCACAGTCACGAGATACAAAAAAAAGCTGATCTCTTTTCATAAAGGGTCGGGATTTGAACCCCCGGGGGAAAGCCCATGTCCCTGTCAGTCAAGAAGAGAACAGCAAGTGACGGACTGGTGACGAATCACTTCTCGGGGGGAACCCGGGATCGCGCAGCGAAGAAAAAAAAGGGAGGCCCGCGTTCTCCGGGGGGGGGCAAAAAAACCGGGCCGTGCAGGGAAAAAACTCGTGCTACAAACTGGGGTACACGGGACGTGCCAATGAACTAACCTTGTGCTACAATGGGCGCCTATATGGCGGGGCGGTAGGTAATGTCATCGCCGAGTCCAAAAGAGCTATAAAAAAGGAGGATGAGGAAAATAAAAAGGAGTGCTGGCCAGGAAAAAAGCGATTACGAAAAAACCCCATAAGAGGCTCACCACTGCGCTACAGGAGGGGGACCTCCGTAAAGGCACGAAGACATCAAGAAGGGGAAGAAGGGAAGGGAACCCGGAAAAGATAAAAACCCCTTCTAAAAACGCGGCCGAACCCCAACCCGCGCGGAGGTCTCTCAAAGGTTTAAGGGGGGAAACCAAGGCCAGACCAGCACCTTGACGGCCTCATGAAATTCTTAGGAACGGGACAGAAAGTGAATACTTGTGGGGACGCGGAAGGCCCGCGGACAGAAAAACATCTCTTGGGGGGAAAGGTATCGGGAAAAAAGTTCCGCTATGTCGTGGAAAAATAGGCGAACACGACTGAAAACGAGAGCGTCGCCCAGGGGAACCTTCGACGCAGAAGAACGAGAGTCCTTAGGTTCTCGATAAAGTATTACCGGGCACGGGAGGCTCTGGCTTTGCTGCGCGCCCCTTCCATCTCTGTTACCAGGGTGCTACTTCGGCCCTCGCTCTCCCTATGCCAGGTGGTCTTTCAAAATTCGGAGGCACGGTAGACTGTTGGAGGTTGGACCTGCGACTCAAAAGGCCGGCTAGAAACAGAAGAGAATTATCTATCTGTGAGCAACGTTGCCAAGAGAGCCCGCCTTTGAGTCTTTTGAGAGCAAGGCCTACTTCACTGTATTGGAACTTGGGGCAAAACATGCTGCGGAGGATTAGGATAACTACTCAAGCTCAGTTAACAGGGGGTGGCCATCGTGATAGGGGGGGGGGGGTTTGTCTTATCCCTAGATAGAACCCTTACAGGAATGAAGGGGTCCAACAATCCCCTTCAGAACCTCCTGATTCCTTAGTGGGATTGATTTATCAGGGCGGGGAATCATCTCTGACGAGCGAAACGATTAACTCTCTATATGCACAAAAGGATAAGGGAATCAGCAGAAAGAAAGAATAACAGTTTTAAGACGGGGGATGAAAGTGGCTATCCGCGCCCTATTATGAAGGGTATATGTCACTTTCTAGAAGGGCGGGCCTTGGACTAATACGCTAGGGACCTGAACGGGAAATCGGGGAGGAGGGGGTTTTCTCTAGGAAAAAACCTCTATAAAGGAGGAAGTACCACGATCTGTCCCTGGCGACCGACCTCCTCTTCTTAAAAGGCGTGAAAGATGAAAAAAAAAAAAAAAAAAAAAAAAAAAATAAAAAAAAAAAAACTCAAACCTCTTTCGGTGACACTCTTCAATACGGAGTCACGTCTACGCCTATTAAGAGAGGAAGGGGAGGGGGAGGAATCATTCCTCTGATTAAATTTCCGGGTACAAGGAGGAGGGGAAGTGGAAGGAATATCTAATCCTATGAAATCATCTCTCCAAACTGTAGCACCCGCCCATACCGGTGGGGTGAGACTCAATCCTACAAAATCGGTACCCCTTTACGACTCAAAATACATAGGACCATTGCTCATCAGGGAGACATGTCTCGGTCGACTAGAATGTCTGACCAAGGACCGTAGCACTCGCTCATAAAGGTCGCGGAAGGCGCCGATGTCGAACGCACTGGGATTGGGAAGCAAGGCACCCCACAAACCAAAAAGGGGGCCCACACGCCAGCCAAGGACACCTAGAGGGGGGTTCCGCCTGACAACTTGTGGATCCTGGTCGCTGCCCGATCTTAAGGGGTAGGCGTAACCTTATAACCAGCGCCAGGGGAAAAACGACTTCTCTCCGATATCAGCCAAAAGCGGGGACACGGAGGGGGAGGGATCTGACGGACAGCTATGGGGACTCAAGAGCGCGATGGCAAGATCTATGGGGGCGTTCCGTGTTCCGGGATGGAACGGTCAAGTCCGAAAGGTTGGGGGCGAAGGACCTGGCAACAAAAAGTCGAAGTCCTAAAAGATAATGGCAGGAAGCATGAGGCATAGAGAAAAAAGTACCTGGACGGGGAGACTTCCTCTCGAAGGTAAAGCCTCCATTGAAAAAGGGGGGAAGGTATCTGCCCCTTTGTAAACTCGAACCGCGAAAATCAAATTAAGAGAGCCAATGAAAAACGTATATCACCTCTGCTAAAACAGGGAGCTGGAAGAAAATGGGCACGATTTTCTCTACGGATTCATCATTCAAAAGAAATATGATTTAGAACTTCTCGACCGGGTGCGGAAAACTCGCTCTCTCAAGTGACCCAGGGAGAAAAAGGTCCACGAGGATAGAAAAAAAAAAAAAACCGTTGGGGAGTATTAACAGGAAGCCGGACAGCGATGTAAGAAGACGTCCTCCTGGTGAACAGCACGAAAAGTCCGGTGGTGCTAGACTAAATTTGGGAATAGGCTCTCACTTCCTTCTCCCTCCAGGGGGCCGTGAAGGGGGAGATCTCAAAAAAACGAGGAGGAATTGAAAAAATATATATATCGGCAGTGTCGCTAGGTCTTTCTCCAAAATGTAATATGGAAAAGTTCCAGACGTTTCACAAAAAAGGGACGTTCTTGAGGAACGGAGGGTAAGCTGAGGCCGCCTCGTCTTTGGGCGGTCCATTTGCAAGAGACCAGTATTTTACAGGGGTCCTAGATCTCTAGTTTCACAGGGGGGGGGGGGAGAAGGAGTCTCGGAGGTATTCTCAAAAGGGGGCAAAGCCGGGATTACTCACTACAAGATTATGATGACTGGAGGGGAAGCTGGGACCGTGGGCCTCGCTCACTAGTGGAGAAAAGTCTTTCATTGGGCGTACAGGGGTTTAGTAACTTGCGATCGTTCCACGTGTCAAAGAAGCAGGTTCCGAAGGACGTGTCCTTTCGCCGGGTGTAAAAGGGGGAAAAGGGGATATTGCCTGTCTATCCTGCGAGATTATCCTAGGATTCCTACAAGCTTCTCTCAAAAAGTGAAAAGTGTCAAAGTAAACTTGTAATTCCTGGGTGGAAATTGGCAGTTAAGTACCGTGGACGGTCTCCTTTCCTATAGGACAGAAACAAAGAATCGTAAGACGTGGGCGGGTCCCACTTCTGCTATGGATTGATCTCCCAATTAGGTGGGGAGAACTGAACCGAAACACCTAGGGATTTACTCCTGTCGCGAATAGAGGCAGAGAAACTCGGTCGGTCCTCCATGGTACCCGACCGACTTGAAATATGGGGGACCTAGGAAAAAAATTACGATGAAAACCTCCTTCTTCAAAAAAATCAGCAGCAGGTCCCTGTGCTTGCGAAAAAACCCAAGGGGGGGAAACTGGGCGCACTCCCGACCATGGGCTTCGCTGAGGCGGAAAAAGAGCTAAAATCTCTAACGAGATTACGCGAAGCAAGGCCAAAAGGGATGGCTATCGTCATGCTCTACCGATGTAAAAAGGGCACCTGATGAGTGAGGGGAAGGGGCCCGTGAGGACACGATTGCGACACAACTCAGGAGGGCCCGGGGGGGGCGCAAAAGGGGCTTTTGCAAAACAGTACGAAAAGGGGGTTTCTTTTCTTGGGACCGAAGGACCGGGGAAGAGGACGTCTCCGGGTTTCGGCTGCTATTCAAAGCCAGAGAATGCTTCCAACACCTCCGGGGGGGAGGAAAACTGCCTCCTCTGAAGCCGAGAAGCTTGACGATAGAGGAATCAGGCGAGGTCGCAACTTTAAGGGAAGGAGGTGACGAAGGAGAGGGGGGGAAAAGTATATTTGGGCTGGCGTCAAGCGCAGCAGACTGACGAAAGCAGGGAGGCGGAGGAGACCCTTTCGGCTTTTGAAGCCTCCAACGTGCTCTGGTCTCGCTGCCTCATCTCGGAACAGGAAGAGCGAAGGCCTCCGAGTTTCCGTCGGCAGGCACGTGGGAGGGTCGATGGACACTCCCCGCGCTAACCCGAAATCCAGAACGGCCCCGAGATTAGGGGCGCGGGAGAAATCTCCTTCTCCTGGGTAAAAAGGGGAGGGTCGGGTCGGTGGAACTGAGCGCACGGCAGAAAGAACGGATCAGGAATTCAACTTGAGTCTGCGGCGGAGAGAAAAGAGGGGGGAAACTTCTAACGGGATCGTCACAGCGCGAGAAACAGGCCAGTCGTCGAGACGCGGTGCCTTCGCCTGGCAGGGGGAGAAGATAACTCGCAACTAAACCCGGAGCCGAAAGAAGGCTGGCTCACCTCCAAAGCGAAGGTTGCGGCGGAAAGGCGGCATAATAATAATCCGAACCGCTGGCTGGGGGGCTGGGGACGAAAAAACCGTTCTTCAAGCTATGAGACCGTCGCGTAAAAAGAGAAAACAAAACGCCTAAGAGTGCGTGAACGTGTCAGTGAGGCAGATAGCTAACATAGGAGGGGTCTGGGGCCTGGCGGAGAGCGGAGAGGGTGTGCCCATTCCCCCAGGCGACGATTCTTCGGACACCCAAGGTTTTCAGCTTATCGAGGGGAAACCTAGCAAGAGGGGGGGCACTGATGAAGTCGTAAAGGGCTCGAGAGCCTCGTGCAGAGGCGGTCTCTCCTCAGGGGGAGAACGAGGAGACTCGCGGAGGGTCCTCTTTATTTCGCGGCCGTCTAAGGCGCTGACGACGAAGGTTCACGAAAGGCAGTTGGCCACGAGCTCGCCACAATTAAAAACAATCAGAGATGGCAAGACGCGTGGGGATTGCCCCCGAAGGGGTGGAAGTCAATGTAAGGAAGAAAAAGATACCATGAAGGATGCCAGGAAGGTACTAGGCAGGCAAAGAAATCGTGCTGAAAAAGCGGAAGGGGAGGCCGAGGAGCGTTGGGCGAAAACGAGGCTCCGTTTTTGATCTCTGTCAAGGGACGAGTGCTCTCGGACTCTTGTGAGTCGTTGCCAATTAAAACTTCGACGGGAGGAAGGGGTCGACTTTTCTCCTATCCACTGCATTAGTTCTTTAAGCGGAATCGAGGCTGAGCTAGCAACAGAAAAAGCAGCGAAAAAAAACAACAACCCAGGTTGAGGAAGAGAGGCTTGCCGCTCGGCGAACGACTAAGAATGGCGAAAAGGTAGAAACCGGAAAATATTCGCAGCGAACACCCCCAACCCCCCAACAAACAAAAAAAACCGCCCCCCACACAAACCCAACACCCAACCCCCCCCCCCAGAACCACCAAAAACCAAACCAAAACCACAAAACCCACCCCACAACCCTGTCACAGGGGAGACCACTATTTCTACTGCGAGCTTCACGGGAACCCTGCGCAGGAAAAAGGGAGAGAACTAAGCAATATCCTCATCGAGTCAGATAAATGCTTGTGAAAAGGGCGAGAAGGGGGGTTTCCAGAAGACTCAAATTCCCTTCCCGGACCTGTGGATGAAATTTGGTCCTAAAAGGTACAAGGATACTGGGGGACCAAGGAATAAAGTATACCGAATTGGACACCGATCTCTTGGTGGGGTTCTCGAAAAACGGGGGGGGACCCAAGGCGGGGAAAGGGAAAGAGCTGAGAAAAAAAACGACTATTGAACGATGAGAGTCCGCTCCTTCGAAGGGAAGGCTACAGGCGAGTACATTGTCAGACGGACTATCATTTGATAAAAACTATGAGGGGAAAGAAAGGGAAAGAGAGAGAGCAGAGACTGCACGGTATCGCGGTCAGAGGGTATTTTGAAAAAGTTTAGGAGAGGGGCTGGGGAAGGGATAATTAAAATCTTCTTGGTCATTCCTGGCGGGCTTACTTGGGGTCTGTGAGCGAAGCACGAACGTAGGAGAAGGGGACACCTATTTTGTTATCTTGTCGCACGCTAAAGTTTAAACCCTACCTGGGGAGGAGTGTCGATAGTCTCCTACAAAGAGTCTGGGGAAAAAAACTAACGGGGTGCTAAAAAAAAGTTCCACACATCGGCAGAGGGACGTCAAAGGATTATTAGTCCTCCCGTTCCCCAAGTTCTAAGATGAGACAGCCCGTGGGGGAAAAATAAGGTTAGTTCCTCTTAGAGAGCGAACAAGAAATAGGAATGAAATCACAAAAACTTCGAAAGATTGGTAGGCAGGAACGTGTTGACGTAACCCCTTTAGACCGTCAGAAATCGCATTCATTCGGGACCAGGAAGTATAACGAATTGAAGACCTCCTATGAAAAAAAAACCTCTGAACAGAAACCTCATGCAAAACTCCGACCAGAGTTGGACAGCGTTTGCGACAGTATTTCGAGAAAGGTATCTGTCCGGTATGAAGGGATATCATCTGGGATGGTGCTAGTGGCGAAACGGGGAAAAGGCCAAGGCATACTTACATCAGAGGTTAGTGGCGCGATGAAGTTCCCGATTAGCAGCTGCGGCAGAGGAACGGCTTTCTGGTAAAAGAGCGGTCAAAAGTATCCTAAGGGCTCGTCTAAGGCGTGACTTTGGATAAGAAACGCCAGAGTTAAGTTTACTCTGCGTCCAACGAAGGGTTCCGGGACATTTTCTACCTTCGCAAGTTAAGGCGATTCCGCGATTTAGATGACGAGGGGGGGGGGAAGTATTCCCGGAGAAAGAGGAGACTGCGTGGGTAAGGAAGAACTGAACTGATATCTGCTCCCAGGGTCCTAACGAAAACCGCCAGAATTTGTCCCGCCAGTTCGGACAACCCATGGGGGTACTCAACTCTATTCCTTTGAAGAAAAACAACTGGGAAGAAAAGTACCCATCAAAAGCATCACCATTCTCTGTCTTTGATAAGCGATCAGAAAAATTAAACGAAGACAATCGCGACAAAAGACGTAGGGCGCTCTGGAGCGCCGATGTTGCCCCAACTTGTGGTGGGAGGTTGAAAGCAGCACAACCGGGATCAAAACTAAAAGGCCGGCTGAACACCTTCTTGCTGGGTGCCGGCAACGTGGGTCGCTTCCAGTTCTCGTAGCAGGGAGCTGCAGCCGAGGTCGAGGAATCGTTCTACAGAGACGACCTCTCCGTAGAGAAGGAGGGGAACCCGCGAGAAAGACGTCCGTAGGGACTGGACGTTGACTTCTCCAACATCGTCGGGAAGATCAACGAAAAACCGAGCAGTGACTGGAAGACGTGGGGGGAAAAGGACCTGTGCAGCTTCTTAACATAAGACCGCAGTATCGTCCCTGCACCTGAAAAAGCCAGTCACTACTAGAATTCATAGGGTTCCGCCGGTCTTAGGGAAAAAAGACCCGCTAGCAGGACGAGGGCCTGACCGACGCGCAGACCCAGTCCTGCTTCCAACCTTTCAGGCGATCCCTAGGTAAGCTAGCCCCGTTTCAAAAGAACCGTGGCCGCATACACCTCAACGCGATTCGGGAGCGTGGAATAAGTTTCAACGTCGCTCGAACAGGGGATAATCAACGAATTGCTTTCCAGGGATAGAGGCGCACGTCAGGGTGGCTACAAAAAAAGAAAACTCCAGGCTTAGAAATTTACAACTGTAAGGCTATCAGGTCAACTGTACTCCGGGGGTTGGACAGACCAGAGGACATAAAACGTCGGTCACCTGAAAGAATACACAGACCGGATGTTGAGTTAACGGATGGTGTCCGCGGCGATTTAATCGGAGAAAGAAGCAAGAAACCATTAAAGAAAAAAACAATAAAATATATAGAGAAGTTGGGCTGCGGGGGGGGAGGAAATGAGAATTCTACAACAACCATCTCTGAAAACCAAAAAAGACTTGTGACAAAGTAGTCTTTTCACGGGCGGCTGACCAAGGGTATCCGTTCATCTACCACCTGATGGTCGATAACGAGATATCTAAGCGGGGGGCCGCTTTGGGGTAACACGAGTAGAGAAACATTGACGAACGAGCGACACCCCCGCATAGTCTGGGGGCTGGCGGCGCAACTAGGGAAAAAAAGGAGCCGCGCCGAAGAGGAGAAAAAGGGCTCTCGACCGGGCTCGAGCCTGCTCTTAAGTCTCGGACCGGGGGGACAAGCCGTCCGCGGGGATGGACTTCTGGAGGAGTTAACGGGAAGGGCGTCTTGAAACTCGGAACGCTAGAAAAGTCATCTGCGCGTCCTGGGGAAAAGAAATCGTGAATGGACCTTACTGGAATGGGCATGGGAAGTAAAGGGGGATAAAACCTTTTCCGAACGGAAAAAGCACAGCTGGCAACACAAAGCAGGCTACGGGCCAGGACCTGGCGAAGGTCTATCTCTCCCAAGGTCCGATTGGAATGAAGAACCGCGCGGAAAACTGGATAAAGGAGATCAGGGCGGTTTAGGTCGTGAGAGAAGGAGCATGCTCTGTTAGCGGCGAAGGGCTGGTCCGCTAGGACTCGGGCAAGAAAAATCAACACGTAGGCGGAAACCAGCCATAAGTTGGTTCAATAGCCATGGAAACCCCTGGCGTGCGAAAATGGGGTGAGGTCCACGAAGAAAAGGGGAACTAACAAGGGGGACAGACGCGAAGAAATAATGAGTGCGTCGATCTGGCGCAAAGAAATGGCGAGAGGAATGCTCATACCAAATATTTAGCACCTGTGAGCTGGATGGAAAGGGTCCTGGTACTTGAAAACGTTAAACTAGAAACACCAGCAAGAGTTGGTATAAAAGTGGTTGAGTAACACACGGTGCTTTCCATTACGAAAGGGGGAGGGAACAGCCTACAAACGCGACGATCGGCTTTCTGGTTTCACAGCATGCCGCAAGCTTCCTACGCGGGCTGGGAAAGCAAGCTTCCCATTCCGCTTAAAAAAGCTGCCTGACTCCTCTTCCCTCAAGTCGGGCTGGCACTTAACACTCTAAGCGGAGGGGCGAAGCGTTCACCGGGACTAGGGGGGCGTGATAAGCAGCCGACGAGAGAAAGAGGCGCTGCGGAGAAAGGAGGGAACGAGGGGGGATTTTAAGGGGGAAAGAAGGGACTCGGTAGGGCGAGGATCATAGGAGTGTACATCTCTCTTCAAAAGAGATTTAATTTGGGCCGGGGGGGAAGGGGAGCAGGGGGCTGAAAAAGAAAAAGGCTCTCCTGATATAACCTTCTATAATTCACCACTGCGGCATAGCGCTCAAAGGGACGGGAAAAGGGCTTCGGAAAGTACGTTAGAGGAGAAAAACCGCTTCTTCTCAGGGCGTTCTGCTAACCCGTAGAAGGTGAGCCGGAGTCGCTCGGGTCGTGCCTGAAAGAACTTATAGTAACAGTAGGATCTCACCATGCTCCGAGAAAAGAGGGTCAATGAACTTCAGACGGTGACCTGGTTCTCGCTTTACGAACGCAAGACACGTATCGGGGCAAAACGTATACTCCACCGGCCCTCTTGGGGGAGGGCGTACCGGGGGGGGAGGAAGAATCAATCTCCCTTCACAAGGGAATCCTTTGGAAGTGAAAGGCACCCCTTGGAAAGTAACTTCTAGACCCGTCCGTCTTCGATCGAAAAAAAAAGAATAAGGCTTAGAGGAACTTTTCCGGCTGAACTCCAAAGAAGGCTACACGCTTTCGGAGAATCGCAAGGGGACTTTCGGCAGTCGAGAGCAGTTTACCACATCTAAAAAAGGAATATTCCACGAAAACGGAATGAAGGGAAACAAAGTAATCTGCTCAGATGTAAAGCCTTCTCCTCGGGGAAAATGAGGGAACGGGAGGGGAGCGGTCAAAAGGGGGAGCGCTTAGAGAGGATCTGGAGCGACTTATATCAGCTATCTGCCCTGGCATGGGGATGGTAGGGAAAGGGGGGACTTCTCGGGAAGAGAAAAGATAATAGAAGTTAAGTTTGCTCTCCCTCTATAACAGGGGTGGAATCTGAAGCCGGTAGAGATAAGAAACAATAAAGATCGGGAAGGATCTGGAATTGGTCAGAAGGTTCAAAGTGGATTCCCTGTAGGAGGAAGATAAAATTTGGAAAAAAAGTAAGGTGGGGAAGTCTTGCCGGCAAAAGAAAGGCTCAACCAAAGCCGGAAGAAGAGCGTGAGCTCTACCACGAGGGTACCTTTTTCAAAGGGGGCGGGGGAACCCTTGCTGAGTTAAGAGTGATCTTCCCCGAATTCTTGGAGCTGAGTGCTACTTAAGAGAGAAAGGTTTTCACTTGGGGGATCCTGACTGGGGGTCAGGGCCTGCATAATCCTCTGCCCGAATAACTTAG
>Ga0179593_1522073_pt1 | contig 14188 bp, 9 predicted proteins | sample CZODoug2_1_08_16_FD_185931 | JGI IMG/M metagenome (GOLD analysis project Ga0179593, IMG submission 185931) | Vadose zone soil fungal communities from Angelo Coast Range Reserve, California, USA - CZODoug2_1_08_16fungal (PacBio error correction) | ecosystem: Environmental > Terrestrial > Soil >...
CAGGAACAAGAAATATTTATCACCAGGCGATCAGTAGCTAATCTGAAACAGGTCTTCACTCGCTTTCTGAGAAGCTTCGAAAAAGGGGTGTTGGGGGGGGGGGTGGGGGGGGGGGGGGGGGGGGGGTGGGTTGGGTTGGGGGGGGGGAATTGGTGGCCGTATGCGATTCTCTTAGAAGAAGAGATTGTTGCTTTCAGGCCCAACTTCAGAGGAGGTAGGGGAGAGCCTGACGAAAACGAGAGGGAGGAAGGGGAAACTGAAAAATCAACGTACATCAGAATTCTATCAGGAACTAACTGTCGTAGGACGGTCTCTTGTACAAAAAGGGAAGTACATACGATCGCTGGGTACACTAATGTTTGGATAACTGGGAACTGGTTGGTAAAATAACCTGGGAGCAGAAGAACTAAAACGTCGACGGGGAATAAAAGTCAGCACGGTTAAAAATCACGATCATCGTCCCCACCGCAAAGCCAGGTCACTTTCTTTCGCGCTGACCTAAAGAAAACTACACCTAGCCCATCATCAGGTCCGACAGCAAGAAGAACGAATTGGATCTGAATCACTTCTTTTATTCAAAACTGGATAATAAACATCAAAAGGAGAGGATCATGGGACACGACGACCGAGAAACCAAAGACCCCGCCTGGTGGAAGTTTGCTCAGAGATGGGGCCACGCCGGCGAGTGATCCCCTGCCAAAGCCTCTCCTCTGAGTTTCGGATCTTGGCAAGAGGAAGGTCATAAACTTCAAAAAAAGGCACCACCATAAGAAGACCATTAGGGGGGAAAAAAAGGGGAGGAACAAGACGAACAGGGGGACAAGAGGAAAAAAATATCTTCCACCAAAAAATCATGAAACCTCATAAAAGGACCTAAAGACCTACGTCGACGGGGAGAAACCGTGGGAAGGGTAGGCAGTGTGTAGAGGGAGACCCGTTCTTGCAGCGGATGTGAGGGGAGACAGTCGTTAAAAAGGGGTAGCGATCGCTGAGTGGGGGGAAACCGTCTGCGGCACTAAATTAGGGGCTCATTCCTGATAAAAAAAAGGTAGACTAAAGTGAGGGAGTTGGGGTCTACGAGGAAGGAGACTCTCATCATCACGAGAGAACGAAAATACCTGAGGCGCTCCAATAGCGAGTAACCTGGAGAAGGAGACCCAAAAAGCGGGAAAGACCGGCAGTAATGAACGGAGGGGAAAGTGGCCTAACGAAAAAACGCCAAGGTCAACATAAAAAAAAAGCCGAAAACGCGATGCTGGATTATTTCCTTTGGGGGGGAAAGGCAAAGTGCAATATGAGACTTTACAGGACTTAGGACGAAATGACTGAAAAGGAAAGGGAGCAGGCGACTATTACCTGAAAGGCCGATCCCGTACACGGCGAAAAAACTAGGCAAAGGTAGAAACGGGGAAAGATCTGCAACGGTGAATGGCGTACCTCCGGAATTTCTGTAGATAGAGGAACTTAAAGAGTAGGGAGAAGGGGGCTTAATCCCTACTAACACTCGCTCGGAGGACGGCATCTGGCAATGTAGACGGGCGGGTGAAAAAAGTGGCTTCACCGACAGCCGAGGGAATCCATGAAATAAAGGTGACCGGAGAAAAGAAAAAGAAACACAGATGGCCTCAACCGATAAAAAAAAGGAAATCATCGATCAACAACACCAGAGGAGGAGGGATAAGGTTTTTGTAAAACGTTTGTGGGGAAAAGGGGAGGGGGGAGGGGCGAGTGGCGGGGGGGGAGCGTGTCATTCATGAGGAAGGCTTCTTGGTCGGTTAAGCCACGGGTTACGCGCAGGCAGACACTGCAAGGAATCCGCGAACGTAGGGGGTCAGGAGGTTAAAAGCCTTCAATGAGGGAGGACCGACAGCAATTCCTGCGTTGGGAAAGCCAAGGAAATGTGCAACTCGTCCACCGCTCTGAAGGGACGAAGTTCTTCGCGCGTAGGGATAGGAGAGAAGGTAGAAGGAGCCCTATCCCAACCCCAACCAAGAAACTGTCCGGTCACCTGTCTCATCCATCGGCGAGTGACACAGACGAAAGCGGCAACGTCCAGCGCAACCCGCAAGCATCATCAGAATCGAGCTTGTCCGGCGGTGCTTATTTGAACTTTTCGAAGCCAGAACTGTCGGCGGGTCTCCGGTCGGGGAAGAAGGGTCCAGAAGTAAGAAGGGAAGAAGTGAAGAGTCCGACGGTATGGAGCGAATAGGAGGAAGTAGGCGCCGAGCATTCAACAGTAGGGAACACCGACAGAACTTTATTGTCGCCCCTGGGCGGGAAGGGATCAGACGTAACTAAAAAATGGACCGCCGAAATCATCGGTTGGAACAAGAGTCGCCATCACCAAAAGAGGAAAAAAAAGACCGAGAAAAAGGGGAGACACGAAAAATTATAACGCGGCGACCCAGTACGGAAGAAAGGGGAGACTTAGAATTTGGGGGATTCAGCCTTCCTTTTGGGGGGACTTTACAACCAGGGAGGGGAAAAACGGGTGGAAGGGGAGGGAACGCAGGCGTCGAATGGGCGCAAAAGTGGGGGAAGCTTGATAAAGGGGGGGGGACCGGACGAGGTCGAAATATCACAAATCGGCGAGGATTTTGGGGGAAAGGGGATCATCGGAAAAAAGCAAGCGAGAGCATCACTTCCAAGGGAGGGGAGGGGAAGCTGTGGTTTTTCGGGAATACAGGTTAAATGAAAAGAGAGCAAAAGGCCCGTTCAAAAGAGGGAAGTAGACAGGGTGAAAACCAGACGTTGAAGGGAAGAGAAAATCGTCGTCTTGTAACTTCTTAGGGGCAGGGAGTTTAGGTCACTGCATACTCACACAAGTGATCGGGGACTGTGCACGTTGTGGGGAAAAAATCGGAGCTTGAAAACCGGTTATCTCAACCGTAAGGGAAGAGCGTGACTGCGTGCCTCGTCGGGTACTGGGAAAAATTCAAGGGGCATCACCGTCGGGGAAGGAGTAGGAACTACTGACTATCGTGGCCTTTAAATTAGCCAGCCAAGATGGGTCCTGGGGAGGTCAGGCATCTGAATGGGAGTGCCAGAGTGATTATGGGGGGAAGTCGCAAAGAGAAGGGTGCTGACTGCGCGACGACCGCAGGAAGTAGGAAGTCAGGTCCTTTACCAGCCACCGCAGAGGACTTCTAACGCAGAAAAGGGGGCCTATCACGGCCACCATCACATGGCACTATCAGCTCCAGCATCGTGAAACAAAAAAACTTGTAGCTTCAGATAAATGGGAGAAGGTGGTCACTAGGAGGGGGGAGGGAGACTATCCAAAACAAACCCGGGGGATGTTGAGAGAGATCAACAGAACCAAAATAGTGAGAAACAAAAGAAGTCAGCCGCGAAGCTCTACCTTACACAGACTGACTTGCTAGGACTAAAACGTCGCCAGGCGCTTGGAGTTGATCGCGAGGGGAGATGTCGTCAGAGACGAAGGGCGTTCAATCCACATAACTATCAGAAGAAGGTCGGAGGCGCCTGGAAGACCAACTCTTTGAGATGGACCGACTAAAGACTGAAGCCCTAATTCAGGTTCAGACTAAAAAGGAATCATTGCCGCGCATGTTACCGGAACCTATGTAAGGAAAAACTATCTGGAGGGGGAAGGAATTGGGTATAGGAAAAAAAAAAAGGAAATCCGATTGCAGAGCACGAGACGGCGACGGAGGGAAAGATCAGAGTTGAGCGCACGATCAGCTGAAACCAAGGGGGGGGCACTCTGAAACTGGAGTGCGCGCTGAAAAAAAACCGAATCGCCAGCCTCATGTCTAAAACGACTACAGGGGTCTGCCGACAAAGGAGGGGCTTTGAAAACCTGAAAAAGAACCGGAACCGTGACTGCTAGTCATGGACTAAGGAAAAAAAAGGGGACCCCAACCAGAGACAACCGCGTGAATGAGGCCAGCGGAGTGGACCCTCCTGCGGATGATCAAATTCAACTAAAACGCGAGGGACCCCGATCAACTTGAAAAAAACCACTGAAGTACGAAGGCACAACACATGCCCGGGTCGACTACAGCCACCAGGCGGCACCAATTGGGGGGGGGACGCAGGGTGAACTACCAAGGTAACGCTCATCGTAACAACTCATTCCGGGAGTCAGTCTGACTCAGGGAAATCGGGAAGGCTGCACCTCCCTTGGTCTTAGGAAAATGGGGGTGGGGGAATTGTCTCAGTGCGGAAAGAAAGGGAGGGGGGGGGGTGTGCGCAGTCCGGGAACACAGAGGAGATCTCGGAGGGGAAACAGGACTGGCGTCCTCAAAGCTAAAAAAATCGGATCCTGAGAGGCGACGGAATGAATTCGATCCGTAATCATCACGGGTATCAAGACCGAGGCTGGACAGTAGGAGAAAGGAAGGCTGGATCCTTCCCCAGAAGAGGGAGGAACGACCAGGAGTAGGGCTCTTCATTTGTCATAAATCAACTAAGCAACATCAAAAAAACGCCACAGCGCGGGCAGGGGGATGCTGGGGGAATTTGACGTCAGGACGGTGGGGGAAGGTAATTCGATCAGTTGACGGCAGCTTCCAAAACTGTGAACAGGGGGAACAGGATTTCGAGGCAAAAAAACAGGAGTGACAAGATCCAGTAATCGGAGACGATTAATTCAACGGTGGAAGAGCTGTAAAACTGGTGAATGGAATAAGCCGGAATTGCTGTTAAGGAGACTTCTCTCTAACGGGGGAAGGGAAAGAATACAGACTCGGCGGGCTTGCGCGGCCTTCGAACTGTCAAAAAAAGGCTTTCCCTCCAAGCCGTCGTAATGAACTCGCCTGAAAAGCTTACATAAAAAAAGAACAAATACGGAAAAAAAAAGATTTAAAAACAGAGAAAAAAAAGTCGAAAAGAGGGGGAAGGATACACGAGATGTGTGGACGAGGGGTTGCATCTGCTGGTCGTGGGCTAAGGGGAAGGGAATCGTGTCCTTAGGTGCATGATGCCTGCGTCAGGGAAAAAAAGTACCGAGGAAAATGCCGCGACCGCTCAGAACTGGAGCGATTGTTCGTAGGTATTCAACGAAAGAGGAAGAATTAGAACGTACAGTACAGGCAATGAGGAGGTACGCAAAGTCAAAAGTGGCGGGATCTTCAAAACGTTCTCTAGGACGTACTCCTCTTACTGGGATTAGAGAGGCAGGGGAAATATTCAAGGGAGTCCAAACTGGGGGGTCATCGTCATCGTGCGGAAATCAAACGAGAGCATAGGGGCCCAACGTCCTTGGAGGAATGACCCGGCAGCAATCATCAGCATCTAAAGAAAACGGTCGGTGGGACAGTGGGCTTGGGAAAAAAGAATCATAAAACTAAGAGACTTGGGCTGATGGGCCTAAGGGACCCTACTCCCAGCGAAGCGGGATCGCCTCGGTAGGGGAAAAGAGAGGTGATGCTGACAGATCGCCCCATGCCGTCGACCAAACGACAAAGAAAGTATGGATCCCCGTCTTTCCGCGTCCGGCTAAGCTTAGCGGACGAAAAAAAAAAAACAAAAACAAAAAAAACCCCCCCAAACAAAAAAAAAAAAACCAACCGGTGTCAACGCCGTCTATCGCCTCGGGGAAAGGATGCCCAATCACCAGCACTAAGTTCCCTCAACTACGACCAGATCAAATTGGGGGGGGGGGGGGGGGGGGGGGGGTGTGGCCACCTAAAAAGGCAAAATGATTCTGAAAAAAAGGGAGGGGGAAAAAGTAACTGAGACGGGGTGGTCCGATGACCTAAAAAAATTTTTCTTTCCACCTGTCGTCCCACATGGTCAGTCAGTTCTTTCCGCCGTCACGTCAGGGAGCTGGTTGGTTCCTTCCGGATGTTGTGAAGGAAAAGAAAAACTGGAAAACTAATCATGAGAGAGGGGAAAGGTGAATCAGAACAGCGGGCAATCGAGGCAAGCCACAAAAACCCGCGGCGTTGAGCGGTGTGGAAGAGGAAGGATTCCCATAAAAAGACAGCCAAGTCGGTGCCGTAGGGGGGAGAGGTTGGAAAGGGAAAACAAAAAACTTTGCGGCCAGATGAACGGAGTCTGAGGGGAAGAAAAATGCTTCGGGCTATTTTAAAGGGGAAAACTCTCCTCAGGAGGGCTATCACGAAAAAAGAAAGAGTTCTAGAGCAAGAGTATCTTGCTGATGGCCCTCTAGGGAGAAAAATTCATTCAGCACCGGAAGGGGAGGAGATCGGGACAAATCGGGGCCGTAAATGCACACGCAGGCAAAAAGAATGACGGGATTAGAGCTGACTTAAGGGAGGGGAAAGGAGTAAAATTCAAAGAACAGAAAAGAAAAGGGGTCAGCCTGACGCGACCGACGCTCGTCGCAGGGGGAGGTAACGCCAAAGCATCTCTGCGACAGCTGACAGCGGAAGAAAGAACTGCACATCAAACGAAGCACCACAGCGTGAATCGCTTCGATTCGGAAAGGGTTATCGAGTTAACGGGGGGACTGGTGTCCTGGGGAGAGAAAAAACACAAAAACGAAGGAGAAAAGAGGAGATCACAGAAACAAAAATGGGGACACCACGCGATGCCACACAAAGCGAAGCGGCCTTCCACGATGAGGAAGAGGTCTGAAAGGGGCTGGTGGGCCGTTATCGCGATGAACTCTATGGGGAAAAAGTACACTTGGGACTGAGGGAAGGAAAAGAAGTCGAAGCGTCGGCGTCGTGCCGCCCCATCGAATGGAAGTCCATCCGGAAAAAAGGGGAGAACAAAAAGAATGAGAGGGCCGAGAAAGGATTCTGGCAATGAGAATTTAAAGAACTGGTGGACAGGAACTCGGGCGGCCACGGGTTAAATGGAGGGGGTCAAAAGAAACGCCGAGGGGCCTCAAGCAGACAAGGGGCGCGAAAGATCAAGCAAGGATAGACACATGGCCCCACCGGCAAAATCCCGATCAGCAAGGCTGGGGCGGGCCTGACAAAAACTACAGCACTTGCAAAAAAAGTCGACCCGACGACGAGGATCTGCACGAAGGAGGGGGGGTCGTTCAACAAGCGCTAACGGGCACCTACTTGCTCTATTCATGGACCTGACGACCGAGAACAACCAATCCCTCCTTGTGGGTCAAAGTCTGGTAAAAGGAGAGAAGACCCCTGCAAGCCCCGCAGCGCTGCAGGGAGGATCAGGAACCTCTCTCCTATAAAACATCCGAAGGCACACCAGAGCCTCGACCTAAAAAACGGCACGACAGTCTGGCAAAACTTGTGGGGACGACAGGGGGGACTAAAAAGAACGTCACACACCACCTCCTTCAACATCATTGGAGTGACAAGGAAATTCGCCGCGGAACTTCGCTTTTCTGGGGCGCAATGGGAGAAATGGTCGTCTTGACTGGGTCAGATAGGGGGGGGGGAGGGGAAGCAGTTCTTGAACACGAGCGATGAGGGGGGTCGGGCAACCGCAGGCGCTCCAAGGATCAAGGGGAACCTCTAAAGCCGGGGACAAAGGAAGCGTGATTTCTGGGTGGCAGGACGATGGGGCGAGGAAAGCGACCCCTTCCAGAAAGTCACGTCCTATGAAAAATACCTGAGGCATACAAAGGACGGGCGAAGCGTACTTCTGGATACCTTCGGAAAGAGACGGAGAACTAACATTCAGGAGGAATGCTTTGGGGACGAAGCTCCAAGGTCAAGACATTCACCTGCCGACGAACTCGAGGCAAGGAAAAGTAGAAGGATGACGCAGAAGTTGCAAAGAGGGAACGATGTTTACTGGTGACGCAAGAATGCAGGATGAAAAAAAACGGGATTCAAGGAGGACATTCGTCATGCTGGGGACCGGGGCCTCTGCAGAATAACTGCTTCAGAAAAGGGTTGGGGAGCTTTCAACAGGGTGAAGGGCGTAACGACGGAATGGGGGTAAACTAAGAGAGAAAAAAAGGCGCAGGGAGCGAACAATCTCTAGAGGGCACGGCCTGTCGACAGGATGGAAGGTAGGAGGGAAAGCCGCGGCAGAAAGGAAAAATGGGAAAAAAAGGCTTCAGCCCGATCACAATACGAAAAATCCATTTTGAAAAGCTCAAAACAACCGGAAGAGAAAAGTTGGAGAGATAGGGGTGTGGGGCGCTTTTTTCCTCCTGTACTGGCGGGGCGATTTCAGTAACGGTCAAAGAGGTGAAGGGGCCGCTTCTGGTCGGTCACGCCACTTTTGAAAGACCTTCCAAGTACGGAACCGCAGAACGGGGGGTGAGTTATTTATTCAGAAGCCGTCGCTGGGTCATTCGTAGCCGTACATAAGGCACGGCGTGGAAAAAATGACAAAGTGCAGCTTGGCCACAGGGATCGAATCTGAGGATTCGAGAGGACACGACCAAGTGGTCGCCCGCGTTCAAAACGGCGGTCCACAGCAGATCTTCAGCGCCAGTCACGTATCGAGAGTAAAAGTACTGATCATACAAAAAACATCATCCTCATAGAGCTGGTAGCGGTGTCTGGAAGTTTGACCGGGGGGGAGGATTCTCGTAAATGCCGAAGCCATACTGAAGGGGAGGGACAAGAAGCGGAAGGGGAAGAAGGACCAGAAGTCCTGAAGAAGGGGCTGCCTGGGATGGGGGAGAGGAGTTAAACGTCGGATTGAGCCTATAGGCAAGTAGAAACAAACGGACTAAAGAGTAAACCCTCTTTCGCTGGGGAAGGACTCTGCGACCGCACCTTGCACTCCCGCTATAGCCGGAGGTGTGAACTCGACTGCGCATCAAAAAAAAGTCAACGAGCCCCCAAAAACTAACATTTCAAAAATTGGGACCTAAAACGGTTGCCAAAAGAAATGATAAGAGTATGAGAATGGGGGAGGTGGGGTGACGAGGTCTCCATTGGTAAGTGAAAAAAAAGAGCCACCCTTGGGGACGACGGGAAGTCCGCCCGGTCGGACTCTAGGAAGGTGCAACTGAGATGACTTGAAAATCGGGGAATCAAAAAAAAGAGCCAGGGGATTGCCGGGATAGAGCTCTTCTTTGAAAAAAGCTCGGCACTTCACCGCGCGGGGATCCAGGGGGGTTTTTAAGGGGGGTCATACGATTCGCCATGAGAGGCCAGCTAGGGGTCATTATCGTCATGGAAAGGAACGTTTTGAAAAAAACAATCTGAGCTGGGAAATACTGATGGGACCAGAGGAGTTTGAGGTAAAGAGAAACGAAAAAGACGGGAAGAGACTGGTGCCGGGGGGGACGATGTCGTGGAGCGACAAAATTAAGGGAAAGAAGCCGTATCCTTAGTACGTTCTGAGCCCGAAAGGCCCAAGTTCAAGGAGTAAAGGGCCTTCCTCGACAAAGCTCTAAGTTGCGGGTGAATGCGTCGGAAAAAAGAAACAGGGGAAGTCTTCATCGTGCAGAGGATGGTCCAGCTTTGATGAGTTCCATCGACCGGATCCATGGGGGCTGAAAGCCTACCGAAAATAAAGAACGAGTAAGTAAAAAAAAAATCGTCCCTGCGCCAGAGTAAAGCGCCGAAATGAAAAAAACGGCCACATCGCCAAGTGAGGCCTAGCCCTCCAGCAGCGTGAAGCCCAAACGAAGATTCGAGGTATCTCTTTTTTATCATAGTCATTGTTCCTTTATCTCTCTCAAAAACAACATTAGTAAAATATCTGAGGGCAAGTAACGCATGGGAAAAGTGAAAAAAAAGGGGACATAGCAGAAGTCGAAAAGGTCCAAGCTAATGGAGCTGCCAGCCATTTCTATTGTGGCCCTCTCGGCGATGACTCTTGTCGCGACGCTGAGGTGTGCGCAATGACCAGAAGGGGGCATAGGGGAGGTCAGAAAGAGCAGGGGCCGAATCCAGCTACTGCAGATGGGAACACGAAAGAAAAAATAAAAGCCAAATGCTAGGGGCAAGAAGGTCATGACTAAATAAGGGTTACCGGACGGGGTATAGTCAGGAAGAGAGTCGGAAAGACTACGGTGGGCAGAAATGGATTTTCACGCCGCCGAGGTGAAAATCACTAGGAAGGGAACGGCGAGAAGTCAAAGCCACGTTAAGAAGCACTCGAAAAAACACCGAAAACGTCAAAGTGGCGTCTCTGTGACATCACCTCCTTCGGGAAAACAGCAGTCCGAAAAAGACTGGAATGATCTCCGCAACGTCAGTAGGTGCCAAAAGGGAGAGCTGAAGACTGGCACCTACTGGCTCTATTCAGGTGAGCTCCAGATTCCAACCAGCTCAACAATCCTCGGGAGGATTGCCAAAAAAAAACGCGAATGATACCCAAAAGTGCCACCCTGCCGTCTTGCTGGGAGATCTTCCTATCCCCGGAGAAAATCATCCCGAATGTCACCACCAGCGCTCGAACGACCGGGAAGGAAACAGCTTACTTAAAAACCTTTGGGGAAGGGGGACCAACTGACGAAATGAAAAACAAACATATCAGCTCAGGAAAAGGAATTCCTCGGTTCGCATCGGCAACCGTCAAGGCGGAAAGGTTGCGCGGTCAGTCGTTGCGGGCCTCGTGACTTGTTGACGCTTAGGAAAACCGAGTAGAAGGGGATTTCTCTCAAAAAAAAAAAACAAAAAAAGGAGCAAGCTCCCAGCCGGGGAGCCAGAAGGGTAGGTGGTCGACGGAAGACGACGTTCAAAAATAGTCAGCATCACGTCGATCAATAGGCTCTCACCAGGAGCGGCTCTGGGGAAATTCGGCCGACTGACTTGAAAGACCGAAGTGTATGGAGTCGGGGCATTTCCGACGAATCCCCAAAAAATGTCAACATCACAAACAAAAGCAAACTCTAGAGGGGAGGGAAAGGAGCCTTTGCACAAGGGGGGGGTCATCTGTTAAGGTGGACGATGAACGTCGGGGATAAGTTGACCGGCAAGGGGGAGCCAGGAGGGAAGATATTACCTTTAAAGGGGGGCTGGGGGCCGATCCAGTAGCCGAGAATAAACTGGAAAGGTCACTATAAAATTAACTTGACCGGTCGGCGTAAGTCAAAAATTGGGGGGTACGGTCTAAGAAAGTCGGAAGAGGGCGACGGGCGTGCTGATACCCTACGGCTCGAACGGCATCTTGAGGAGGAGTTAAACAAGGAAAGGCTCCTCTTCAATGAAATAAAGTGACCCAGATACACCCTAAAAAGAAGAAAGCAGATGGAAAACAGCTCACCAAACCTTAATCTCTCTCAACACCAAAATAATTATTCTGGGGTTGTTCGAAAAAGGAATCTGACGTGAGGAAAATGGGCTGATCTGTGGGAAAGTCAAAGTATGGGATGCCAGGGAGTCTGTCACACACTGTTGAACAATCCCAGGAAGAATCCAAGGAGAGGGGTTGAGGGGGGAAAAATCACACTAAAAAAGGGGTTCAAGAGGTCATCGTAGCGTCCCTGGAAAGGCGTTACGCCCGCTCACCAGTTTGAGAGAGGACAACTTCTCGATTCCTAGTTAGTGCGCCCGTACGGCGGCAGCGACCGAATAAAAAAAAGCACAGGAATGGAAAAGGAAGAGTAACTCGCACAAAAAGAAGCATCGGCATCAAGGTCGTCATACCCGGCAGCCATCATCGATCGGCTTGTCGGCCAGTGCTGATGGTGACCCTTTTCGGGGGATTCACGGGACGGAAATGCCGAAGCAAAGACGAAAGTTCGTTCTCCGGAGAGGAAGGTAAAGGGACGAGGAAAACCGAATTTAAGGACTCGTGATTGAAAAGGGGGGAACTTCAGGTATTGAAAGAGCATTGAGGGAGGACAAAGAAGAAACGTATTAACTCCCCGGCTTTCGCGGCCTGCCCGCCTGGAAGCCTGTGGGGGGGTGTGGGGGACATAATTGCCCCTCAAGGACGAAGAGTGGAACAGAATGCTCCATACCAGAAAGAAGCAAACCAACGACGACCATGGAAACATTGCGCAAGGGGTGCAGAGGGAAAAGGGAGGACGAGGACTGAGGACGGTGAACTGGAGGTTGGGTGACGATACTGACGGGGTCCGACCCGTCTAAGGGGGTGCCGCAGAACGTCCGAAAAAGGTCGTCAGGGAGTCTCGGGTGGCCCTTACGTGGATGACGTTGGAGGCGTCGAGAAAAAAAGAAGAGTCGGGGGAGGTTTGGCAGTGGATCATCGCGAGGCGCAAGAGAGGAAAATCAAAGGAACAAAGCGTGCTGTAAAACTGGGGGGTGTTCTCGTCGTCGAGTACAGGAGCAAAACAACAGTAGTAAAATTATCAGGATTTAAAAAGAAAAGAACTGCTTCAATAATTCGTCGTCATTGGGACTGGACTGCTGGGCAGAGGGAGTTGCACTGGGGAAAGAAAAACATAAACGGGATCTAGGGGTGGGAACGATGAAGACTGAGGAGAAAAGGGCTTAGACTCGCGTCGAAGTACGTGGACGAGCAACAACGGATAGGGGAAAAAAAAGGTGTTAGACACAAAAAACTGGGTAGCGATAGTAATGAACTGCGTGCAGAATTCTCCGGGAAAAAATTCGGTGTCGGGCATCGCATTCAGGGATGTAACTCTGAAAAATGAGGTCCATCGCCAGCTAGGAGCTTCAATTAACCGAACCGAGGTCAGGAGGGGGACAAGTGGTAAACTGCCACCTAGAAACCTAAGAGGAGGAAATCAGACACACCGCCATGGCTACCTCATCAGCGAAGGAAGTCGTGAAGCAAGATTCGTTAGAGATGGGTATCTCGGGGGTCAACTATTTCTTGGTTCATGTGAATCATATCTCACAAAAACGGGAAGTATTATATCGGAAGGATAAGAGAAAAAAGAGAAAGTACATCTCAGAGAGGCGTCACGCGGGATCAGACTGACACGGCGATGGTGGCGTGTAGGCGATGTCAGAGTCAGGACTGAGCGTTTCTGGGAAAGAAAAAAGAGATCGAGGATCAAACGCGGACGGGCAGCAGACCAGGAGTGGCGATGGACCGAAAATCAGGACCATCCAGATGCGTGGAAGGGACTGAAAGGAGGGGAGGGGCGAATTACCGGCACACCGAGAGGGCGATCGTCTTTCCACCTTGGGTAGAATGAATTTTCAAAACAAGACGAGAACCCAAGCACTACTACTGCTAACGGCGAGATCACCATATGACGAGAAAAGAGGCAAAAACCCACCGGAAAAGGAGAACTGAGTTTGGGGGTCGCGTGACAAAAACAAGCACAGCAAACTCGCCCCTCAGAAGGTCGACCCCGACGACGAGGGAAGAGGCCCGCAACTTCTGTTTCGGTGAAAGCCTCGCTACTACTAACTGCAACCCGGACTTTCGAGAATGGGGGGAGATAGTACAAGAAAAAAGGAAAAAAGATTTTTTGAATTCTCTACTTGCCCCGGATGCGCAAGGCTCAGTCACTCCGAAAGATTCGTTCAGGAGACAGAGCGCTGCTCCAACGGCAGAACTAAACACCAAAAAACGGCGCCTCTGAACTCCAGGGAGGAAGACCTTCGGGAAAAAAATGGGGGGGGTCACAGAAACAGTGGAACGACCAAATGAAAGGGCAGCCACCCAACCAAGGAATATCAGAGTGTCCGAAGGAACTCGTTCGCAAACTAAAAAAGGCCAGGGTAGGTTCAAAGGGGAAAAGAATGGGAGGTCTTTTCGGGTGCTGGGTCTATCGTACACAAAAGAAGGCAGCGCAAAGGGCAAAAGCTTCGGAGGCTAAGGCGGAGCAGGCCGAGAGACGGGGGGGAGCAATAAAGTGAGGTAGTGGTCGACAGGCAGGGACAGCGAACGATTCAAAACCCGGCGAAATCAAAAGATTCGAATCAAAGGAGGGAGACGGTAAGGGGTCTGTCAAAGAGGAAACTCACGCTGGAAAGACCGCAGTATGGCATTAGGAATTGACGACGAAGAGACCCAAGGTCACCAGACACCGCCTACGAAGGCGGTTATGATTAGGGATGACGCCAAGGGTGTGAAACGATTCGATAGGGGAAGGGACGCAAGATGAACGATGAGAAAGGGGGGGCACTGACAGGGGGGTCACGAGGTCAGACAATTGAACGGTCTCAGCCTAGGATCACGTACGGGCGAAGAAACTCGCATGCGAGAAGGTGGAAGAGCTGCATTTTGATGTCTTAAAGAATTCTGTGGACGGCATAAATGAAAGCGCGACGAGTGAATAAAGAGGGACATAGATCGGCTGCTTCAAAAGGCCTGTCGAATGCGGTCACGAATTGAAAAACAGGCCTCTGTTGAACTACGTGGCGCGTGAAAGAAAAGCCAAAGGAATACAATTGAACAACGCGCATCAAAAAAAAGGAAG
>Ga0179593_1720092_pt1 | contig 14188 bp, 20 predicted proteins | sample CZODoug2_1_08_16_FD_185931 | JGI IMG/M metagenome (GOLD analysis project Ga0179593, IMG submission 185931) | Vadose zone soil fungal communities from Angelo Coast Range Reserve, California, USA - CZODoug2_1_08_16fungal (PacBio error correction) | ecosystem: Environmental > Terrestrial > Soil >...
GTAGAGGACTCATCCTAGAAGAAAAGAACTTTCTCGAAGAGGGGGCCCTTTGTTAACACCTGAAAAATGAATGATGGGGGGGTAAAGCTAGAAATCGAGAAGGGGGGCAAATCAAAATTGAAAAAGGTCAGGGGGGGAACGAACTAGGATGGGGAACGAATCGAATTTGAATTTTCAAAAAAAAAAGGAGAGGAAAAAAGAACCCCACTCTAGGATAATCCCGGGTCTTACTTGGCCATCAAAACAGGCGCGAAAGGGCCCTTCTCCCGTTCGAGGGAAAAAGGGGATGAACGCTCCACAAAAAACCAAAAAAAAAAAGCGCACAAAAAAAAACAGACCCACAGGCTGGGAAAAAGTACCCTCCACGCTACCAATATAAAAACCAGCCAAGCCAAGGGTAAGCCTTCTGATAAAAAGAAAATAATTTGAGGGGGGGGGAGAGATTAATTTGTGGGTAAGACATTCTCAAACCTCTGACTGGAAGAGATCACGGCTGGGGGGGGACCTTGGGAGGGGGATTTGTCAGGTTTGGACTAAATCCAAGGGAGAGGCCTTCTATCACAGAAGAAAAACCTCGAAAGGCGCCCGCCGAGAGGAAGGTTATCGTCGAAAGAAAAAGACCTAAGTGAGGAAAAAGGTTTCTTCCATGATTTGTCCGCGATCGTCTTAGTCAATGTCTGATGCACCCCAACGTCTGAGAGGGAGAGGGGGGGGGGGGGAAATACAGAAGAAACATCCAATCTGAGGTCAAGAACTTCTTGCCACAAGGGCCACTTTTTGAAGGCGAGCCAAAACAAACGCCACAATCGGGAGGAAGCAAAAAGGTTTCTGGGAAGGGATACACAGAGACCGGACAAAGCGACATGAAAAGAATTGAAGATTGAGGGTCTGGAGGCTCAGGTGAAAGAGGGAGGGGCGCCAAGGCGGTAAGCGAAAAATTGAGAGACGGCCTTTACTGGAAAGAAAGGACAAGGGGGTGTGAAGTAGAAGACGACTTTTGAAAAAAGGGAGACCATCGGATCTGTTCAAGGGGAAAGGGGAACAATCACAAGAAAAGGGCAGGAGAACCTTCTGAGGGAAGGGACGCAACGGAGAAAAAAAGTACCAGAAAAAGAGAAAGGCTCGGGGAAAATAGTATGGGGGATATCAAAGAAGGTCACATCCTTGGAAGGGAAACTTGCCCAAGGGGGGAAGCACGGGTCTGGAAGCGGGAGAAAATGGAATCGCAAACAACGATTCCGGAGGGGAAGGGGGGAAGGGTTTAACGACGACCGGTTCTTGTCCAACCCGGAAAGGGAAACGGGGGAATGGTTTGAGGAGGGCAAAAAAAAAGTAAACCATGAAATACAGGGTGAAGACTTGGAATAATTCGCAGAAACGCTCTATTCGGGGGGGGGGTGTGGGGGGACGCCGCAAACGAAGGGTCGCGAGGGTCAACACCAAAAGATGGGCCCCGAGGGAAGGGGGTTGAAACTCTCGGAAGGGGGGGGAGCCCCAGCAATCGTGGGAAAGGCCCGGTACATCAGAAAAAAATGGGTGGGGGGGAATTGTTTTCAGAAGAGGAATGGAAGTTGGTTGTACTTCAGAAACCCTCGAACGGGGGGGGGGGAGAGGTACTATCGCTTGGGTGGAAGAAAAAACATCGAAACCTACGTCGAATTGATATGGCAAAAGAAAAAAAAAAAAAATTGGGGGGGGTTGCATATCCGGCTTTGAGGCAAGGGGGTGAAAAAAAGAACGCCGCGGAACGGAAAAATGTCTGGACTTTGGCCGGAAGGAAACCATAAATGAACAGGGAAATCCCGGCCCGCGGGACGGGGGGAGTGCTAGCCAATCGTACCACGGGGCAAGGAAAACTAGCAGGGACTCAAAAGGGAAAAGGACAACCTTTGGTGCCAAAGTCCCAATTTTTTCTCAAAAGGGAGGTCAAAAAACAAAGGGAATCAATTCTTTAAAGGGGGGCTTGGGCGAGCAAGTGGGGGGGAGTATAATCAAAGTACAGAGGCGGGCTGCAGGAAAACCTGCGTCCAAAACAAGAGTGGAACAAAGGGAAGCCGATTTAAAACCCGACAAGAAATCCAAAAAAAAGGTCTTTCCTCTGAGGCTGGATCACCACAAAACGTGATGCTGAAGGTCTTTCTTTTAAAAGGGGGGAAAGGCCAGAAAAGGGACCGTTGCAGGAAAGTAAAGAATTTTTAAATTCCGAACTTCAGTACAAAAAAAAAGGATACACAAAACCACCGTGTAAAGAAAATTCCATCAAATGAAGAAAAAAAATTCCTGTTAAAGAAAGTATCCCGGAGGACGGAGTCCGAGAATTGGGAAAAAAGGGGGGGAGCCTCTGCGGGAAAAAAAACGGTCCTTCAATGCAAAACGATCTGAAGTCAAAGGTAAGTGGGTCCAGATCTTAAAGAGAATAATCCCAGGGGGGGGGAACCGACGAGCAATCCCTCGAAGGGTTCATGGGAAGGTAAATGCTGACAGGAACCCGACAATTCAAAAGGAAAGAAGAAGGGCTTCCCAAAGAAAAAAGCTTCCCTGTTAGCAAAAAGCCAAGAACGACCCAGGGGGGGTATGCAATCAAAAAGCCCGAAAACCATCTTAAAGGGGAAAAAAACCGGAAGAAAAGTCTTGGGGGGGGCCTAGTGATCTAAAAAAGAAAAAAAAAGAAGAGACGACGGGGAAGACAAGACGTCCCCGGACATGTGCCAAGAAGAAGAACTAAAAAAATCAAAAAAAATCACCGAAGGATCGAGCGATGATCCGAAAAAAAGTGGCTCAAAAGGGGGGGAGAAGGACGATCCAGGGATCAAAGGGAAGCCCCGGGAGGTCCGCAAGGGACAGAAGGGTTGAGCAAACGCCTGGGACCGAAAAAGCACAGCAATCATTTGGAGAATGATGTGGGGGAAAATAGGCCCCCCCAAAGAAAGGAAAGACGGAAACAGCACATAGACCCCAAGAGAGTTGAGAGCCGCGGGCGGGAGGGTTTTGCCGACAAAAGAATCCGGAACGAACGAAGGCCTGAAAGAAGCCAACGAGTACTGAACCCTGAATGCAAAACAACCCCCCCAAAAAAAAACAGAGAGGAGAAGAAGAAAAAAAAAGGGAAGCTTTACAGGAAGATCACGGGTTGTCGCTTAGAGTCAAGAAGGACTCTCAAATTCCAACCGAAGTGGGCCGTTGCAAAACCGGACGCCTACGGAGCGTGGCCGAAGAGGAAAAGACAATCTCGAGAAGAAAAAAAGCAAAAATTTTAAGGGGGATACCAAGAAACCTGTCATAGCTTGCAGATCTGGAGAGACTACAGAGAAGTACAAAAAAGCCAAGGAGTGATAACCAAGACGCCAAAGAACACAGGAGGGGGGAAAACCAAAGGTTGTGTTTCGGAAGGTTGGCCTAGGTGAGATAGCAAAATTACCAAAAAGAACGATGGGCAAAAAAAAAGAAGGAGGGAGAACATACGCCCGAAAGAGTGGCTCAGCGACGGGAAACAAAGGCCGCAGAAGCAGCAGACAAGCAGATTGGGGAAGTGCTCAACATGCGACAAAAACTCAAAATACCAGACGGGAATTTCGAAAGAAGGGAAACGAAGGGGAGCGGACCTCCGAGTCGGGTAAAAGTGGCGGGGATTCCCTTGGGGGGGTCATCATGCTTTAGTGGTGGGGGGCTAAGGGAGAAAAGAAGAGGGGAGGGGAGGTGGATAGAGAGGAGGTGGATGGTGGGGGAGGGGGGGGGCGCAAAAATAAACTCCCTAAATACCAAATATAGAAAACCACACATGTCATAGTCGCGGCCATGTCTTCTCGGCCTGGCATGCAAACTCTTCCAGCAAAAGTGCCATGACGTAAATTCAGAGTGTATTTCCGGGTACCTAAGATAAGATCAGAAAAAAAAAAAAAAAGAAAACTTCCGGGGAGACTTAAACAAACGAGAAAAAAAAGGCGAAGTTGTTGAGAAAGAGAGGCAACCGTCAGGAGAGTGTCGGTCGGGACGCCAATAAGTAAAGCGGCCGGTGGGGGGACTGAACCCAAAGGAAAAAAAGCTTCTTCGAGGGGAACCAAAAAAAGTTAACGGAAACTTTGGGGAGAATCCCGCGAATCAGACATCCGGAATTTTTGATAGAAAAATTACGCAGCTTGAACCCGCAGAAACCCACCCACCGAAAAGGGGACAAGAGCTCAAATCAAGGAAAATGTCTCGAAACAGGGGCGCCCTCGTGACCGATCTCCGAAGAGGGAAGCGGGTGGAAACGCCTAGGGGTTTTAATCATGGAGCGTTGGCAAGCGAAATTGAAAGGCAGGTCGGGAAGATCTTGATGGCAACAGATAGAAGGGGGGGATCGTCATGAGAAAAACACGGAAAGGGCCAAAAGAAAGCCGACAAGCCAAAAGGAAGACGGGTATAGGAACAACGTCTCCTTAGGGAAGATGACAAGTTGCACGAGGTAGAAAAACACTAACTTGGGGGAAAAAGAGAGACCTGTAATATTAACGGAGAAATCTTGAACGAGACTTCAGGGGCAAATGGAGAGCGACTCAATCTCGGGTGGTCTCCTTCAAGAAATAATCAAGGTACTATGTCTCAGGCACGCACTGAAAAAAAGCCCACTCGGCATAATAAAATACCGGCAGGTCAAGAGAGCCGAGGTGGAGAAAGATCGAGAATCGGGAGAAGAAAAGGCCGAGAATAGGCTACTAAGTCGCACGAAAAGGGGACGGCTCGGTTGTGGCTAAAGGGAAAAGCCTCGCCGATCTAGAGAGAAAAAAATGCTCTACATAAGACCAGGATGGATCCAAGCCTCGACCAGGAATGAGTCTCCGGAGTAACAGAAAATCGTGAGTGGTGAGTGGTCGGGGGGGGCCTAGGCAAACTAGGGAAGGATGTTAAACCATAAGGAGAACCAAAACTAGTCGGGAAAGCTAAGAGTAGACAGAAAAAAAACAACTCCTTTGCTGGAATGCTCTGGGGGGCGGCTTTGGGACCAGACGAGGGAATCTCATCAAAAAATAAAACGGATACATGTACGTCCCGAAAGGGGCCGAGGGAATAGGAGCTGGAGACCCACGCCGAGATTAATGTGTTAGAGGCGCAAAAAGTGGTCAGGGGCGTAGGGGACGAGGTGGTTCATAAAAAGGTCCCAACAAAAAAGGCAAAATCAAAATCTTGCGGGAAATGGGCTCGGTGGGGGCTGGATGAACCCGTTGAGCCACCGGCAAGGACGTCTTGGGACCCTTACTAAAGATTGAGAGTCGTTAAAACGAAAGGAACCCGATTCCTAATCGAGAAGAACGAACAATAGGTTGTGAAAAACTGAAATTATTGAGAAGCAACTTGTGTGGAGAAAATCGCAGGGGGCCTTGAAACTGTTTCGGAGGAAAAGACCTCAAAGATACGAGAGCTCCATGACGGGGGGGGGTGTCTGGGGAAAAGGAAAAACCTTGATAGAAAGGGCTCGCCGTGTGCTTTCAGGGAAACACGCCCTCTGGAAAGGCGTGTTAGCCAGGAAAAACGCCTTTTGGTTGGATACGGTGAACAAAAGGTTCATCGTGAAAAGACGCGAAACGAATCAGGGTAAAAGCTTCTGGAAAGAACAAGGTATTGACGGAAGAAGACAAAAGCAAGAAAAAGAGGTCATCGGGTTGGTTCTTTAAAAAAAAAAAAATTCGAGAGAACGAGACTGTGGGAATGTTTCGTGAGCGTCGGGGAAAGAAAGCTGCCGGGGCAAACACGGCCCGACGCGCGAATGAAGGGGGAAGTGCACGGTAACGCTGATCACCTTCAGAGGTGCCAAACTCGGGACCCGTGGCGGGGGGGGGGGCCAGGAACCGCAGTCACCGGAAAACTTTCTCGGAGGGAAGAAGACCGGCGGGGAGGTTATCCGGGAAAAAGGTAGCTGTCGCGGGGGACCTCGAGTAAGTCCCGTGGCAAAACCAGCCATGATTTTGTCACGAGCCCTCGCCCCACGTCAAGGGGATTTTGCGGACGGGGAAAAAAGTAGGATTGTCCATTCAAAAAGGGTGGGAGTAGGAATAAAGAACATTGGATGCGCTAAAGGAGCCAGCCCTGAGAACTTGAAAAAATCATGACTGGGTTTGGCTCGGGGAAAGCTCCCTCAGGAAAAAATGACCGAGGGACATGGGACGATCGTCGCCGGAAAAAGGATCTCGATCCATAAGAAAAGGAGGCCGACCTGCGAGGAGGCCTGTTTGCTGGAAAAAGCCCAGTTGGTTTGACCGTAAGACAAGAGAAAAATCTCCAAATCTCAAAAACCGGGAATCCACTCGAACATGAAGGGAGAAATGTGGGAAGGAAGAGGATCCACGGTGGTTGAAGGACGTCCCGGCCCGGGGGCAGAAATTCCTTGGACGGTCAAATTGGGTCCAAGTCAGAAAAAAAAAGAAAGCAGGCGTTGGAAGCTCAGAAGAAAGACATTTCGAAGGTCTGCGGGCGAAGAAAGGGGTAACCACTAGGTGGAGGGGCTAAGTGTTCCGGGAAGACAAAGCCGCCTGTCGAAAGTAAAAAATGCTAAAAAAGCCCGGGATAAGAAAAAAGGGGGGAAGGAAATCCATGAAGGGGGGACCGAAGAGCAAGGGGGAGAGTGGGGATGGGGGAAAAGCCTAAATTTGGGGGGTTTGGACCATCACGCGGGAGGCAAGGCGAGCAAGAGCAGTGAGGAGAAACGAGAAAAGCTTCCGTCCAAAGCCGCAGAAAAGTTGCGGCAGAGTCGTTCCTGGATTCAAAACCCGGGGGAATCGCCGTGAAAGTGCAACAATGGAGGAAAATGCCAAGTCACATCGACTCCGTCAGGGGGGGGTTTTAGATTGGAGGGGGATTACAACCAGGCGAAAATGGAACTCAAACGGCCCGGGGGGAAGAGAAAGAAACACGATTAGCTTTACCACAAAGGCAACAAAACCCGATCCTAACTTCGGGACACCGGGTCGGAAAAAAGAGACTCTAGAGGAAAAAGAAAGCATGCCCCTCAGAGGAAAAAGAGGGGGTGGTAAATACTCTACAAGCGCGAAAGGGGGGCACGTCGGAGCTCATGCTAAAAAAAGAAGAGATGCGGGTAGACGTGCAATAAAGACGGACTGGCCTCCTCAACAAGAAAAAAAAAAGAAACCGAAAGCTCAGAAGCGGGGTCGGGGTAAACCGCATCGCAAGAAAGGTGGAGAGAACCGATTTTGTCGACAAATTAGAGAGAAAGTGCGCCTGGGAATTGGCCAAATCCACCGGCGAAACCTTTGGAAATAAGACCGGGGAAAAGGTCCCGGTGAAGGGGCACGAATACCGTGCAGGAAAGGAAAGGGCCGATTTTAGAAGACCCTCGCCACGGCATTGTTGGTCCAAACAGGCAAAGCACATATTCAGAGGGAAAGGGTCCAAAAATTTCGGGAGAAGAAAGCCATCGGCTTTCGTCCTGGGGTCAAGGAAATCAAAGAAGAGGGTTGGGGGCGCCGCAAAAAGAAAAGGGGGCTGAAAAACCACCGGATCATCGGTCATCTTGCAAAGTGTAATGGGGGCAGAGGTAAGGGTAGCCCATACCTTGGAAAAAGGGGAAGACCCCAAGGAGTTTTCCACGGAGAGAGGAGCGTAGCGTTGGGGAGGCAAAAGAAGGCGGAATTTTTGGGGGAAAAATACTCGACGATCAGGGGGGGGGACCCCCAAAAACCTTCTACGAGGACAGGAGGATACAGGGGGGAGAGAAGATAGCGGACAACAGGGTACTGTGACCAGGGGGTTCATTCTAAGGAGAGAAGAACATAAAGCGCCCCATAGGGGCCGAGGGGCTGTGATAGAGCCTTCTCAAAGAAAAAAAAAGAAAACTATTGGAACCCTGGCCAGGAAGAAGAATGGAATACTAAGGGGAAGGGTTTTAGAAACTTTCGAAACCCATCAAGAACTCTATCAGGGGTGGAAAAAAAAGGGTGTAACTCTACGGGAGGGAAACAGTTTGTGCGGTGTTCCCAAAAAGGAGGGTGGTGAGGGAAGAATGTTTGCGCAGGGGCGGCGAGGGGGACGGGGTCGGTGACGGCAGCGTCATCCAGAAACGGAAAAACGAGATGGGAATCGCAGAGAAAAGGAACGACCTGGATGATGCGCTATATAAAAGAGGGAAGGGGGGGGACGAAGCAGAGGGGGCAAATTCTATGACGACATGAGAGAGAAAACAACACGGAGGAGGAGGAAGAGAAAAAGAACGAAGGGGGGGGAAGTTGTTTGAAAAAAAAAAACAGCGGACATTGAAAAAGTAAGAGCATCATCCAGGTCGTACTGGCCAGCCAGGCAAGCGGGCTCTTCGATGGATGCCGGGAAGGAAGGACGTTCGATTGGCCGACGGATGAAACGTCCACCACCGACCACCCATCCTCAAAAAGGGGACAAGACCCAGGCCCAGTTAAGCCATCGACGACAAGAGATTTCGGGGAAAATCCCCGGGAAAGGGAGGATTGGGGGGAACCCATCAATAGGTGGATAGATAGATTTAGCAGGATCAAACCATCCAAAATGATTGACAAGGGGGAAATCCGTTGGAAAGGGGTGCGGGACTCAAGTGATTCTAATCCCCGGGAGAAAGGCTCTATCAAAAAATATATCCCGAATGGAAAAGTGTTGTCTGCGATAAAAGGGGGAAACTTTTAAAAGTAAATGGGGGGGGGAACCTCTAAAATTAAAACTATAGTTCGAGAACCTCTTCCCGACAAAGGGATCGTCAGACACAAGGGTAAGCCAATCTATCGGAAAGGAGACTAAAAAGAAACCCTTCTTTCGGCTTTGAAAAAAAAAGCAGTTGCTCGCACGAGAAAGAAAACAAAAACTCAAAATCATGGGGAAAAGGAACAGAAACCGAATGGGAAACAATCAGAGACGTGAGGCATAGTAAGGCCGATCAGGCGATTACTCTGCGGCGGGCCACGCGACCCGTTGCAGGGGGGGAAAAAGGGGAGGAAAACGAAAAAAGCAAAAGGTCTTTCCCTACGAAGTGGGAAGGCATGGACCTAGGCTCGGGAATGGGGAGAAAAAGAAGAAAGAAAAGTGGTTGCAGAGGGTTTCAGGGGGGGCCTGGAGGCCAAGGAGGCGAAATACCAGGCTTAAATACGTCCGGAGGAAAAGTCAAGATATCAATTGTGGCACACGGGTGGAAAGCCTGTACGTGGGGCGAGAGTCGAGCAGAGGGAATAAATTCGGCCGAAGAAAAGGGGGAAAAGAAAAAAAAGAATTCCTTGCGATGGGGACGGGGGGTTTTCCCCGACCCACCAAGACCAACCCGGCAAAAAAGAGGGGGGAAGGGACGATCGGCCATTCGTTACAAAACTAGAGCGAATTGCTTCGGGGGAATCACATTCAAGGGTGTTGAAGACATGATCTCCCCGAGAAGGGAGGAAGGAACTGGGGGTCGTGTACCCACACAGATCCGTGGCCCCGAAGGCAGGGGACAGGATCCATGCTCAAGGAAAAAGCTTGCCGAACCAAAATCAAGCAGGTAAGGATAGGGGACCTTTGTGGTAAGGGGATTCAGTGAGGAGAGTGGGTACTCCACTCAAGCCAGGGTGGTTATTGAGCTCTTGGCAAGATATCGCTTTGTGGAAGCCAGGAAGCAGAACCCGGCGCGTCAATTGAGAAGGGCAAAGTGCACTTGGACACCAAAGGAGATCAGAGGACAAAGGGGTGAAAATACGAAAAAAACCGAAACGAAAACTGCACAGGGAAAGCGGCTTTTTGGGGAGGATATAAAGGGTGCTTCACGATCTAAAAAGGTTGAGGGGGGAAGGACCCAATCCGAGGGGAAACGAGGAAACAAGCTTTGAAGGGGCAGACGCGCAACAAAAATGTTGTGCAAGATTCAGTTTGCCTCATGGGAATTTTTGGGCAAGTAAAAATCAAGCAGGGGCGAGAAACTGGGGGAGTTGAATCTCATGAGACCGGAAACTCGGAAGGAACAAGAGGGGGGTGACTGCTGGTAAAAAGCGTTCTGCCCCCGAACATAAAAAGGGGAAATTGTCGGTCTGTGCAGAACCTGCTTCGAGGGACGGCGTTGAGGCTCAAAAGAGGGGGGCATGTCCAAGGATTTAAAAAGGCAACGAGTCATCCCGCCAACAACAAAAAAAGGGGAGGATCTGCGAAAAATGTCAAATTGAACTCAAATTGAAGAAAAGATTTTTGCCGGGGAAGGGGGGGGCGGTGAGGGCTTTTTGGGCTCAGACGGGGGGACGGTTCAAAAACTGACCTTCACACCAGACACAGCCTGAGTCCGTAGGAACCCAGCGAGATCACACGACTGACGAATCTCTGAAAAAAGAACTGGGAAAAAAGTTAGTGGACAGGCACCAACCGGAAAAAAAGAAATGAATGGTTGAACGGGTCCCCATTTTAGGGGGGAGACTATCCCAAGATACGCGAAAGTAATCATACAAGAAAGATGGAAAAAGGTACGCGCCCAAACCGGAAAATACAAAATGCCGTTGGAGGACGTTACAAAAAAAGCGCCGGGAGAAAAAGAGACGAAAAGACTGCGCCCAGTGGCCCCCGCTCCCCCACCCAAGAACACACGCTGGGCATCCGAGCTCTCTACGTGGGGGAGGCAGAAGTTAAAGGGAGTCGCCGTCTTATTCAGAACGCCGGTATCAAAACCCGTCGGTGTCAGGACGCGCAACATAAGAAGAAAAAAGAGGTCCGGAGGGGGGCTAAACGGAAAGGCAATCAATTTGCCGCAAAAACGATTGGGCAAGAAAGGAACAAGACGAATACCGGTCCAAAAAAAAAAAAAGAATATACCAAAAGGTGTTCAAAGCGTGGAAATCGCCGGCATTCGCAGAACGAAAAACAACCTATTACAGGAGAAAAAAAAAAACAGGAGGGATGCAGGTTACGGCAAGGAAAAAGGAAATTCCGAAGCGTGGAGCAAGGAAAGGATAGACTAGCTGTAAAAAAAAACGGGTTTGACGCGCAGACCCAAAAAAGAGTTTGCCAAAAAGAAAGGAAAAACACGAAACAGGAAGGAGCGTTGGTCGAGAAGCCACGCCCCGCATGCGAGAAGGGTAAGTGTCCAAGGACCGGAGGGAACCCCCATGGAGAAGGAGTCGAGGTCAGAGGGGGGGGTCTAAAAGGCAATCAGAAAAGAAGGGAAGGGAGAAACCAACATCCGAAAGCGAAAAGGGTTTAAAACCACTGTTTCAAATGTTCGTTATGGAAGGAGAGGAGAGCGGCCCCAGGAGAAAAAAGATAACGATGGCGATAGGAAGTAAGAAAAACGCTTACACGGGGGATTCCATCGACGGTCAGAAAGATAACACAAAAACGGGAACGCCCCCATAGAGATTTCAGTTGCATGCCCCGGCCGGAAAATGCGGCCCTCCCTGTCTGGGGGAAATTATTACCCGAATAGTAAAAATACCTAACTACATCGAATATGGCTCCGGGCCGTCATAAAAGCTCCGCTGACTAGAAGAAAAAGAATAATTAAAGGGAATTCGGGAGGAGGAGTTGGCTTTGAGGAAGGAAAGATCATGCAAAAAAAAGGCCGGCTTCCCGAAGAAAAAAGGGGCGATGGTTGGGGGGGGGTGAAAAAAAAAAAAGAGCGCTACGTAAAAACTTGGACGATGGGACGTTTATGGACGCGGTAAAGCCATTCGCAAGAAGAACTAAAAATAAAAACGAGTCTGAAAAAAAAAAAAAGAAATCTGCCTGGGACGCCTTAGAGGTTTCCGGGGTTGAAAGGGGAACCCGCCTTGGATTAAGGGGTAGCCCATCCTTTTTGTAGCGAAATTATGTTTCAAGAGACCCCCAAAGAGCTCCCTGGTCACCACCGGGCTCTCAAAGTCCATATTCCCAAAGAGCTTGGACAAAGCGGAGGAAGAGTGGAGGCTCCACCGATGCCGAGTTGTTGGACGACCAACACAAGTGTATGAAGGAGGGGAGGGGGAGAAGCAAACCGATTCTCCAAGGGGAATTGCGGCACAAGATAGAAAAAGGGCTCCCAGATTGAAAGCCGGCAGGAACCAAAACACCCGAGTAGGCGAGATCAAGCAACAAGCCCAACTAGGGGGGGGGAGACCGCCGATCTACGGTCCTCCATGCAAGGGCGTCAAAAACTTATGAGGAAGGAAAAACCTGATAATATGGGGTTCACTTGAATGACGATATAAAGTCGGGCGGACTTCCTCCAAAGGAGTGTCCGCGGAATCTCGTTTTTTGGGAATATAACTAAGAGGGGGGAAAGCCACTGAGAAAGGCCCGCTGCAGGTCTGTTTGAACCGCTAGTTCTAAAAGAAGTTCCAGGTCAAAGGAGTCCCCAGGAGAATAGGGGTCATAGCCCAATAGCGAAGACGAGAAAGTAAAAAACTCTGGTAGAAAACGGAAAAATTGTTGTCAGGAAAAAAGAGGCGCCGGAGGGAAAGGTTGGGAGGATAGTCTAATCAGGGGACAGGTAGTGCTGAAAAGCTAGGACATTCTCCCGGGAACAAAAGAATCAGGACTCTGCGCCCCCGCCTCAAGGGGAAATATGAACCTCCCGCAGGCATAGCGTCGTCTGAGTATCCGGAACCTTGGCCCTCAAGGGGGGAAAAAGGCCCTGCGAAAAAGGTCAGAAAAAGATTCGTACTCAGGCTTCAAAGATCTCAACAAAAACGCGGGGGCACGGGGGGCCTTGGTCAGTCTGAAAAAACTACATAGGAAGATCATTATTGAGCACCTCCTTCTTTCTTATTCTCCTCTTATTCGAAAAAGCCAATAACCGAACTTCTCAACTGCAAAAAATCTCTGGATGGCAGGGGCGGGGGACGGTCGTCAAAGGCCCCTTCAGGGACTGTCTCATGCCAAACTTTGGCCCGTGAAAAGAATATTTGATCGGAAGAGTTGATTCAGCGGGGTGGACCCTCGCTTGAATAAAGAAGAAGCAAAACTCAGCACAGGGGTTTAAAGGAAATGAAAAGGGGGGAAAGAGCCGGGGAAATGGTACGCATAGCCGGAGTAGGGGGGATCTGGAGGAGCAGGAGGGGGACCTCGAAAGGGAAAAAGATACATGCAGTTCGGGGGGTACTTACAGAGCCCCCTAGACTTTTCAAAGAAAACACGATCCTGTCGGGGGGGGTTTGCGGCGCCTGCAAAGGGGGCAACGTCAAAACGGTAAGGCCGGGAAAATACGACGTCCTCTTTCAGGGAAAGACACGAGAGACATGGGGGGGAGTACAGTTTTGAAAGGGGAATCCAGCAAATTTCATCGGCGGAAAGTTTCTGTCGGCAAAAAGAAGAGGTTCCAGGGGAGCTTAAATCCCAATAGGGGACGGGGGGGGGGTCGATTTTGATGGGGGACCGATTCCGGCCTGCGACTTGTGTAGGGAATTCCATCAAAACTCGCAGGGAGGGGGCAATGAATTGGCATGGGGGTTCGGAGAACCGTCTTGCGAGAATATCTTCGGGGCAGCCAATTCTGAGAAACCCAGAAAGCTTTCGCGGAGAAAAAAAAAAGGCGGATAGCGTGATCCACTTCCGGAGGAGGTCCACTTAAAGAAGATACAAGTCGGGGTGGGGGCATGGGGGGGGGAATGCGCGGGGGGCACAGGTCGAGAGGGTGCTAAGGGATGGGGGTCAGAGCAAAATAAAGGTGGAAAAAGGAAAGACCTTTTTGGGGAGGGAATAGGAGTTTGATGTGGGCAAAACGGGGGGGATAAGAAGACGTCGTCTTGGAGAGAAGAAGGAAAAGAACAAAACGCCAATAAAGGGAAAGGGATGGACTGGGTTTGTTGGGGGGAAAAGACACTCCCTTTTCAGGGGAAAAGAAGTACAGCAAAAAAAAAGGCGACAGCCGCGAAAAGCGTCCCTGAAAGGGTAGGAATCTGCGGGGAGGCAGGGGTGGCTGATTGCAAAAAGGGGGAACGTCAAAGTCAAACAAGAAAAACTCCTCAGCACGGCAATAAAAATAGAACACGAAATGGCGGGGGGAGGAAAGAGAAAAATTGTTGTGGAAAAAAAGGAAAACTGACCCGGGTAAGGAAAAGGGTCCACTGCACGCCAATGGGAAAGCTTCTTCAAAGCCAGAAAAAAAAAGAAGCCAAACGCGCAAGGGGAGAATACCTGCCAAGGAAAAAAAGTGCCGGACGGTCGTTGGGGCCGAAATCGGTGTGTTAACCATGGGAAAGCGAATGTCGGGGCAGAAGACTGTTCTAGGGAGAAAAACAGGGGGAGAAAA
>Ga0179593_1462466_pt1 | contig 14187 bp, 12 predicted proteins | sample CZODoug2_1_08_16_FD_185931 | JGI IMG/M metagenome (GOLD analysis project Ga0179593, IMG submission 185931) | Vadose zone soil fungal communities from Angelo Coast Range Reserve, California, USA - CZODoug2_1_08_16fungal (PacBio error correction) | ecosystem: Environmental > Terrestrial > Soil >...
CACCCAATGTACGCCACGCTGAGAGTAACGAAGAAAAAGTCGAATAAAAGAAGCCCTATCCGTTGAAGGGAATGCGGGAAGGCGCCGAAAAACCAGCGCTACTGGGAGGAGGGAGATGCCTACAGAACTGACTGCGGACGGGCTAGACAAGATTGTTCTAAAATGTCTCTTGGAAAAAGCAGGCGGTCAAGAAGGAAGAGATAACAGTGATGATTAAGGATTGAGAAGATTGAAGGGGGGGACATATCTCAAAAAAAAATCTAAGCACCAACCGGAACGGAGGACCGGGACTAAAGGGAAAAAAAAAAGCAGTTCTTCACTAGGTGAGAAAATAGGCTCAAAGTCGGCCAATGCCAGTGGAGGAAGGGGGAGGGGAGCTAACTGGCAGTGGATCACCCTAGTGGGGAAAAGATGACTAAAAAAAAAGAGAAAGGGAAATCCAATTAAGAGATAAAATTAATCGACGAGATGATGAAGATATTCGCGGCATCGATCTAAAACGGAGACACCTCCATCACACAGTTAATAAAAGAAATGCGGCTATCCAACAACCGCGACGAGCTTCTTGAAAAAATGGGAAAAAGCCCGGTCAAAATCAAAACAAAAAAGGAAATGAAATGGAAGAGGCATTCACGGGATACCTCGACGGCAGGGATCAAGGCTCAATTAAGCAGAAAAAAAAAAGGGCAAAGATGGATCTGCTCGGAAAAAAAAAAAAAAGCAAAAAAATGAGTCGGCGATTGAAAGAGAAGCGAAGGGTCCTCTCTCTCAACAAAAAAAAAGAGAAATAACAAGAGGATGAATTTCGAGCGGCGGTTAATCCCGACCGCATGGGCAGGGTGAGGGAGGAAGAAGGAGTCACCTATGCAGCTGTTTAACCAGGGGGAAAAGGAAAAGCGAGACTAGCATAGGGGGGAAGGACTAAGGAAAAAAAAAAATCGAAGAGAAATCCGCACCCTTGATCATTTAACGGTTGGGAGGGGTGGAGGGAGGACGCATCAACGATCAGCAAGAAAATATTCAAAAAATCTTGATGTGCAACAAAACATTGGTGTACACATACAGGGGGAGGAAGGTGCAAAGGAAGGAGAGGGTAAGACTCAGAAAGAGCTCGAAAAGAATACTAAGAAGAAGGGTCCACTGAGGTCTAAGTTTGATAAACGAAAACGTGGGAGATCAACACAAAAAACTAGAAGAGAAACCACACCAGAGAATTTGCCGTGATCGTGTCGTCCCGGAAGAAGAAAGAGAAGCAAAAAAGCCAGCTTGGGTCATGAAGGAGGGGACCCGGGGAGGGGGCATTCGCTGGGATAGGAGGAGAAAAATTGCAAAAGAGAGAATGATGAAAGCGAGGCAAAAAAAAGGCTCAAGAGGAAAAACAGAGGGGGTCACGGCAAACTCCTGGAGGGGAAACCATAGCCGCCTAAAGAAGCATTAAATGAAGAGCGATCACAAAAGTGGTTGGGAACAGGGACAATCTGACCAGGGAAAAGAAACGATATGGCTACTGGATGAAAAAAATGAGAGGGAGGGAGAGCCGCTTGCTAGTGGAGTCGACGGAAGAGGGACAGGACGAAATCAGAGTGCGTCGGCGAGCATTTGATTTGAGAAGGGAAGAAAATATTAAGAGGGGGGGGAGAGGGCGTTGAAGCAGGGAGAGGGAAGTTCAGGAAAAAAAAAATACGGGAAAAAGGTGAACACGAGAACGGCGGGGGGGGGGGGGGAAGCTCCGAAAAAAGGCAAAACAAATCGAGAGGTAGACCAAGTCAAGGACGAATAGAAAAAGCGCCACCGATGAGTACTTGAAGGTACAAAGGTAAAGAGTCAGCAAAGACGGGGTAAGATAATAGAAAGAGAAAGGCACTGATAAAAACCAGCAGAGTAGGAAAAAGAAAATTTAGTCCGAAGAGTAAAAGGCAGAAAAGAAAAGATCGGTCAGGGGATGGCCTTCAGAAATTTTCCAAAAATCAGGTACAGGGAAAAAAAAAAGAAGGGGAGGAGGCCCATTACAACAAAACCTCCAAGAAAGTAAACGACAGGTAAAGAAAAGGAGGGAGAACAAGTCGCTAACTTCAAATCAACAACCAAAAAGAAATAGGGGGGAAAGAAATACAGGGAGAGTACTCAAACAAGGAAGAAGAATGAAGAGCAAACCGGGGGGGGGTAAAAAACATAAACACAGAGAGTACAAGACGGAAGGGGGGACGTCAGGGGGTCAGTCGGAGCAGAACTTCAGGAGAGACGAGCAACAGGTTGACGAGGAGAAATGAGACAGCCGACAAGGGGGGAAAATTTCAGTTGAAAAGGCAATTATAACTCATAGCGCAAAAACATAAAAGGGGCCATAAAACCAAAAGGGATGCTCCCGACCTCTTGAATTCGCCGAGGACTAACGAAAGAAAAAAGAGAGCAGAAAGTCGAAAAGACGACTACTGGGACTAAGGGGGTCAATATAAAGAAAAGCGGGACCTGAAAAAAGAGACCGATTTGAAAATGAAGCCAGAACCGTACAGAGATAGGAGCGGGGGAAAAGAATCAACAGAATAACTGAAAAAAGAAAAGCCTCTTCGTTCAACCTAAAGTTGGCAAACAGAAAAATGAGTCGAAGAAAAAAGAAAAAGGGGGGATCCATTTCTGTCCTGGCCAGGAGGCGACGATAAATGTCCTTTATCAATAAGGAGAGAGTGGGTTTCGTGGTTTGGCGTGGCCTTGCACGCGGCGAATCGACTGGTCAAAAGAAGGCCCGCAAAACGCCCCGGGCAAAATTCGTCAAGCTAAAGGTGCAAAGGGAGAAGAGGAAAGATAGGCGGGCGCGAAGTTTGGGCGAAGACACGCTAGGAAATCCTAACCGGTGAGAGCAGAAGAAAACGGAACTGGCCTACACCAGACATAAAGAAAAAGGGCCTGTTACTAGAAGAGAGGAGGCGCCGACGACGCGGGTTGGTACGGAGTGAAAATGGAGTACGAGATCTGCCCAGACAGACTGGGGAGGATGGCGAGCTAAGGACAAAAATCGAATCTGGGGTCAGGAAAAAAATGAGGTATAAGCAACCGATCCAGAAGTCCGATCCCGCACTAAGGAGAAGAACAGAGCACCATGGCTCCTTTGAAAACATCGTCGGGCCAGGGGGGGGGAACGAGAGAAAAATCTCCCTGTCTGGGGGAGACACCCTGTCCCGGTGCGCTCCCTAAAGCACCCTGTAGATGAGGAGAAAATAAACGAGTGAAACCAGGCATCTCAATGATACAGAGAATCAAGAGTTCGAGCGCTTCAGTTTGTTCCATAAAAGGTGAAAAACTGGGGGGGGCGAAAGGGGAAAGGGGGCATAAAGTCGAACGGGCGGTGTTTCCTAACAATGAGAAAAGACTAAAAAGACAAATAGGTCTCCATAAAACGAAGAAGAGACGTTATGTCGTATTCCCGGAGGAGTGGAGGAGAAAACAATCTATCTCAAACAACAGAAGAAAAGGATATATCCTTATGGAGACCTCAGCTAAGGCCAAGGACATCGAATACATCCGATAACACGCTGTAATGACTCCGGGGGGATTTGGCTTCTAAAGGGGGGTGACAAAGCCAGAGCTTATGGAGAAAGGAAAAAGGAAGGTCGCACCGGGAAGAAGACACACTGACGCCGCAACAACGTGAAAAAATGACCGACGAGAAGGAAAGGAGGATGGCCAGCGAAACGGAGGAGGGTCATCATCAAAAAATAGGAGAGGGAGTGGTAAAAAGTCATGGGGAGGGGGCAACAGCACGGAGCTGGGTAAAGAAATCGACGCCGCGGGTCAGAAAAGGTGTTCAACGGGGGAAGAAGGCTTCTTGGGCTCGGTCTCGGGAGGCCCGGCTTTCGCAACCGCGTCATTAAAAGATACGGACTGAGACTGAGAAGATATCTCAAAATTAGAAATCATGGGGTCATGGATGAGGAAAGTAAAACCAAGGGGCCACCTAAACAAAAGGAAACCGCAGATCGGCGCCGACAAACATGCGCTCGAATTCCAGGCACAGACGCATTGGGGGCTTGTTGGGTCGAAAGAGAGCGACTGGAAAAAAAGACATTCTAGCGAAAGTTCGTATGTGGGAAAACGGGACTTACGTTCAAAGTAAAAGCCGCAATATAAAAATCAGGAGTCGGCTAGGAAAAGAGGAAAAGAGTTTTTTCCGGGTGAGGTCAAGGAGTCGGGCCTTGGTACTAATGGGGAGGGAAGACGGGAAAGAGGAAATAAAACAAGAAAAAAGAGCGGTTATGGCTTTCACCGAAATTCAAAATTCAAAATGGCCCTGCAGAATACGCGGGGAAGAAAGGCGCACGTCATCGACTCGGCGGAATCAAATCGGCACCGAGAGACGGGGGGGGTGAAATCAATGAGAGGCTCCAACACAAGTGAAGGTGATGAAATTATCTCGTGTTCGTTCTGGAACAGCAAAACTTGGACGGGTGGCAAAGTGGGCGAAGAAATTGAATCCATAGATGGGGACTACGATCAGGTCCAAAAGGCCTTAAAGAGGGATGGAAATACAAGGAGAAAGTCCAAGGCTAGCGCCGTTTATGGGTCGGAGAAACTGGCGAATGTAAACCGTCTCTCTGAGGTACTCAAAACGTCTGGGGGGAGGTCAAATGGTTATGGGCGCGATGAGCATCCTATGAACTCTACCGAAAGGGAAGCCCGGTCGGAGAAAAACGATGAGTAACAAGAAACCTGCTCGAGAATGCAACGCCGGCAAGGCATAGCTACACTAAGTAGGAAATAGGAAGGGGGTATTAACGGTCGGAAAGGGGGTATTGCCTGAAGGTCTTCAGAAAATGAGAGTCAAACCGGGCGAGGGCTGAATCCAAACGAGGAGAATTTTCTGCGTGTTGACGTCGCGGAGGTTCCAAAGGAACTGGGACGGGAAATAAGGGAGGTTAACCGGAGAGGCGCTTGCTGGCGCAAGAGGGGAGGGGAAGGGGTAAAACAAAGCAACAACCTCAGTCATATCGCGGTCCCAAAGTTCATAAAGAACGAGAGAAAAATGGGGTATCAGGGCTCTAGCTCCTGCAGAGAGAAAACGAAAGGGGTCGTTGAAATACTGGAATCGGCGAACACGGGGGGAGGGGAGAGTAATCCCGGCACTGGAAAGGGCCTTCAAAAGAAAAAGGCTAGAAAAGGGGGGGGTCGGGGCTATTTTTGAAAATAAACGAGCGCTGGGAGAAAAAGCTACTCGCTCAGAATTAGAAGCTGCAGCGCATCCGTCGATTAAGCGGCGGAGTTAAACAAAGGATATAGTTGTCAACGCCGTCTAGGGTGACGCTGGCAAACTTATCATAAAACCTGAAAAAACACTAGAAGGGGATCCTGAACGAACTTTAAAAGACACCCTCTTAAGAAAACAAAATCTGGGATATTAACTGAAAAAGAAGAACCTATCTGAATACGAGCACTATAAATGGCCCTATAATGGCAAAAACTACGCCCGGAACACAAAGGGGGAGAGAAGGGTGACATAGAGAGGAAGACACTTCTGCGGATCGGCGCAAAGGGAAAAATATTGGGCTTACGACAATGTCCGCTGACTCGTGCGCAAAATCAGAAACGGCGGCTAGAAGGGAAAATGAGTTAAGGTCATATCTCAAACACACACAGAAAAAAAAAAAGGACATGAAAAGACCGAATAAAACAACAGGCGGTACCTGGGAAGGGAATGGGGGACGGTGAGAGGAGATAAAGACCCAGGAGGCGTTGGCTTGGTTCGACAGGGAAGGAAGTGGGTATGAGAACCAGTGGCATAGGCAAACCATAAAAGAAAAATCCAAAGGCTCTTTCTGGCAACATCCTGGATCAGAGCTGCAGGACGGCTAACGGAGAGCCTCATGCATCACCACCGATATTGAAAAAAAACCGGAAAACGAAAAGGAAAAAAGAAACGAGGAGTCGTGCACAGTGCGACGGATAGTCACGACAATCAACCACAAACGGAAAAATAAGGAAAAGAAAAGAAGGGGGAGGGAGGGTTCTACGGTGGGAACTCGAGCGCTGATCTGGGCGCCTGGCAGATTATGATAAAAAAAGGATCAAGAAAGCGGACTCAGGTGGGGGGGGGGGGGGGGGGTGTGGGGGGGCGTGAAAGCCCGTCGCCGACAATTACGGTGACTATTTCACTATAGAAAAGGAGAAAGAAAAACAAAACACTATAGGGGAAAGAAATTGTCTAGAGCGGGAAAAAGAGAAGGGAAAGGGGGGAATGCATGGGAGAAGGCGGTCGAATCCCGACACTTTCGACCGATCCAAAAGTCATCACCGGGAGGGAAAAAACGAACACGAAACGCAAAAGCAAAAAAATTTTCAGCGAGGAAGGGGGTCACGGGGGGGGCTGGGAGGGGTGCAGGAACAGAATCCTCGATCAGCAGCATCAACCGCGGGGCTTGCCCATGAGGGGTGTGGACACAGCAGAAGGGGTTGAAGAGAAAGAGGTATCGGGAAGATCAAAAAGCACATCGCTCTATCTTAAATGGGCATGGGTTGCCGTTCTGTTCGGAGGAGGGACCTGAAGGCGCAGGCTCGTGGATAAGAGAAACAAAAAAAAAACAAAGAAAAAAAAACGGCGCACCACACCCGAAAATCAGACCGCGCCGATCTTGAAGGGACAAGGGGCCAATTCTAGCCGGGTCGGTAAGTACGGGCTTGACGAAGGGTGGGGGTATTATATGTAAAAACTTCCAAAACCCGAATAGGCTACGGAGTGAAACCTCTATCGTCGTAACAGGAAGGAGGTCAGGAGCAAAGAACACTGTACATACCGACGAAAGCCGCAATGTCAATGTCGGAAGGAGGGAGGGAAAAACTAGCAGAGGGGTGTTTTCCCCGGGCGCATATCGCCATTAAATCACACGATATGCGACGAGTCAGATATCTATCGAGAAAAGGAGGGAAAACTCGAAAAAAAAAAGGGGCGCGTTAATCGGTGAAAATGGGAGGGAAGGCCCCGAAGAGTTCTGTTTCGGCAGCATGTGAGAGCAAAGACCAAGAAAGAGGGAAAGGGCGCGGAAATTGAACAGATGATATCAAAACTGTATGAAACCATCCGGAAAAAGGGAAGGGGGAACACTCGGGACACGCGCCGCCTCCGCGGAAAGCAGAAACATTAAAAAGTGGGGCACCAAGCAGAAGATCACCAGCGCCCCCGGGTGGAGGCCTGCAAGGAAAGACCCGAACCCAAACTCCTTTAGTTAGAACTCGCAGCCGTACCTGCTTGGAAAAAAGAAACAAAAAGGGAGAGAAAAAGTCATTCCAGACTGAACCATAAGATGCCCCATCAGAAGGGCTTGCCAGCGTAACCCTTCCACCTCACAAAGCAACAAACAGCAGGCGAAAAAAGGAAAATAAGGAGAGATCAAACAAAAAGAAAAAAAAGGAACCCCTTCAACCAGCGCGGTCGCGCACCTACTGCGGCGACGGGCATAAAAAAAACCACAATCGAGAGGGGTCATCACGGCCGGGTCATAGCCTAGATAAAACTTAAATATATCGAATTAAAAAAATCCAACAGCAGCATCGCGATACGGGGCTGCGAAAACGAGGGGAGAGCCCGCGCTAGTCAAAAGAGCATAGTGAAACGCCGAGCCGGGGACGTTGACGCCTCGGAGAGAAAGCCGACCCATGAGCAAGAGGAAATGGCCGGGAGGAGGCTCAGAAGCAACCATCCAACCATGGTTGAAAAGCAAGAAAAGAAGTACGCCCTACCTCATGGAAACTTTTAGGAAAATTCTCCAGGAAAAAAAAAAAGACAGCGGAAGAACGTCCTCTCACCGTCAAATAAACCAGTGGACACAAGTCAAAAAAAAAAAGTCTTCGCCGTCCGCCACCTAAAAGGCAAAAGTGAAATAATCCAATGCTCATAGAGCTCGCTTGCAAGAAAGAAAAAAAGAAAAGACTCACCTGCAAAAAAAGCTTCTTACCCTAAAATGAAGGGGAAAAAAAAGCCTCTTAACTGATGCGAGCCCGAGCAATAATCGGGCGAGGGATTAAGGAAAAAGGAGGCAACGGAAACCAGCGACGAGAATGCCGTGAATAAAAAATGTCAGGGGTGAGGGTTCAGGGGGAATTTGAAAGGCAAAAATTCTACAACGATCCCGAAGTAAACCGACCACTCTGAAAGAAAAAACCATAGCAGGAAAGATCAGCATTGGGAACCGGAGGACCGACGATCAGGGCATCGCCTCCGGAACAGAGGGGGCAAGATCAAAACGGTGATAGAGACAATGTAGGCTAGACTTGAAAACGAAAGACGAAAACCAAGCAACCAATGTCACTCGGTAAAGGGGAAATCGGATTAATCATGTTGGGGCGGCCGCAGATCTGGTTACGGATTGGGGGGGATGCTGTGCTGGGTCAAAAAGGCATCAGGCCCAAGAAGGGGGGGAAGAGTATTGAGTGCGCTATGGGTAGAAAGCATGCCTAGAAAGAAGGTGGAAAATTGACCACCTCGGATAGGGCAAGAAGCCAAAAAATGATGGCCAAGACAAGAAGGCAAGAAGAGAGCCCGAGCACAACCATGAGAGGGAAAGCAAGACCATCGGAGGGGGAGGGCCAAAAGCATAAAAAAGGGAATCGGGCTGGTCTCATAACAATAAACGAGAAAAAAATAAGTACTTCGCAGCATATGAAACATGACCGGGAGTTTGCTCCGGCAGCGCGGTGAAGAAAGGACAGGATCAAACGGGTGAAAAGGAGCGCGTCTGGGTTCTCCACCCAGGTGAACAAAAACCGAAACTTTTCCCGGAAAGGGGGAATCTGGGATCTGGTTACTAAAAAGCGAAAAAAAGAACACCGACAACACCGAGCCGCGATAAAGCGGCCGAAAGTAAAAGGAGAGCGAGTTCCAAGGAAACCGTAGTCTGGCCTACAATCCGGATAGAGAACCCACACGAAGACGTCGGAGGAAAGAGATAGATAAGATTAAAAAAGAAGCAAAAAATAACGAGGGCCCCGAGGAATAAGAAAATAAGACAGTCCAACAAACGCTGGTCGGCGCGAGCTTATGTGAGATCCATTTCGGCAAAAGGAAGAAGAATCGTACGGGTTTGACTAAAAGAAAAGAGGGCCGTTCGGCACCAATGTTTTAAGGAAAAAAATAATGAACGAGCGCCCGCTGATCCGGAACTCGAATATGAAAGAAGAGGTCGGCTCACGCGAGGGGGTCCAAAGAGATGAGGGCTCTAGGAGAGAGTGGCGGGGCTCGGAAGAAAATCAAGATCTGTGAATGCAAGTCAGGACGATCCTCTGGGGAACTCTCTCCAAGGGGGAGAGAGGTCATGATAAGGCTCTGGATCATGAAGGGCGTCGTAAGGATACATGAGATGCAAGGAAAAAAATATGAAGCTGCTCCTGGTCCTAGAGTCCGGAATCAACGAAAAACCAGTCAGGGAGGAATTTGCGAAACAGAACGAGCTCAACAAGGAACGTCAACAAAAGATCTGACTCCGCCAAAAAAGGGATCGATTAAACGGCACAAAAAAGAAAAAAAGGGGGGGAGGTGTTTGCTGCGAAGACTGACGGACGATAAACTTCTGAAGCTTCACAACGGTTGAGGATTTGCAACACGCGTGGCCTAAGAGGCACGAAAGCATCCAGATGGTCACGCGGACTCGCGTCGCAAGCTGCTGACTATCTGTTGGTCAGGAAGCGCGGATTGGGGCCTTGCGGGTGAAAAAGCAGTAGCCGAGAGGGGGCATGTAAAAAAAAAACTCCAAAGGCGCAGCTTCACCGCATTTCGTCGCCGACCGGGAAGCCGTCCGAAAAGGGTCCGGAGGAAATTCGAGAAGTCTTGATCGCGGCGACTGAAAAAAGGGTGGTCATTCAACGCCAGAATAGACGAACGAAAATGAAGCGGAGGTGCATGGGAAAAAGAAAAATAGTCGGGTGAGGGGGGTGTCTGGAAGGCGACGACTGGGAACGGGCGAATTGAAAAAAAAAAGGGAAAGGCAAATCTGGAGACTGGACGGAGAGAGAATGGACTGTTCCACTCCGTATTTACGAAAAGGATCGATAAAGGAGGAAAAGAAGTGTATGAATCCACTCGGAGAATGTAGAAAACACTGGAAAAAATCAAGGTGCTTGAGGGCACACTTTGAGGGAAGAGGATCGATCCGGCATCTCCATACCTCACAAAGCCCTGATCTGAGTGCTAAGCCTGTCGATCACCGGCGAAACTTCTCAAAAAGGATCGCAAAAATACCAAAAGAATTCGAGGGAGGGAAGCGCGTCAACGATCGCCGTATGAATCACAAACGGATGTGTCGGGAACGGGTCTAAGTAAGAAAAACAAGACAGAGGGGATAGAAGAACGCACGAGGCTGCCCGCGATCGAGTCGGCTTTTAGCGACGGGGCGCGCAAGAGACGGCTCTGAACTACATGGCTTAATTGAAAAAAAAAAGGCTGGAGAAGGAGGCATTCGGATAGGAAAAGAAAAAAACTCAACGGGCCTGTTGATCAAAAACGAGTTTAATTACGAGGAAAGACGTGGAAATATTCGGTTAAGCTGGTTCCGCCTGCGGGCGACCAGGGGGGAAAACTTCGGGGGGGGGGTTTGGGAGCACTCGCTGGCTCGAAACAAGAATTCAGATCTATTCACCGAAGCTAACGAGGGAATTTCCGCTCAAGGAGACGCGTGTTCAGGGGGGATCTTCGCGTCTATGGGACAATGCTGTGCAGGTGGCCTCGCTCAAAGGACGTTATGCGGCAACTTGTCCGCGCTGCAGCTTGCAAAAAAAACGACAGATCTCCTAGGAAAACCCGAGCAACTACATCCTGACGAGGGCGATCATGATCATACAACTCTAAAAAAAGGAAAATCTTGAACGGGCTCGCCGTAACTTTCGATCACACAGCATAAAAAAACTGGAGAAGAAAAGTTAACCAAGGGGAAGAAGAAAAGTCCGTGGCAGAATACGAAACCTCTGACACAAGAAATTGTGATCGATAGGTAGACAGACTTAGGGGGAGTCGGCAGGCATCTTGGAGAAAGAAGGAGAAGACCTGGGCGCATACGCAACCGATCAGAAATTCACGGGTCGGCTCGCGAGGCACGGGAGCATGTTGCAGATTAATCCAAAAAATGAACCGCAAGACTTACCGACCAACGGAGAAAAGGCGGTTGCAAAGCGGCAAACCGGAAGGCGATCCCGGCACCAGGACGGGGGAGTTGGCCGGAGGAGAGGCCGTGTAGGTCCCTCTAGTTGGAACAGGATAAAAAGACCCCTAAGAAAAAAGCAACGTCGCAGTGTCGGAAGACAAAACGAGCTAGGCTGCGGAAATGCGCGGGACAAATGTGCAAAAATCACGCATCACCACCGATTGGGTAAAACCAAAAAAGAGGGCCAACGAACGGGGGGAGGCGGGCGATGAGTCGGATCGAGATTGCTGCCGCACCGACCAAAAAAACCACAAACATTCGCAGTATCAAGAGAAGGTAATGCGGAGTAGTTTGCCGAACGCAAACGCGCGGACGCTGTCTGATCTTCAAAAAAAAACTGACAATCGGGGATGGAAGAGGAAAAGGCTAGACAAGGAGGGTATCTCTAAGCTCGCATGTCATCATCAAAAAAAAACAAAACTATAGGGGGGGAGTCCGGGACTAGACAGGTGTAATCTCCGAACGAAGGCAACGGGGCTCTACAAGAGCTCCCCTGGGGGGAAGGGGTTCTCCTATAATACATAAATTGAAAGGAGCACGATCAGCGAACCGATGTCGAAAAGCGGGCAGGAAAAAAAACTGCAGATGTATCTTCAGCGCATGTCGTGTGAAGTTTAGTTGGGGAGGGGAACACATCCTCCTCGAGCAGCAAAGAAAAAACACTCGTCGGTGGAAAGACGAAAAGGGGGGGTGTGAGACCACTCGGTTGGACGGGCAAAGTGAAGAGGTGCAGCCGTATGAAGCCGCAGCATCAGCTAGTTCAGTAGAGCATAAAAAGCATGTGGCCCGAGTGGACGTAGTTAAGCCCGGCATCGAGCAAAAGCGGGACTATCCACCAAGAACCGCGCACAAGGCACAGAGCGATGGGCCGGTATCCCGATCCCAGCCCGGGAGGCAGAAAAGAAAAGGTATTTAAAACTGGAAGGGTCGGTAATGGCAGCGGTCCGACTGGGTTGAGAAATGAACCCGGTGACTGCTCCCGCACGAGCGTAATCCGCTGTGAAGAAGATGTACAGCCGAGAGCGACAGGAATAGCAAGGGAAGACATATCCGCAGACCTACGCAGAAGGACAGGGGAGCATATCGAGCACAAAATGATCGGGGTGGTTTCCGTGCGACGAATAAACCCGGAAGGGCTCTGAGGGAGAGAGCTCAGGGCATGTCGTGACTCACTGGGGGGCCGCTGGTACATCTGGTGAAAGGGTCGGGTTACAAAGATCCCCGGTCCACGTGAACGTGCTGAGAAAAAAGTTGAATGGATAATAAAAGAGAAGAGTAGGCGGCGTTGAACAGATTATAGAGTCGCAAAACTCCCCCGAACTAAAAAGAGAAAAAAATCGCTGGGAAGCGCCGAAAGAGAGAGTCCAATGCACAAAGTTTGATCCAATCAGCTCTAAGATCATCCCACCGCAATGCAAGGGGACCACTATTACAAAAAAAGGGAATCAGGGATAGAATAGCAGAAAGGAAAGGCCGAAGTCTTCTCATGTTGAAGCAACCGAAAGTCGACTGTCAGGCGGAATCCAGAGACGTAAATCAACCATAGCGAGGGCAGGCTGTCAAAAATTTCACCCAGCGGGGGCGGAAACAGAAAAGCGGGGTTCTTCCCGTTCGGCCCAGCAAGAAGAAAGAACAGCAAACACAGGAAAAGACATAAAAGGATCGCCACTGCTCCGACGTCGCTCCCACCAGCCTACGATCGCGAAAAGCGCTCAACGAGAAAAGGTGGAAACCGAATAAGGCCAGACCTTTGACCGAACAGAATCATAAAGCAGAAGTACCTAAGGATTTGGCGCGGCAGCGAGCAGACGAGTAGAAAGATCAGGGTCTCGACGGTGAAAACGCGAAACAGATACCAAGAATTTGGGTGTCGATGCATATGCGCTCATAAAGAAGCCCATCACCGGGAAAACATAAGAAAAAAATTTTGAAAAACCCAACGCAAGGCCTTCTAACCGTAGGAAAAAACCACAAGTCTTCGTGAAAAGCTGAATCGCGCAACACAGAATAACCGAGAGGGGGGGGAACCGTACCTATAAACATCGTTCCGTCCAACACAAACAGGGTCCCTTTACAAGGAGCATTCAAGCGCGTACAGCTCATCTTGCAATAACTACAAGACCTTCAACACGAGAAAGGACGAGCCTGCGAATCAAACCGCCGCGGTCGCTGAATGCCGAAATTCAGAACTCGAGGGAGAAAGCGATGCTTCATCACGGAAAGGGGAGACTTATTCCGTGGAATAACGAGTTATTGGGTGACGGCCTTGAATCGGAGTCAAAAGGGATAACATCAACCTATGCGGCCGCGCCAAAGAAAGAGACATATTGAAACGCCAAGGAAAGACGAGGGGAGGAAACGTTGCCGCCAAAAAAAGATACTCGGGAACAAATCTACAGGGGGGATAAAGAAAATAATGCGACGGAGCCTATGATGAAAGAACCCAAGCCCCCAATTAAGGAGGGCCGGGATCGACGAAGGTGGCGGCGCAAGTCGCGGGTTGACGGCTATGTTTATGCTGGCGGTCGCGCAGATACCTAGGACCAGAGAGGGTGGTGAATTTGCTAGCGCGATGGGAAGAAGAGAGGCTGAAATCTTTCATTGAAAAGAGTATAGTGGAAAACCAAACAAAGAGCAAGAGCCCGCATCCGCCGATCATCCAAGATGGCAAGACCATGAAATTTCAAAAGCGGCGTCGCAGCTTCACCACGCCGTGCTGGCCTCAAACAAAAGTCCCCCGGAAAAGAAGAGACCCTCGCCGCCGACCATGCCGAGTTGCTGCTAAAAAAAATCGGGGGCAGAAGAGGGGAAACAGAAAAAGGGGCCGCGAGATGTGTTCAGGAATTTAGTTGTAAATTAAACAAGTGCCTAACTCGCCCTTACACTAGAAATAAGATCGAGCTTAAATTGCCGACCACTACAAAAGTACAAGGACACCAAGAGAGACGAACACGCCGCTCCGTAATGATTGATAAGGGAAACTCGCCGGGGGTAGAATGCAGAAGAACGG
>Ga0179593_1532687_pt1 | contig 14187 bp, 19 predicted proteins | sample CZODoug2_1_08_16_FD_185931 | JGI IMG/M metagenome (GOLD analysis project Ga0179593, IMG submission 185931) | Vadose zone soil fungal communities from Angelo Coast Range Reserve, California, USA - CZODoug2_1_08_16fungal (PacBio error correction) | ecosystem: Environmental > Terrestrial > Soil >...
AAAAACTCTCATGCATTTACGAGAGAGTGTCAAGGCCAAGAAAACATCGGAAACTACGGCATCAGGATAGGGGAATGTGTAGTCCTGTAACTCGGGGGCAAGGCCCTCTAGGCTGGAAAGGGAGATTCTCATCGAGCGGAAGGAGGTACAGACCTAAAAGAAATGATCAAATGTTCAAGGATGGAAGAGAAAAGTTCGAGCGCCGATGGAGCCGGCAACGACAAAATTAAGGGAAAAAAGCTGCTATCATGTGAGGGGGGGGGAAGCTTTTTTGGGCGGGTAGAATTCGCTGCTCCGTAAGGAACCAGGTTTCTGGGTGCGCTGAATGTTTCCGCGCTTCGCGAGAAAGAGGTCCGGCAGACCGTCAGGGAAAAAGGGGGGGGATATAGAATAGGAGAGGTACAAGCTTACGAACGGTCCGGGTAGTTGCGGACGCAACCTGATACGGTTGAACCTGTTGAAGGAAAAAAAGGCGTCTCTGTTTAACTTTGGTCCGAAGGGAGAGGGGGGGCCTTAAAAACTGGAGAAGAGGGACGGCCGATATGGTTCTCGCGCATGATGAAAGGGCCGTTCTGGATGCGCCGGCAAAAAAACCTTTACCGGGATTGAACGAGAAAGTTGCGTGATATCCATGGTGAAGGGAGGAGATGTACCAAAGACGGCAACTACCAGAAAACGCGTATAAAGGGAGGTGGAGATGTTGAAGGAAGTCTTCGAGCAGGCGGGATCGCAAAAAGGGGGGAGAGTTGAACGGGATTGGGCCGAGGCTTGCCGACCTGAAGGAAGGGAAAAGGATATTGCTGGATCGAGGAAAGTGTGGGAGAGGCGACCTGCTCCTTACTGAAAAAAAAACGATTTCAGCTAGAAGCCGGAAAGAAATGCTTCGGAGGAGCTGCCGATTTGTCCCGTTGCAGAGACAACTTTGGACGCGAGGAAGGAATGACCGGATTCAGGGAAAAGGGGGAAAAAAAGGAGACTCGACTTTCAGCGAAGGGGGGGGAAGGTATGGTGTATACCGCATTACGTGGGGCAACTGTCAAAGGGGGAGCGGCGCTAGGGGGCGGGCGATTTCTCTGAAGAAAATCCGTAAGGACGGGGCGGGGGGGTTGCGCTATGTGAAAGGCAGAAATAGGGGGGGGGGGGGGGATTGGGATACGCACGCTGGCGGCGGGAAAAAGGAAAGGCGCAGGCTGGAACAAAAGTTGGGAGACGAAGGAGTTCGGGCCGCATCGACAGGACGACCGGAAGGGGCTGAAAGGAAATGAAGGGAAGATTTTGACGCTACCTTGGACGTTAAAATACGGCGGGGCGAAAGCATGGCCGGACAGAAAAGATTATCAACAGGAAAGGCAGTTTTTGGCGGCGGAAAAGAGGGTTTTGGACTAAGGAGGGGATTCTGCATTTGACTAAATGCAAAAGTACGGTATCACGGGTGAACGGAGGGAAACCGACGTTAGCCTTACTCCAGGAAGGACATTTCAAAGGAAGGGAACGAATCGCGGCGCTTCACAAGGAAAGAGGGGCAGTTGTGTTCCTGGCGTGAAAATCGGCAGCGTCGGGAGAAAGAACGATTTTGATTGATTGAGGGGGGGTGGCGCACTCCGCTGGACAGGCTCAAAGAAAAAAAGGACGCGCCGGAAGGGGGGAGGATTGAAAGGAACGCGCTTACTTAAGAGAAAAGAGAGGTCCATGGTGCAGGAAAAAGCGAAACAAACAAAAACGGAGGGGATAAAAGAGAGGGGGTTCGGTCACCATTACCTCTCTCGGAAAAAAAACGTTCGTAAGCTTTCAGGTGAAAAGACTAACCATCCGCGAGACCTGATCGCATTCTTGGATAGGAGCAGGGAGCACAAAGACCGAAGGAAAAAAAAAAAAATCTCTCTCTCCCGTAGGAAAGAAGGAGCAAACCCAGACAATAGGCAGAGCTCACGATACGGTGAAGAGCCGCGTGAAATGCCGCATTGAAAGAAGGACCCCGTGCGTAAAACCGAAAATTTCCAAAGAACTCGGAGAAAATGCGCAATCCCCGCCTTAGTAAAAGAAACGATTCCGTGTGCACGCCGAAAAGCTCATGTTTATAATCTTTCCGCAAAAGGACGTCGACATTGCGCCAAAAGAGGGGAAAAAAAAAATGTCCCTTTCAGTTTCACGGAAGGGAAAAAAGGACAGAAGCAGGGGGTCACGGGGAGAGACACCCAGGACTATGCGGGCGAGGCGGGTTGGAAAAAAGCAAAATCTTTTCATCCTGCGCAGTGAAGGCAGCGCCAGCGTGCGTCCTCCCAGAAGATCTCGGCAGCCAATCCCGAGTCCGGCAGGGTCAAAAAACCCAAAAAGGAAGTCCTTAACCAGGAAGAGATAGCCCGCCCCAAACCTCTCGCAAAAATGCCCGGCCCAACGTAAAGGAGACACCATTAAATACCAGTCTCCCTCTCCGCTCCATCCACAAAGGGTAAATATATAAAGGGGGGGAAAGACTCGAAATTTTCAAGAAAAAAAATCGCAGGACAAAGAAAAGGGCCAAAAACGAGCCTCCTAGCGGCCGAAGCAAGGGGGGAAGTTCGGAGGCTCTAAAAAAGAGGAAAGTCGATCGTTCGACAAAAGAGCGGATCGAAAAAGTCGCCAAAAGGGCCTCGGCGCAGCAGCCATATAAGGAAAAAGTTCGGAAAACCGCGGCAATAGGGAATCCGCATAGACCAACCCCCGGATCCCGGAGGGAGACGAATTCTCCCGAAAAGGGTCGGGATACGCCGTTGTTCTCGACTTGGAGGCCTCAGTGTGGGGGAAAAAAAAACCACCTCTTTCCCAGTGGTCGCGAAAAACCCTCTGAATCACAAAACCAGACGAGGAAAAAAAAGGTGGCGACCCGCCGAGATAAAAGAACGGCGCCCCCTCTTAAGAAAAACTGCGCTATAGCAGATCCTGCAGGAAAAAAAAAAGAAGGCACTTCGCATCAGAAGGAGAAAGAAAAAAAGCTTCTCCGGCCCAAAGTAAGAAACCCACTGGCAAGATAATCAAAAGGGGGAAAAAAAGGAATCATTGCTTCCTCAAAAAATATTGGGGAAAAAGGGAAGGTCACTACCGTTCTAATCTTTGTGAAAAAAAACGACAAAAGTGACGAACGGAAGGCAGAAATCGGGAAGAGGACAGAGTTGAGAGGGATCCTCCTATCTTCATACTCCTGTAAAGGGGAAGGCTTTCTGGCAGGATGCGTTAACCGAACAAGGCGAGGCGAAGCGCGGAAAAAAAAAAAACCACATGTGCGGCGTTCCATGTGAAGGAGAGCGGGTTCAAGAAAAGAAAAAACCCTCAATGAACCAACGCTACCAACTTGGCTGGGAACCAAAAAGACCTAATTTTGTCGGGGAAAAAGGGATTCCCATGAAAACCAGGGGAAGAAGATACGTGCCCCCATCACGGGGGGGAGAAAAGGGTAGTCGGGTTTTGGAAGAATTGGATTTTCGTGCAAGGGAAAGAATCGAACCCAAGGGATTCAAGCAGGTCCTGCCCGGTCACAAAACAGGACTCAATCTAATAGCCAAGGAGAAGTTCGTAGGAAGAAAAGAAAAAAGGGTCCGGGTCGCTTACCAAAAAAGAACCAGGCAAGCAGGCAATAAGAGAGGAAAAGCTCGAAGTAGGAGGAAAATGAGAGAGCTGCGGTAAGAAAAAAACTGCATGGGCATTGAAGGCGCGGTGTCCTCTGGTCAGAGGAGACGGCATCATGGGATAACGGCGGGGGGATTACAGGGGGGACCTGGGAAAGAGGAGGGCAAGGACCACACGGGGGTTCGAGTTCCCGCAGCAGACCGCACGAAAATCCAATTCTTTAAGGAAGTCAAAGTTGCAAGGATTAGGGGAGGAAAAAAGTCGAGGCATCCTTATGGGAAAGAAATTCTTCCGTTGGCTTGAACGAAAAGGGGGGGTAACCTGACGGGTTGGGGGGGGGACAATTCTCTGCACCGCTAAGGGGAAACATTTGTTTCTGGGGAGTGGTGGGGACCTGTTCCGAGCTGGAGGACGGTTCGTCAAAATTAAAGGAAGAGGGAACTAGTCAGTATAAGAAAGAGGGACGGCGTTACCAGCTTACGGAAAATCCCGAAAACTATTTTGCGGGGAGGAGTTTGAACGGGGGGGAGGCCAGTTGGGGTCGTGCGGGTATGAAGCCTGCGAAACTACTTAAGGATGCCTAAAGAAACTGTAAGACGCTGTTTTACGGGAAGAGGCTGTTTGTGAAATCCGTGGGCGCCAGGAGGAGCCCGCAATGGTGCCACCGGGAAAAGAGACTTTCTAGTCTGGAGACTTGAACCCGCGGAGGGAGGGGGAAAAAAAAAGGGGAATAGGTATTGAAAAAAAACAGTCGCCGACCAACGTAAGAAACGGGCGCAAGGTGTAGAGTAAAAGGCTAATTCTTTATCGAAAGAATTTGGGGTTCGGGGAGGGGGCCCCTGATTGGGCCGCGTTGCTGGAGGTCCGGATATGGAGGCAAAAGGGGGGGAAGAAGTTTGGCAAAGCTTCGAACTATCCCGAAGTGGAGAAAGAAAAAAGGTTCGCGTGAACATGAAGGAGGGAGGGTGCTTCGGCTCTAGGATGAAGGAAGGGGGGATTTGGGATGAAAAGAGACAAGCAACTGGGGCAGAAGGGGGGTGACTCGGATTCTGAAAATGGAAAAAGGAGAAGTGCATCGGGAAAAGGGAAGTGGAGCGGATAGGGAAGACGAGGGGAAGGGGGGGAAAAGTTGGTCTGCAGGTGGAAAAATGGGATGGTGGGGGGGAGGGCGGCTATTTCCCTTGCCCTGTCGCACGCAGGAGTTGGTCGCGAGGGAGGCAGACGAGGGAGGGATGCATATATATTGAAGATGGGAAGGGGAAATGCGCAGGCTGGAACAGAGGTTTGAAGGGAAGGGGACAAAACCGGGGGGAGGGCGCATCTACATTTTGGGAACAGGGAGAGAAAGGATGCTGAGATTACGCGATGAAGAGGGGACGCGACCTTGGAAGGGGGTGTGCGAGCCAAGCGGCGGGGGGAGAAGAAAGAAAGGAAGAAAGAGAGGAAAAGGATAAAAAGTTTCTGCGGGAGAGGTATGGGTTAGGAGGGGGGAATTGCGCATTTACGGAGGGGGCAAGTACGGGAACGGTGGGGCGACAGGGAAAGTTTATCAACAGGTACTCTCAGATCGGCCGGGGAGGCGGAGCTTCAAAGGGGGAGGAGCCATGGTGAAGTGCCGGGGCAGTGGGGGCGTTGATTACGGGAGAGACGTGATGTAGTGTGGACGCGCGGAGGGAAAAAAAAGAAGGCGATAAGAAAGAAGGGCTGACGCCGATGATGGGGGAAGCTTACGTGAGACCGGGGGAATCCAAAAAAACGAGGTAAGGGTTCCGAAACAGAGGAGAAAAAAAAAAAGGAGGAAAATAAGAGATGTTTTCGAAAGCGAAACTAGGGGATTACCCAGCTACGTAAGCGCTTTCCTTTCATCCGAAAGAGGGAACTTTCCGTCCTGATCGCAGGAGAGGGACCACGAGGTGCGCACACATCACCTCCACCCTCCACAATCAAAATCGTAAAAAAAAAGGAAAGAAATACGCCAGGAAAAAGGCCCGGCCCACTTCATAGCGAAAATTTCCACGGTGTCAAGAGGGAGGAAAAGAGAGAGTCACACTCCTTCCCCCGAAGGAAAAAAGAAAAAACGTTCCAACGAAGCATTCGTCACATGCTCAAAGGAGGCAATATCGAGGATAAGAACGCCGCCAAACAGAACATTTTGATCAATCTTTCCGAGAGAGGTAAACCCCGACTTGGCGAGAAAAGAAAAAAAAGGGCCATTCACGTCCAGTCTCTGAATCCTCGCCAGAGGTGCCAAGTCACGCATTGTTAAAGGGCGCTCCGAACTCCTTCGCGGGGAAGCAAAAGTTAGAAGTCCTGCGAAGAAGCGTTGCGTCTCACAAAAGAGTGCTGCAGGCCAATAAAGAGAAAAAAAAGAAAGCAACCCCAACCCAAAAAGTCCACGCCTCGCCTGCCGTGAAAAAGAGAAAAAGAGGCCCGCCCCAACCTCGAGCAAAGGAAAAGCGCCACCTGCCCCAAAAGCAACCATTACCGTCTCCGAGACTCTAAGAAAAAGTCGCTGTAACGGGAGAAATGGCAGGGTCTCCGTTCTGAGAATTCCAAGAGTTGAGGGAAGTGTTCCAATCCGCAAAGGAAAAAGAAGCGGCCTAAGCACAGCTCGTAATGGGGAGAGGGGAAAGGCGGCGCTATCTTTAACTTAGAAAAAAAAACCTTCTTCAGTCCCTGAATCACCAAAGGGGAACTAGCCAGCCATAAAAAATACTTCAGGGTTCACGAGGGCAACAATCAGGGGGGAAGGGCATAGAACACCAAACCTCCAATTCTCGAAGATACCAAGAAGGGAACATCTCCACTTAAAGGGGAAGACCGCTTTTGGTCAGGGGGTGCCGAAGGGGAAGAAGGGACGTGGGGGCAAAAAGGAGGAGTCGTCACCCTCAAAGCCCGCCATCAGCGACGGAAAAAAAAAAGGGGGCCGACCCCGTCAGCGCTCCCATAAAAAAAGGAAAAAAAAACGGAAAACTTCTCGAAGGAAAGAAAGACGTTCCTTCACATCGTCTCCTGAGGGGGGGATGAAAAGGCCCAAAGAGAAAAGATAAGCAAAAAAACTCAAGACGTTTCAACTCAGTGAAGGAGGGGGGCGGGTAGCTTCGTAAAGGAGTGAGTAAGCTGGTTACCGAAGCAGGAACAGGGGGGGGGGCAAAAAAAAACTTGCGCTGGAAGGCCGCTCCTTTTGAAAAAAAAATCGCGGAAAAAAAGACGAAAAAAGGGCGCTTACAAGGGTCCTCCTTAGCGAGAATTTATCTAAACCACGCCTCAAGAAAAAAAGAAAGGCTAATGCGTAAACACCGACGAATTTTTCGGATTCCATCCCGCTGCTCGAACGTGGAAGTGAACCAGAATGGCAAAGGGGAAGGTCCTTGGTTTAACTTCAAGAAGAAATTTAAAGAACCCAAGGGGGAGGAAAAAGCCGAGAGGGAAGATCCTATTTTGGGGGGGGAAAAAAAACATCACAGCGGAAAGTGGGAATCACCTGAGGCCCGGGAGTCCGATGATTGGTCCCGGGGAAAAAATCCTACCAGTGAGAGGGCATACTTATTCCGCATCTCTCGAAAGGAGGAAAAGAAGGAGAATACTGCGAAAAAAAGGGCGGGTCGGCGGAAAAGGGGGTCGCAAAAAATATCATCGGACTACGGCACTCAAGGGATTCGCTGTGAGTCGAAAAAGCGGGTGACCGGAAAAATCGCGCTTGAATCCTTTTTTGAACCCGAACGGGGGGGGGAAAAAAAAGACAGGACATGGAAGGGAAAGACTACCCTTGCATTAAGAAAGGGGGGGAAGGGGCACGTATCTACAAAGTTCGAGAAAAAAAAGGCGACAAAAAAAAAAAGGGTCGGTGCGTGAACGCAGGAAGGTTTGTTTTCCTTGCGGGTTGTGAGAGAGGCGCGGCACCGCTAAGGGGGAGAAAAAAAAAAAAGGTTTCTGTTCGCTTGCTGGAAGTCAATTCGCGTCGGAAAAAGCCGGCCCGCCGTTGAAAGGGATATTACGATCTGCGGCGAAAAGCTTACGACGGAAGGGAGAAACTAATTTTGCGTACGCAAAAAAAATGGAACCGGGGGGAAAAGCGGGCCAAGTGGGGCGTGAGAGGGGGGGAACGGATACGCCGGCGTAAAGAAGGTAAAAAACGGAAACTGGAGACGCTTTGGGAGGGAAAAGGATAGAGCAGGATGTCGCTTTTTGTTAAAGAGGGACTCCCGGACTCCACCGGGGAAGAGGGATACGTCGCTGAGAGGGGAGGGGTTGACGCCGAAAGCGAGAAGTGAAAAAAAGGGGAAGAGGGAGGGAAAGGAAAGGCATACCCATTCCTTGAAAGGAAAAACGTAGCAAGGTGGAGAGGTCCATGGGGCGAATTAGGAAAAAAAAAAGGGGCGGAAGCGCAAGGAGAAAGTCGATGCCCTTGATTGGGGAAAAAGGGGGACGAACCTGACTTATATGCAGAGGGGGAGCGGACTCGAGGCCAGTTGGAAAGGGGTGGCGTCCTGATCCGGACTTGGAAAAAAAAATTCAATGCTAGAGCCGAAAAAAGGAGGGAAAAAGAAGGAAAGCTGGGCTTCGGCCGAAAAGATTTATTCCCTTGGAATTTAAAAAAACCGTTGGGGGGGGGAAGGATTTTTCGTAATTACCAGGGGGGGTTCGAGCCCTGCCATGGATACTCGAACTTTTCAGCTACGGAGGAGGAGGAGGGAGACGAGGTACTTTTTGGAAAAAGGGGGAACGGTGGGAGGGGGATGGGGGCGCTGGTCACTGGAGCGGCGAGAAATTTCGCTGGCCCTGGCGCACGCAAAAAGAAGGGACGGTGGGGGGAAGGGGATGAAAGGGAAGCTGAAATGGGGAAAACGCTGGGCGCTGCAGATGGAAGTTTGCTGGGGCAGTGGAAAAGAGAAGAGGGAGGTCGCATCGGGTTAACAATGCGGGAGGGAGAAACGAGAGGTCTCGGAGAGGAAAGGGGACGCGACCTTGACGTGGAAAAGAGAGTCTGGCGAATCATGATCCGGAAGAGAGGAATAGATAAAAAGGATCTCGCATTCAGGGTTTGAAAAAAAAACAGGCATTGAAAATTGCAGGGAAGGCGGGGATGAGAATGCCTGGAGGTGGAATGGGGGGCGGGGGGATAACGTGAACGAAAGAGGGGATCCTGGCCTCCGGACGTAGAGGAAAAACCCTGAACAAAGGTGGAAAAAGGGGAGCTTCACCGATCGTGAGCTAGGGGACTTGGCTTCATCGGCAAAGGCGTTGGGGGGGGAAGGAGAGAAAAGATTTTGATTGATTGAGGGAGTGTCGCACGCGCGTTACATTCTCCTCATAGAAGGTGGACGGGAAGAAAAGGGTTCGTAGATTGAAAAGGAACGCGCAGGAAAAAGGAGCCGAGAGAGGTCATGGTGTCCGGGGGAAAAATCAAACAAAAAAAACGGGGACGAGGAAAAGGGGAAACCATGACCTCTCGAAAAATTTCTCACATGAAAGGAGGGAAACCTCCTCGAACCCTCCTCGGCGTAAGGGGAGGAGGGCAGTCTTGATAGGCGCAAGGGCAAGAGCGGAAAAGAGAGACGGTCCACAAGAAAGAAAGAAAAAATAACTAATCAACGACGCTGCCTAGGACAGATCCGAACTTCCATAGCCTCCCCTATACGGTGAAGCGAAAGGTTTCCGCGTGAAGGACGCATCAAAGATCCAGCACCGCTACGGGAAGGGAAAAGCGTTCACACCGAAAAAATCACCTCAAAAAAAAAATCCCACGCCTGAGTCAGAAATCTAGTCCGTGGGGAAAACGCCGCAACACCCGGCAAAAAAAGGGGGTTAAGAGGTTCCGCGAGAGGGAAATCATGATTCCCCGCCGCTTGGAGAGAAAAAGGGAGACACGTCCCAAGGTCGCCGTCAAATCGGGAAAGGAAGCCGAAGCCAGATTTTTTCCGGGGAGAGAAAGTGGTTCACCAAATTTCAGAACCCTTCGGGGTTGGGGAAAAAAAAATCTTTTCCTCCTGCGCATGAAAAGCTTCCCCATCTTCATAGATCTGCAGAAAAAGGGAGAGGCCGGCACAGAACCTCCACTTCCTCGAAGGAGGAGCAGAGAAATCAAAAAAACCTCGCGCCCGCTCAGGGACAAAAAAAAAAAGGAAATTGCGATCAAAAAAGGACATCGTCGCCCAGACTACTAAGTTCGAGGAGGTAAGGGCAGGGCTCGAAAAGAAGGGGGTCTTCCAGACAAAGAAGAAAAGCTTGGGGAGATGACGGGCAAGGGACTAAATCGGAAAAAAAAATCGAAAACGAAGAAAAAGATCGTAATGTCGAGACTGTCGGAGGGGAAAGTTTCGGAAGGCCCAGAGGGGGACCTCCCGTCCTTATCGGCTCAAAAAAAAGTCCGGGAGCAAAGAAGAAAGCTGAGGCATATAATTCAGAAAGGCCAATAGGGACAAAAAATAGACCACCCCGTGGCTCTCAAAGAAGTATACGTAATTCTTCCCTAGGGGGTGATACGCGGGTAGAGAAATTGGAAGGAATCTTCCCCTTGGTCGAAAAACAGAACGGTAGGAGAAAAAAAGCAAACGCCCTCAGAAGAGACGGGAGGGGTGGCGGGGAAAACCGGCATGCGCATCCCAAAAGAAAAAGAAAAAAAACGCATCCTGCTCGAGAGCACAGAGCGAAAAAAGGAGATAACAGTTTCCAGGAAGAAGCAGTAGTAGTACTGCCAAAAATAAAGCCTTGCCCAAGAAAACCGGTTCAACGCAAAGGAAAAATAGTTTCGGGAGCAGAGAAAAAAAGAAAGGAACTGTTTCCCAAAGAGCAGCTCGTTATACGAAAAAAACTGGGGACCGGAGAGGGGGGTGCCTACCCGTCGAGCGAAATGCGAAAAAATTGCGGCGTTCCATGTGTCTCCTGGGGGGAGGGGACGAAGAAAAAAAAAACCCTCAATGAAAACAACGCGGAGAAAAAAGTGTCAAAAACAACCGACTAATTTTTGTCGTTGCAGGAAGCAGGGCTGCTCGACGGGGAGTCCTTTCACATTTGATTCAGGATTCAATGGGGATGGGGGGGACGGGTCGATGATAATCGAAAGAAAAAAGGTCCTTGCCAGGATTGAACCATACACACATGCGAATAAGGGAACGTAGGAAGATATGGTCCCGGGTCGCAGGAGAAGTACAAAAAGAAATTGCATTCGCGTTTAGAAGAAAAAGGAGGAGTCAACAAAAAAGGGGGAAAAGAGAGAGATGCGGAATAGACGCATGCAGGACTGGGTCGGGGACGAGTGGGGTCACGACCCGAGAACATAATGGGATAACGGCTTTAAGGGGGAAAAAGTCTGCAAAGAGGGGGACCGGGCAAGGCCCTCTCGGCTTTGAAGAAGAACATCGACCGCACGAAAAGCCAATGAGGAGGGAAACCAAGGAAAGAAACTTGCATGAAGAAGGACACTTATCTACCAAGTTGGGAACCATTAAAAGACAAAAGAAGGAGTGAACGCACGCGCGAGAATTGCGGTTGGTTCGGATAGAAAAACAGGAGAGGGGGGGAGCCACATGGAACGAAAAAGGGGTCTGGTTCGCTTGCAAGCCTTGCACGGTTCGGAAGAAGGGCCAGACCGCTTCCGCAAGGATGCGGCGGTACCAGCTTACGAACGGGACGAAAGCTGACCGAAAACCAGAGGGGGAAAAAAAATTCCCTCTTTAAAAACCAGTGGGCCGGGAGAGGGTTACTTTGGTCCTGAAGCGCGGCTTACTAAAAGGGGAGAACGCTGTTGACGCCGATCTGGCTCGAGGGGAGACTGTTTGTTAATCGGGGGGGGGGAAGAATGAACGTTCCGCCACCTTTACCGTTAGGGGAAATCTGCGGGCGGGGAAGTGACGCCTCCCCGCTTCGGCTGCCCGACCAAGGGGGGAGAACTGCGGCAATACCAGTCAAACAAACGAGGGGCAGTGGGACCCGGGTAGAAAATCGGTATCCTTCGAGAAGCAGGGGAGGGGGTGTTTCTATGCGGAATGAAAGGAAAAGGAGGCTGCCATAACAGGGAAGGGAAAAAGCTTTCAGTATATGGCGCCTCGAGAAAAAACGGCCACGGAAGAAGCTGAAAAGAAGTTCAAGCTAGAGCCGCCGACCGTGAAAAAGGGGCGGCCGCTAGGATGACGAGCAGGGGGAAAGTTTCGGAGGAAAACCAATCCTGTGTCAAAAAAATGCCGAAATGAGGAAATTTTCGAGCCCTGATTTTTGGTGGAGAGAACTTTCAGAGAAAAGGGGAAAAAGCGGAGATGAGACGAGGGGGTTAAGTTGGAGAGTTTCGCTGGTAAAGGGGGGGGGGGTGGCGGGCCGATTTCAGGGAGGGAGACAACGGCGCGAGGGGGGGGCGCGATGTTAAAGGCAGACGGAAAGTTGGAAAGCACGAGAGAGAAAAATTGTTTGAAATGGACCATGCGCAGTCATGGAACATAGGGCAGAGAAGGGGGAGGCGCATCGACATTTGGGGGAAACGGAAAATCTTGCCTGAGATGTACTGAAAAGGGTGGGAAGAGGGGAAAGGGGGACTTAACCTGGGAAAAGAAGGGAGCGGGGCGTATCATTATCCTGCAAGAATTATCAACAGAGAGGAGAAGGGTTTGCGGCGTTGGAAAGCATTACTAAGGAGGGGAATTGGAAAATAAAAGGCCTGGCGGGGGGGGGAAGAAACGTGAATGCTCGGAAGAACCGGACGAGAGTGGAGAAAATGCGGCATTTCACGCGGACACAGGGGGATCGTGAGCCTATGGATGTGGCCGGGGGAAGAGGGGGGGGGCAGGTCACGGCAGCGGAGTTGAGTAGGGAGGAAAGGGAGGGGGGACGGCTCGTAGTTGCGCCTCGAGGGGGGGATGCGCAAAGGGACGGAGGGGAGCCGAGGATGGTTCTATGATTGAAAAGGGGAATCCCCGCGCCGCCGAGAGAGTCATGGGAACAAGAGAGATAAACACAACACAGTAGGAGGGGAAAACCATGACTCTCTCTCTTCGGAAACAGAAGAGCGTTCCTGGGAAAGAAAAAAAGGGAACCATCCTCGGCGTCCTGTTACGAACCTGAGGCAGGCTTGAGGGAGCAGACGAGGGTGCGCACAAAGAAAAAAAGCAATCAAATCGTCTCTCCCGGAAGGAAAAAAAGACACGTCCATAGGCTCACCGATACTGTGAAGCGGGGGAAGAAAGGTGTCCGCTTGAAAAGGGAAGAAAAGAGCAGGCAACGCTTCTAGAAAAGGAGGGGAAAAAAAAATGCCCCATGAAAACGCCAGGATTGAGGAGCCTTACGTCATGCAATAAAAGGGGGAACGCCGGGAAAAGAAGAGTCATGTGAATAATCTTTCCGCTATAACAAAAAGCTTGGGGGAAAGGTCCTGTCAGTTTACGTCAAAAAAGGGGACTCGCGTCATCCTCAGCCAAGAAGGGGCGAAGCCCCAAGGGGGAGATTCTCCCTAACTCCGGGGAAACAAAAAAAGAGGTTCCAGCAAGAGAAAAAAAGCAGGCACCGCCAGCGTGCTTCCTCCCATCGGAAAAAGAGTCTGCCTTCACATCGCGCAAAAAAAAAAAGACACGTCCGCGCCGGAGAAAGGCCCGCCCAAACCTCAAGGGGAAAAGACACCTGCCCGCCCAACGTAATGGACTCGTCTCCCTCTCCGCTCCAGAAGAAAGGGAAAAGGGGGGATATTAAATGGAGGAAGGAAGAAGCCGGTCATTCCGACAAATCGAAGGCGTACAGAAAAAAACGAAAGCATCCGAGACATCCTATCGGGCAAGGAGAAAGGAGACTGTCGGCGCTTCAGAGAGGGGAGGAGAAAGACTTCTTCCAGTCCGGGGAGAATCCAAACTGTCCTCGGGGAAAGGATCGCAGGGTCGCAGCCGCTGCCCATGAACCGCATAGAAAAAGGGAGAGGAACGCCCTTTCAGAGGAAATTGTTCTCCCTCATGGAATGACTTTGGTCGAAGGATGCCGCAGTTGAAAATTGTTCGCAGCCGAAGAGGGGAAAAACCATATATCACAGAAAAAAAAAAAGGGGGTCTCAATCCCTTTAAAAGGTGGGAAACCAAGGGACCCCCGCTTTCACAAACAGCGCACCTGCGCGAGGAAAAAAAAAGCGTCTCAGTTTGTACTAGGCATAAGGGGGGAGGAGAAGGAAAGAAACCGGACAAAAAAGGAAAAACGGTTCACAACTCCTTAAAGAGGAAAAAGGTGTTCGGTAAGCTTCGTCCCCGGACCGACGAAGGGAATACTCCTTCTCCAAATGTCCTGCAAAAGAAGGGGGAGGAACCGGCTAGCGAAAGACGAAAAGGGTCTTGCGTTCCATGTGGAAGGTGCAGCGTAATTGAGGAAGAAAGGACTAAAAACCTGCTCGCGCTTTTCGTTCACGAAACAGGGGAACGTTAACATCAGGAGGCTCGGGTGATCGTGCCCCATCCTTGAAAGGGCTTGGGTTTACTTCAAAAAGAATGTGGGGGAGGGTCGGGGGGAAGAGGACAAGCCTAGATGCCGTGAAAGCCAGTACGGGGAAAAAGGCGAAGGTATCCAATGTTCAGAACGGGTTCGCCTGACACGAAAACAGCCGACCAGAACTCGTGAGGT
>Ga0179593_1335619_pt1 | contig 14186 bp, 17 predicted proteins | sample CZODoug2_1_08_16_FD_185931 | JGI IMG/M metagenome (GOLD analysis project Ga0179593, IMG submission 185931) | Vadose zone soil fungal communities from Angelo Coast Range Reserve, California, USA - CZODoug2_1_08_16fungal (PacBio error correction) | ecosystem: Environmental > Terrestrial > Soil >...
TTGGTGGGAAAGGCACGGAGGTTAAATATCATCTGGAGTACTTAGTTTCATACTGTCACGAGAAGGTAAAGGCCAAAAAAAGTGTACGTGGGGCAACATAAGGAGCCAAAAGAAGGGAAGTTAAGGACGAACCGATAAAACTCATAAAGAGTAAAAGAGGAAAATTGAGACAAATTGGAAAACAACGTAACAAAATTCTTTAAAAAAAAGGGGCGCGGGACTGAACAGACCCAGTCTACCCCTAAGTTTCCCCAATAGGAGGAGGCTTAAAAGGAAGGAAAAAAAAACCGCAATCGGGGTACCGGGAAGGATACCTGGAAAGAAAAACTTCCATTGAAAAGGCCTGAATTCGGGCCTTTGGGGTTTCCGCGCAGTTGGAGGGGTTCCCCGAAAAAACTGGGTTGGCCACCGGATTCCAAACGGGAAAGAATTAGAGAAAAGTGTAACTTCTGGGGGGGGGGAAACGGGAAGGGGGAACCATCAGGACTTTAACCGGGTCAAGGCCAGGTTATCCTTCTACAACATCGGTGTGGTGGAAAGTCACATTAAAAACAAACTAGGGGGGGGGAGAGGAGGCGAAAAAGGCTGAAAAACTGGAAAAACCGAGAACGCCGGGTTCATGGTGGATTACGGGTTTTTTGGGGGGAAAAAGGGAAGAGTCGTGGAAGTACAAAGAAAGGGACGGACGTCAGCGGGGACATGGCTAAGGGAAAAGCCGAGTGTCAAGAAAAAGGAACCAGGGGATTAAAAAGCTCCACAAGGGATTCGGCAAGAAACGTATGGGGAATGAGTTCCTTTTGGACGTGAACCTTAGTTAACAATATCATGACCATATGCCGAAAAAGGACTAGAGAGCCCCCCGCAGGGAAAATAGGTGTCCAAAGGACTACTAATGCAATGAAGCGGGTCGATTACACGCAATCGTTTAACACGGCAGGTGACAGGAAAGGGAGGGCAAGGAATTGAAACGTGCACTGGGCCCCTTGGGAGGGAGAGCAAAAGTGGAAAAGAAATCCGCGCCCGACGTACAATCACAGGGGGGTTTTTGCTAAAGGAATAACAGGGGAAGAATAGAAAAGGGAAAGCAACCAAAATGGCGTTGGGCGGGGTGGGGAAGCAGGGAAAAAGACTTATTTGCGCGCACCGAAAAAGCAGGCGACAGGGGATGAGGGTGCCACAATTGGACTTTCAACCGGACATCCGAGTGAAAGGGATGAAAAGGACAGGGATCAAAAAGGAGTGGGGGAGAAAACCGATTCAAGGACTGAGGGAACTGGACAATTTAGCGCGGAGAGAGGGGGAATCCAAAGGGGAAAAGAGAAAAAAATATCAAAGGTTGGAAGCTAGGCCGGAAAAAAGAAACGAAAAAGCGTGCCTTCACGAACCTCAAGGGTCTCAGGGGTGACGGGGGACTGCGGAGGGGAAGACTCCGAAAAAAAGGGAGGGAAAAGGGGTTCTCTAAAAAAACAAAAAACTGCTGGGACGGAGTATTGGGGAGGAAAAATCCACGGTTCTCCAGTGACCATCAATCAAAACCAGGACCGGTACTGTGAAAAAAAGGGGCGTGAGAACGATCCTTTACCTCGGAAGACGGGGAACAGAGGAAGGAGGGGGATAAAAAGCAAAAATTGGGAAAGGAAAGCGGCAACAACTGGAACATGGTCTCGAGCTTGAAGGGATCGATACTAACACACATTCCGGGAAAGAAAGGGGCATTAAGGGGGGGATAAAAAAGGGGGAAAAATCGACCGGAAACAAACCCAGCGATAAAAAACAAAGTCTATAACCAGAGGTACCTTGAACTTTTGGGAGTGGAGAATCCTCCTGAACTGCCAGAATGAAAGAGGCCGGATATCGGGGGTCTAAAACGTTGCCGTAAAAAGGCGTGGGGGGGCAGGACAGAGGTACGTGGGGGAAAAAGACGGTGGTTGCCAAAGGGGGGATCAGGGTGGGGTCTCAAATGTGCCGCTCGCAGAGGCAGGGGGTTTTCGACGGCAGATAAATCCGTTTGCAGGAAACCGGGACATCTGGGGGGGGGGGGGGGGGGGGGAGCACCTGCTTTGATTGGAGAGAAAAACACGGAGGCATCGCAAAGCAAAACAATATATGAACCAAAGGAAAAAGGGACACAAAGTCCCGAAGGGAACTTTAGGACGGGGGGATACCTGTCACAAGCCTCTTCAAATCGGCATTGAGCATCAAAAAGCCTGCTAGAGTACGAAAAAAAACACTTTATGGAAGCAAAACCGAGAAGAGGTGCACTGGGAGGATTAGGGAAGGGGGGAGGTCGTTAGTATACTGGCAAAGTGGGGCTTCCTCCTCAGCGATCAGGAAGGGGCTTGACGCGGGGAGGACGAACGAAAAAGGGGGGGGAGGGGGGAAAAGGGGGGGAGGGGCACAGGGAGAGGGGGATGCAATTTTCACCATGAAAACGGTAAGCACTGTCTTGTGGAGTTCTAGGAAATGGCTGCAATAGGAGAGAAAACAAGTCTCGAAAGGAAAAAGGGTTCCGTAAAAAGACCGGGAGGAAAGGCAAAGTAAAATCATATTGTGGCTTGACCGAAGGACTGGGCAGAAAGAGAGATTCGGAAAAAAGAACAAGACTTCTTCATAGCGGGTGTGGTAAGATAATCCTGGGATCAAAGAATTGGATGTAATGGCCTGGGAGAAATGGATGGGAAAGAGGAAAAAATCTCGCAGGATCCGAAAGCACGGGACTAGGTTCAGGGCCAAAAAACTGGGGGAGATTGAACGTGTGGTCAGGCGAGAGAAAAAGGGAAACAAAAAACTTCCACTTGGAAAGGGAACAGAAGGGATTCGATCGGACCACGGGGCAAAAACAAGAACAGCCGCAAAACGGGGGAAAGGGTTCGGCTTGACAGACCGAATTGGGCACGAAGGCGTCCCACGGAAAGAAGAGTGGCTGGGAATCCGATTTAAACTTCCTCTGGAACAGCCCATACCAAAACAACAACCCTAACAAACAAACTCTCAAAATACACCCACTCCCTGAAAAAAAAACGGAAATCTCTCAACACAAAACAAAGATTACCAGAACCTAATCCTCTGCCTAAAAGAGGACCTGTTAAGTCCATGTTTCCAAAAATCTTAATACCTGCGCCCCGGGGGCAACTGGAAGGAATAAAAGGAGGTTTATCTTTTTATTAACCGACCTCCCTATGTCAATCGAGAATAGGGGGGGCGTTCAAAATTCTGTTGCAGGAGCCCCCACTGGTCAAAAAAGGGGGGGGGCATTCAATTAATGTCCCTTTCGGGTGTCAATGGGGTTGACAGGAGGGGGCACCGGGAACGAACATTTCCCTACACTCAGAAGAAGCGACAAACGGCTCAGCGGCTGTTTTCTGGCGGTTGGCAAGGCAGCCAGCAGGGCGAAAAACTTCACGGGGGACGGTTTGCGAGACAACTAACCGAACCCGAACATGAGGGGAAAAAAACAGACTGGGCCCGCCCACGCCGGATCGAAGGCCCAACAAGGGAGGGGACGGAGCGGGGGGAAAAAAACCAAAAAACCTGGGGAAAAATCCCGCAAACGATTTCGAAAGCACCGTGGGGGCAACTTCGGCCGAGAACTGGGAGTCGTGCAAAAAAAGGGTTCCGCATCCCACCAAGTGCAACAAAAAACGGAGAGAGACTCAACCAACAAAAGGAGAGGAAAGAGTGGACCGACGTGTGGGCTGCAAATGGGGGGGGGGGAATGGCGGACAGGGGACCGGCCACGGAAAAAAAGAAAAACTTGAACAATGTTCATGGGGCCAAATGACGCGCGTTTGGGGGCAAACAACAGGGTGGGTTTTTGGGAAACAAGATTATACGGTTGGGCCTGCGAATCAACGGCGTACGGAAAGGAAAAAAGGTTGGGGTCTTTTTTCGGTTAGGAGCGAAAACCAGCAGCAGCGAAAGGTTGGGGGAGCTTCCATTAAGGGAAAATTGCACCAAAGAAAAGGCTAAACAACGGGACGGAGAGCGGGGGGAAGAGGGGTACCGGTCGTAAGGGATTGTCTTACCCAACGGGAAAAAAGAAGGGAAAAATGGAGAAAGCACGAATGAAGTAATGAACCGCAGTGGGGAGGGGCTCAAACCGAACGGAAGAAAAAAAGGACCGGATCAATAAGTGAGGCGTCTGATTAAAAGAAAAATAACTAATTGTTCACTCACGGCAAGGGCGGGGGGACGGCGGTAACCTGGCCGCCGTTACCAAAAATCGCAACTCCAGGTGGAGGGGGAGGAAACCTTGACCAAGGGAGGAAGGGGGTCGACATGGTGGGACTGGGGGTTATTCACCAGCGGCAGGGACACAAAGAAAACAAACCGATGGGCCATCAACATCGCTAGGGGGGGAACTAAGAAAGACGGCCGAGTAAAAACGACATCGCCCCTGAGTAACACGCCAGGAACCTGAACCAAAAAGAAGCGGGGGGTCATCTGCACGTTGGTCAGATGAATTTCGTCCACTGGGTATAGGGAAAAAATGACGGTGGGGGACAAAATACCGTGAGATGGGGGGGGCTACCGTAAAAGGTCAGGTTTAACTATGGCTGAGGGGATGGAGAAAAGGGGAAGGAACGAAAAAACTCGAAAAAGACAGGGCAGTTTCATTGGCAATTAAATCCCCAAAATTATCGTTGGACAAGCAAAACGGCGATGCCAGGACAGAGGTGAATGGACGATCGGGGGCTATGAGAGGGGTCGTGATTCGAAGAAAAAAAAGGAAGGGGGTTGAATTGAGAAAAAAAGCCGTAGGGAAAATCTGTAGAGAAAAAGGGGTGGGCCAGAAAATCAAGGGAGTAAACGAAAAATCCACCAAACGCTACACAAGACCCGGGGACAGTACCGGTTGTCAAAAGGGGGGGGATACATGATGACATCCCAAAGAATTAATTGGAAAAAGCTGGGGAGGCAAAAAATCCTCGCAGGGACAGCAGACGGCCGGCCCAATCGGCGATGGAAGAGAAAGAAGGAAAGTTACTATTCAACCTACTTCTGTTCACAACGAATCAAGCAAGGAGGGAGCGGGGAACTAACAAAAACTCCAGGAAAGGGGGAAAAGGCTACAGAAACCAAAGCGGGGATGGCCTAATGAAGAAGGGCTATTGCCATCTCGGGTCACATTCTTAAGAAATACTAGAGGGGACAAACGGAAGGGTTGGTGTAAACAAACGTCCCCAAAAAATTGTATCTGGAAGCGAATTGTCAATCATGGTGAAAACATAAAATCAGAATAAAAAAGGGTACAAAAGAAACAACTTCATCAACTGGAGTGGAAGAAACTTCGCTCACGGGAACAACAGAAATGCAGATTGACGAAAGTTAACGAAACATTGGACAAAACCCTGGCACCAAGGCTGTTGAGTCCTCAGGAGGAACCACGCCTGGGGGAGCAGGGCAGAGGTTTTCGTAAAAACCAACGATCGCTCCTTGAACTGAAACATCTGAAAAAGGGGGAAAGGGGGGGGAGCGTGAAAAGAAAAAGTAAAGGGGTGAATCAACATTTTGGAGGAGGACTGGGTCGGGGCAAACAGAAACTAGACAAGGGTTCACGGGGGGGGGAAAACGCACGCAAAGACGTGTTCGGGCTTGGGGGAAGGAAGTCGGGAGCCTTGAACGGGGCGGCTTTTACCTGGGGGACTGCAAGGACAGCAAGGGCGACAAAAAAACTTTGGCCGGTTGGTGTATGAAAGTTTCCCTAAGCCTTCAGTTGAAAGGGACCAAAAGGAGGGAGACTCAGAAGTCAACTTGGGCCGGACGGGCATGGGGGAGTCGTTTGTGAAAGGCACGCATCGTTGACTTAAGGGAATAACTAACAGGTAGCGTTAACATTCTACGAGAACCCTCGGGGGGACGCCCCCGGGGAAACCGAAGCAGGCCCGTCAACTTCATCAACCCTGAGCCGAGGGGGGCTGGGAAAAAAAAAACGGGGGAAGTAGGGAGTTCGGTTGAATCACCAGGGGAGAAAGGAGGGGGAAAAAGAAAAAAAGGAATTTGGCAACGGGATTCTCCTAACGTTTGAGGTCAGACTATGAAACAAAAAAGAAAGAAAAAAAAAATAGGGGTGTCCCAGGTTAAACGCTGAAGCTTGAGACTTCAAAAACCACCCGAGACAGCGAGGGACCTTGGGGACTGGGAAAGGAAATGCAAAATCAACAAAGGCTGTGGACAACGAATTTCTTGTCGACGCTTTTGCAAGTCTAAAAAAAGGAAAAAACGCACGTCAGGATAGAAACTACAACAAAAAGGCATGGGGTGGTGTGTTCGATCTAAAAAAAAAACACAACTTGGAAGAAAATAGAAGCCCCAAGGGGAGGGGGTGATTTTCGGCAGCAATCAAAAGGGAATTTGCCTGAAAAAAAACAAAGCCGGTATACCAAGTTCGTTTGGCCAAGCTGTGGCAAGTTTTTAGCACATCCCCTGCCAGAACGTAGACTGGTAAGAGGGCGGTTTGGAGGACAAAAAAAAAAGATGACAAACGAAAAAAAGGGTGGAAAAGGGAGGGGAGGGGACGGGATTGTGCAGCTCCGCGGAATCCGGGTGCCAGTCCCGGTCAGCGCAGAAATTCTTAGAAATGTGCACGCGAGAAGGAAACGAACATAAAGTATCGTCGCTTTTAAAAGAAATAAGAAGGGGCGAAAGCACATGCCGTGGTGGAACGGGAAAATGCGTCAGTCAGCCCAAGCGAGACGTTGGAAAATACGTAGGGACGGGAGTGAGTAGAGGTGACGTTCCCCCCCAACACTATGCAAAACCACTTGGAAAAAAAAAGAGGGGCAAAAGACGTTGGGGGATCACGGAACTTTAAACTGTCTGACTACAAAAAAACGGCAGAAGGGATGAGGGTGCGAAAAAACGCTAAACAAACAGTGTGTAAGAAACATCGAACCGGGGGAATAACAGTCAAAAAAGAAGGGTGAAGGGTCGAACACAGAAGGAAACAAAAGAGGGTCAAAAAGTCCTTGAGTTGGATCACCAAGGGGGAAAATGGGCGTCATGCTGGGGACCACGACCCTCGAAAACCAAAAGGGGGACAGAAAAGGGATGAAGGGGGGAGTGGGGCAATCTCGCAAAACTGAAAAAAAAACTATGGGGGGGGAGGAAAGGGAAATAGGGCGCAGTCGTGTGTCTGAATCGTCCTGAGGGAAAAATATTGGTCAACCACGTCTGGGAACCTCCTTTTGCAACAGGGTTGGGGGAAGTCGAAAAGTGGTAAAGCTCAAAGTGCAATTTTGGGGGGGGGGGCAGCGGGGAAAAGGAGAGGTGGGGCTGAGGGGAGGCATGGTCGAACCCTATTGCTTGATTGTTATCAAACGTGACAAGAGGAGGGAAAGAATAGAAGAGGAGGGGAAACAACCGGAGAATTAAAGGTGGCGGTGAAAAAAAAAAGAATGGGCAAGCAAAAATACCCAGAGGGAAAATTCTCCAAACTCCTATTGAGGGTAATGGAAAAACCCAAATGGAAGGGACAGACCTCGGGGAAAACCTAGGGCCTGGGAAATTGCCACAAACGGGTTGGAAAGAAAGGGAAGGGGAAAGGAAAAGGGTTTTGATAAAGCCTCTCTCGACCGAAGCCGGAAACTAGTAGGAGGGGAAACAGCCAGTTGGACCTTCCTCCAAGGACTAAAGCAGGTAAGTAACTGGAGAGGGGGGGGGAAGGGCAAAAACAGTGGAGAGGGAGATTAAGAAAGTGCTTCCCCCCCAGTACAGACTAAAAGGAACCCAATAAGGGGGGGTTCCGTGCTGAAAGCATGAATCTAGGGGGGTTTAAGGGTGGGAAGGCGAGGAAAAGAAATCGCCGAGAAAGGGCCGCCTGCAAGGAAACTTTCAAGAGCAGGTTTTGGGGAAAGAAAAAAAAAAGAAGACCTGGGGGGGAAAACAGGGAGGGAGGTACTGCCAGGCGAGGGGTGTCCAAAAGGGTCAAGTCCCTCACTGTACTCAAGAGAACGGGGACTGCACTTGCATTGACGGGGGTGTGTGCAAAGGAAAATCGAGACACGTTAACGCACACACCCAAGTTAACACAAAAAAACGTTAAAGACTTCAAGGGGACAGGGGGGACGAGAGAAAGAGAAAGGAAAAGAGGCGTGGGGCCCCGCTTTTCTGGGGTAAACTCGAATAAAAAAGTCAGAAAAAAGAGGCATTGAAAAAAAATCCGCGCGGGGCTGGATCAAACGATTGTGAAAATCAACTGGAAACAGCCATCTCAGCCCCCCCCCTACTCAAAAAAACACCGAAGCCTCCCCAAGCGGAGGGTACCGGTGCCCATGCACAGAGAAGGGGCCAATCAGGAGAGCACGAGAGAGAACCTAGGGCCCAACAAAAAAGGATGAACCCAAAAGCAGCCCGAATTCACCGTGTCAAGCTGGTGTCAATGTTCGAAGGGAAGGAAAAGAAGTGAAAGAAGAACCAAGGATTGTTAGGCCGTAAATCAGCGAAAGACCAGGGTAGTGTCATGGGAGTCTTTGATGTAACAGTGTAGGGAAAAAACACTTGAGAGAAGTAAAGGGGGGAATTTAGTTCTTGCTTTCAACCAATTTAGAAGCAAGTGGTAAAGAAAAGGGGAACTGAGGGGAATCAGAACGCACCAGAAAAATCTCGCTGGGATGTTGCCTGTGGCAATGAAAGTAAAAAGCAAAAAAAAAAAAAAAAATAGGGGGAAAGGGGACACCAGACTGAAACCCAAAACTCCATTAATTGACAATAAGGGGAAACAGAGAGAAGCACAGATCAGCAGGGACGGTTCTGAAGAACTTGTAAAAACCACCTGGGGAAAGGGAACCGCGCAAGGATGTCGAACGACACCCTGTTGTTGAAACGGCAAACGGTCTGGGGAAGGGGGCGTGGGGCCGGACCTTAACGAACACACTTGCAACCGCAAATCTCACAAAAAAAAAGGGGGGAGAGAAAAAAGAGCAAAAGGGTTGTGGGAGTCCGTGGGGTTTTGATTGGTCAAGTCCAAATCAGGAAGGGGGACCCGAAGACTCACGAGTGAAAAATGGTCATCGAGAAGGGGGGGCGTTCAAACAAGGTGGTGGTGGGGATTTCACACGAAGGCATCTTTTTGGACTTGCTATGACGGGAGGGGGGACCAAAAAGAGAGGAACAAGTATGGAGTGCGGTTCAGGGTGGAGCGAAGGGGGGGGAAATCGAGTTTTTTTTTGTGAGCGACCAAAGTCAGAAGGAAAAAAAGAGGAAGCCAGACACCGTTGGGGTCCGAGAAAAAACAAGGGGAAAGGGAACCAGGGGGAAACTCCCGGGAAAAATTGAAATCAAGACATGGCATTGAATGAGGGGTGAAAATCGCGGCACGACGGACAAGAAAAGTATCTCGATGGCCTGAATGAAATTAAAAAAAACACCTTGTGGGAAGGAGGCAAAAGGGGAGGGGGGGAGGCAGAGGGCCGCCGGGACCCCACTCACACCTGAGGACAGGCGGGGCTTCGCATGCTGTGGTCAGTGGGGGGGAGCTGGACCAAAAAAGGGGTTTTTAAGATCGAGGGGGCAGCCCATCCGGGGGGTGTTGGGTGCGCTGTTTCTGCAAGCGTCTAGTACACGTACGGGAAAGGAGCCTGGGGCCCGATTTCAGTGGGAGAATAAGAAAATCACTTAAAAGGTCGGGGAAGGGGGGGGTGGGGGCCAAAACAGGGTACAGTGGAGCGTCTAACCAAAAACTTCAATACAAAGGGTGAGGCAAGGGAAAAAAGAGAAAAGGACGAAACGAGAAACATCAGATCCAGTTTCTCAGTGTTACAAGAATCAAGGGAATACAAAAAAAGGCTGGGGCAAACCGAATGTGCCGGAACAAGTCCGTGTATGCAGTCTCGAATGGCTATGGGAAGGAGGAAGCCAGGCCAAACCAATATTTATGGCACCCATACGGGACAACGTGAAAGGGGGGAAGGAGAATGCTTCAGTATCTCGAACGAAAAAAAAGGAGGATTGTAAAAAACCGTGTCTGCTACCAGGGACGCGCAAATCTACCTGAATTAAGTCACATTCACTTTGAGGTCGAAGGAAAATAGGGTCAAGCCTTCCAGGGTATCGAGACGGCCATCAGGGGGGGGGGAAAAACACGAAGGGAGTGCCGGAACAAGCAAAAACGATAACTGTCGGTCACTGGATGATAAACAGGAAAGGGGAGCATAACCGACAGTTTATTGAACGGGAATGGGAAGGAGGGAGGGGATTCATCGCGTTTCTCAACAGCCCAAAAGACGGAACACGACCCAAAGCTGGTCAATTCTGAAAGCTAAGACAAAGGGTGCATCCCCCTTTCTCAAGGGTCTTGTGTGGGTCGACCAGAAGAAAGGACAGCAAACCCGGGGCTTTAGTGAAATTACCCGCAGAACGAACTCTGAAGAGGGGAAAGAGCGGCACAGGGAGACATTGTGGGCACAACCCTGTCAACAGGGGACTGGGGTGAAAATCACTGCGGGTCCCCCCACCGGCGGCCGGCCTACGGTTTTTTCTGAAACGAGTAGGAAATAAATGGTCCTCAGCGTGCGGGGGGTTCCTAGCATGAAAAAGAACAGGGAAGGACCATTGTATCGAAGGGTGGGGGGGGACTAACAACGGGGGGGGAGGTTGTCCCAGCTTAATCCTGTTTGCAAAAAATGGTTGAAGAAAAAAGCCAGAATGGACTGTGGGAAAGACAGGGAAACGGGAAGGGACCTCGTAACGCCTTTAAAAAACGGGCAGGAAAGGGGGGACGTGTAGGGTAAGGCTTTGACAACAAAATGTCTGGTTGGGGGTACAGATGTCACCACAGCCCACCCTCCTCATAAAAAAAGTGCTCAGAGGGGGAGGGGCACGGAAAAATAAAGGAAACATCCTTGGTCCACTGGGTCTGGTGTTGGGTCCAAAGGTGGGATGAAAAAAAATTGTTTACGTCAAACTACAAAGAAAAAACCACGTGGGGGACAGGGAAGAGAAAACTCGCGTCGCGAAAGTGAAAGGTGGAAAAAAGGAAACATCAAGATCCGAATAAATTCACAAATACGCAAAAACATGAAAAAGGGGGAGTTTAAAAAAAATCTACCGGTCATAATGAAGAGGATAAGAGATGGACGGAAGGCAAGGAAAAAAAAAAAAAATCACTCGAAAGAAATCTGTGGAAAGGACTAGAAAGGGTTGAGACCTAAACGACGTAACGGAAAAGGTCAACGGGGAAAAGAAGTTGGACACCCCTATACTAATAAGGGGACAGGATGAAGGGAAGAAAGCAATCAGGCGCTGTGGAAAATTGGGGGACGTGGGTAAACCCGGTTTTTTCTGATGGCGAGAAAAAAGAACTTATGCAGTACAAGCATCCAGGGGGTTTGGGAAGAGAGTAACCAACAAACAACTGAAAGAGAGATGCAAACAAAAACTGAGGGGGTTGGTCCGTTGTCGAAATCAGGAGGGGGAGGGTTTCTCCTACAAAATCAGAAAGCCGGTCTGGGCCCAAAATTCGGGTGGACACGAAAAAAGACTTGGGAGTTCCAGAATGCATCCTTCATTAAACTATTAGCTGGAAAAGATAGGAAGGGGAAAATGGGGGGCGCCTCCTTAAAGGGGGGCGCACAGGATGAAAGGGAAAAAGGGGTTCGCGCGCCAGAAAATCTTATAAAGCTTTGAGGAGAAATAAAGGTCAATTAAAGTCCCCGGAAAAAAAAGTGAATAGGGGAAGGGAGGTGCCGAATCACTCCCGAAATGCAGTTGGGCATTGAGCCTCGTCGAAAAAAACGCCAGAGCGGGGGTCTCCGTCGAAAAACTCACGACTTTAGTAAATTGGAGGGGTGTGGAAAGGACCACTGAGCCAAAAATGGGGGGGGGGAAAAAAACGGGAAACAACGAAAGGCTTTGGGGTGCCGGTACTTTAAAACTCTTGGGCAGGCAAAGAACACGACGGAAGAGATCTTTAGGATGGGAGTAAGCGAAAAACGGCACTTTTTTAGAACAAGACGAAAAAAAAAAAGGGAAACAGTCCCGAACCGGGTTGTGGTATGATACGATCTCCTCAATCCAGGAAACAAATAAGGGAAACATTCGGGCTTGGGATGGGTGATCAGAAAATGCTGAACCCAGGACAGAACGCAGACCCACATTCTAGAAGACCGGTAAAAGGACGTTGGAAGGTTCCAAAATCAGTGTCCAGGGGGGGCCCGGAGGAAGTAAGCAAAAAATGGGGGGGAAAAAAGCCAGAAGGATACGGCGTGGGTGGTACATGGACAACTTGGGAAAAAACTGGGGGGGGGGTGGGGGGAAAAAGGTGGTCCCCTTTTCCCGGGCACGGGCGCGAAAAAAAAAAACAGGCAGGAAAGGTTTGGGGAGGAGCGTCAGAGAATCCTTTTGGTAACTGCAGGGGGGTTCTTGGGAGGGGGGAGAAACCCTTTCTGTGAGAAAAAAAGCTGACCATGCATAAAAAAGAAAGAATTAACGTGACCACCCTGGCCAAAGGCTTCGGGGGGAACGGGAGATGGCGGAAACAGATACTCGCCTACGGTGTTGTGAAAAAACATCACGACCAGGAACAGGGGGGGGGGGTCGGGGTAGAAATTCCCCCTTCCGGTCAGCAAAAAAAAACTAACGAATTGCTGTCGATTGGACACTTCACGACGGCTAATAGTTACGGGAACTATACCCTCAAAAGCAAGGAAGAAAGGGCCCGGAAAAGGGAAACCGAGGTGAGGGCAGAACGCAGACCGTTTTCCTCTGTCCTTCCGCAAAATCCCCATGGGGAACACAGGGGAAACGGGAATCTGGTAAGCAAACGGGAACGAAATCGGGATGCCAGCAAGGATGGCAAAAAAAAGTCCTCGACGAAGGGTGTTGGTCCCTTGCACGGTAGAGCAAATCAAACTTGTGTTCAAGGGCCGACAGGAAGGTAAATGAATAGTATTCTGCCAGAAGTGCCAGCATTTCCGAATAAAGGGGACATAAACCTGGGATTACTGGGAGGTGTAACTGCCGACTTCTAATGTAGGTCCGTGGGGGGATGTGGTGAGGGGGGGGGTCGTCAGAAATCATCAATCGAGTCGCCACGGGTGAGATGGAAAGTTGTGTTGTCTTGGGGAAAAAAACAAAACACGCGTCCAAAAAAGCGGTGAAAACGACGTCCGCCACATTGAAAAGAAGAAACTTGGACAAAGGGGGCCACCTCGGGGGGAGGCCGGGACCATGCTAGACGACGTAAAGGCCAGTAACCACAAAAAAAAAAATGGGAGGGGGAAAAAATCGCGAGGGTGCCGCTTTCCATCACATAACACAAAAACACAAACCCCCCCATGACCCCAAGCCTGCCAATTCTACGGGCCGGCTCCTGGTAAAGCCACACCGCCAGACGTCGGCCACCAACCACGACGGCACGCGCAAAAATAAGAGAGAGTACACCCCACACGAAACGCAACCACCCCGAGGGGTGATAAGGTACGGGCTCACGCAAAGCGGCGTTGTCCCAGCCGGGGCTAAAGGGACCGCGCACTAGGGACCCTCGAGGACCCCAACATCCCGAGCACGGCCCTCTGACTGGGGTGGGGCCAGTACTCGACTCCCCCCCGGAACTGCCGCGAGAAGAGGGTGAGAGAACGATCCGCAAGCAACCCCTTGGGTCTACAAGCAGACCTAACCAAAACTGAAAAGGGGGGGGGACTGTCTCTGTGGAAAAAAAAAAAAGATACACTCCCAAAAAATCAGACCTTGAAACTACGTAACAAGGAAGTCTTTGGATTACAGTACTACATGAAGTTCTCAGAGGGCGGGGGGGGGGGGAAGGGAAGTGGGATTTGCCGTTCCAGCATGATTTGGGGGAAGGAGGGCAAAAAAAGACTTCAATTTAACAAACAGGAGGCCCACTCTACAGTTGAAAAAGTTTAGTAATAGGGTAAAAAAACGCTCGCGGGAGTTGGACGGGGGGAAGTAGCATGGTTTTCAAAATTCATCCCTGGGGGGGGGGGGGAGCAAAAAAGAGAAAGTGTGGTTAAAAAAAAAAGAACCCAAAACGCCCAGGATTTTACCAAAGAGGGGGTCCCGCGGACGACGCCGAGAGAAGGAAAAACCGAGGGGGTCTGATCGGGGAAACCCACCAGGGGACGGGCCGCCCCGAGGGTACAGAACCTAAAAAAAAAAAAACTTCGGCGATCACGGTCCCAAAAGTCAAGCACGGGCCATGAAAAAGGGGCCACCCCCCAAAACACGGG
>Ga0179593_1555168_pt1 | contig 14186 bp, 15 predicted proteins | sample CZODoug2_1_08_16_FD_185931 | JGI IMG/M metagenome (GOLD analysis project Ga0179593, IMG submission 185931) | Vadose zone soil fungal communities from Angelo Coast Range Reserve, California, USA - CZODoug2_1_08_16fungal (PacBio error correction) | ecosystem: Environmental > Terrestrial > Soil >...
TACCAAGGGGGGGGGGGAAGAAAATGATAATTGGCTACAGCTCACGCGCGTAGGGGGAGGGAGTCCTTCTTCATGTGGCAGGCTTGTTAGGGTGGGGAAACTTCTGCGGCGGGGAGGGTAAAGGGGGGAGTATTAAAGTCTCAGCGAGAGGCCAACAAGGCTCTTTACGGAAGTCTAACCCTGACTATGCAAATTATAAAGCAGTCTCGACTGAAGGAGGACTTAGCTTCAGAAGACGAAAAGATGAAATAGGCGTCTCTGTCAGAACCTCATGCATCGAAAAGCCTCGTTTTCGAGAGTGACCTTGCTTGCGGACGAAAAGAGCGCAAAAACACACAAAAAATACCAAATAAAAATCGAATAAGCAAGATGATAACGGGCGCCCCTCAGGCAAGGCATTTCACCCACTGGAAATCCCTCTACTCCAAAACCAAAAAGAAAGGGATCCGAAGAGGCAGGAGCAAGAAACCTGCCGGTTCAGAAGACTTAAGAGCCTTGCCGGAGGGGGGGGGAAGAAACGTCGTCAGCCATTACAGATCCGGCGCCTATCGGAGAGTCAGACCATTGAAAAGCTGGGGGAATTCGGAAAAGGGGGGAGGAGAAATCCAAAAGAATCTCGATCATACGGGAACTATCCTCAGCTGACAAGCTCTCAATCATAAGGGTCTACGGGGGGGTCACCCAAACCACCACCCCCTCCCGGCCGTCCGAACCCCGCCCTAAGAGGGGTTCCTAGGGCATACCGTAAAATCTAGCTGCTCCGAGAAATACCATCGGACTGCTCGAGGGGACCAGCTCTGAAGGGGTAACTGCGGGAAATTAAAAGATATTTCGCGGGGGCAGGGCTCGGGGTTTTACTCAAACTGGTCTTCTTTGTTTTCGTTGCGGTGGCAAGTTCGGGGTAAACGTCAGAGGGAAAGGGAAGAGGGCGAAGTGACGGCAGATCAAGGATCGTTCGTGGAAGAAGGTAGCGAAGTTTCTCGGCCCTAACCCAATGCTTCAAAAAAAGGGTAGACGGGACTGAAGGAAAGAGTGTGAAGAATGCCAACCCAGGCCCCTACTGTCGAACCGGAAGGGCCTTGCGGATTCAGGGAGTCCAGGGCTGCGCGTACTAAAGAAGCCCCGGTGGGAGGAAGAAAAAAATTTGGAAGGATGGGTTCGTCGCGTTCAGAGGGATGAAGAGGGGGGCGTAAAATAACGCATCCTTGTGACGGGAGACATAGTGGGGGAAGACCTAGGAGAAAAAGTCATATCAGGAAAACACTTCGTGAAGGGGGTTGAAACACCTCATCGAGGAAAGAAGGGTCTGGATAAAAAGGTCGCCCCCCGCCGACAAGAGCTCTCACCACCAACAAGAGGAGTAAAAATAAAAATAGAGATAGACGGGGGCTAAGGTTCAAGAGAAAGCTCTCATCCTGAAGTTGCATCTTGTGTTCCTGGATGCGGTTTAAAACGGGCGCTGGCCGCCGAAGAGGTCCCGCTGATTAAAGGAGAGGCCGACGAGGAAGGAAAGGGACGAAAAATGAGCTTGGCCTTCATTACAACGATGAGAAAAAAAAAAAAAAAAAAAAAAAGAAGAACATCTTCTCGGGGGACCCGGGAAAGGGAAAGAGGAGAAGGCCATGGGAAGCAAAACCGCCGCCAAAACGGTCCCGTTGAAGTCGTTTCCGCCTGGGAAAGGCAAAAACTGTATAACTCTGTACTTTCTCAAAGAGGGAAAAACACGACTATAGCTGCGAGTCCGAAAGGGGAAGAAAAAGATGGGACAGCCCGGGATCAAGAAAGGGAAGAACTGCCAAGCACCTCGCTGGTGCGTCCGGACGTCGGATGTGAAAATCAGCACATAGAAAACAAAGGCCGGAAACCGAGGAGCGCCATAGGGAGGGCCTCGTCCTTCGCGTGAAAGCGTCGCCAGAAAGGGGTCCGCTTAGCGAAAATAGGCGGCCAAGAATCCGCACAGGAACAAAGGACATCACCGGGGGGTCTCAGGGAATCGGGGCGTCGTCACCCAAAAAAAAAAAGGTTGGACGCCGCTTAAAGACACTTCAGAAAAGAAAGAGGGGGAAAGCCGCCGCAATCACAGAGGGCCCCCGGGGAACCAAAACGTGGGTCCTCTAGGTGAACACCGGAGGCAAAGCTCGAGAAAAAAAAAACGCTCTGCATGGAGATCAAGGCGGAGAAGACGGAGGAAGGTCCAGGGATTGGTAACGGCTCGTAAAGATACTTCGCGATTTCCAGCCTGTTGCTGAAAGGCCTGGCCGGGGGACGAGTCCGCGCTCGGGGGGTCACTGGGGGGGGAAAAAAAGCAGAGTAGTTGGGCCCTTCTAAGGCGCGCAGCCGCGCAGGTCCCGGCCACTCCGAGCGAGGGGGAGAAAGGGTTATCTAAGAAAGACATAGGGAGCTCTAGAAAAAAGCGACGCGAGAAAAACAAGGGGAATCTTCGACTGCCTTTTACGTCCCCTCGAAATCGCAGGAAAATAGAAGAAAAGAAAATAACATCGCGGTTAACTGTGCGCGCGACCCGGTCTCGACGACCAAAGTCTCAAATTGAAGAAGGGGAAATCAAAAAGGGGCCACTAATCAGAGCACTTTGAGGAAAGGAGGCGGGGAAAGTTACCGTTCTCTCTCTAAAAAAAAGTGATGATTATAAATATTATACCTCGAGGCAAGCTTCGGTAGAACGGGGGGGATAATTTGTCAAAACCTGTGTGATTAGATTATCAACAGGAAAGTTCGCCGGTTACTTCAACTGCCAGGGAATGAATGGGACAGAGAGAGTTATGAAAAGAGAGATCAGGCGGTCCAGGCCGACAATTCAAAGTAGGAGTGGAAGACCCTCGCTAAGGGTAAAGAAGAATATAAGCCGACGAGAAATTCTGAAGGTCGTCGTAAAAGTGAAAAAGATCAAGGGAATAAGAGTAGGGGGGGCTCAAGGGGGAGAGGAAGGGGCAACAGTGTTAATCGGCGGAGGGGTTGGAGGGAGGGGGAACGGTCAGCGGTAGAAAGGGGGAGGGGGGGGAGAAGGAAAGATAGAGAGCGTAAAGAGGGAAAATAGGGGGGAATAATATGAGTTGAATTGAGGGAGGAGAGTGAAAGGTAGAGCAGGGAACGGGAAGAGGGATGGGGAAGAAGCGGGAAAGTAGGGGTGGGTGGGTGGGAAGGTTGAGGGGAGGTTAGTCAAGGGGGATTAATGGGGGGGTGAAATGAGAGGGGGGGTGGGTGAGGGGAGTGAAGATGGTGAAGGCGGGGGGAGGAGGAGTGAGAGGAGAGAAGGGTAGAGGGTGGGTGGAAGGATGAAAGTTGGATGGGAAAGTGGGGCGGGTGGGTATAGGGACGGAGGGGTGCAGGGTAATTCTGCGCAAGCCGCGGTCGTTCGATACAAAAATCCAGAGAGCGAGAGGAGGAAAAGGACTCGGTTTTGTAAAGCCCTGGAGGGTGTTCGGCGCTTTCCAGGGATTGCCAACTAAATGAAACTAAAGGCATTAAAAAGGGAAGGCTCAGAAAAGAACTCATCGCCAGCGTTGACAAAAAAAGGCCAGGCCTTCCCACCCGAAGACATTAAGGCGCGTAGAACGAGGCGGACAATCATAAGGCCGGACAAACTTCTCAGGATTTCTGTAATGGAAGGGGGGGCTTGCCAAGCAGAAAAGAAATTCGACCTGTCTCTGGAAAAACTCGAGCTCACAACGTTTCCAGCTAATGACCCGAAGAGAGGGGGTCACTCCAAATCTCGTAGCTTCAAAAGGGAGTCTACTTGGGAGGGGAGATTCGCATCTCTCCTAGCATCTATTACAACTCTACGGGAACACGATGACCATGAGATTGTGATCGTAATGAGGTAGGGTACAGTTCAAAAAAAAGTAAAGGAGGAGGCACCAGCCTGACTGAAAGATCTTTGAATGGGTCCAAGATTTTTTGGAGCGGCGTCTGATTAAATTCCTTCAATTTGGTGGGGGTTCCGAAGGGAGGGTGGGGAAAAACCGGCCTAAATCCGTTTCTCAAGGGGGTGCCAAAATTCTCTTTTTTCTTCACGCGGGGAGCGCTAATCAGGGGGACTTATCGGGTTCAGGGGGCTAATGCTGAACTTCCGAGCTGTTGCGCAGGAATATGTGGAAAAGGAAAATAAGGAGGGCTGAATCTTTGAGACCCATAGGTCTACATTTAAAGGTCCCCAGGCAAGTGGACTTAAGGGTAGAGAAAAGTTCAGGGGTCAGGCACGCACTATTCCCTGACTTTTCCTAACCGTGAGAAATCGGCCTGGGGGGGGGAAAAGGGGGCAGGGTCCTGAAGATCATCGGGGTAACTAGGGGACACGAAGCAGTCTTTTTCTTCTAACGGAGTTATTGGGTAGTCGATTCATCTCGCGGTTCTACAAGAGCGGCCAAAATCGCGGGCATTTTGCCGCAGCAGGCAATCAGTGGGGAAGGGCGACCTCGCTAGCCATTCTAGAACCCCTCCTAACAGGGGAAGTCGAAACAACAAGATATATTCAGGTTGTGGAGGTCTGACATCCTCTCATAGGAAAGTCCACTACCAGGGGGTTGAAAAAATTTTTGCTTCTGAAGGGTTGACCAAACTTCCGGAATTTCACGCTGAGAGCCAAAAGGAGCGCCACTGTACCCGCCGCCCCAAGGGGGGGCTGCCTGGACATTACGAGGAAGAAGCCCGAACCCGGAGACGCACGTTCAGAAAAGAGGGGGATACCCGGTCATGGGAACCTAACGCTAAGAAAGGTGAAAGAAACACCCTCAAAGAGAGGGAGCCGGGTTATGGGAAAAAAAGAAATCGAAACGGGGATAAATCTTGTGGTCTCATCCTACTCAAGAGGACTACGAGGGAGACCGATCAGGGCTAAGTGCCTCTTGAAGGGTATAAAGAAAAGTCTCCTTTTAGTCCTGAGGGGGGCACTCAAGAGAATCCAGGGGAGATCCAAAGAATGGTCTTCCTTCACTAACGCGTCGGCCACCAAAAAACAACAGAGGGGCCCAGCTTACCACTCCTATCGGGAAGACTCAAGAATCTAGTCCAAGGGAGAAAGAATCTTGGCGGTCTGCTGGAGTCTACGCTGAATGAACCTCTCCATAATCCCGAGGCCTCACCGGTTCTTTGCGCCTGGAAAAGCCTGAGTTGGCCTAAAGGGATCTGCTCTCTTCCTTAGCTCTCCCAATCCTCCGGAGAGGTCTTGGGAGTCCGAAAGGGAAATGTAGTAAGGGGGAACCCACGTATCGAGGGCACCGAGTCCGATCGGGGGATGGAAATCATCAGTCTTGTAGGGAACCTATTTGCAAAACCGACGTCCGCCCCAAGATCTAAATTCCGGAGTTTGATCTTATAGGAAGGAAAAGGAATGTCTTCCTGGAGAAGGCCTTTACCTTGGTGAAAAAGCTGCGATGCAGGGTCAGCGGGAAAAATCTTAAAGCTTAAGAAACTGAGCAAGTTGGGGACCCTTCTGCTGCGAAAAGAAACTCCATCATCTCCCAGAAAGGAAGTTGCTAGCTAGAAGAAGTACAGAAAAGGGGTCAGAGAGAAGAAGCTTGAGTAGCAAAGCGACTAAAATAAAAGAAGGTCCCCTGAAGGCTTCTTTACTATTAGTGCCAAGGAGAAAGGGTCAGAAAACAGCGCAAAACCTTAGGAAAGAGGAGTCATAGACGCGGCCTCCCCCTGAAGGGACTGTGCTACGACCCTCGAAAAAGGGGAACGAACTCACCAGGACTCATAAAATTTCCCTCCCTGCTAATCGAGAAATAACGAAGAAAAAATTTAGCAAAAAGGGGAAAGGGGTACACGGGCACGGGCCTGGTGACCGCGTCTTGTATCGAAAACAAAAAAGTATGATTTAAAGAGAAGTATACCCAACTCGTCCAAGGAACCTCCTGATCAAGTTTGAAGATAGGGAGACATCTCGAAGGCCAGCGCGTAGGTAATTAGCCAAAAATGGGCCGTCGCCTTGTGAATGACTCGCGCCGGCGCAGGAAGGGAGGAATGAAAGGAAACTATGGGGAAGCGAGCTCGAGGCAACAAAAAAAAGGAGGGAAGAACAACACCAAAATGGGACTACTAAACTAACCAGTTCTATGCCTTAAAAGAGCTCCAGAAGGGGAGTCACAAAATCGCGTAGTGGAAGAACTAACTTCATAAGGGGGTCACGAGAAACATCTCATTAACGCGATCGGGGGGGGGTTCAAGGGCTAGGGCGATGGAAGACAAATAAGCAACGAAATCAGGGGGAAGTCTTACATCTTAAGGAGGAATATTAATCTGGACGTCCAAGACACCAAGGGGGCAAAGACCAGGCACGTAACAATCTAAAAAAGAAAAAAATCTCAGATTCCTTCTGCCTGGGGGAAGTATAAAAGCCGGGGAATCAGACCGGGGGCCAAAGTCTCTTAAAAAGGGGGGCTCTTACTAGCTTATTTCCTCCGGGTCGGAGTGATCCGGTTCATGAATGAGGTCTCTGCAATATTTCTTAGGAAGGCCTTCGGGAGAACTCGAGGGGGGGGGCCCTATTCCGGAAAATCGGGCTCACGAATCATCGGGTCCAAACGGCTGTGAAATCCTCCAAAGAATCCAAAGCGGGATTGATTTTCGTGCTGGAAGGGGGAAGGGAAATTTCCGCTTCTACGACATTGAAAGTCAAAAGGCAAGTTAAGTTTACGAAAACCATCGGGCGCTAGCCGCGTAGATATGTTCTAGTTCTTCCTTTGTAAGGAGTTCACGAAGTGGGTCCGGAGAGGTTTGCGGGGAAAAACGACCTACAATCCTTCCGGGACTCTACTAACACCGGGTAGGAAGGAAGCAAGCCGTGGAAGGGTCACTATCCAGCGGAGGAGGGGGATTCGGACGCCCGTCCGAACCCAAAAATTAAATTTTCCAATAGGCTCTTAGTTTAAGGATGGCACTTGAAGCCTCGTACCTGGGGGCGGACCGCGAGGGGGAGACCGGTCGCGAAAAAATGGGCTTGATTCGGAGGGCTTCCGCTCCTGTGGGGCCCTCGGACCCATAAGCGAAGTGGTTACCTGGGAGGTGTAGGTCGTTGCTTCTTCTTACATCTGGGGGGGGGGAGCAATCATGGATTGGAGATCGGGTGGCTTGCCCTGTGAAGTCATCGCCTGAAGGCGGACGCTTTTCTACTACTAATGCGGGGCCCAGGGGAGGGGTCCGGCGGGGCCATGAAAAAGCACGGTGGTACCTTCTGGGAAGGACTAAAGAGGGGGTCCAAAAATGTTAAAAGCCACGCGCAAGCCGAAGCCACTGAGAAAAGAGAAGGATAGGCGGGGGCGAAAGACCAATGGGAGCCATTTCCCGAGCGCAAAGAAGTCCACAGGTTTCAAAAGTGACTGCGGGGGTGCAACCTTGAACGCCAGGGGGCTATCTGGTCGTATAAATCGGGAAGAAAGGGATTCAGAGGCAAAAAAAATACAAAGAAAGACTGAGGGAAACAATGACCCCGATAAACAACTCTACGAATAAACTCGGAGGAAGAAAAGGGGAGTGTGAAAAGGTTCCTAAGGACGCCGCACACCGAAAGCGGCCCGAAAGGTAGCCGGGACCGCTGTCAAGCCTGGTTCCAATTGAGAGGAAGGATAAAGGGGGCCTTTCCAGGGAAAAGTCACCACGGCGAAAGCAGTCGGAAAGAAAAAGATGGCACTATAAGGCCGAGAAAGGGATCGTGAAAAAAAAAAAAACTTGCAGGGAGAGAAACGGAAGTAGTCCCACTTCACGAACTCATCGAGTCAAAACCGCCACCGCAATTGACCAGCGTAACGCGACGACGAGGAATGAAGAATCGGAAAGAGGACTAAGGACATGAGTCCGCAGCGAAAAAGTCTCTGGAACGGCCCCCTAAAGTATCCACCGAGGGCGGGAAGGGGAGGGGAGGGGTGTCGAAATCCGTCGAAAAGAAGATCTGCTTAGCACGGGTGCCGCGAGCTCGTCCCAGAGACTCCGAATGCCAGTCGTATGCTAAGGGGGGGCCGGGGACACAGGGCACCGGAGGCAAGAGTCAAGAGGAAGAGGACTAGACTGCATCTGCCTGTCTTGGTCTCGGATGGGACGGCGAAAAGATGGGGGCGGTGCGCCAGGATAACGTCGCAGTAAAATCTTCCGGGTTCGTAATCCCGGGACCCTTGGTCGAGGAGGAATGCGAGGGGGATTCTAAAAGGAAATCCATGGAGTGCCAGGTCTGGAAAACGGCTTGCTTGGGGGGGCCCTTCTGCGCTACCTCACGCTGCCAGTCCTCGAGGAAAGAAGGGACTGCGGGGCTCTCGGAGGAGGGGAGAAGTCGGAAGCTCTAACAGCACGCACGTAGCAGATCCCGTCTACTCAAGAGAACCAAAAGAAAAAGAGAGACCTGATTCTGGAATTAGTCCAGGTTCTCGCGAGGAGTCCACGCGGGAGGTGCCCGGAAGCGAGAGAAGGGATCTGAAAATTCATTTACTTGCTCCTCCCAAAGGAATTAGCGACTGCCAGCCGCCGGATCGAAAAACCCGAAACAGCTGTAGAAGGGTTAAAAAAAAAGAAGTACCGAAAGAAAAGGCGAAAGGGGGGGTATCTCTCTAAAAAGAGGAGGGAGACCGCGCGGCAAATTCAATGCCCCGCCTGATCCGGTACACCCCAAGTAAGGGCTAAAACGAGCGTAGGGGTGATTGGGGGAGACCAAGCGGCATGAGCCGTGATGGTGACGTTCCGAAGGCGGATCTGCACGGGAACGGAAAAGAGAAGCTGAAAAAAGGCTGATGGCCATGAGGAAGACAAGGAAGAAAAGATAGAACTCGCGAAAGAAAACGTCTCAGAAAAATAACAATCGGACGAGGGGACGTAAGTCTCCAGAAAGTGGGGGGAAAAAGAAAAAACAGATAGATGCATCATTATTCGAAAGAAGAGAAACGTCTCATCAAAAAACTCTTGCAGCGAAGTTCTTTCGGCCTCTTTCATAAGTCCAACCTACGAGGGGACCTGAAAGAGACTCCCAGAAAGGAAAGAATGAGAGAAAAAAAGGGCCGACGGCTTGACAAAATCCAGGCCTAAGAAAGGAGGATAAATTAAGTATAATATACCTGTCCGTAGAAGAATTATCGAAATTAATTGGAAAAAAGAAAGACTTCAGGGAAGGGGGCAGAGGACGGCGCAGATGCAGAGCCTGGGGGCCTAATCTAAATCTCTTCCTCGGTTTACCAGGACCACGGAGTCACGCAATCAGGATCGAGTTGGTAAAGGGTCCACACAAGCGGGGTCGGAGTCTCGCGAGACTTTTTCGAGTCAGCGCTGCAAGAGCGAAAAAAAGCAAGGAAAAGAAACTTTTGAAGATGACGAGAACAAGGCGGTGATGGGGGGGGGGCGGATTCCTGTCTTGGGGAAAGGGGGCGAAGGGGGGGAGAGGAACAGGCAGCGACTAGTCAAAGGTCGGTTCTATTGCTAAGGTCTTCAAAATTTTACCAGGGGAAATGCGAATCTGTGAAAAAACCCCGAAAGGGCTTGGGAAGTACATCCTGCCTGGGGAAGTACACCCTCTTCTATTGGGAAAAGTCTTCAGTACTATCCCTTCTATGTGTCTTCCTTACCTATTCGGATAGAATCTGTAAATCACCCGCTTCGAAAAGGGGCGCCTATTTGAAGGAAAGTCAACCTTTCAGATCCTTGCGGGGAAGACCCGTAAAGTCTAAGGATGGCAAGAAAGATAGGGGGGCTACGGGGGGTCCGAGTGCCGGTATTGGGACGGGGGCAAAAGGTCTGCCTATGTATACAGAGCTAAGTTAAAAAGTCCCAAAGCTGGTGGAGGGAGGGGCGCGTTTTATGACAGCGTCAATTCTGCCCTACAGCAGTTCTTCGTGACAGAGAGGAGCTCCCTTCTCGAGCTGTTTCCTCAAAGCTGAAATAGAACCAGTGCGGCGCCGGCGAACGGTACAAATGAAGAAAGCTGAGTGTTTCGGGGGAAAAAAGCTATCTGCTACAGGGTCCATGAAGACCAAAACATAAAACCAAAAAAGGATGAGAAAAATCAAGTGCATCTGCTTGTTGCTAAGACCATGGAAGTGTGCACCGGCCCTCAACAAATGCGAAACACTGGGGGGCATGCTGCTGGTACCAAAGGAGCCCACAAGAACTTGGAGGTCGAAGCGATCGCCGAGGAAGGCACGAGTTACGGGGAAGAGGCAAAACTGATTCTTGTCCGCATTACAGAACTACGAAGAGACAATCTCAGAAGGGACCCACGGGCCTTGAAGAGTAAGCGCCGACCCATAAACATACAAAAGCCTCCATCAGCTACATGTTAAAAAGTTCAAAGGGCCAATAACTGGAAGAATTATGGTTCAATTGACGCACATATAAGACGAGACTTGCGCCCACTTCGAGAAGGTTTCGGGACTACTAGGGCAGAATTGGAGCGAGGAAAGCAGCTTGCAAAAGACGGTGGCTTATAAAAGGATGTAGGTCCTTCCGTCGGGGAAAAGGAAAACAACCGCCGTAAAACAGAAACGGTCATAGCGCGCCGGGAGCCTTGAGAAACAAAAAGGAAAAAAGGGGGAAAACAGATCAGTCATCTTTCCATCTCAAAAAGGAAAAAGGTCGGAAAAAAAAACTGAATAAATAAAGTGCTGAAAATCGGGCGGTGGGGAGGCACGGGCCTCGATCGGAGGAGAGAAGTCCGAAGGAAATTCATAAAATCCGAAGAGAACCTCCTTGTCGAAGGGTGTACACAAAAGGGGGAAATAAAAATGTTGGTCCTCAGAGCTGTCCGTGAGGCAAAGGAGAGAAAATCTCGAAGGACCTCGAAATGAAAAGTCCTTAGGGGGGCGATGGCCAGAAAAAGGACGCACCCATCTAGAAAATAAAGACGGACCCGGATGCTGGGCTTCTCCAGAGGGAAGGGAGTTATAGGGTTAGTTCTGAAGAAAAGTTTGTGTAAAGCTGCGAGAGGTCAGCTTAGCACCTCGGGGAGAAGGCTGGATACTGTCCACAATTTAGGTCCGGACAATCTGCTGAGGAACTTCTTCAGAAAAGAAAAAACTCTCCTTAATCTGCGAGTTTCGAGGACCAAAAAAATTCTGCCGGGCGTGAGAAGGAATCGCCTACTCGAGTACACTAGCTACTCTACGGGAAGTCAAGGCCCGTTCATCATCCCTGCAGGGATTATAAGGGTCTCGCGGAAAAAGTCCAGAGGCCTTGAGAAAGCTCTCACGCAGCAACGGACCGTACCCTTCATACGGAAAAGAAAACGGCTGAAGTCACCAGGGAACGGCTCATGGAAAGAAAGGAAATCAACCAGAAGAAACACTATCTGGAGAAAGTTGAAACGATACGATCGGAGATTGGGGGGGGAAACAGGGGTCATTCGCCAACAACAAAAGAGAGAAAAGATGATCTCAAGACGGCTTTCCACCGTCGCAAGAAGAAAGAAAAACCGTTATGAAGAATTTAAATAAAGCTGCTGGGGGGATTGAAATTATCCGTCGTCGTAAGTGTTGACGGGAGGGAAAAGATCGGCGGCGAACGTATGAATTTTAGCGCGGGAGAGGAAAAAGAATCGAGGAAAAGGCCTGCCAAAGGTCTATGACCCGCCGAGACCTTTACTACAGGATAGCAAAGGGGGAGTACCCCGGGGAACATAATTCTTTCGCCTTAAGACGTTGCACAGCGCGTAAGCTCCAGATTAAACGAAGGAAGGTAGCAGCAAGAAAAAGGGATAAAACGGATCCAAGGAAAGGGGCGCTTGAAGATTGCCAATGGAAATACATTCAAGAGGTAATCACTGGATCTAAAGCCCTCGAAAGAGATCCATTGACCCCAGGAAAAACCTTCCTCACCTGAAAGGTAAGAGACTCTGAGAATATAAGGTAGGAGAGAACCGCCAGAAGGAGAATTCTCTCAAAAAAAAAACCCTAGTGAGATTCTACTGCCGGGAAGGAAAAAAAGTCGCTTTCCGAGGGAAATATGCAAAAAACGAGGGCTATCAGTGCCAATCAGTACCAGTGGGGGAAAAAGTCCTGAAAGGACTAGCTATATTGGAACCTCTCGCTCCGAGGATGAAGGGGAGAGACAAGCGCCCGATTATTTTGCCACCGCTAAATGAGGGAAGAAAAAAAGACACGGGGAATGAGACAAAGGGGGGTAGGGGCGTGGGGGGCGGGTAAAGGGAAAGAGTCTACTCTATTTAGGGGAGAGGACAATAGGGATTACAAGACGGACTGAAACTATGCAAGGGGGAATAGGTGAAAAGGAGGTCTCTTGGGGGGGGGATGCCGGTGTGCAGGGGGCCCTAACGGAGGTGTCTTACATGAAGAATACACCTTTAAACTTTCTAGGGGAAACATAGGGGGGGCAGGATACTTGCAGGAAACGATCCCACCGGACGGAAAAAGCGAACGGCCATATCCGTCAGAAGAAAAAAAATCCGTAAGGATTCCGCCGTGGATTGTTTTGTACATCAGGTGGCACACGGAAGGACGTTAAAAAAAAAAGCTAATTTATATTCGGTAACCTCTAAAGGAATAGCTAACCTAAAACCTGGGGGTCAATGAAAGTAAAGTAGGCTTAACCTGAGAAGAACCGAGATGACAAAGATGTACTACAGAGGGTCTTCTTCCAGGGAGGGGAACGTGGGCTATTAATCTCATTACAGGCCACGAGAGAAAATTTTGCGAGAATGGATGCGAATAGAGTGCCAAGATCGGGAAGGATCGCTTTTATACAATCTGAAAAGATTCTAAGAGGACCTTCAAATGGGGACCAAACCCAAGCCTAATTGTAACGGCGCAGCGTGAGGGGGACATGGAAAAGAAAAGGACCCGGAACGATTACTCAACATATATAACGTTAAGAACCAGGGGATGGTAAAAAAACAATTTCCCAGACTCTCACATCCTTGGAACGAGGAAGACATCGGGGGGAACTTAAGGGGACATGTGTGAAGCTCCAGGGGTTTTCCAGGGAGAAACATCATGGTATCCGTCCGTCCTAGAGCAGAAAAACTTACAGAATCACCAAGTATCCTTATGAAAAAAGGGATCAGCCCAAGGAAAAAAAAAAGTCACCAATGGGAAACATCTTCGAGGTCACCGAAAAGGGGATCCCACGGAAAGGATTCTCGGCTCACCTCCCCCCGGGCCTGGAGTTCAGACATGGGGAAAAAGGCTACCTGTAGAAGCTGTGAAGGTCTCAATCTTCCGCCAGAGGAGGGAAAAGACGAGAGGGCTTCCAAAATGGACCAATTGAGGGACTATTGAGTGACGGGGGATACGGGGATCGTTCCTCGGCGAAGCTTGCGAACCTCTCCGAAGGGCCTAGAAAAGGGTATTCAGAAGAAATCGTAAGTCAGGAGTTGGGTCAAAGAGACTAAAAAAGAACGAGGTCCTTATCTCGCCTGTCGGCAAAAGTACAAGGGTCCAGAGGAAAAAAATTCGGATCGTCGTCAAGGGGCAACGCACCCAGAAAAATGCACAAAGCCATAAAAATGTGGCTGTCCCGTCATCGGTCTTCGTGTTCTAAACCCGTTCACGGGGGAGAGGTAAAGCGTGACGCGAGCAGACGAAATGTGACTACAATAAAAATGGGAATTGCTGAATCCAATGAAGGGGATTCTCGGCATGGCCTGCGCCCGGTCCTGGGGAAGAAGGGGTTACTATGAACACTCTTGCTCTGCGCCTTCGGGGGGGGAAGGTCAAAGCAAAGGCATCCGAACTAAAAAAATCATGGAAAAAAGAAGGAATTCGGGATCAAAGAGGTATACGGACCTTAGGTCTCCTTCGGGTGGCGGGAAGGAAGCTTGGTTGCAAAAAAGGCGGGGTCGAGTTGCTCGGAGTACGGAAAAAATGAAGAAATATGCAATTCTGTCAGCGGCAAAAACGCCAGGGAAAAAAAAAGGCCACGCGAAAGTGTTCAGAAATGATATGAGGGGCGCGACGTAGCGAAGCGCGAAGCCGCCTGACCTTGTGCAGAAAACGCAAATCTACCAGGAGGGTAGCGGAAGAAAAAAGGTCCAGAAAAGGGGGGGGGAATATAAAAAAGAGGAAAAAAACGCTCGACCGGCGTGAAACCCGTTCTTGCTGCCGGCGCCTTGCGCAGGAAAGGGTGGAAAAAAATACGGGAGGGCAAGCCGGCTAAGGAGTGCCGCGGGAGAGCCAAACTTAGACATAGGAGAAAAGATCAAAGGGGGGCCGGTTAAGGGCCTTCTACGTTGACCTTGGTAG
>Ga0179593_1359574_pt1 | contig 14185 bp, 18 predicted proteins | sample CZODoug2_1_08_16_FD_185931 | JGI IMG/M metagenome (GOLD analysis project Ga0179593, IMG submission 185931) | Vadose zone soil fungal communities from Angelo Coast Range Reserve, California, USA - CZODoug2_1_08_16fungal (PacBio error correction) | ecosystem: Environmental > Terrestrial > Soil >...
ACCGCAAAGGGAAAAAAAAGGAGTCGTCTAGAAGGCCGCGGCCGGCCCCATAAGCTTTTTGCAGACGTCAGCAAAGAGAAAAGATGTCCGCTTTATGCCTCAAGGCGACAGGATGAGGAATCCTTTATGGTGATGGAAGAGGGGGGGGCGAAGCAAAGCCGAACCGGGGCAATTTTCGGGAAAAAGGCGAGAGTTACCGAGAAAAAACAAGGGTCCATTTGGTCAGAGATCGGACGGAAGCGCTCGGAACGAAAGAGAGGGGAAAGAGACGGGTAGGAACAGGTATCGACTCCTTTCCTGCCAGAGGGAGATTCCCTAGCATGAAGTTTTTCCTTGGAGTACCGATCAAAAAAAGGAATTATTACCCAGGGTAGATGAGATCACAAAAAAATCAAGACCCGGCGACCTTATTAATCTACGATGAAAAAGAAGTTGGTATACATCCTGGATGGCGATTTGGAGGGAAGTGAAGCGGCCATAGCACAAGAAAGTCATACAATCGAGCGAGCCTAGAGGTCATGATAAATTGTAGCTTGAAAAACCTAGTAAGCCTTGGAACAACTCAGTCGGCCTTAAGCTCTTCAGGTCAGGTGCCGTTGCGGGGGGAAAAAACGGTTTTCAGATTCAAAAAGAGGCTTGCTGCTTTCGTCCCGACGATTGAAAGTGAGGTTATGAGGCGGGAAACTGCCCAGGTTTGACGGGAGGGCTGGCCGTCGAAATTGCGAAATGTGGAACCGGCCTACAGCGTAAGAGGGACTCAGGAGATGTGCACAAGAAGAACAAAAAAGGGAGGGGACGTCCCGCATTGGCCCGCAAAAAAGCTTCAAATGAAAGCGGACAGTTAGTGCAAGTTTTCATCAGGGGCTTGGGGAATGGCCTTATCAATTTCCTGGGCGGTCACAAGAACCTGTGAGGGAGATGTGGGGTCAATACGAAGCGATCGGGGAGAAAGGGCGTTAAAGAAGTTGGTCGCTTTTGTAAAAAAGTATGAAAAAAGATGTAAAGCTGCGAAATTCATTGAAAGCGCAGGGGCTAGACTCGGGATCTTCACAAGCCGGGCGGAAGCGGGGCGATCGTCAACAACTCGGGGAACTTCAGAAGGAATCGGTGGGGGGGTCGGTTCTGTAGACGTGACCAAGCCACTTCCGGCTGCCCGGAAAGAAAAAAAGGGGGAAAGATAAAGAGGACAGAAGTCCTATATCGGATCCCACAGAGGTGGAGGGGGATACTCGGATACTGGGGGGGGCATTGGATGGGGGCCCCAGAAAAAAAGAGACATGTGCCACGTCCAAAATCGTAACCTTGAAAAGAATACAAGCGAAGGCCTTAAGGGATGCTTGCTAGAAGGTCCCGGAAATAAGGAGGGGGGAGAAGGGAGTACGCATAGAAGAGTTAGAAGTGAACAGCCGGGGACTGTGAATCGACTGTTGACGATCGGGAGGACGGTGAAAAAAGAAGCCACCGCCGGTAGCTCTCGTGCCAGGACGAGTTCATACCGCATGCGGCGCAGAAGATCTATGAATGAAATGTAGGTGGGGCGGGCCGCTGTAGTAGCAAGTCGGTGCGGGGGAAATAAAGGACGGGATTGATAAAAATAGTCATTCAAAAAACAAGTGAGGGGCAATCGGACCCAGCATGCAAAAAAGGGGAAGGTGTGGAAGGGCAGGGAAAAAGACCACAATTCTAATGGAACCGTGGAAATATCGGGAATCAAACTAATGACCGCGCGAGAGGAGGGGGGCCGTTTTCACCTACGGTGCGCAAAGCGGGGATGAAGTGGCAAGATAGGTAAGCCAGCGACACCACGGAAAAAAGGAGATCTAACTCGCGGAACAACACCGGGGAAAATTCATGAACGCCGTCCGGGACTGAAAGCCAGGAAAATCAAGGAAAACAAAAAGGGACGGGAGGGATCTCCCAAAACCGTGAAGCCGATCTGCTTCTATCCGGCGCGGGGTACTAAGAAAGGGACGCCGAGAATGTGGGGGAAAAAACATTTTCGGGGGCAGTTAGTCTTAGCCAAAAGACCAAAAAAACTACGCCAAAATTAGACGAAATGCCCCCGAAAAGGCGAGGAGAACGGGGGGGGGGGAAACCTTCACATCGAACATGGGAGCCGGGGACCGGAAACAATGTTACTGCTTGAAAAAAGATCCGAGGGGAACATGAAATCCACTAGCATCACTCCGAAAGTGGCACCCGGGGGGGAGATGATGCTAATCGTGGATTTTTTCGGAGGGTCCTCGCTCAGAGAAGTGAGGCAGGGACACATTGGGGGGGTTTAAGTATAGAAAAGAGTGTGGAGGCAGATAGAACGTGTCGGGGGAATTGGCGCTTGCCAGGGTAATAAATTCGGGGAATGACAAGCGCGGGGGAAAAAGGAGGGGTACTCCCCCCTCATAACACTGAGAGATAAAGAAAGGAGATAAGGGAAACAGTCTCTCAGGACAACAACAAACCACGATAAAATAGTTGAAGCAGAAGGGGATAGAGGAGCATTTTTAAGCTTTTGCGTTAACACCGGGGGCACCGCCGGGGGTCATCAACAAAAGTTTGTGGAGATGTAACACAGAAAAAAAATTCAGAGGAAAAGGGGGAAGAGAGAATCGAATTGTCATCTAAAAAAGGGGGGACACGGGAGAGAAAAGGTCTCTGACTGAGGTCGCACTGACACATCCACACCCGAGGAATATGACCCTGGTGACCTTCTTGGGGCGAGGGATCCTGTTCCTGCTCGGGACGCGGTGGCGGAAGGACGGAATTTTCTTCGCGGAAGGCCAGGAGACGCGATGTTTCTGGTACCGAACTCAATAGGCGTTGGCGGGAGACGGGGGGGGGGGGGTGGGAGGACTACTATGGGAGAAACTTTGTGGACAAAGAGAGGCCGCAACGCGTTCACAACATGGCGAGAATCAATATTTAAAAGGGTGTGGAATCAACCTGTCATTGGATGAATTGAAGGTCCAGATGAATTACAGGACATCGGAAGGGAAGGGGAGGTGAATACGGGGCAGAGGAGGGTCAAGATCGCGGTTGGGAAAACGGTGGTGTCGACTTAACCGTGACACAACAATGAGAGGGCGCCCACCTTCAGAACATCAGAGAAAGGGAGAAACCGGCCGACAAAGAGCGGTCTAGGCCGATTTCAAGAAGAAAAAGGGCAAGGAGAGAGGAATTAGCCTTATGCGCAATGGAAAACACGTTGGCAGTGGGAAATATGCTAAAAACAGGAAGCTATTTCCTCGGAAGAAAGGACAGGAAACTATTCTCTCCCGGAGAAAAGGGAAAGGGGTGGCTCGGGAGACTTAGGTGGGAAGTCCAACAGAAGGGATTCAAGAGTAGAGAGGGCAGCATCGACGGAAGAAATAGGTCATGGCCGATCAGGTTCGGCGGTCAGAATAAGAGGAGAAGAAGGATTCACCAGTAGCGGAGACGCCAGAGTTTTCATCTAAATCGCTTTGCGAATCGCGGAAGGAAGATCGGCAGACGCGCAACTCACGGGACCGTAAGTGGACTTCCCGTGTCATCCCGTCCGCGGAAACCTGCCCGGGGGAGGGGGGGCTGGAAATATATGGAGTCAGTCAACGGTGGAACGATAAAAGAGTTTTCGTGAACCAAGTGCTGGACATATTCATGGCCGCTGCCGGTCTCTGAGGGGAAAACCGACAGAGAGAAGAGGGGTTGGGTTAATCGCGCGGCACGGACGGTGACAAAGGAGACGGAGAGGAAACGACGCCTTGACGCGCTCATATTTCCATCTAAAAACCAAAGACGAAAAAAAAGGTAAATGGTGCAGGGAGATCGGGGAGCATGCTAGACGTGAACCCCTACTAAAAGCAACGGGGTATTGCACTGACAAAATACCGGGTCAAACCCAGAATGCTGGACCTGGCACTAACTTAATATTCAAGGGACGGTAGTTTCTTGAATGATCACTCAGAAGTCTAGTACGGGAGAAGAATCATAGAACTAGGAGGGTTCACAAGTTCTATAATGCTATTCTAAAAAGGCATAAAACAAACCAAATAGGGTCCTGGAGACCGTCACGAAAAAACGTCAAGCCACTCCACCCTTCAGAAAGTCTCTGAAATCCTTCGGGGGGGGGGAACGAAATGAAAAGACTTAGTCCTAGGAGCGGGGGGGAAATTTCTCAAACAGGCGCCCGTATACTGGGACGCTGGAAAGAGACTTGTTCGTCCTAACAGTGGCAGTCGGCGTGCTCTAGGAAAAAAAAGAAAGCAAACATAAGATAAGCTCGGAAAAAAGGAACGAATTGGAGGAAAGGGAACGCATTTTGAAAGTGGGAGCGCCTGAGAGGGCATCCTTTTTATCTAATGGCAAGAAAAAAAACGGGAAGAAAAGAGAAGTGGAACTAACTGCGAGGGGGGGAGAACTAAAGGAGGGGCAAACCTCTATTGTCCTCGATAGATTCCGGGCCGATCTGGATACCAACCATGGGCGTCGTGTTTTTGGCGCGGTACCGCTCGTCATCGAAAAAATTGGTCCCGGTGCGGGTCCTAGGGGAACATAATGAGAAGGAAAAACTCATATGTAGAAGGGAGAGAACCTGTACACGACGCAGACAGGAATCGTAAGCACCAAAGGATTGGGCTCACAGCGGCGTAGCGAAGAAGAACATAAGGGGGCTCCGGCGTTGGTATCCAAAAAACAACTAGGTAGGGAAAAAAAGAAAAAAGCGTCGGGGAAGTGGGGAAAGGAGCGGAGTCGAAGCTCACCGGCGAAAAGAAGTGGGTGAAATTACATGCATCAAGTAGAGAAAATGCTCGTGTACAGAGTGAGTGATTCGCAGGAAGCCGATGATGAAAATGCCGGTGGGCGACGCAGATCAGTTTAAAAAAGTACGGGTACCGGGGGGGGGGGGAAAAAACAACGACCCGCATTCATCATAAGAAGGTTACGGAAGCATCTATACAAGGACGGTTCAAAGATCGTGGACAAGCGCTGACGTTCTCTTTCCAAGCGCTAATTGGTCAAAGAATTATTCCTTTTGAAAATTGACGATGAAGGGAGAAAAAATGATGAGGGTAAGGAGACATCGGTAAAAACCCGACCGTCAGGAGAAACAGGTCTCCCAGCCTCCCTTCCTACATTTCACCCGAGTGGGTCCACGGGGTATTTTGACTAGGATTCGTATATCCCCCATCACAAAAAGGGAGAAAGCAAGAAGATTATCTACCTGCGCCCTTCGGAATCTTCATCAACCCGCTAAGCAGTAGGGGAACCTGGACAGGAAGGGGTCATGTGCGGACCTGCCTTTATGTTTCAAAGAAAAGGTTGGGGAAAGAGGTGGTCGGAAGGAGTGAGGACTTTTGGGGTCGGTCTGGGAAACTGGACCCCCACGGTGATCGTCAGGGGACGGTGGGGAGTTCTCTATGTTCAAACCGGGAGAGACAAATCGGAATTGGGCAGATTTGGCCTAGAACTCAGCCAGGGTATTGGCGATGACCGCATCGGCCCGCCGTTGACCTTAGAGGGGCTAGTGCGGGGAAAGAAGGTAAGGGGGAAACTGTCGCTAATTGCTTGCTGCAGAAGACAGGGTTCTGGGTGTCTGGGGAAAAGCGGATCGATCCAGGAGGACCGGGGACTGTACATGATGGGGACTTCGCTGCGACGAAAGGCGCTGTTACATTTGGGGATATAGGGATTCTGAAAACTCAAAAGGACCGGCAGCGCGATCTCACACGCTGCATGCAGGGCAAGGAGGAAAAGGCCTTCAATCGCGGTCGTGCTTCGCGAGACCAGGCAGCAGCCCGGAAGAGAAAAGCCGTGGGAACTCTCTGAAAAGTCCGGGGAAGGGGGAAACACAAGGGAATGGAATCTGCTCTCATGAAGCCGTGGAATCCACGCAAAATTTCCGTCTCCTTACAATTAATCAAGCAGGGGAAGAGAGGGGAATGAGCGGGGTCTCTGGACCCAGGCTAAGACCTAAGTCGATATACCGCGTGGCTAAAATCTTCTTTGTGGAAAAAAATCCAGGAAGAGGGGAAGAGACTGGTTAAGTACGTAGATTAGAGAGGGGGAGGACCTAAAACCTTTCAGCATGACGGGAAAAAAAAAAAAAAAATTTAATTTATGCCGCCTTGATGCTTTCGAAAAGAAGACAGAGACTGCATGAAATTTCGGTGCGGACAGAGAATGAAACGGACAAAGTGGGGATCCTATTGCGTTGAGGCGAAAATAGCTGCCCGTTAGGCACGATAAAACAAAGCGGAAAAAAGGGATATGGGAGAGGGCGTACCCCCAATATAAGTCGATAGAAGGGGAATATCGGAAAATCAACGGCAGAACGCGAGGTCGAGCTTGGTCTCATACATGTTCACTCATTAAAGTGGTGATCAGAAGAGGGGGGGTTGGGGGTCATCAAACCCACACGGAAACACCGAACGAAAAGTAAAGAGTCAACACCGTAGGCACGTACGAACTGGAAGGGACGGATACTAAATTAACATTATCTAATGAATTCAACACCATGAAAGGTGATGTAGCACCCCCGTTAAATCTGCTCAACTTAGTTGGCCGAACTTCCTATTTTCAACTGGAAGAAGTGGAGAAAAAACGGGTCTATCATAAAAGGTGGGCGTAGGAGAGGACAAGAGCAAATGGAGGATTGTCGATAAGACAAAGCCGCCACGACCAGTTGACCGGCCAGAGTATACAAAGGGGGAACCCAGTCGGGCGTTCAAAGAAACAGGAGTCCAAGAGACAACCAGCAAACGGTTGGGAACCGCCGTGGGGGGGGGGTGAAGATGAAAAGCGGGAGTTGCACGAGGGGAAAGGGAGAATCTCTCCGAACCGGGGAGTCGGGCCAAGCAACCCATGTTGTGTAAGATCGAAAAGAGGTCTTCTAGGAAAGAGGGGGGTACGTGTCCGATAAAATATGGTAGGGAAGATGATCCAACCCGTCTTCTTACTTTACCATGAGTCTGTACATAAGGGGGGAAGCAGAGGAAAAGATCATTAACCTGCCGCGATATACGCGAAGAAGACATCTAGCTCCACAACCACTGGGATTGGAAAATAAAAAATCGGAAAGTCGCAGGATATCATAATGTATAGACTGGGGGGGGGGGGAGGTCACACGCTGTACTGGGTGGCATAAATTTTGGGGTCTGATCTCTCTAAGAAGGGCCACCCAAGTCATAAACTTTTGCATCAGGACAAAAGGGGTATCGGGAAAATAGGGGAAAGATGGGGCAGGGTTTGGGGTCAAGCAGACCTGACGGATCGCACGGGGGACCAATCCTCCAATCAAAAAGATATTCCTGATGAAAAGGGGGTGCCCAGTTCTCGGGGTATGCAAGTTCCTGCTAAACTCCATATAATCAAGAGTAAACGACGACGCTGAAGGCAAAGTCTCTGTTGGTGTCAAGTGGTTTCGACAGGGAAAAATACAATAGGGAGCGGTCTTTTAGGTTTTTCAGTGTTTGGGGAAAAGACGGGTGCATGATCTCGTGTTGGAGAAAAGGATAGCAAGGCAATACCTCTCGGCAAAAAAAGACGGCGCTCAACAGATCGCTTCAAAAAGGTGGGAAGAGAAAAGTCCCTTGACAAGCATTAGCTACTGGTCATGAGGGGCAGAGGAAATAGGGCGTTCCTTGAAGGACAAAGGGAAGAGGGGATCGAGAAGAGGGAACCAGTGTGGCTGGACGCGGGCCCCAGAGGCCTAAACATTCAGGAAGACGCAGAGGCGCACCAGATTAAAAAGGAGAACAGCTCTTGTTTCGCGGGGTATGACCCCGAGAGATTGCAGTCTCAATTAGAAACGGGGGGATTGCCTTCAAAATCGCAACCTACGCCTGTTTGGGGTGGGATCTTGGGATCTGTAAGAGACAGAAGGCAGAAAATACCAGAGGGCTATTTCCCGCAAAGGAGACAAAAGACGTTTTTTTCGGTGACTAACCGAATGGTGCCGACACAAAAAAAAAAAAAAAAAAGTTTCAAAAAAGGAGGAGTTCTCGGACAACTTCAACTATCCGGCGGGGAAGGCGGTCTCATAAGCTCTCCTAAAAGTACAAATAATAAAGACAAGGGGGAAGCAACCGATTGCAGGGGAAATAGGAGGGGAAACGTAGAGGGTCCAGGGGATAGGAGACAAAAACGGCAGTAGAAGGCCTGCGTGTATAAAAAGTTAAAAGGAAAGATTACCTGCGAGGGGGGGGAGGGGGAGAGAAAGCCGCAGTAAAATCATCAACAGGGTGAGCCCACCTATATCACGAGTATCTAGGGTTCGGAAAAAGTGCTTCATATAAGGAGATGGCCTGTCTCAGCGTATAACCGTACCTGAGACGGGGGGAGTGCCTGCACAAACTTCGTAGATGAGGATTCAAGGAAAAGAAAAAGGCGTGAAAGAGAAGATAAGGGAGGCAGAAACGACGCCTGCGAATCGGCCAAGTTTTAAACACCAGAGAAAAAAATAACAAGGTAATCATGGAAGCGATCAATCTTTACATAAAAAAGAACCAGGGGGTAGATGGGAAACAGGGGGGCAGCAGAGGGACCGAGGGCGGCACCAATCGGCTTACCTGAAGAACTTAATACAAATGGGAAAAAACTCGGGGAGGAAATGCTGGAAGAAAAAAAATGGCTGAGTCCTGGCACTTCGAATAACCAAGATGCGATGTACGGGAAGGTTGCACATGACTGAGGAAGGAGAAGGGCTCCCAGTGCGATCAAAAACCATAAGTTGCCACTGAGAACAAAAACAGACGTCAAGCCGGACTAAAAACACACCCAGCCACAGTGAAAATAAGAAAAAGGCGGTGGGCCTAGCAATGAAGAAAGAGGGGATTCACGGGGATTCTTGGGGGCAGCTTAACCTCATGGGCCAGGATCCAATTTTATTTCAAAGGAGCTGCTGACGTCTAAACCGGGGGGAGGAGGGAGAGACTAAATCCTAGACAAAAATATGACAATCACGGGATGGCCAGGATGGAGAGATGGGACCCTTAGGTCGCACCAGATGTATCTTACCGTGAGCTCCGGAGGGGAAAAAGGAGGGGAGGGAGGCAAGAAAACGATCACTTATGGAAGGCGGAAAAAAAAGTAAGAGAAAAGTGGGTATGCCGCCAGGGAGAGTTGTCAACTCATGCCTGTCTCGATGGGTCCGTAGAATTTAGGGGGGTCCCACAAAAAGTTGGAGGAGGGGGGGGGGGGGGGGGCTTCGGTGACGCTCGTCACGAAATTTGCCCTTAGGAGAAGTGGGCTTAAAGAGGAGAAAAAAATCCGGAGGACTCATCCTGTAGCAGTCTCAAAAACGTCTGTGACCATGAAGGTCACTAGGCATCCTAAAACAATTGGGGGAAAAAAAGAAAAGTTGAGTCAGAAAGCAAAAACTGAGAAACGGAGGGAATGTGGGATCAATTTCAAACAATGAGGAGGAAAAGGATATATATAAAAAGGACGGCCGTGGAGCCCTGCTAGGCGTCAAGACTCCAAGGAAGAGCCCCACTGTGGGACAAGAAAAAAGCACAAAGGATAGCAACTGTTTTTATACTCCGCAAAAGATTAGGCATAGGGGGAGGAATTTTTTCGGACTAAACGAAAGAAATTGTGCTAGGACTAGCTGTACGGACAAAAAGAAGACTTTGTGTTTAGAAGACAAGAGGTGGAAGGAAGCGCTCAGACAGCCTGCATATGTCGGAGTTTCACGTCAGGCCGCCGTGACGGAAATTTCCAGCAGAGGGAAGTCCAAATAGAATAAGTCCAGTTTTTACTTGGGAGATAACGCAAGATAAAAGAGAGGATAATAGGTAAGCTCAGCAGGCTACATGCATCTAGGAAAGAGACCAGGAAAGAAGGCAGGTGGAAAGGAGGGAGGGGACCTGTAGTCGAAGAGAAAACAGAAAGGAGACGGCAAACATCCCGGCTACAAAAATTATAAAACAGGACTGAGCCCCTGCAGAACCTGGGAGAAACCTACTTCTTACAGTCATGGAGGTGCATTTCTGAAAACCTTTAGTATTCAAATATTCTTGACTTGGCGTCGGAGGGGAAAAAGGTAGTGGTGAGGGGGTGGAAAGGCGGGGAAAACAGGAACCCAGGAATTCGTCAGGGGGGGGGGGGGAAACCGTCGCCTTACGAAAAAGGAAAGTAACACTCTCTGACGGGGAAGAAAGGGGTAAGAAATGGGTATACAGATGGACGCAAGATTTGACCGGTGACGCTTCCGTTAGGGACGGTTACCGGGCGGCAAAGTAGGGATGCGTCAAACAGATAACCGGTTGAAGTGAGTTCAAGAGGGAAGCCATGAGAATCTAAAGGATGAATGTACTGGTGGCCTGGATGGAAACTTAGATGTGCAGGAGGGGGGAAACGCATTGGCAAGAATCGTAAGGAGAGTGAAAGCATAAAAAAAAAGTTCCATGTAGGAAAAACTCTGGGGGGGAACTGCATGCCCCCTTCAGAGGAGGGGGGGAAGGTGTGACAAGAGAGAAAACAATCATTCTCCTTAATGGTAAGAAATTGGGGGATGACCTGCTGATAAATTTCCCGGGTGGACTAACCCCAGCTGAAGAAGGAGGGGCGCCTTGACTCTTTTGCCGGGAAATCCAAGTAGCGGGAGGGGGTGGACACATGAATGAACAGGTCCTTAGGGAAGGGGGCGGTTGTCGGATCTCTATCTATAGAATCCTACTGAAAGAAATACATCGTGGAAAAGGATTCAGGGAAAGTAGGGAAAAACGCCGTGTCAGTGATGGTAATACGTGGGTTTAACCCGGAGAGAGGGCGAACAGCCTGCCCGCGGATCGGCCATGACCATTTTGAGAAGACTCTGAGGTCATTCGGCTTCGAATTGATTAATTTCTTAAAAGCCAGGTCAAGAAAAAGGCCGGGGGGGTTGTAACAAAAGAAAGGGGCGAATGGGATGGGTTCATACGAATGAGGCATTCCAGTGCCAGTCAAAACCCCAGAAGGAAAAAAGGATATGGTGGAGATTGGAAGAAACAGAGAAGCGATAGCCTTTGCAATAGTCTGCCAGAACACGCCGAAAAAGGAGGGGGACTGGGAGAAGCGGGTTGTGGTCCAAATGCAAGACTTACAGTTTGACCGAGCGGGGGGGAAAATGGGACGGAGTAATTAGGTTGAGTTAACGAACCACTTGGAGCAAACTATCTATGACAGAGGGGGGAGTCCCCGGGGGGGGGTCACTGGAACGCACAAACTAAGGAACCCATAAATGAAGAATGAAGGCTCAACCATTGTACAAGGCGGGGGAAACCAAATGGGAATAAAGGAGGATTCTCCCGAGAAAGTACTTGACTGCAATCTGAAAGGTCCGCTACGGGACAGGGTGGGAGGTCAAATGAAGGCGGTAGGTCGGACAAAAGAAACGAAGACATATGAAAGGAGATAAATATTTGTATCTATGAAACAGGAAGACCACAATAGAGGACAAGGTGCCGTCCACTGAAAAGCTTATCCTTGGTTCGGGGTCCCCTAGATGTGAAGAATTCCTGCATGGAAAGTAATCAGTAAGACCTTCAATCCCGGCGGTTGCACCAAGGGGGGGGGGTAATCGGCAGAAGAGGGGTCATTGGTCAATGTCAATTTCGGATCTGCTCAGCGTCGGACCTGAGTGAGGGGAGGAACCACAGTTTTAAGGGAGAAAACAAGAGGTATACTATAAAAAGGGGGTCTGAAAGGGGAGAGGGGAATGACTTAGAAGATGTCCACAAGTAGGGTCTGAGAGTGAACCAGGTGCTGACAAGAGTGACGAACCAAACCTCTTAACTTAGGAAAAAATAATCGAGCCAGACACCCCATACAAAAACACTGATTTGAGGGGAAAAGAAGAGGGGGCCGGGGCATGGGTCAGGGAGAGCTTCAGTGGAAGGGAGGTGGGTGAGGAAAATATGTAAATAAGCCTGTTTTCACTAATTCAGAACGGGTGAGGATCACTCTAATCAGGACACTCACAATGTCATAGAAAGTCGATCCAAATCTAAAAAATTAGGTGAAGATCCAAGGTGGGGAAGTACGAGACTCAATTTATACGACTAATCCGCAGCAGGTACCTAAGACCAGAAAAATATATGCACGAAAAGGGGTGCACCACCTTCCAGGCGGTTTTGCTTGGTTCTTTGTGAAGGGGGGGCCGAAAGCCCCGAAATCGCGGGCCGGCGGCAAATGGGAAGTCTTCTCTTGTTCAAAGGGAGCCTAGATGTGGGAGTCAGAGTTTTTCTCTTTACAATGGGAAGAGGAGAACGGCTTCAGGTTGAGGTGTGGGGAGACAGACTCCCATTGTCAAAGGCTAAAACTTTTTTCACAACAGGGAAAGAGGCAGGCAACAGTTCAAGTGACGAGATAAGAGGAGGAAACGGTGGTGGAGGACAACTGAAAGGGACTTTTCGAAGATACTGTGAAAGGGGCGATCTGGAATTAAAAAAAATTCACGGTGACTCAGAGGCGGACGAGAGAGGGGGCTACAGTTGGGGAGCTGAAAAGTAAAACTCGATCGGATCCAAGGCACAAGCAGTCTCGATAGGAAACCACTCTCTACCAGCGGTCGAAAGGAGGGGGGGGGGAAAAATATTGAAAGGCTACTCAACACTTAGATTGGGAGGGGGTACTGAAAAGCGCAAAAAAAAGGTGTTGTAGGGCGGGAAGATCCGTTGCGAACAGTGGCGGCTTACGAAATACCAGAAAGGCTCTTGAAACGAGTCAAAAGACTTTGTCGAGGGTTAAGCCTGAGGCACCGGCCAAATATGCATTAGAGGAGGGAAGGAAGGAAGGCGGGACGTAATGGAAAAGACTTCGGTTGCTTCAGGTAGCAACCAGAAAGAAAAAACTCCTTATTACAAAAGGAGCGTTGAAAGCGGTCTGTTGGTGCGCCGTACAAATCCGAGGCCGAACAAGTATAGCTACGGTCGGAAGGAAAGAGAGCTAAGAGAGAAAAGTCCAGGAAGGCGAGAAGTGCAGGTGTATGGATGTTCCGGGAAATAGGGGACGGAGGGGCGGTGAAGGAAGGGCAGATCATGAAAAGAGTTGGAGCAGAGAGATCGGGGGAAGAGTTTCGCGTTCTAAATGAGGAAGGAAGGACGGCCCGGGTCTCGGGAAAAGTTCAGCCGGGAGCAAGAAAGGGGAGGAACAAGGAACCGAGTGGGTGAGGACTGAGGAGCTTGCTCACTTCGAATTCTTTCAGGACTAGAAGAGAAATGACTCAACGCCTTCAAAGCGAAGAGGAAAATAGGGGTTTTGCCAGATGGAAACAGCTCAAACATAAGGGAACAGGGAGAATCAGATCCGCGGCTTCGAGGGGGCATCTCGGGTAAAGGAACCGAGTAGGAACAAAAGAGGGCAAAACTACCGAAGAGTCAAGGGGTAACCTCGGGGGGAAGAAGGTATACAGATACCGGGTCTGAATAGAATCACATGACCATATTCAAGGGCCAGGGGGTTGAAAGGGGAATAAATGGGGGGGGCCTTCAAACCTTATCAAAAGAGGGGGATTTGGAAACGGCCGTCACCAGAAATATACTTACCCTGGAAGACACATGGAAGAAACTCTGGCTGAAATGAAGAGGGGGGGGGGACCGACGTCAAAGAAGTACGGAAAAGATGGGGAAAAGAAGAGGTTTATGTAAAAAGTGCTTAGAAGTTGAGAGGATCGGGTAATAGAGGAGATCGTGTAACCTTATCATGTTAATCGGCAGGGGCTCTAAAACTAAAGCAGAAGAAAATCCTTACACGAGTCTCGACACGAAGTATGCGGGCTGGGCTGAGAATTTTCGATAAGTATCAGGAGGCCAGGAAGTCGGGACTAGCGGGCAGAAGCCGGGTATCAAAGGGGGGAGTCCAATAAAGAATCAAGGAAAGAGTTTATTCTCTCTTAATTTCGACAAGAAAAGGGGAGGGAACTCAAGAGAGTAAAATCCTCATGAAAGGAAGGGGGGAGGCGGAACTTCCTATGAGGGAAAACCATCTGGGGGGGGGGGCAGAGTACCAGCTGAGTAACTCAGACAAGGGAAAGGGCTTATCTGATTCGACCTCACGCGGCATCAAACATCAAGCGTAGGACAAAAACCAAAAAAACCCCCCCAAAAAAAAAGAATCCTGTCCGCAGGAGAGAAATCTTTAGCCACGTGGGAAGAATGCGTAGGGAGAGGGAAGGGAAAAATAGGCGTCAGGAGGGTATCTGCCGGACCGAAGCCGGCTGAAAAGGAGA
>Ga0179593_1412150_pt1 | contig 14185 bp, 15 predicted proteins | sample CZODoug2_1_08_16_FD_185931 | JGI IMG/M metagenome (GOLD analysis project Ga0179593, IMG submission 185931) | Vadose zone soil fungal communities from Angelo Coast Range Reserve, California, USA - CZODoug2_1_08_16fungal (PacBio error correction) | ecosystem: Environmental > Terrestrial > Soil >...
TGGCTATGTTGTGGTGGTTTGGGTGGTGGGGGTGGGGTTGGGGGTGGTTTTTTTTTTGGGGTTTGTGGTTTTGTTGGGGGTTTTTTGTGGGGGGGGGGGGGTTTCAGAAAAGGAGCTGTTTCTTGGAGACGAACTCTCAGAAACTTGAACAAATCCTTCAAGAATACCAGCGGGAGAGACTGTTATGCGGAAAGGCCGCAGTCCTCGCGGATTGCATTCTTAAAAAGAAAAGGACTACAAAAAAGCGGGGAACCCAACGGGGGGACAAAACGTTCGTGACGCTCATGTATCAGGGAAGGGAAAGCGACCTTCACCTTCCGCATGTATATCAGTTGCCAAAGGCTGACACGGGGTACAGAAGGTTTGGGGGTGGAGAGGCGACAACAGAAAGACAAGTTGGGGGAGGCAGTGCAACGGCCTTGGGTAACGGAATTAGGTCGGGGGAAACAAGGAAGGGAAGTGTTGGGGGACCTATCCGACGTAGGTACCTTTGACGGCATGTCGAGATTGCAGAGAATAAAACTGTAGGACGGAGGCCCGTATGGCATCTAAGAACGAAGGCAAAGGATGGTGGAAGTGTGTCAAGGGCGCCGCGGCCAGAGCGTGGAATATACGGCAGCGGGGGCAACTATTTCGCCACGACCTAGCCGGCGACTCAGCATCTACGCAAATCACGAGAATCTCATTTAAACGGAAACGGCGGGTCGGTTGGAAAAAAAAACGGTTATGGTCACGCGGAAACGATTGGCTCAAATCGTGGCACATCGAAAGGGAGAAGGAAACGAAAAAAGTCTTACTGGGAGCATAGACATCAACGTGGAAAAAGCAAAGGTGGCCACAACGCTCGCCTGGAAAAGGGAAAAAGCAGATGGTCATCTCAGCGACTGTGGCCAGCGTGGTATCTCTACCAGCTTCCTTTAAAACGCGCCTGGTCCCCACATGGAAAAAGAAAACCCCTTCCAGCAATCAAACGGGGAATAAAAGCATGTCAAGAATGGCCAGGGAAAATCTAAGGGGCTCTGGTGGTGAGGGAAAGGGCGATGTGACGATCCGTTTGAAAATTGTATGAGGGGAAAGGACCAAGGAATGGCTGGAAAGGAGAGTGGTCAAAACGTAAAAAGTCAGCGGCACATCGGGAACGGATCGGGGCTGGGGTCTCTATTAAAACAGAGAATCTCTCATAAAAAACTGCGAGGATCAAAAGAAAGGGGACTTGGGGACCACGGCCCCGGCGTGGCAAATGAAGCATGGGAGAAGTCCGTCATTTCCGCGCCGGGCGAAGGTAAGATCCGCCCATCTGCGGGGCCTCCACCCCGATTCTATGGAAACGACTTGACCTTCAGGTTGTACTACAGAGCGAAAGGTTCCAAAAGAACGGAACTTCAAGAGGGGAAAGGCTAGGTTGCAAGCGGAAAAAGGGCTCCGGTAGCCTACTGCCTCGTACAGAGTCTGCCAGAGCCGCCATCCCTAGCTGGCTCGAGATCTGGTATCCTAGTTGCGCAAAACACCAAGAGAGAAACAAAACAACGGGAAGAGGAAATAAGAGAGGGTTTGCTTCCCCAGAGTAATACAGAATAAGCCAACCTCTAGGATTGCGAGGCTACTGCAGAAGCCCCAACGTCCGTTCGGAAACCAAGAGAGGATCTCCAATTTGCAAACACCGCTTGACGCCCGCAAAAGTACGTGGAGTTTAAGGGGGGATGGCAAAAGGGTCAAGTCGTCTATGGTAGGAAAACAGTACCGGAAAAGGGAGGAAAGTTAGCATCTGCGAACGCTGCTCGGCCACAATAAATCAAGGGCGGAGAGACGGCCGGGAAAAAGGACGGAATTAAAAAGGAGAACCCGGCCGACGAGGTCACCAATAAAGGGGCCTGCACATCGCAACTCATCTTTCCGCAAGCCGTCGCAAAAGAACTAGAATTCGTCAAGGGGGAAACCGAAAAGTCAGATCACTGAGCACAGGGAAAGGAGGAGCAATTATTTGTCCATCCAATGCACGTCCAACCCATAAGCCAAAACACTTTTCCCTCACCGATCGGAAAGGGGCGGATGATACAATCCACCAGAGCAAGAGGATTTCCCCCCTAAAAGCAAATCTGCTAAGGTACGCTTCTTCTTTGCCGAAGTTTGACCAACAAGACTTGGGTCAGAAAAGGGGGGGGGGAGAAAATTCACACCAGCGGACATTCGGAGAGAATGCAACTCGAGGTGGAAAGGCGAGCGGTCCGAAGGCAACGGATGCGCCGTCGGTTCAGAAGGGTGAGATTGCTTGATGAAGCTTCAGGGGGAACTGAATCCCGGAAACTACACTGGTACCCTCAAAAGGGTGTGAACGAACGAGCGCAGGAGTCGCGAGCTGAAAAAAAAAGTGAAAACGAAAAACAAAGACAACCCCCAGTCTTGCAGGTATGGCGCCTCTTTACGAAAAACTGGGCGAGCTTTTCCAGGGAAAAGGAAACGGGGAATAGAGGAATATAGCAAGAAAAGGAGGAGAATGAAAGACCTGGCAGCAAGGACAGTGCACAAAATAGAAAAAAATTTGTCTGTCGAGAATTACCAAAAGGGGGGGCCGCGCAGCAGGAGGCGCAGATGAGTCCAAGAACTTGCGACGCCCGACCGAAGTGCGGAATACGACAGCAAAGGCTTTCAAACTCGAAAAAAAAGAAGGCAGTCCCTGGCGTCCGCAGTGCCTGATCTCTACTACGAAGGAACGTTCGCGCGACCCGACAAAACAGTCATCAAGAGGAAAGGCCCTGCTTGCCAGCTTTCTTATAACTGAAAAAGAGAGTCTGGAAGACGCAGCAGGGGGGGGCAAACCGGGGAGTGTAATCTACGTTTAGTTTCCAAAAAACGAGCGTCCGCCGAAGTCGCCTTCCTTCTAAGTCAATCCGAAAACCAACAGCTTCTACTTTAAAGGAATTCGGAAGTAGGGAGGCACAAAGGTCGGAGGGGGCGGCATCAAACAAATCCTTTTCGGAGGAGTCAACCGCTGACACACCCGAAGGGGCGCTTTCTTGTGAGAGCGACAGAAAAGCCGGGATACTTGGGGAAGGAAAAAAAAATGGCTCTATTCCGAAGCCCACTTAACAAGCAATGCCGAGCTAAATAATGGTCATTGCTGACAAAGTGGAAACTCTCTGAGGGCGGTCACCCACGCCCACTGGGATCCGCTGGGAGGTTTAGCAGCGCTTCTTCCCTGGAGTCATGCAGTGAGGTCCGGGGGCGCAGCAGTGGCGGGGACTGACGTTATGTAACACAATCCCAGTCCCGTTAAGAAAAAATGGGCTGACCCCTTTCAAGCGCGCAAAAAAACGGAAGAAAGGTCGGACTTGAAAAAAGAGCCCCGACACTTTCGAAATTGAGGAGCGCAAACTAATGGCAAGTGGTCGGGGGAACGTAAGACACAAAGACTATCAGCCCTCCTACGTTCCCGTGAACCTCCGGCCCCTGGAAATTGAAAGGCCCATCAAGCAGCATCTGAAAGGCCGACCCCTGTGCTACCGATGGGTTACGCAAAAGAAAAGAAAAGGACAGGGGCGAATAATCATAGTCTCAAGGCCGCCCGGGGGAGAAACTCAAGGGGGGTGTCATCATAATACCTCGGCACAGCAAAATGATCGGGAAAGCCCTCGGACTACGGCCGGAAGAGAGCCTGAAAAGCGCCTAGTCTGCGATTTAACCAGCGCGGCAGGGAAGTCTGTTGAATTAGTGGATCGGACGGGCCCCGGAGACAGACTCCAAAAACAGGAATGGGAAATCCCACAACAAAACGGAGGTTGTAATTAAAAGATTCCAACCTCGTCCGGAAGGCTGCCAGATGAGTGCCGAAGTAAAAAAGAAGTTGAACGCTTACGTCCAAACCTGTGCTCGGGAACTCTAAAAAAGCCACCGGGCGAGCAACCACCAAAAACACCCCCGAACCCCCCCAAACCCGCCCCCCCAACACCCCTGCGCAAAAGTCCGGGGACGAAGAGGGAGGGATGAGGTGCTGAAGAGGATGACGAAATCGACCTTAGAAATGGGTGAGGATTGTTCCCTTGTGTAACCTCTCTCCAGCGCGGTTCAACCGAGCGCACGCATTGCTGGGAGGGAGGGGACTGGGGACAGAAGACAGGACAGAGGGTAGGTGAAAAAGTTCTTGAAAAACCTTGTACAGAGGACGCAAGGAAATTATAACGTTTGGTAAAACTGGACAAGCCTGGAGTTTTCGGCGTGGACCTCGAGCAGGTGAAGGACGGTCAATGGAAGTTGGGAAAAAAAAGGTGGGTAGGGGGGGAGTCCAATTTGATGTTCGTTTACATCAAAGACAGCCTACGGCAGAGCTGGGTCGGAAAAAAATCCCTAAGAAGGACGCAGGGAAGCAGAAAAAAGGGAATCCTAACTCGTCGATTCCAGTTGCAAATAACGAAGCGATGGTCACTGTGCAGAGGGAAATCCGATCGAGGGAGGCAGAGCGGCAGGGCTGGATTGGTCTGCCTGATAGAAAAATCAACGGTGTGGAGAACAGACTAAAATTGCTGCGCAGAAAAATACGGCCCGGGGCTGGCGCTCGCGTCGTAAAAGGGGAGGGTTGGCGAGGCAAAAGCGCGAACTGAAAACTCACGGAGCTGAGTCGAAACAAGAGCTGGGAAGGCGGGATGAGCAGAAAGGCAACTGAGCTATTAAGTGGCGGAGAATGGGGTCGGGATGCAACCCAAAAACACAACACACAACATAAATCCCAAACACTCGCTGATACCGAACGGGTGGAAACAAGAGGGTCGCTCCCAGGGAGAATGGCCAAGCTTCAAAAGGGGCGTGCCGAAAAAGTATAGCCTGGCACGGGTGCCTTAAAAAGGTTTTTGGTAAAAAGGAGGTGGTAGGAATAACGACAATTAGTTCGAAAAGGCAACGCGCGCAGGTGGAAGAAGGAATGATGAAGGAAAGGCCGAGTGTCGAATGCCGACGGCAGTAGTTTTAATTTCTACGGCTGCAAGGCTCTGCTCCTGGGAGGAGGGTCGCCCCAGGGGAAATTCTCGATACAAATCGTGATTTGGGAAGTCCCTTCTGCCAAAATGGATAAACCTGGGCGCCGCCGGATAGGAAACATCAGGGGAAAGGGAAGACGCATCTCTGAACTTTGACCTTTCTCTCGCATTACCCTGAAAAAACCGGAGGTACGAATGTGGGATGGGGAAAGAAACTAGTGAGAGCGTCACACCTCGAGGCTTCTACTTAAGACAGTCGTACGGTCACATCCATAAAGGAACCCGACAAGCCTCCGTTCAAGAAAAAGGGCCTATGCTGTAGGGGCAAATCGCTTGTACAAATGAGATCTACGTTGGCGTGTTGGCGTAACCGTCTGGAACGGCCAGACTGGTCCCCACCGCCCCGAAAGCAGGCACAGTGACGACGAAGAAGAGAGGAGGGCCAGGGATCACTCCCAGGGGCTAGGTTTGAAAGGGATTGCAGGCGAGCGACTCTCGGTGCGAGGGATTGGGTTGCTGACGGTGCCAGCCTGATAAGTCACGAGAAAGGGAAAGCCTGAAAAGCGAGGGAACGATCAGGTTTAAGCAAAAACGCCGCTTCCGTCTACAAGACTGCCTGCGCTCGGCGCAGGACGGGGCAAAAGCAAAAAAAAAGCTGGAGGACCTGAAAGGAAGGGGGGGTTGAAGGGGAAGGGAAGGCTAAAGCTGAAGAAAGACACCGCCATCGGTCGACGTGGCACGCAAGTTGACGCAAACAGGATACTAAAAAAACCCCCCCGAAAGAAAACGGGTCAGGGACAGGTTGTGAAGACAAAAGAGAAAGGGTGTTAGCAAAGAAACTTCCCCGTAATCGATCTAAATCGGGTTTCATTGGAGAAAAGCGGCCTGTCTTTTTGAAAGAAAGGAGGTAGGCGACCAAGCCGAAGGCATAGCGGGGCGCTCTCTTTGTATAACTAAGACAACCTATAATAGCTCAAAAAAAAAAAGGAGGGAAACAAAGAAACAACCTTATGGGGCAAAAAAAAGTATAAAAAAAAAAATTGGGAATTTGCGGGCAAACCGCTGGGGCGCGGCTCAATGCAAAAGAAGGACAAGACAGGAGGAAAAACAAGAGGGGGGGTGGGGGGGGGGGGGGGGGGGGGGGGTGGGTGCGTTCGCCACCTCCAACTTTCACCCTTTTTTAAAGCCTTAGGACCGACATGAAGTTTATTGGGCTGGCCAACAGTCCGTCGCTCTGTAGCAAAAACCGGAACGTCGAGAAAAAAGAAGGGAGAACGGCGGCGGCACACGAGAGAGATATTAACGTCTCTAAAGAGGCGACCTGCTACCAGAATCAAAGGTCAAGAAAAGCCCGGGGCCGCCCTCGTGACAAAAAAGGGGCATTTCCGGCTCTTCTAGCGGATCCTTCTTTATTCCGCGAAAAACCAAAGCCAGTCCGAGCTGATTGCGCGGACCACCGGATGAACGGTCACTGAAACATCACCAGCCTCAAAAATAGACACATACTGGAAACCCATGAAAATAAGTCTGAATCCTTCGCACCATCCACATAGAGATGTCCTCCAGACGGAGCCGGAGAGATACGGCTGCGGAGGGGGGACCGGGTGGGAATTGGGGGAAAGGCGACTCAAAACACGGGTGAGGAAAAAGGAACGCGAGATTACTGCTATTTTGACAAGGAGAGATAAAGGAGGGCACCAGCCCGGCCGAAGGGAGAATCGTGGCCAGTTGGGAAAAAGGGAGGGCTGCCCGTCAATTCGTAAACAGGGATCAAGACCCTCCGAGGTGTTCTATCCAATAGCGTCTTAATAAAAGTAACGACCCTCCGCGCTTCTGACATAAGGAGAAAAGCAAAGAAGGCTGGAGAGGGGGGCTCTTCCAGAATCGAGGAAAAGAAGAGAGAAGTCCCTGCATATCTTCAGCTACTTTCAACTAAGGAAAGGCCTGACAGGACGAGAATTCAGACCGTCCTGTCAAATCAAATGGGCAAAAGAAACGAAAGAGAAAGTGGAGAAGCAAACCAAATGGGGTGCATTAATCCATTCTGCTCTGTACACGAATGCCGCTCGGTTAAAACGGACGGAAGGGGGGGGGGAAGGAGGGGAAGCGGACCAAGAAGTTAAACGTTTGGTTTAAAACGCCGCAAGCGCTCCACGTCAGCCCCTGCCTTGTTGGCGGGCAGCACGGGCGGAGGGAGAAAAAACACGAAGGGGGGAGAAGAAAAGGGTGGCAAAGCCGTGGGGAGGGGCCCGAGCGGTGGGGGGGGGTTACCCCGCGGCTCAACACGAAATTCCTCTTGGAGAAGCCCGAAGCCCAAAGAGCGCGGTCCGAAGGAAAAGGGGGGGCTTCACAGGTCTAGGCTACAGACATCACGCTACTTTCATTTGCATCCAGCCCCCGAGAAAAAACCAGCCTCGCAAAGAGTTTTTGATCTAGAAGAAAACAGAAGTAGGGGGGGGGGCGAAAACGGGATGATCCTCCCCTCATCTCCTCAAACCGGAATAAAGAAGAAGAGAGCTGACGCATGTTGGAAAAATTCTAGAGGGCTTTATAGACCTTTCCGACAGTGTGATTGGCGCTCGCGGGCGGAACGGACTTAAATTCCAGTTTGGGCAGGGGGAAGCAAAACACATTTCTGTCTGACGTTGGGGAGGAACACGCGCATGGCCAGAAGAGTGTCAAAACGTCCAAGGCTGGCAAAATGCCAGAGAGGGAAAGAGAAAGGAGGCTCAATCGCACAACTTTAAAAGGTCTCTACGAATGCCCGGGCCGGAAGCGGCGAAAGGAAAAGAGCAGCCCGTAACAGTGACCCTCGGCCTGCTGCGCTAAAAAAGAAAACCAAAGAAAGGCGTGAAACGCTCGGAAGGGGGGGTAAGGGGCGGACGTGATTTCCGCCCCCGGACAAGGGGAAAATCGAAATTTCAGGGCGCTAGACCAGAAAAAAAAAACCAAAGAGGAAAACGAGCCGGGAAAAAGAAGATACGCGCCCCATCAGTCGAGCTCTCTCAGTTGGGCGAGGAGGACTAAGCGTGAATGTTTGCGAGGGGGGGAGACACGACTCAATCCATCCATGTTTATCTCGCACAAAACTCACCCGGAGGAGTAGAAAGATCAAAGGCCCTTTGCTGAAAGAACATGCCAAGACATTTGAAACGGAGCGAAAGAGGGGGCGCTGGACTCGCTCTCGGAGGATGCCTGCCGACTTATTCTGCGGGAGGGAAGAGTTGCGCGGAAGCTGGACCTATGAGGGACAGGGGGGGCGTGAAGGACTTCTTCGAGGGCCGGGCGACAAATCCCAAAAGAAAGGTAGAAACGCAGAGGGAGGAGAGAGAAAAAAATTCCTATTCAAACTGTTTGGTGAGACTTCCAAGCATGAAGAAAAACCTGAAAAGGAGTGGCCGACACTTAACTCTAATGACAAGTGCTATCATTTTTCATCCCGGTTTTAGGCAGGGGGGAATCGGCGGATAAATTTTGGAAGCAAACACTCGTGGCAAAAAGATTGGCCAAGTGCTGGCGTTTGCAAAGCAGATCGAAAAGCTTACAACCACTGCCCGCCTAACTTGTCAGCGTCAGCCACTGCTCAGGAAAGAACAAGAGGAGGTCGAGTCTTATCCTAAGATTTTACCACTTTGTAACAATATCCTCAGGACTTATAGTGAGGAGAGGGGTTAAAGTGGGGCGAAGAAAAAAATTGGGGGAGGAAAAACAATCCGAACAATGGATTATCGAAAATACCTTCTCGTCTGATGCTCTCGCGGATTGCTGGTAAGGAAATAAAACTCAAACGCTAACTTCAGCAAGAATTCACGGAAGGCTTCTCGGGGGATTCACAGGAACTCGCTGAGAGATGGGCGGGTCAAGAATGAAATTGGTGCAAAGAAAGAGACAGAAGTGGTAAAACCTATTGTCGCGAACTGCTTGAATTTGCAGGGCGACACGGGCACTCAGGGGGGAACCGAGAGAGGAAATGGCTTAATGGGGAGAGGGCCTTTTGTGTGAAAGAAACTATTGGATTAACGCATGCAACTGGCGACGCCTTGGGGAAAGAATGGGGAAAAGTACGAAAAAGAGGGGGGGAAGTCACAAGACGTCGTAATTTCCGTCGCTTGGAGCTTGCAGATCTGCCTGGCTGACGACGGACCCGGGAGGGGAAAGTCAGAAAACAAAGAAATGGGTTGGAAAGAGAAGAACCAGCTTGACGACCAATCCAGTCTAGCACGATCGATTCCAGACCGGACATCTGCAAGCCTGGAAAGCCCAGCTCTAAGTTACCATGAAACATCGTTGAAGGGGTAGGGAACAGGAGAGAACGAAGGGGGGTCGAGGGACAACGCTCGGAAGGACTTTAGACAGTTCGTACGGAAAAAGCAATCAAAAAAAGGAAGGACCTAACTTAACAAAGATCGGGAGGAAGACGGGTGAATCGCGACTGTCTTCTGTTTGCCACCCCAAGTGGACTAAAACTGTCTCAGGTCCACAAGGGGGCCGGGGGGAACAGAACCGAGAGCATCGCTGGCAGGGGGAATTCTCTGTTGGATGGTTTCAATAGCGAAGATCCGGTACGGAAAGTTGGCTTAAAAGGGGTGACAGGAGGGGTTGGAGGCGGGAAGGGAAAAAGTTGCAAGCAAAAAGCGCGGGCAGAAGGCCCCTCCTGCACATGCCGACTACAAGCGCTTCATGGAAACTTGAACCCAAGGAGGCAAGAGTTTGGGGTCGAGGGACCGGGTTTCAGGCCGTGTCATTTTACTGAGGGTGCCGAAAATCAACCTCAGGCGGCGGTTTGGGCACCTGCCCTTTTTTTATGGGGGGGGGGGGCGTCGCATTGCTAGAAAAACTTTGGGGGTCCCTGTTTACAACTACGGAACAGGGCCAATTCAAAAAACCAAAGTCTGCTCAATTCCAACTGGTGGCCTCTCCTTCTTGGGGTGCAACGGAGACGGATGGGCGGCTTCTGAAAAACGACGCCCTAGCTTTTGGGCAAACGCTAAATCTGACTATTAAAAAACAGAGAGCTCCAAAGGAGGAGGAATATGAGGGAAAATATAGGCTGTCCAACCTCTAGTGCTATCTTTCATAATCCACAACGGAAGGGGAGAAACCACACGCGACGGGACGACAATCTTGCAAACAAAAGTTGAGAGCAAAGGACGGGGGATTTCGGATTCCAGCGCGGGCGACACCAGGACCGTAAACGGCTAAGTTTTCGCAGAAGGAAAGAAAAACGGGGCCGAGGACAAAGCGCCAGGGCGGAGAGAGAAGAACGCGACAGAAAGGAACAAGACACCCCGTTGTACGCGACACCCAGAAGTGGCGCCGCGAACTTGCCAGAGACAAAAAAAAGGGTCAGGGGTCTAGAGAGGGAGGAAAGGCTTGAGGTTGCCGACGATCATAGACGGTCGCCGCTAGTATTAATTCTGTCTCCACCGTCCCCTTCCTCAAGAACACGACTTTTCCCGGGATCGATTCCGAGAGTCAGACAAGCCAGAAAAAAGCAAGGAGATTCCAAGGAAGAGCGGCTCTATTGCGCTGCGCTTGCACGGGAAAGTGGGACAAGGGACGAATGCGCGAAAGGGGGGTCAGAGGCCCAAAAATAAAAATCGCTGTAATATGGAAAGGGAAGTAGCGGCTCGGTAACGGGGCGAGGATTAGTGATATTAGGGAAAGGAAGATGGCTGTTACAACAATCTGTTTTAAGGCTAAACATGTCCGCTCCGGGGGATAACCGGGAAAAAACGAAAAGGGAAGCGGGGGGGGAAAACTCCAAAAACGCCCAGGATGAAGAGGTCAGGGGGAGGACGTCTCGAATAGTTTGAGGCGCCTGCTGACCAGGATAGACCAAAGCTAGGCCGAAAAAAAAACTGGTGCCAGCACTAAATCGAAAATGGAGGGGCAGAGAAGAAAAACCTTTGCCTAATAAGCAGAGAGCCGGAATTCTCAAGTCACAGGAAAAAGGAAGCATGATCCATGAGGCCTAAATCCTTCAGTAAAGCGTCGTCATTCGGGAGGATCGACAAAGGGGGCAGTTAGTGTACCCGCGCAAACAGGAGACAAACGGAAGCCAGAATGCTATCCAGCAGGGCCTCGGTCGTACTGCAAAGGACAGCTCCAGGAATCGCAAAGGGTTTTGCAACAAAAGGGGGGTCCTCTCGTGGAGTGGCCGGGGGACCAAGTCTCCGCAGAAAGAGCGCAGGGCCGGAGAAAGAGGAAGACCCAGCTCCGGGTCAAAAGAATGGTTAAAAGCAGGGGCGCGGGCGCATAAACAACGCTCCTTTGTCGACCGAGGCCAGCCAGCCGAACACTCAGCAAGCCGTAAATGTTGGGACAGAAAACACATCCGGTGAGTCGACACCCGGATGTTGACCATCGGAAAAGCCGGAAAAATCACGAATGCGCGAACGAAAGAAGATAGCGGAAGGGTGGACCATTTCCTTTCCCAAGCGAAATGGAGACAGCGCGGATGGCAAAAGAAGCGCGGGAGGGGAAGTCTTAGGAGGGCCGTGGGGTTAGACACAATGAGGCGAGCTGACGTGGTGAAAAAGCCAGATGGCGGGGGAACTGTCCACTATTGACACTTTCCAGCGGCCCGATCACTAGGGGGAGGAAAAGCTCCACTTGGGCCGCAGAAAGAGTCGCGAGAAAAGAGTCCCGAAGAGGGACCGAGCACTCCGGTCCATGTGGAATCGGCCTCTTGAGACGGAGAAAAACTCCAAATCAATGCTGCCGCCGTTTCTGTGCGTGGCTGACGAGGGGGTAAAAAAGGGTCGAAAGCACTAGTGCGGGAAGCCCGCGAAAGGAATATGCGCCATCCCGCCAGAGCTAATGCGAAACGAGGAACCTCGGAAGCGAGCGCTAAGAGAGTCCGGCGCTAGTCTCAACAGTCTTTTAAAATTCGTGCAAATGCTTGGCGGCGGGAAAAGAAGGGGACAGACTTGGGACGGGCAGGTTAGACTCGCAACAACACACTGTGAGGAAATCAAGGGAAGAAAGTCGCAGGAAAAAGTCTCTCCATTTTGCAACTTTACGCCCCTCCGATGCACCTCAGGGGGACAGAGGAAGTAGTCGATTCCTATCGAAGAGAGGAAGTGGAGAGAGTAATCCTATTATATCCTGGAGTGCCGAGCTTCCCTGAAATATCGTTCTTTGATAAAAAAGCTGTCTGAGAACTAACGGGCACGCGCGTGCGGGTTCGGCGAACCACAGTCCGGTTACGCATTACTTCACTTCAACCCGGAAGTATCGGGGTAAAAACACTGGGGGAATGCGGGAAGAAGTTGGCTTTCCTAACGCTGTACATTGATCACATCGTTACCAAAGCGGCTGTAAAAGGCTGGTTCGGTGCAAAGGTGCAATGCTGGGCAAAACGTAGGACCTGAAAGGCGCGGTCCATCATAGCCTCAATCAGAAGCCACTGGTAGGGACGCGGACGAATCGTCTTACACGTGGTCAAATTATAAGCTAAATTTCGGGGTCTCGATTAGGGAAGGGGACAGGAGGCTAAAACAAAAATGTGGTCTAAAGAGAAAAAGGAGTTCTACGAATGAGAAAGAGCCGTCGCGGCCATAGAACTTTAAGTCTTCTGCTCTGGGAAATGAGCGTTATTGACCGAAAAAGGGGGGAATTCAGATCTATGAAAACATCTCTATCTTTTATGTACGGCCGCAGGCCACGATTTCTCACGCGGGCGCGAAAACTCAAAAAGGTAAAGGGCAGGGCCATGCATAAACGTGAGACCGGACTCTGTAAGGAGCACTGGCTGCAGGGGGGGGGCAAGGGGTGTTTGGGCGAGAACAGAAGTTGGTCAGCACTGAGACGCTTTGAAGAATTACGAGAAGCCATAAGGGGGGAATCCGATGAAACAACAAGGAAATGGTCGGACGCTCCCTCTTCCAGAACGGCTGCCTTCTGGCTCTACATACACAGTTGCTTTGGGGCAAGAAGGAGGAAACTTTACAAAAAAAACGGGTAAGGAATCGCGGAGACAAAAATCTCTGCACTCGTGCCGAGCCTTTACCTGAAAGAAAGGATCGGGGGAAAAAAAAAAAAAGGTAAAACGGAGCGATGTCGTCGAAAACACAGCGCGGAATATTATGAAAATTTCCAGAAACGCCCACACTGGACGAAGGAAAAAAGACGGCCCGCGACCAAAGAAGAAATTAAGGCTTTGCCAGCTACGTTTGCCGCTGGGGGCTCAAAAATTGCTTTAATGCTGTCCCAAAAGGGGACCGGAAAAGCATCATCAGGACCTAGAGGGGGGAAAAGTCGTGGCCAAAGACCTTTCTCTTGATGGACATCAAAACAAAAAATACGGTATGGAAAGGTGGGGCTAAAAAAGGAATGGGTGGCAACGTTCACTGCCGGACAGCCGGGAAGAAGACTCTAGTTGGAGGACGACTCGCCTCTCTAAAAAAGACAGGGAAGATAGAGGCATGGGATGCTGAGAACTCTAAACGTCTAGGGGCGCCGCCCTCCCTTAAAGTCGTGCGGCCGGGGACTCTAAGCAAAGAGGGGAGTGAGCCTGCCCGGAGAGGGGAGGCTCCGAGTCCGGTCTGGGTACTGGTCGAACAACTAAACTCCAACACCAACAACTTTGAGCAGCAGAATTGGGCCAGGAAGAAGCTTCCGGGCACGAGCTGGGGAAGGATAGTCTATACAGAAACTAGTCAAAACACTTAGAGGAGAGAGATAGGTTTCTGCTGTATACATAAAGTCAAAAGGAGGAGAAGGGCACTGAAGAAGGAAAGAACACGGCCACCAAGCAACTTGATCAAATAAAAAACCGCAGGGCTCGAACAATTAGTTGCAAAGTTACGAGCCTCTTGCGTAAACAGGTTAACTTCGAGATTAACCGGAGAAAAGGGACTGGGTCCCGGGCGGCCACAAACGAAAAGTAGAGTTACAAGGAGCAGAGGAAAGGAACTAAGAGACAAATTCGAGATTTCCGCCATCCTAAGACTGGTCCGAACGCTGGCTGCAAGTCGAAGAGAGGGAAGATCTTGACCAAAAGTAAACATGTAGAAGGAAGGGGGAGGTGGAAAGATCAATCTGAGGTCAAAAAAGGTAAACCCCACGCTGCTCTTCACCGGATCGAGTCGCTCGAGCGGCAGAATCACGGTGCAAGGGAAGAGTAGGATGCGGGAGGAAAGCCCACCCCTAAGAAACCTTTAACAGGGGGGGGGGGGGACCAGGGCCTACTTTACTTTTTCTACCCACAGGCA
>Ga0179593_1568821_pt1 | contig 14185 bp, 24 predicted proteins | sample CZODoug2_1_08_16_FD_185931 | JGI IMG/M metagenome (GOLD analysis project Ga0179593, IMG submission 185931) | Vadose zone soil fungal communities from Angelo Coast Range Reserve, California, USA - CZODoug2_1_08_16fungal (PacBio error correction) | ecosystem: Environmental > Terrestrial > Soil >...
GGGCGCAGTTGCTCACGCTCATGTCACGTAAACGGCCGTCCGCATTGGGGGGAGAAAGGAAGGACCTGGTGGTCCTGCGAGGAAGCTCTCGTCTCGCTTCGCCTTCCCTCTCCCTGTCCGATGTCGCCGGCGTCGCCGCCCAAAGGGAAAAAAGGAAAGGGAAAGGGGAAAGAAAGAAGAGGAGAGATCCGCGAGGCGAGTTGCTCGCCACCAGCCCGCCGGATTTATGCGGCACCTGAGTGGAGGTGTAAGCGGGAAAAAAAAAAAAAAGAGGGGGAGAAGAAGGGGAGAAAGACGCTCGGCCCTGATTCCCCTTTCCACGCACGCGGTGCCTCGGGGAAAAAAGAAAAAAAAAAGGGGAGGGAGTAAGTAACCGCGTGGAGCACCTCTTAACGCAGCGCGACTTCGCTCTGCTGCAATAAGGGGAAGGGGGGGAAGAAAAGAAAGGGAATAGAGGGGGAGAAAAAAGAGGAGGATCACGCCATTGGCTTCCTTCTGCTATAACAAATTATCAGAGCGGCCGCATCGGTTTGAAAAAAGGGGGGAAGAAAGGAAAAGAGAAGGAGGGGAGAAAAAGGAAGGAAGCAATGAAGAGCTTCCGTTGTCTTCCACTTCTCCTACTAATATGAAAAAAAAGGAAAAAGAAAAGAAGAAGGAAGAAGGGGGAGGGAAAGCAGGGTGACTGGGATGAGCATTATCGCGTCGCCATGCTCTATCACCGGCTACTATTGCAGCTCTTCGCTTACCAGATCGGGGGGGGAAAAAGAAGGAAAAGGAAAAGGAAAGAGAGCGGGACGCGACCAATCCAGTGCGTAATGGGTGAAGACCATCGTGCCTGCGACCATCGAATATCTTATCGCCGATGTGGCGAACGTCCTTCACAAAAAAAAAGGGGAAAAAGGAGGAGAAAAAAGAAGAACGGGAGAAAGGGTACGTACCGGATGGTGCGCGCGCCATCTCTTCCTTCGTGCCTCAGCGAGCAGCCGCTGTTGCTTCGCCGGAATATACGGTAATTTCGCGAGTTGAAAAAAGAGAAAAAGAAAAAAAGAAAAAAAAAAAGGAGAAAGATAAAAGGGGTTACGGCGAAGCAACCCGGCGGCTGCTCGCTGCGGCTCCCTCAGGCAGCTATGTCTTTCTCTCACCATCCTTGTGGGGGGGGGGGGGAGAAAAAAAAAAAGGGAAGGAAGCAAGTGACTGCGAACGCTTCGCGTCTCAGTCGCGCAAAAAAAAAAAAAAAAAAAAAAGAGAGAGAGAAAGGGGAGAGGGGACAGCACGATGTCCTTCACCATTCCGCACTGGATCTGGGCGCGGCACGAGCCGCGGAACGGCGATGCCGCATCGTTTGGGGGAAAAAAGGGAGGGGAAAAAAAGGGAGGAAGAGGGGACAGAGAATGGAGAGAGGATAATGCTCATCCCAGTCACCATGGGGCGTTTGGAACCCCCCGCGTTAGCCAAGGCAGGGAAAAAAAGGAGGGGAGAAGAGAGGGGGGAAGACGTGGCCGCCCTGAAAGTCTCCTTCATTTCGTCCTCCTTCGCTCGCCGCAAAGGAGGAGAGAAAAAGGGGAAAGGAGAAAAAAGGGGGGAAGGAAAAAGGGGGAGGGGAGACGAAGGGGGGAGGGGGAAAGGAAAGAAAAAAAAAGGAGAGAAATGGTGCGTCATGTGGGAGAGGCCGATGTCCGCCGTGATCGCGAACAAAAAAAAAAAAAAAAAGAAGGAAGAGAAAGGAAGGGGAGAGTGAAGAAAGGGGAGCCCCTCGTTACTGACGCCTTCACTTCTCGTTCAGGATGAGCACCGCAAAAGAAGGGAAAAAGGAAGAAGGGAAAGGAGAAGAGAAGAGAAGGAGCCCCGCCGTAGCTGATCAACAACCGGCTTTTTTGTGGCTGCCATCGAGCCGCGCGCAACAAAAAAAAAAAAAAGAAAAAGGAAAAGAAAAAGAAGAGGATGGTGGCCGAGCAATCGGCATCGCGGAGAGCCGATTCGGGTTATCTCGCCGATGTCGGCGGCGGTTCGGCTAAAAAAGGAGGGAAAAAAAGGAAAAGAAAAAAGGAAAAAGAGAGAAAAAAAAAGCCCGTGACACATGTCACCAACGCCGATCGCGCTTCTATTCGGACGGCCGTTTCCCCTGGAGAAGGGGAAAAAAAAAAAAAGAGGAAAAAGGAATGAAAAAGAAGGGAAGGAGGGAGAGAGCACCCCCCTCATCTTCGTGAAATCACCTGCTTATTTCAAGAAGAAAAAAGGGGGGAAAAAGAAGGAAGGAAGGGGAGACCCCACAGAAGCTCGGCATGGATCTTCTTTTAATATTCTGCATGCGCAAATCTCATCTCGCGCAGCGATATTCATGAGAAAAGAGAAAAAAAAAAAAAAGGAGAAAAGGGGGGGGAAAAGGGAGATCGCCCGCTTACGACAGGTTCTAGCTACGGCGAAAAAGAAAAAAAGAAAAGGAGAAAAAAAAAAAAAAAGAAGAGGGGATTCCTCCATCCTTCAGGAGAGGAAAAAGAGAAAGGAGGATTATCGAGGACCGCGACCCTTCTTTTTTATCCCTACTTTTTCGTGCTCGCGGGGGGGAAGAAAGAAAAAAAAAAAGAAAAGGGGGGGAGAAAAGAAAGAGAGTCGCGCCTGGGCGTGCCTTGATCGCAATCTACGTGACCCGAAAGGCGTACCGAGGAAAAAAAGAAAAAAAGAAAAAGGGAGAGAGGACAGCGGAAAAAGTCATCGCCAAGGCAAGATTGTCGCGAAAAAGGGAAAAAAAGGGGGGGGGGGGGGAAAGGAGGAAAGAGGTACGGACCGGCGCGTCCCTTTCTCTGCGGTCGCGCAAGCTCTTATAATCCGCCATTAAGGAGAAGAAAAAAAAAGAAGGAGGAAAAAAAGGGGAAAAGAAAAAGGGGGGGGGGGAAGAATAGGGCAAGCTGGAGATCGATCCCCATACCTTTCAATCGAAATGGTTGGCTACTGGGCCGTGGGATACATAGGGAGAAAAAAAAAAAGGAGGAAAAAAAAAGGGAGAAAGAGAGGAGGTAAGGAAGGCGACGGCCAGCTCGTGACCGGCTCATTCATTACTCCGCCCTGCCGCGCGCAAATTAGCTTCCCTGCTTAAGGAAAAAAGAGAAAAAAAAAAAGGGAGGGGGTAGGAAGGAGGGAGCGATCGCCGCGCCTTCATCGGTATTAAGTGCATCCCTTGACGCCCTAGGGAAAGAAAAAAAAGGAAAGGAAGGGGAGAGGCGATCGCGCCCGCCTCTCCGCAGCCCTTGGCGCCGAGCGATTTAGAGTGGCAGGGCTGAGAAAAAAAAAAAAGAAAAAGGAAGGGGACGGAGGGGGAAGGAGCCGTCATACGCGCAGCGTTCGCATCGCGCTGAACCGATACCCTGGGCGATGCCTCCGTGGGGGAAGGGAAAGGGGGGGGGAGAAAGGAAAAGGGGAGAAAGGAGGGGGGAGGGAGAGCCAGCTCGTCAGCTATCGCACCGTTGCTGAGGCGAGCTCGGCGGGTCTAGCCGCGGGAAAAAAAAGGAGAAGGAAAAAGAAAAAGAAGGAGAGAAAGGGAAGCGCGGTCAGTACCTCTCACTCCGAACCACCCATCCAAAAAGAAAAGGAAAAAAGGAGGGTCTCCAACATTGCTCCTCGACCAAAAAAAGGGGGAGGAGGGGGGGGAAAAAGAAGAGAAAGAACGAAAGAAAATTGTCTCTATCCTAATTTTCCTGTTTGCCTTAAGAGGGGGAGGGGGGGGAGAAGAAGAAAGGAAAGAAAAGGAAGAGCGAGATACTTTTCTCCAATTATTTGCTTGAGAAAAGGGAAAAGGAAAAAAAAAAAAGAAAAAAGGAGGGAGAAAACAGAAGGGTCGCTTTCTCGTAGAAGTCGGTTACGCGCTCCATCTCTCTCTAACTCTACTTCTCAAATTCCTGATATGGAAAAAAAAAGGGAAAGGGAAAAAGAGGGGGGGGGGGAGAAAAAAGTAGACGTAGAAAATGGTCGTACGCTGCTATCTCCTTTAACCAACTTTACCAGATCTTATTTAAATCGCCTAAGGGAAAAGGGGGGGGGGGGGGAGAAGGGGGGAAGGGAAAGAGGAAGAGAATACGCGATCCATGCCGATCTTCTTGGCTGCCATTGTCGGCCAGCCGCTCCATCACATAACAAGCTTAAAAAAAAAAAAGGGAAGAGGAGGGGGAAAGGGGAATGGGGAGAAGAGAAGAGGGGCCAAGGAGGCTCGTATAGATCTCGCTCGGAAAGGAGAAGGAGAGAAAAGGAAGAAGAGAAAGGGAAAAGAAAGGCGTCCGCATCGAGCGCGAGTTCGGCGTTTGGTGACATGGTCACGGCCCTGGTTGAAGAAAGGAGGAAAGGAAAAAGAAAAAAAAAGAAGGAAAGGAATGATACGCGTTCGGGATAAATCTTCCCTTTTATCCTACACCGCCGCCGACCTCGGGCTAGATAAAAGGAGGAAAAAAAAGGAAAAGAAAAGAGGGAAAGGGGGGGAATGACGCTGCACCGGGGCCGCAGAGTCTCGATTTGTTGCGCGCGGCTGCTATGGCCTCCCCAAAGGGGGAAGAAAAAAGAAAAGAAAAGGAAGAAAGGAGGGGGAAGAGGAAACCCGCGCGCGAAACGAAAGCAGATATTGTCGGGAGCCTCCGGATGCAGCTGCGGGGGAAGAAAGGGAAAAGAAAAGAAAAGGGAGGAAAAAGAGAGAGGATGAAGAAAGAGCTGAGCGCGGTGTTCTCGATCACGGCGACAATCGTCTCTCCCACATGGACGCACCAGGTCGCGGAAAAAAGAAAAAAGGAGAGAAGGAAAAAGGAAGAGGGGGGGGGGAAGAGCGGCGCGCCGCCATGTCCTTTTTCCCGTGAACACTGCAACACCACCCTGGTTTTACAAGGCATATGATGGTCGATCCGGAAATTCGCGAGAAAAAAAGGGAGGAAAGGGAAGAAAGAGAAAGGAAAAGAAAAAACCGGCGATCTCGACGCGCCGAATTGCTCTCCCATGCCTTGGCTAACTCGGGGAAGTTCACGCCTGGTGCCGGAAGAAAGAGAAAAAAAAAAAAAAAAAAGAAAAGAAAGAGGGAGAAGAGGAAGGGAAAGGAGGCTCGTGCCGCGCCCAGATCCAGTGCGAATGTTTAATACATCGTTTGCTACCATTCGAATATCTGATCGCCGTGTTCTAAAAAAAAGAAAAAAAGGGGGGAAAAAGAGAAGAGAGGGGGGGGAAAGGAAAAAGAAGGGAGAAAGGTTGCCGTCACCGTATGGTGCTCGCGCCATCGCTTCCTCTTATCTCACGAGCAGCTGCCGGGTTGCTTCGCCGGAATAACGGTGGGAGGGGGGGAAGGGGGAGAAAAGAAAGAAAAAGAAAGAAAAAAAGGGAAAGAGAAAAAGGAAAGAAAGGGAGAAGGTATTCCGGCGAAGCAACCCGCGCTGCTCTCTTGCTCTCCCGCCTGCATCGATGTCGCGCGCACCATCCGTACGAAAAAGGAAGGGGAAGAAAAAAGAAAAAAAAAAAAAGGAAAAAGGAAAAAGAAAAAGAGGGGGGGAGAGGGCGGGCGGGGTGAATGCCGTTTCGCACATTCGGCGATCATATATTCGAATGGTCGCAGCACGATGTCAAAAAAAAAGGAAGAAAGGGAAGAAAAGAAAAAAAGAAAAAAAAAAGGAGAGGGGGAAGGAAGAGGAGGAAATAGTCGCCGGTGATTCCGAGCCTTTCCGACGCTATAAATGCTCATCCCAGTCCACCCAAAAAAAAAAAAAGGGAAAGGGGGGAGGGGAAGGGAAGCGTCGTGGCCGACGTGGCCGCCCGGAATCTCTGCAATTGCGGTCCCTCCTTCGCTCGTCCGCATTCGCAAGGAAGGGAAGAGGGGGAAGGGAGAAGAAAAAAGAGAAAAGAAAGAAAGGGGAGGGAGAAAAGATATCAAAAAACGCGATGCGGCCGCTCTGGATCATTTGTTCTCGCGAGGAGAAAAAAGGAAAAAAAAAAAAGGGGAAGAAAGGGGGGGGAGGGAAGGGGGGAGGGGGGGGGAAGGGATCGCGGAACTACCGTCGCTCAATCGATTGATGCAGCCCCGAGTCGCGTCGCGAGAAGAGAAAAAAGGGATAGGAAGGGAGGAGGGAGAAAAAGCAGCTGCATCCTTATTCTCCCGACAATATCTGCTGGGGAAGGGGAAAGAGGGGGGAAAAGGAAAAAAAAAGAAGAAAAAAATGGGAGAGGGGGGGAGAAAAAAAAACGCGTGTTGGTGCGTCCCATCTGATCCTCTTTCTCAACACTCGCTCTAAAAGAAAAAAGTAAAATCAGGTGCCGCATCACTTCCGGCTGCCTGGTGTCCGAGCAACTCGGCATCGCGGGAAAAAGAGGGAGGGAGAGAAAAAGGGAAAAAAAAAAAAGAAAGAAGAAGGGAGGAAAGGGCAATGGGGGGGGCGCGCCGCTCCATCTGCCATTGCGCTGGACGGCGACGCGCGCCGAGAGCGGAAAAAAAAGAAGGGGGGAAAAAAAGGGGAAAAAGGAAAGAAAAAAAAAGGGGGCGGACGGTCCTTTTTCCTTGCCCTGCCGTGAGCACCTGCGCCAATCTCGGGGGAAGGGGGGGGGGAGAAGGGAAAGGAGGAAGATCGCACCCCACCTCAATCTTCGTGGAAAGCACCGGCGTATTTACAAAAAAGAAAAAGAAGGAAAAAAAAAAAAGGGGGGGGGGGGAGGGGGGAAAAGAGGGAAGAAATGGGAAGACAAGAGCTCGGCATGGATCGCGTTGAGATTTCGCAGGCGCATCTCATCTCGACAAAGGGAAGAAAAAAGGAAAAAAAAAAGAAAAGGGGGGGAAAAAAAGAGGGGGAAAGGGAAGGCGCTCGCCGCGTACGACAGGTTCGTATCTAACGTCGTGCCAAATTGCCCTCCGAAAAAAAAGGGGGAAGGGAGGAAAAAGGGAAGGGAGAAGGGAGGGAAAAAAAGGGGGAAAGAAAAGGAGTAGGACAAGAACCGCGACCCTGCGTGTGTAGCCCTACTTTTTCGTTCGCGCTTCGCTGGGCACCCATATCACGGGCAAGTCCAAAAGGGAAAGGGAAGAAAAGGAAGGGGAAAAGAAAAGGAACCGGCACTTCGGCTCGCTGACCCTTGCTTTCGTGAGGATCGGCGCTGGCATCCGAGGAAAGAAAAAGGAAAAGGGAAAAAAAAAAAAAAAAAGGGGGGGATGGTTTTTTCGCGTGAGCGGTCCTTCCCCGTCCGCGTCCAAGAGGAGAGAAGGAAAAGGGGATTTCCTCTCGAGATTCCGATCGTGACTGCCGGACCACCGGCTTACGACAAAGGAAGGAAGAAAGGGAAAAAAAAAGGGGGGAAAAAAAAAAAGGGGAGAAAGGGGGAAGGGGGGGGGGGAGGACATCGACTTGATCAACCATATAGGGCCGGCCAAGATCCACGGCAGAAAAGAAGAAAAGGAACGGGAAAGAGAGGGGACGCGGCTCATCATGGCCGACTACTCCCTTCCGAAAAAAAAGGAAGAGGAAAAAAGGGGAAAAAAAAATAAAGATGGCGCCAATTCTGCTTATATTCTTTCTCTATCTCTTCCTTCCTGAGGGAGGGGAAAAAAGGAAGAAAGGGAGGGAGGAAGGGATGAACTAGACCTCTTCCTGCTTCTTCTAAGGAAAAGAGAGAAAAAAAGGAGGGGGGGAGAGAATAAGGGAAGGGAGGGCTCTCCTTCTCACTCTTCCACTAATCATTTAATCTCATTTTCGCTCGGCATTGCTTAGGGGGAGGGAAGGGGAGAAGAAAAGGAAGAGAAGAAAAGGAAAGAACGAAGGAAAACCCTTACCCTGGCTATTCCTCCTTTTATCTTTCCTTTTCACTATCATTGTTTTGGGGGGGGAAAAGGAGAGAAAAAAGAGGGAAAAAAAAAAAAAGATAGAGAGGCGCTCGCAGATATGCGCACCTTTTCTTAAGGCGAATCTCGGCTGGTCGTAATGCCCTTTTTCCTGAAAAGAGGAGAGGGAGAGAGAAGAGGGGAGAGGAAAGAAGAGAAAGGACGCGCCTTTCAGTACCTCTCACTCTAACGCACCAGAGAAAGAGGGAAAAAAAAAAAAACGAGGGGAAGTTTTGGGGGGGGGGGGGTTTTTTTTTTTTTTTTGGGGGGGGGGGGGGGGGGGGAAAAAAGAAAGAAAAGAAAGAGGGGCACGAGCCGAAGGTGCCGGTGCCGTAGGTGCCCTTGATGGTATCGCCTTCGTCACTAGAAAAAAAAGGAAAAAAAGGGAAGGGAAAAAGAAAAAAAAGGGAAAAGGATGGGTGCCCCCAGCGCCCCTCCGTCTCACGAACCCGTCGGGCTCCAAAAAACCCCAAAGAAGGGAGAGAAAAAAAAAGAAAGGGGGGAGAAAAAGCGCAATGCCTATTATAGGAAAAAAGGAAAGGAAGGAAGGAAAAAAGAAAAGGGGGAAAAATGGGAAGAGAGGAAAGAGGGGAGAGAGCTGACACGGACAAGATCTTTATGGACATCGCCGGAATCATAAGGAGGGGGAGGGAGGAAAGGAAGGAGGGAGGGGGGAGAAAGAAGAAGAGCTTCTTGGCCTGCCATTTCTTCCAGCCGCTCCAGCACATACCAAGCTTCCTTCCAGAAAAAAAGGAGGAACAGAGGGGGGGAAAGGGGGGAGGGGAGGAGAAGAAGGAAAGGAGCTCTTATAGATCGCGCTCGGTATCGCCTCTCCAAATTTCGATACATAGTCCCCGAGATTGGCTAGAAAGGGGAAAAAAAGGAGGGGAAAGAAGAGGAGAAAAGGAGAGAGAGAGAGAGCCGTCCAGCGCCTGCCGATGTAGCCTTCTCTCCGCCCATTCCCTTATCTCTCTCGGATAAAGCTTGCCCTTAAAAGGGAAAGGGAAAGAGAAAAAGAGGGGGGGGGGAAAAAGGAGAAAAGAAGGGGGGAGGTGTAAAGAGCGTGAGCTTCCTCTGCACGGGGCCGCAGACGCGATTGTTGCGCGGAAAAGGGGGAAGAAAAAAAGGGGGGGGGGAGGAAAAAAAAAAAAAAGGAAGAGAAAAGCGAGCGAAACTAAATGCAGTATTGTCGGATCCTCCTTCTTTCATCTGCTGTTCTCCTCCTGCCCGCTCAGTTCCGGCTTCAGTAACAGAAAAGAGGAAGAGGGAAAAAAAGAGGAAAGAAGAGAAAGGAAAGAAAAAGGAGCGCGCGAGCGCCAAAGCGCGGCGGCTCCGCCATGTTTCTGCCGTCCCGAGAACAAATGATCCAGAGCGGCCGCATCGGAGAAAAAAGGGAAGGGGGAAAGAAAGAAAAAAGAAGAAAAAAGGAAAGGGAGGAGAGAGAAGAGGACAATTCATATCTTCCCTTTTGCGTCCACGTCCGTCCACTAAGAGGAAGAAGAAAAAAGAAAAAGAAGAAAAAAAAAGAAAAGGGGAAAAATAAGGAAGGAAAAGAGCGTCGCCATGCTCGGATCACACCGCGACTCTTTCATCTCTTCCCTTACAGATCGATCCGCTCGAACGCCGACTGTCCGGAAGAAGAGGGGGGAAGGGAAAAAAGGAAAGGGAGGGGGGAGGAGGGGGGGGGAAAAAATGCGGCCCCGGATGTGCGAACTTCCTTCACCCCTCACTACTAGACAAACGACGTTGTATGTTGTGCGCTTTGAGTCGGGGAGGAAAAGGGGGAAAAAGAAAAGAGAGAGGAAAAATATTTCTCTCTCCATCTCTGCCTTCGGGAGCCTCAGAAAGAAGGGAGAGAAGGAGAAAAGGGAAAAAGAGGGGGAGAAAGAAGAAAAAAAAAAAAAGGGAGGGAGGAGGACAAGAAAAGAGAGAATGCGTCGGCGGAGGGAGCGGCAGCAAGCCATTAAACTCTCCTACATCACCTTTATTTCTAAAAAAGGGGGGGAGGAGAGAGGGGAAGAAGGAAAAGGGGAAAAAAAAAAGGAAAGGGAAATGATAAGAGGCGCGTCTCAGTCGCGGCACCTCTACCCTCTCAATCTCACCTAACTACAACGTCCTTTTGTAGAGGGAGGGGGGAAAGGAAGGGGAAGGAAGAAAAGAAGGAAAGGGAAAGAGGGGAGAGGCACACGAGCTTCTAACTTCTATTCTATCCTTTTCATTGTCCAACTTACCAGTCTTCTTTCGAGAGAGGGGGGGGGAGGAAAAGAAGGAAAAAAGGGGGGAAGAAAGAAAAGAGTGAAAAGACCACCCGCGTTAGCCAAGGCATTGGAAATTCTCCACTTCTTCTCGTCTATGATCGCCGTTTGTTTCTGGGGGGGGAGAGGAGGGGAAAAAGGGGAAAAAAAAGAAGAAAGGAGAGAGAAGAAGGAGAATCGCGAATTTCCGGATCTACTCATCCCTCTGCCTTGTCCACCCTGTGTTGTTGCAGTGGGAAAAAAAAGGAAAAAGGAAAGGAAAAAAGAAAAAAAGGGGGAGGGGAGAAGAAGCGCTTTGCGCTCGCGCGCCTACCTTGTGCGTCTGTGGAGAGCCGATTTGTCTCCGTGAAAAGGGGAAAAGAAAGAAAGAAAAAAGAGGGGAAAAAGGGAAAGCCCGGCACTGCGCGGCAGATGAGCACCGCAGCTTCTCCGGATGCGCCAGGAGAAAAAGGAAGGGGAAGGAAGGGGAAGAAGGGGAAAGAGGGAAGGGGGAGAATGTCCTTCGCACTGGAGCTGATCAACCACCTGCTTTTTGGTGGCGGCCATCTGCCTCGCAAAAAAAGAGAAGAAGAAAAAAAAAAGGGGAAGGAGAAAAAAATCCGCGGCTGGTGGCCGAGCAACTCTGCATCGCGGAGAGCTTCGATGCGGTTATTCAGGAGGGGAAGGGAAAAAAAAAAAAAAAAAAAAAAAAAAAGAAGGGGAGGGGGGAGGGAAGCGCCGGCTACATCGGCCAGTTCTCTGACGCGACTCGCGCCGAGAGCTTCCTCTCAGACACCAAGGGAGAAGGAAAAAAAAAAAAGAAGGGAACTCGCGCTCGATGCGGACGCCGTTTCCTTGCCCTGCGCTTGAGCCGGGGAAAAAAGAAAAGGGGAAGGGAAAAGGGGAGAAAAAGAGAAGAAGAATCCTGCCGGCGTTCAATCCTCACCCCCCCTCAGAAGAAAGAAAGAAGGGGAAGAAGGAAGGATGAATACGGGTCGCCGGTATCCGAAGCTTGTTGGGGAAAGGGGGGAAAAGGGGGAGAAAGGAAGGGGAAAAGGAAGAGAAGAGAAGATAAAGAGAGCACGCAAGCGAGATGCCTTACAATACTCACCCTCTTTCCAACCTATGATTCCGGCTATTGGGGGAAAGGAGGGGGGGAAAGGGAAAAAAAAGAGAGGGAGAAGGGGGGGGGAGGGGGGAAAAATCCCTCCGACGCTTACATCCTTCTCGTTATCGAAGGGAGGAGAAGGGGGAAAGGAAAAGGGAGGAAAGAGAGCTTGGCGCGCGTACCTTCTTCTACTATACTCTACCCCTTCGGGTGGGGAGGGGAGGGGAGGGGGGAAAAGGAAAAGAAAGGGGGCGCAAATTATCTCTTCTCGCCTTGGCTTGGCCGTGAGCAAATCGACTGACCGAAGGGAAGAAAGGGGGGGGGGAGAAAAAGAGAAGAAGGGGAGGAGAGGGATCGCGCAGCGGAAAACGTCATCGCACTGCAGATCTTGGTCGCGGGCGCACATGTTGGGGGAAGGGGGGGGGAGGGGGGGGGGGGGGGAAAAAAGGAGAGGAAAGGGAGATGCGGTCGCGGCAAAGCTGCTTATATCCCGCCAATTTCCCTCTCGAGAGTAAAGGGGGAAGGAAAGAAGAAAAAGGAAGAAAGGGGGGGGGGGACGCATATCTGCGAGCTGGAGATCGATCCCCAGACCGGGCAATCGAAAGAGGGGGGAAGGGGGGGGAGGGGGGAAAAGAAAAAAAAAGGATAGGGGGGAGCCAGATCCCGGCGGCATCGCCGCAGGGTATCGTCAGCGCTGCTGGAACGCTTGAGAGGAAAGGAAGAAAAAAGGAAGGAAGCCCCTGCCGGAGAAAAATGAGCTTCCCCTTCTTCTGGGCCGAGGTTCGACGAGACCAGCCCTGCAAGAAAAAGAGAGGGGGAGAAAGCGGGGGAGGAGGGGAAGCCCTTTACTCCCTATCGAGGGAAAAAAAAAAAAATAAAAGAAGGAGCGCTGACGGGCGGCGATCGCGCCCTCTCTCCTCATCCCTTGTCTCCGGAGCGGATAGAGAAGGGGGAGGGGGAAGAGAAGGGGGGAGGAAGAAGAAGATGGGGGGGACGCCGCCGGCAGGGCGAATTCCATTAATTATGCCTTTCAACGAGCTGGCCGTCTCCTTAAGAGAGGAGGAGGGAAGAAGAAAAAGGAGAGGGGGGAGGGGAAAAGAAAGGGGGGGTTGATCACGGTGCCGATTTCATCCACTTCCCATTATCCAACCATTTCCTATTTCCCCTGTGAAAAGAGAGAGAAGAGGGGGGAAAAAAAGGGGGGGGACCTGCAAGTCCCTGCTCGAGACTCTCGATAGTGGAAATTGTTTCTTTATATATCAGAAAGAAAGAGAAGGGGGAAGAGAAAGGGGAAGACAAAAAAAAGAGAAAAAGAGGGGAGGAGAAAAAACATGTGCGACGCGTACCATCTTGCCCTTTTCATTACTTTTCCGCTGCGCGCTGTAAACATCAAAAAAAAAGAAAGGGGGGGAAAAGGGAAAAGGGGAAGAAAGGGGAGGAAAGTAGGATGGAGAACCGGCACGCCCAGGCGCGACGAGATAATTTGCGCCAATGTAGTTGGAGGGGGGGAAAGGAAAAGGGGAAGAAAAAAGGGGGAGCTATAGTATAAGCCTGTACGCGCGCCAAGCGCGCCTGCTAAACTCGACTGTCAATTCCTTATTATTCAACTTAGAACGAGAAAGAAGCAGCAAGAGGGAAGGGGGGGGGGGGGGAGGAAAAAAGAAGGAGAAGAGCTGGACACGGGACAAGATCTTATTAAATTCTCCGTAATGGCATAGGTTGTACCGATGGGGAAATAGAAGGGGAGGAGGAGGGGGGGAAAAAAAGAAAAAAAAAAAAAGGAAAGAAAAAAAAGAGGAAGAATAAAAGGGGAGACCGCGGTATGCATCGGTCGGAGTGTTTTTTAAATACTCCGTTTCTTTCCACTAAGGGGGGGGGAGAGAGAAAGGAAGAAGAGGGAAGAGGGGAGGAAGGGGATTTTTCTCAGTTTTCACTCTCATTTCAATTAAACTTCCTAAGAGGAGGAGAAGGGGGAAAGGGGAAAAAAAAAGAAGAGGGGGGAGGAGAGGGTAGGACGTAAGAGCACTGCCGATTTAGCCGCGCTCCTCCCATTCCATTATCTCCTCTTCTTTATAAAGAAAGGGGGAGGAAAAAAAAAAGAAGAGATAAGGGGGAAGGCTCGGCCACCAGCCGCCGGATTTTATTCTCACCTTATGTATTTTTATATCTTTATCTTCTCTGCACCGGTTCAGGGGGGGAAGAGGGGGGGGGGGAAGAAAAGGGGGAAAAAGGGGGGAAAAAGGAGAAGAGGGAAAAGGGCGCGGCCAAGCTAACTTGCCATCTCACTCGTTCCTCGTCACCGCCTCGCGAACGAAAGCAGGGAGGGGAGGAAGAGGGGAAGGGGAAAAGGAAGAAAGGGAGGGGATGCACCTCGTAACGCAGCGCGACGCGCTCGTGCATCCATCGCTTGCGCGAGGTGTTCGCGATCAAGAAGGGGAGAGAAAAAAAGAGAAAAAAGGGAAGGAAAAGGGGGGAAGGAAGGGGAGAGGGGGGAAAACAATGTGCCAGAAGCGGCGCATCGTTTTGATATCGTCGCGCCAAAGGGGAATGAAAAAAATGGAAAAAAAAGAAAAAAACAAGGAAGGAAGAGTAAGGGAGGCCACTTCTTCCACTAATATTCCCTCTTCTTCAAAAAAAGAAGGGAGGAAGAGAAGAGAAGGGAGGGGAAAAAAAGGGAGAGTGAGAAAATCTCGATCACGGCGACTATGCAGTCTCTTCCCTACCATATCTATTCCTCTCGAACGCCTACTTTTCCTTTACCAGAAAAGAAGGGAAGAGGGGAGGGGAAGGATAAGAAGGAAAGAGGAGAGAGAGGGTCCGCCGATGTGCCGAACGGCCTTCACCCCGCACGACGATAAAAACGACTTTTTAGTTTGTTCTCTTGAGCTGGTAGATGGTGACAAAAAAAGGAGAAAGGAGGGGGAGAAGGAAAAAAAAAAAAAAAAAAAAAAAGAAAAGAAGGGGAGTAGCCGGAATACTGATTTCTGCGGTTTACGGTCTGCTTCCTCTCCCTCCGCGACG
>Ga0179593_1680750_pt1 | contig 14185 bp, 17 predicted proteins | sample CZODoug2_1_08_16_FD_185931 | JGI IMG/M metagenome (GOLD analysis project Ga0179593, IMG submission 185931) | Vadose zone soil fungal communities from Angelo Coast Range Reserve, California, USA - CZODoug2_1_08_16fungal (PacBio error correction) | ecosystem: Environmental > Terrestrial > Soil >...
AAACATGTTTCTTGGCAAAAGGCACCCCGCCTCCCTTAGGTTTGGGCCGGATCGGGAAGGGGAGCTCACAACCAGGGGGGGAGCTCTTTCCCAAGATAACCCTCCCAAAAAACACACGGGCATACGGTACTAAGCGAAAATCCAATCCCGAGAGGGCGGCCGTGATTTGGGGGGGGGGGGGGGAAAACTTTGACCCTTATAACAGTTCCCCCTTGTAATGCAATAGGCGGAGGTCTCTATTAAGGGGGGTTCCATTTTAGGAAAAGATTTCCAAATATCAAACAATCCCGATTGGGGGGAACGTTCATCACAAAAAGGACCCCAACTAAAAAAAGATGACAGGGACCGGAAGAAAAGGTGGTGGGACAATGGAAGGTCCGCCCGACAAGGCATAGAAAGGGGGGGGCAAAGGCTGGAAAATGGCAAAGTCACGAAAAAAAAATGTTGTGGGGGTATAGGGTGTACCCCGAATTTCCCGCCGTCAAGAAAAGCGAAAGAAAAAGAGATTGAAATGGGCCGAAAGTAAAACCTAAGAAGTCGGGTTTGATTCCGACTGTTAAATTCGTTCTAGATTTTGTAAAGGGATCGTGAGAAGATAGGGACGCAACCTTAAATAAAAAATCGTGGAGCCGGACCGCCGTAAAGCAGAAGCTGGAAATCGAATTCGACTCCGGGCACTCTATGAGAATTTGGGAAAGCGGGTCCCGAACCCTGAAGCCGAGAAAAAAAAATGAAGCTATTGACAATGGGGAAACACCGGAAAAGAAGTAGGGAATTCTTCAGGTCGAGTAACAGTGGGTGAAGGGCTCAAAGCCAAATGGGAGTCTTAACTACAACGGATAGGTTCTAAAGTGGGAAACGTTTTCAGGAGGAAACCTTGGGGAAGAAACCAGCCTTAAAATGCTTAAGGTACTGGGTCGGAGACAGAAAGAATCTGGGGGGGGGCCCAGATAAAACGTCACACACGACCCAGCAGGATCCTCAAAACAAGGGGGACGATACCATTGTGGAGAATCGATCAAGTTTGGGAAGGGGGGTACTACTCCACCTAAGTGAAAAAAAAACAGGGAGATTACTCTGAGAGGTCTTCTTCAGAACGGGTCTTATCAGTCAGAATTAATCGCCAGGAGTTTCGAAACTACAATTTGGAGGAAGTTGGCTGATGGGGGGGACACATCACACACGGAGATGCCTGATTCAGGTCCGTTTGGGTCTGGCCTGAAGAGAGAAGCTTCTCCGGAAAAGTGTTCACGGGTGTAGACCCCTCTTGTAAGAAGATGAATACTCCCCCTTGTCCCTTTAAGGGGACTCCGGATCCATCGGCCCCGATACGCAGCTGCCCTCAGCGTGGAGCTCAAAAGGTTAGAATATCTCCCTCTGGACGGCTATGAAGGATATCTAGGAAAGAAGAGGGGCTGGGGCCAACATGGAGGAATCTAGGTTTAAAAGGGGAGTCAAAATCGCTTGAAAAAAGTGCGTAAGGCTGGGCGGGAATGGGTTGGGGGGGGGACTTAGGGAAAGGAAATCAGCACCGATCACTTCACCCAGCGGGGGTAATCCCAAAACGGTGAAGATCCCCGCAAAGAACTCCTCGACGAAGAATTGGAAAGGTAAAATACTCAAAGGCTGAGAACTGCCAAGGAGGTTAAAAGGGAAACTCAGGGACTGGACGTGAAAAAAGCTGTGCACGCAAGCTATGCGGAAAGGGCACCCCCAAAGAGGTCAATAAAAGGAAGACTAAGGAAGGGTGGGGGTGACGGGGGACAAATCGAGAGGGGGGGAATATTTTGGAAATCGAGGCTTCGAAAGGCCTCATCGTTGCCTACGAAAAGAGAAAGGGGCACACATTTCCCGCAGAAAACTCGTTCTTGCCGAGTACACCGTCTCAGGAGAGTGTTATGGAGTAAAGGGAAAATCAGGGGGGGTTCTAGCCAGAAGCCAGGGAAAAGTTCTTTGGACAATTTCTTAAGCAAGAAATCCTCGATAAAAGAGAAAAGAGTCTGGAAAAAGAGAGAGGCTCAGGGGGGTAGGAAGTTTGACCGGCCAGGAAGAAAACGGAAGACTCGCACCTAGAAAACGGGAGGCTAGGATAGTGGAAAGCTAAAAAAAAAAAGTCCTGAAGCGGAGCAGGGTGCAGGAGGAGCCGTCAATATCATCAGAATTTTTAAAAAAAGCAGGAAGAAAGGGAAAAAGCTGAGGATGGGCCCTCGCTTCAATTAAAAAATCAGTCCTAGAAAGGGGAATAAAAATCTGGGAAACCTCATCAGAAAGATCAAGAAATAATTTAGAAAAGGGAGGTCGCCGCACGACTGAGAGAAATGATAAAAGAACTCCAGCTGGGGGGATCAGAGGGAAAAAAGAGGGTCGAAAAAAACACCTTGTCCAGGGTTAGAAAAGAACGAGGCAGGGGGAAAAAATGTTAAAAGGGGGGGGAGAAAAAGCTCGGGGAAAAGGCAAAACCGTACACGCTGGGACACCGTCAGGGGTAAAGATTTCGAAGGTTGAGAGGAAAAGAAACGTTGAAACCTGTGAAAAAAAACCAAAAGGAAGAATGGAGGGGTGACAGAAAAAAGAACACGGCTAAAAGTTTTGAGAAAGAGGACGATGGGGGGCCTTTGAGGGGAGGGGAACGGCCAAGAGAGAATCAGTGGGAAGAATCTTTGATGGGGAAGGTAGAACGGACAAAAAACCGGCCCATCGAATAGGATTAATTAAAGAAAGACACTGGAAAAACATATTAAATTGTCGGGGAAAGGTCAGAAGGACAGAGAACCCAAGAAAAAAGTCTAGGGCGAATTCAAAGTACAGGAAAAAACTTTGGTAAATAGGGAGGGCCTCAACAAATAAAGACCCGCTTAAAAGGATTCCTAGGTGGGGGGAAAAAAGTGACACAACACCTCTAAAAGAAGCACTCGGAGAACAAAAAGGCAGAAGGCAAGCTATCACGGCTCTGCGAAAAAAAAAAAGGGGGAACCAAGCAGCACTAGAAGGAGGTTTTGGAAGTTCGCTAAAAAAAGGGGCGGCAGAACCCCAAACAAAAAAAAAAAGTTGGTGTAGGGCGGGAAGCTTAAAACCTGGGGAGGGCGATTCAGTTTTCCAGCTACGTGAGCCAAAAAGGTGGAATGCTAAAAAAAGTCTTGGGAGTATAAGACTGGTGCAGCCCTAGAAAAGAAAAGGGGCTCTGACAAAAAAACACTTTGGAACATTTAAAAGGAGGGTGGATTTCCGGAAAAAAGAAGGGGAAACTGAGGAAGACAAGAGAGGAGAAGGGGGGAATCCCCCGAGGACCGCAGTCGAAAGGGGGCCGCAGGAAGGGAGAAACACTTTAAACAAAAAAGCTTCACGACAACGGGGTGGTCAGAAAAGAAAAGACCAAAACAGGGAGATTGGGGGAATCCTGAGGTAGGGGCACTGCCGAAAGGGTGGAATTTCAAGAGAGTGGGAGGTCCACACTCTGAAATTTTAAGAAACGGAGAGAAGGACTTGAAGGACACCACTACCAGAAACAACGCCAAGGCAGCGAGGCCAAGAAAGCTGGAGCAAAGCAAGTATTTGGAGGGGCGAACTGATGGCATGAGACCGGAAGGCTATGGAAGGAAAGTGTTTTGAGTCCACCATCAGGAGGGCCGCATGGGAAAAAGGGTTGCAGGAGTACCAACAACTTAAGAAGACGTTAGGGGGGGGGGCAAGAGGTTATTTTGAAGGGGAAAGGGACCACCGGAGGGAGGGGTTCCGCCCCAGGGAGGGACGCCAAATTTGTGGTACAAGTCGGTGTGGTAAAAAAAAAAAGAAAAGAAGGACAAGAAAGTACGGGTCGAGAGAAAGTTGGCAACAAGGTGGGGGGGAAAAAAAAACGTGTCTTGAGGAAAAATAGGGGGGGGAAAAGGCCAACTCACAGACCACCGGAGAGGGGGGAATACGGGTCCCTAAAGAGGGAATTTGAAGACTCCTTCAACGCCGAGAGGGGGACGAATAAAGAGGGATTTTCCCTTAAAGGCCGATATAAACGGGGGAATTTCAAAAAAAGAAAAACTCAAAAAAGGGTGGCGTGGAATTCTTCCCAAAAAGTGGACTCAAAGGATCAGAGAGCTGGACGCGAGAAGTTCGGGGGGGCATAATCTCGCCCAAGATTAAAAGGATGGGGGGGGGGTACAAGAAAGGAATCTTTGGAAAAAATTCCGGAGGGAGCCTACTCGAGAAGATTACGATTCCAAACAGTCCTCTGGGGGGGAAAATTAAAAGGGGGAAAGGCCTTGGTAAAGAGGGAAGCTAGGCCACTCCGAGTACAACCAACAGGAGGCTTAAAGGCAGAAGGAGAGTCTTAGTTAGTCTAAGAAACTGTGGGAGCCAAAGAAACCAGGAGGGTCAATCGTGGTTCCGCTTAAACTTTGATAATTGAGTTGCGGGGCCTGAAAAAAATCTTCAATTCTGGGAACGAGGGGGCAAGGGGGGAAGCCATTGACGAAAGTCAGAAGCCGCTGACAAGGGGCCCTCAAGCGGGGGGCGACCTTCAGGACCCCATGGGGGGGGCTCTTGAAAAAGTAGGATACAACTTTGGGGAAAAGGAATTAAAGGGGGGCAAGGAGCGCAAGGATTACCCTTAGACATGGGAAAAAAAGGCCCTGAGGAAAGAATCGCGTGGAGTCGGGAGAACAGGCGCTCAAAGAGGGCGGAAGATGTTTGGGGGGGAAAAAGTAATAGAGAAACGTACAAAGATTTAAAAACGAACTGTGGAGGACACGGACTGACAAAAAATCTCGGGGAGCCCTGGAGGGCTACTCGCTTTATCTCCTTCTTTAAGAAAAGGCTCCTGAACGGTCCCAAAATCTGGGGGAAGAGCTGGAAAAAATTTCCTCCCAGCAGTGCCTTTTTTCGGAATTGCAAGACTTTCCGTTCCGGAGGGGGTGGGGGGCAAGGAAGAACCCAGGGAGGAAAAGAAGGTGTTGGGGTGTGGGCAATAGGAACGAGCACTGAAAAGCAGTCTCAGGAGGGAAAAATGACAATTTCCTAAAAAACTGTGAGGAGGACTTCGGGGGGGAAGGTGGGGAATTTGAAAAAGAGGGGAACCAGGAGGGACCAAAAGAAAAGCCAACCCTGCTGCAAATGGTGAAGGACAGCAAAAAAAGCTCCGCAAGCAAGGAGGGGCCCTCGAAGAAATAATTGAAAAACTTCTTACTGTTAAAGGGACCCGCAAGTATTGACTCGGGTCAAAGGGGGGGTAAAAGGTGAGAATCCTAGGGGGGGGGAGATGCCCAGGGAAAAGGGAAAGAAAAAAGGGGACTGGGGCATGCATCGCCGAAACTTTTCGAAAAATCATACGGGAAGGGAGGGGGGGGCACTCGCGTGAGGGTGGAAGGGAAAGAGTCACCTTGTAGAAGAAAGGGGGGGACATCAGTAAGGATTCCGGGAAAACATCTGGGGAAATAGAGGTTGGGGGGGGGGGGGAATCCGGGGGACCCCTTGCAAAAGTCAGCGGGATTCTCGAGGGAAGGGCCGGCACAGACTAACTAACCGGGAGACGTTGTCCTCTCCTTGGAGTCGAAAGACACCAACGGAACGCGCGGGGGGGGAAGAGCAATGTGAATTCGAAAATTGTGAACTTCATCGGAGGGAAGAACTTGCTAGGGGGACAGCGGACAGATCGGGAAAAGCCTCGAAAAAGGCGAGTGAGTAGAGGACTTTGAGAAGCGGTCAGTTGGAGAACTCGGGGATTTGCCAATTTATGGAAAAAGAATGGTTGCGCCGCGTCCTGGAGGGGTCGTAATCGGGGGGGACTGAACACGATTCGGAAGGCGGGTCGTGCGAAAAAGAGGGGGGGTCCCTGGGGAGGAGTCGGGGGAGTTTGACCTGGATTGCCGAGGAAGGAACCATTTATAACGGAACTCTCACAAAAAGAAACTCTCTATAGGAAGGTGGGGGTATACTTGGGTGACAAGGCGAAAGGATCGAATGAAAAAAAAAGATTTCCAAAAAAACTACAAAGCCAAAAGCTGGAAAACCACGCGGAAAGAATCACCATCCGTGTTCATTTTAATCGAAGTACCTCCACAAGGAGGGCAATCAAGAAAGGGGGTGCGGAAAAACAGGGTAAATCGGGGGAAAAAGGCACCCCTGGCACAACAAGAGGGGGTTAGGAAGGAAGGGGGCGGCGAAAAGGGCCAAACGCAAGCAGAAAAAAGAAAGTGGAACATCGTAAGCGTGAAAGACCCCTTGAGATCAACCTAGCCTGCGAGCGTTTGTGGGGGGGGAAATCAAAAATTCGTTACGAGGCGAAAAGGCGTCGAAGGGGACTTACTGAGGGAGCGAAACAGCTAAGTCCCTCAGTCCTTGCAAAGAATTCGGTTCTAAAACAAAATTAGAGAAGGAGAGGAAAGAGGCTTTTGGAAGGGCCATGTCTGAGTCCAACAAGGAAACTTGACGAAGTCGAAAGAGGCAAAAAAAAAATTTCCGGGGGGAATGAAATTGGTCGAAACCTTGATATTGGAAATCAGGGAAGATTATAAAAAACCATAAGGAGAAGGTCCACGGGGAAACTATCGTAGGAAAAGTTGAAGAAGGGTAACTCAAGCGTAACGGAAGGATTCAAAGTAATTGGAAAAAATCTCAAAGTTTGACGGGAAAGTGACGACGGCTCCGTACCAAAACAGCAGGTCCCCTTTAATGAGGAAAACTCGGTGGATGAAGTTGGTGGGACAAAGGCGGGTGGGAGAGCGGAACGGCGAAACTGTCTCAAAAATAAAAAAGAACTCTGAGAGGCCGCGAGAAAGAACGAGAACCCTTGGAAGGGCTTACATCAACGTAAAAGAAATCAGGAAAAAAGCAAGAAGAGGTATTTGAAAAGGGGGGTTGTGTTCAACAAAATCGAGAAGCCTGATAAGTGCAGGATTCACAGGGAAAAAAGGGAAAAGACAACGATGCCTGGAAAAGGAAGATTCTTGGCCCGGGGGAGTCTGCAAAACAAGGCTAGAAAAAGGCCAAAAAAGTCTTCGGGGCCACAGCAGCTGCAGACCACAACCTGGAAGGGAAGCTCAAGGAGGGATGAGGCGTGCGGACAAATTTGCAAACCGTTTCGTGAGGAAAAAACGGTGGAGGAAAAAAGATATGGGACAAGGAAGGGAGCGGGCAGAAAAAAAGAAAATGATCAGGAGAAGGCACCCTTTAGGTTGCAATTTTGGGGGCGAATCGGGGGAAAATCGCAATGAGATAGAACAACGAGACGGTGGGGGGGGGGGCGAACATGACGATATTCATTTTTGGGGCCCGATCTCAAACCCAAAAAGTTGCAGAAAAAAAAGTTTCGAAACCGCGGGCCACGGGTCGGAGCTCCCACGGCACAAGACCAAAAAAAAAAAGCCTTCAGGGCCGTCGAGCCTCCTCCTCTTGGGGGAGGCTCACCCCTGCCCTCCCGACCAAAACCGAACATCTATCCTGGGGGGGCCATTTCTGAATCCCACTTTGTTCAAAGCCGCGGGAAAAAGCCTCTCGCGCTCAACAAAAAAAGGGCTTGGGGAGAGCTAGGATCAGTCTTACCAAAGTTCGGTCGCAAAAAAAAAGGGGCTCGCAGTTGCATCGGAACCTTCCGGTAGTGGCTTTGCCTACGGGTGCCAAGTTCTTCCCTAATAAGAAAAGTACTACAAAGGACGTCTGAAGAGATACATAAGGTTTGAGCCTAAACAGGGCTCGCAAGACGAAAAATTTAGACTAAAGCCAAGGTTTCAGGAGGGTTCCAAAAAAAAGCGAAAAGGGGGACACGGGGGACTCAAGGGTTGCGAGCAGGTAAAAAAATCTCCATCGTTTGGGAGGGACTCGGGAGAGGCAGATCGACAAATCGATCGCGGAAGTCAGGAAGCCAATCGCTAAAAGGGCCGGTCGAAAACGTAAGAAAACTTGGCCGCAGGTGGGATTGGGACTGCACGAGATTAAATAAAAAGGGAGGAGAGCTTCAAAATCGCAACAGAGTAGTTTCTAGCATCAGTGAAGGACCTGCTATTTGTACACCGGAAGGCAAAATTGCCAGGGGGAATAAGGGTGAAAGAAGGGGAGAATGCTTTGGGAAAAAGAACCAAGGAGAAGGACGTGCCTTCAGGGCCCTTAGAAGGTGGGCAGTGAAGGCAAAGAGGGATGAGGAGGTTTCGGGAAGGAAACAGGATCCGAAAATGACGATGGGAGCATACAAATTCAAATTGCTGAAGTATTGTACCGTGAGGGGTGTACGAAGAGGGGGTTGGTAAAAAGGAGGACAATAATGGGAGCAAGAAAAACTGAATCAAAATTCCCGTATTAGTGAAGGAAAAAAAAGGTCTTAAAATCCTCGCGAATCCAAGAGAGTTGGAAAAAAGAAAACCAGGTAACTGTGCACTCAATGTATCTGGTAAACTAGGAGGGGAGGCGTGTGAAAGAGGAAGGACACATAGAAAAGGGTGGAAACTTCCTCCGGAATGGGAAAGCGACCATTCTGGAAAAAAGGGATCAAGGAATGCTGAAAGAAAAAGGGAAAAGAAGAGCTGCCACCCCTGGGGAGGGTCACGTGAATTCAATGAAGAAAAGAATGCTAATATACAGAAAAAGGGGAACTCTAAGTCTTCGTGCAGGTTTGAAGGGGGAAGAATGAAACCCAAGTCATAGAGTCGCAAGCAAGAACTTTGGGGGATCATCAATTTGAGGAGGTCAGCTCTTGACCGGAAGAAGCAATCAAAACGCTTAACCAAGTAAGAACAGGTTGGAAAAGCATCTGGAACGGGAGAGCGCAAACACCAACGAGGGAACGGGTGCCACAGGTTCGAATTCCGCAAGGGGTTCGCCGAGGATTTTAACAGCTGGAGATGAAGGTGCAACGGGGAAGTACGGAGAATTACAGGAAAAATGGAGTCACGAGTGGGAGTGCACAATAGTCTTCGTCTTTACTGGACAACTCAGGAGGAAACGAGGGGGCGACCCCAATTCTTGGCCAGGTCCATGGCTTTTTCAACTTGGAAGGTCCTCAGAAGTAGTTGGAGGCCTTGAGAGGGGGAATTTACGAGATCGGGGGGACACGTCGATGGTTAGGGGACGGGGAGATCCCGAGGGTAGAAAAAAGATTCCGAACCCGGGGCCGTCCCGTCCTCCTAGAGAAAACCACGGGATGAAAAAGAGAAAGGAACTTCCGTGACGGGGGGAAAAAGCCAACAGATTAGCTCAGGGCAATCCAAAAGGCTAGGGAAAATAATATTAACAAAACCACACACTACAGGGGAAACGAGCCAAGCCGAGAGTCGCCGTACGCACAGTTCACAGCGGCACCCAAAAAACGCCCCAGGAAAAAAACCCTGCCCGCTGGGATCGCAATCAGCAGGGGCGGCCAAAAAGGGAGGTCGGAAAAAAAGGCCCGCTGGCGAAAAAAAGAAAGCGTTCCAGCATTGAAGACAAACCCGAGGGGGGGAAAAAAAGTCTTGAAGCAGGTCCCGCAGCAAGCGACAACGAAGCCCAGGGGGACATCGTCCATCGTGCGAAATGGGGGGGCAGTAAAAAGAAACAGGAACGTGTCTGAGGGGGAGCCCTCTGCGCAGTGTATGCTTCCCGCAGCATTCAGGTTGACAGTTCTCGGGGGGAAGCTGAAGGGGGAAAATTGAAGTCAGACGATGAGTTGTCCTCCATGATGAAACGTCTTAGGGTAAAGAATTAAAAGAAGGCTGGGGGACGCGACGGATTACTGGAAAGAACTATGCTGGAAGCCACTGTGGAGAGGCGCATGTCGATTAAAAGTCCCACGGGGTAGAAAGCGCCGGAGTTCGCCTTCAGAAAAGCTGCAAACGGCTTCAGGGAAACTATCTTCCGGGGGGAAATCGCAAACGGTTTACAACGCTACCGAGAGTCGGAGGAACCGGAGAGGGGCGTGGAAAAGACGACGAGGGCACCTATAGGGGGGGGAGGATCCCAAGAATGTAGAGGCGGTCTAGAAGCGTATTTCGTGACATCAACCAGGAGTGTGCCTGGAAGAAAGCTTTTGGGGGCCGGAAGATAATCAGATAGGGGGACAACCGGACGAGGTATACCACGGCGGCCTACGGTAATGGGAAGGCCAAATCAAAGTTATTGGAAAGGTTGTGGAAAACCATAGTCAAAGAAACCCGCATATAGTCTCGAACCAGGTTCGCTGTCTGGGGGTGAAATTCCGGGAAAAAAAAACGGGACTTCGGGCCATTTATATATTGACAGGGGTCTAGTCCGGAGAAAATGGGGGGGGGTATGGGCTCTGAAGGGGAAAAGGTCCCTTGCCACGCAGGTTACGGTATTTCCACGTTTGACCATGAAACCGGAAGGAGAGGTGGGGCCGAAGAGTAGTGCAGTCCCATGGGGAAACCGTGCCTACAATAGGGGGGAAAAAGTTATCGGGGCAGAGGAGGGAATCACTAATCAATGGACAGCTAAAAGTTTCCTACTGGGGGGGTAAAGAGTACTCCTGAAGTCTAAGGGGGAAAAGGATCTTGGGACATGAAGTTCTCATCGCCGGGGCTATGATCGCGGCCACCTATTCACGTGAGTAAGGGACCCATGGGCTTTGGGTAGAAATACCGGAGCTTGGGGGGGGGGGGGGGGAAAACGAGAACTCTCTCTTTCGATATCCTTCTTTGAAAGTTAGAAAGAAGATGGATTACACCTACCAAAACCGCCCTGTCCGGGGAAATTTCCCTCAAAATTTGCCGGAATTCCAGACAAAAGGGCGATTTGAACCATCAGAATCCCTTGGAAGCTCAAAAGAGGGGAGCGGTGCGCCCGGGAGGTCCTCAACTTTATAACTAAGAATAAGGAAAGGCACCCCCCCAAACGGGGAGTCGCAGGGCTCTCGTCTTTAAATTCCCTGCACTCTAGGGCGGGAGGAGTCTCAAGCGTTGGGGATTAACCTAGGGGTCGGACTTGAAAAAAGGGACAAAGTCTTGGATCAAAGGGGGGCCAGTGGACAGGCGAGGGTCGAGAGGTTCCGGTTTTCTGAATTGTTAGGGACTAGGGGGGCTTTGGGGGTCAAAAAAAAAGCCAAATGGGGCGACCACGCGGTGACACGGTGCAACTCACGCCTAAAGGAGGGGAGGGGAGGGGGTTGAAAGGGGAAGAGCAAGAGGGATTGCCAACGGAAGGCCAGAGTTCCTGTCGGACAGTTCAAATTATCAGGGGGCAAGGCGTAAGAAAAAAAAACGACTTGTGAAAGGGTTTGGAAGGGGTGATGTAAGATCTCTGAAAAAAAATTAACAACGCTTGATTACTAACGCAACGGGTTCAGGGGGACTCAACTCGATGTCTTCTGCAGAATCTCGCCGGAGGAAAAGGCGGAATGGGGGGTAATGGGGACAACATTCAGTTTGCTTTAAGGGGGAATAAAGGGTGCCTTGGGGGGGGGGAAAACCCAATTATGGGTCCCGAAGTCTCTTTGGGGCTTGGGATGCAAATTCTGGATCGTCAGCATCCGTGGGAAGAAATGTAAAGGAAGAAACTCAAAGGGGCCCAGGAGAAATATCCGGCCCGGTCAAAAAGTACAATTCCTGACATCAAAAGGGTATCGGGATGAGTGCGTATGGGGCATAGGTGGGGGATTGGGGGGGGGGAAAGGGATCTCCAAAAGGTAGCTTGAAACGATCCTCCAAAAAAATGAGTCATTGAAGTTTCGGGGGAGAAATCAAGAAAGAGAAGAATCGTCGGGAGCAAATCGCTGGTACGGTAGCCGGCCTTTCGTTTACCGAACGCCATCGGGTTTCAGATTGGGGGAAAGAAGTCACAGAGACGTGGGAGGGGGCGATTCCACACGGGTGGTTTCCGATGAAAAAAAAACTCTGGCAGCCATTGACGTGGAGGATACTGGAGGAAAAGGACCACTTGGGAAAAGGAATCATCTGAAGGGAGGGGGGAGGCCAGTAGAAAGGCCATCTAGAGATGCTTCGCTGGACATGCAATTGCCCGGAAAGACTCGGAAGAAAAGCCTCTCCATGGGCCTCTAAGAGTGTCGACCTTTATACAAAATGGGGGGGGGGCTGTTGCCAGGTAGAAAAAATGGAAAAATTAGGAGTCACTACGGCAGGAAAAGCGAACGGAAAACCTGGAGAGAAAATAGGAGTGAAGAAAAAAAATACCAAAAACTCTCCTAGAAAGGAGGGGTGGCAACTGCACGCAAGTGTCCGAGGCGTACTGTTAACCCCTTTTGCTGCATTGTCGGGCGGTGCTGAATCAGAAAAAAGGGGGGGGGAAAGAAGGCCTCCACGGACTAGGGGATGGAAGATCGACGCGAAAAATTTCTCTGGGAAGATCTGGTGAAGTCAAAACTTGATTCTGGAGGGGAAACCTCCGGGAACAGAGGGAAAAAAAGCTCCGGAGTTAAGAATCTACGTGGAACCAACGAAACAGGTTAGGAAAAAAAAACTCTCGCGGGTGACCCTGCAAGGTTGGGGAAGGGGAGTGATGGGTAAGAGGGGCCTGGGAAAGTCCTCGAGTTCAAATCCTAAAAGCTACTCCGGGTGGCATTGTCCACCAAAAAATATCCGCAGTCAAACACCAACAACGGAAAGCTAGATGAGGAGGGGGAAAAAAAAAAAACTTGGTTGAAAGGAAGAACGGCCTCAACAGGAGATTTGAAGATATTATCTAGGCAAAAGAACAGCGGACCCTTACCAAACAAGCTCCACAGCGAGAGTCAATAAAAAGGTTTCAAGGAGTCCAAGGAAACATTACAAACAGCCCGGAGAGAGAATTCAGATCATCAAGGACCTAGACCAGGGGGAGGAAAAAAAAAAGGCCCAGAGGAGGGAAATACGAGGGGAAAAGTGCAGCCGTGAGAAGCATTCAGTCTTCGTTACGAAGGTTTCAAGCTCAAAAATTAAGCAACATCGGTAAAGGAATCGAAGAAACACTGGCAAGATTGCAAAGCGTGGCTAATGAAGCGTGGGGGGGAAGGGTTCGCGGGGGAGCACTTAGGGGGACTAAGGCAAAAAGGCTGCGAGGGGGGAATGCGGGGGATATGAACAGCAGAAGGACTCCTTTCAACTTCAAAGCAATTGGGAAAGTGCTGAAAGAGGAGGGGGATAGCTAACTAGAAGATTCAAATATGGCTAAAGCGGCTTAAAACCTTCCATAGTCAATAGGGTCCAAAGATCTAGAGGGACTCATAAGGGAAAGTAGCGTGAAACTTCCGAGGTCCGACTGTATCTAGCTGTCACCTCAGGCCAATGCTGCAAAGGTCATCTGAGAGGATTAAGGGGGAAAAGGTTACGATCTGTGCTTAACGCGAGCTGAATAGCTCAGTTTCAACGAGGAAAAGGCTAACAGAAACATCGATCGAGTGAGCTTTCAAGAGATTTAAAGTCAAGTCCGAAGGAATTTCAAAAAAAAGGGGGTTGGACGGAAAAAGGGAAACGGAATGGGGGGGAGCCAAAATCCGAAGGGACAAAACCACTTCGTCAAACTGACCGCCGAACGATCAAAAAATGATGGAGAAAGGCTTTGGGCAGGGGGGTCATGGACCGGCTTGGCGGAGATTCTCAGAGGAATTGAAAGCGATCTGAGAGGGTATGAAAGAGGGCCTTGAAAAAAGTCGAAATCTTGAAAGCAATTTTATTGCAAGGGTCGACATAGAAAAGGAGCGAGGGGGGAACAGGGGCTGTCACGCAATGGGGACAGGATGTCAAAGGGACCCACCGCATGTCCTAAAAAGAAGAAATATAGAACAGAAGCGGCGAAAAAAAGAATCGGAGTTAAAGGCAAGTTCGCAACCGTGAAAGCAGAAACAAGTGGTTGATTGATCGAGTCCAGAACAAAACCCGGGGACAAAAAAAGCCACGACACTCCGCTGGGGGGCGAGGAAAGCGCGCATGAAAAAAAAGGATTGGCAACCTCCTGGGTTGGACGCAGAAAAATTTGGGAAAACTCGCTCGGCAGCACCGAAAATCGCTCTTGAAATTTCCCCTCTAGAAAAACCAAGCATGAGAAAAGGAAGATTTATTCTCCGGAAAAAGGGGGGGGGGTTCCGCTCAGAATTTTTAACGAAGCCAAAGAAGCTAAAGCCAACACTGGGGGCTCCATACCCTAAAATATCGACAAATCGAAATCTGGGCTCAAAAGGATTAACGAAAAAAAATTGGAAATTCTTCAAACGGGAAAAATAACTAAAAAAAAGGAAAAACCTATACAGCTAAAATTCGAAACTTGGTTCGGGGACTAACGGGGG
>Ga0179593_1272312_pt1 | contig 14184 bp, 19 predicted proteins | sample CZODoug2_1_08_16_FD_185931 | JGI IMG/M metagenome (GOLD analysis project Ga0179593, IMG submission 185931) | Vadose zone soil fungal communities from Angelo Coast Range Reserve, California, USA - CZODoug2_1_08_16fungal (PacBio error correction) | ecosystem: Environmental > Terrestrial > Soil >...
ACATTCAGATTCTCGATCTCGGCAGAAAAGGGAAGGGGGGATCAATAAGTTAAATTGTAGAGGGGGTCCGTCACAAGAATGGAAAAAAATGCAGACAAGACAGCGGGAATTTCATTAAAAGCGCAAGACCACACAACGTGCAGTGGGGGGGAGAAGCCTGCGAGAGTTGGACTTGGTATGCACCGAAAAAAAGGCATGAAGCGAATAGATGCAAGGCGCAGTGCAAGGGGGGCTGGGGAGCGGAGTACCCGTCGGGGGGTTGACAAAGCAGGTGCCCCATGTCCACCGGCAACCAAGCGCAGCTGAAACTGTTCCGCTGAGCAAAAAAAAAAGGGGGGGGTGTGTACCGCAAAGGAGAAAAGGCAACCAAAAAAGCGGAGAAAAGATAGACAGTGCAGGCATACTGGCAAGTTGTTTGGGGCAAAATGGACCAAAAAAAAGGGAAAGAGAATGACAGACCATGGAAGGGAGACTTCAGTACCAACAAAGCGTGCGGGTGAAAAAAGGCTAAGAGGGGATGTGGGAAGGGCCGGGCAAGGAATTGAAAAGGAAAAACGTCCAACGGAAAGCCATCGGGCATGTGTCCCATAATCAGTCAGCGGGGGGAAGGGGTGGAGTACGCAGCACGCTGGTGGGGGACAGATTGGAGAAATGGAGCCCTGCTCTCGGAAAGATAGCGGTAAGTGTTGAAATGGAAAAAAAAAGACGGTACAGGGGGCGTCAAGACGTAGGGAAGGATCGTGAAAGGGGGACTTTAAACGATGCCGACCCGTACTACTCAAGATCGCGAAAAATCTGTGGGGAAGGGAAGAAGGTGGTGGGAGGAACCAACGCTTGTAACATAGCTCTGGAAAGATTAAGGTGAAGGATGAAAAAAAAAGGGACTCACTTGGAATGTCTGCAACGCCCAGAAAACGCTTTGCAGGCTACCAGCGGCATCGTCGCCAGACAACCTCCCCTAGAAATGGGACGAGAAAAATAGCGCAGCATTTCGGAAATTACCCTAAATCCATCAGAGCCAATCTGGAAGAAGGTGCAATCACGTGGAAGGGGCGCTGTCTGACTAAGGAAAAGCTGGCGGTCACTCCGCTGGTCAGAAAAACATCACAAACACCGCGACAGCACAGGCCAGAACATTCGTAATTAGGATGCCGCGTCTAGAACTACGTCAAGGGGGAGGAATGTACGGAGACAAAGATGAAGGTCCACCCTTGCGTGTTCCCAATATTTCAGAAAAAATGCTACGTAAGATCGGAAAGGATATTCGGAGGGAAATTCCCTTTACAGGGGGGAAGGGCCATAATTCAGAGCAAGAGCTTGCCAAAGCAGGGCCAAAATCGGAAAGGTCGACACGACCGGGGAAGAATGATCAAGAAACCCGAGGAGAAGGCCACAGTCGTTTGCTAACGCGGGTCGTCGAAAAAGGCGCAAAGGGGGGAGGGGGGGAGATGGGGAACAACTGGTGCAAGAAAACTAGGGATCCAAAAGGGGTGGCCAGATCAGGGGAAAGAATAACAAAAAAAGTACCTCAACGTGAAAAAACAAGCATTGCCGGCGCGCAGAAATATACCTTTAGCGCAAACATTCGAATGCTGGTAGACTAAAGCATACGGTGCGGAGGAAGATTCAGGATAGGGCAGAGAAGGGCGAAGTTGAGCAAGAATAACTGAGGCACGATGGCGGTTGAGACGCTACCAGTAACGCTCGCCCAGATGGGGGAATGACAGATGATGAAGAAAGGAAAGGATTAGCAAAGGGTCAAATGACAGAATGGATTCGCTGGGCGAAATCGGACGCAGACGTTCCGGTAGAGAAGGCTTGGAACTCGGGAAAAAAAGAGATGAGAGCTGGCGAAAAGATCCTTAGAGTCAGGGTCAAAGGGGGGGCCGAATTCTGCGATTGGCTGAATCGGGGGTCGAGAGAAGAAAAAAAGAACAGACTCAAAACGCGCCGGGGAAGGGGGGATTCGGGCTCGGAAAGTAACAAACAATCGCATCCATTTGAAAAAGGAAATTGGAGTAAGGGGGGCCTATGAAAAGGAGGGGAAAGGAGAGGAAGTACTTCAATCGGCGCGAGTGGCAGACATGTCTGGCGAAACAGTTGTCCTTCTAAATGAAAAGGAAGGTAAAGGGGGGGACTCGTTCTGGGAAGACGAAAGGGGGAAAAGAGTCCTTAGCGAAGAGAAAAAAGCAAGGCCGGGACGTGCAAGGCACGGACGGGAACACTTGGCGTCGACTGCCGAAGGAAAGAAAAGAAAGGTCAGGAAGAGGGGAGAGAAAATCACGGTTTGCACAATCGAAAAAAGACAACCTTTTTTCCCTCACTCAACAAGAGGAGGGAGGACACCACAGGAAGGAGAAAGAACACAGGAGGTGAGAATGAAGGGGATAGACCTGGGCGCGCAGCGAAAACCGATAACATTTCCGAGGGAAAAGAATCGTCACCGCAGACAGCAAAGGAAGGGCGCGGGTACTCTGCGGCGTCTAGGACCGGCTGGCTTAGAAAAGGGAAAATGCAGAACGTTCAAGCCCCGAAGGGATCCGCCAAGCGGGAATGGAACCCAAACGATGGAGCCACACCAGAAGGCCGAAGTACTAGGGTGTGGATCTGATGAGAGGGGGGATGAAAGAAAGAACATACGCAATGACCTGCCAGCTGCCGCTGTGTTGGGGGAAACGCGACGGGCTCGAAAGCACAAGCAAATGACACAAGTACCGACCTGAAAATCCGGTCTGTAACCCCGGAAGAAAAAAGGACTCTCACAAAAAAATCATGCCCATCAACCCTTTTGATGACGCAAGGGGAACGACGCTTCAGGCGCTATTAGCAACTCAGCGTTTCGGGAAGCAAAACAAAGGGAACAAGAGAAAGGGGGAAGAAGTAGGGACGCAACAGCAAGCCGGGGGTGGCAAATCAGAGAAGTCGCATTATCAAGGAAAAATGAAGAAAGGCTTGACGGGAAGAAGGGCGCAGGAAGGAAGTCAAAAAGAGAATCCGGGCGATTATGCTCTAAAATCACGGGGGTATCACAGTCCAGATGCAGGGACCCGGGAAGGAAAAAACGTAAGAAAAAAAATAGCGATCAGCTCAAGTCGAGGTTATCTAGCTTTCCATCGGGACGGGAAGCTCAAGGGAGATGAAAAATAAACTCCCTGCTTGTGTTCCATCGACACGCTGTACTTGGGAGTCTAACCCAGAAAGAAAGAAAAAAAGGGACAGTTTGGAGTTGGGAAAAACGGTCAGTCGCTTCTCATCAACAGTGAAAAAACTTGAGACACTAAAAGGGAGTCTGCCAAACGCTTCTCTCTCGAATGCAAACGAGGGGGAAAAGCGGGACCAAACATGGGCATAAGGGGGATACAAGCAAACCGAACCAGGGCGTGTACGCCAACAGCAAAACCTGTTGGGCCGAACGAATCGGCCAATTAGGAGAGCAGGGGAAGGAAGCGAAAAGTGCGGTCTCCGGGACAGAGGAGAATGCCGCGAAAATGGTCATGTGGAACGATGGGGATGCTTTCGGTCATTCGAATATTCCTGTATAGGTGACAGGCTTGGCTAACGGCAAAAGAATAAAAGGAGAAAGGGGTCGAACGCGGTCTCACGAGCAAGGTACCGCCCTGCAGGAAGTTGCCAAATGGTGAGTTGAAGGTGTCTCGGAATAGCTATTAGCCCTGAAAACTCCCACGAATACCCAGGAGAACTCACGTTGTCAAAGGTTTTGCGAGGCCTAGGGGGAGCCGCAAAGGACTGAGCATGGGATGAGAAAAGCAGCAGAATTGGGGACTGGAGGTCCTTGGGCAGGGTCTCTCATCCAAGAGGAGGACCGAAATTAAGATCAGGGAAATAGCTCGGCACTAGAAGAGAGATGATGGAACAAATGTATGGGGGAAAAAAAAGCCAACAAGGAGATAGCAAACACGATGGCGAGATAGGCTCATCCAAATCCGTTCGCAGGGGAAGCGAGTGCAGCCCAGGGGGAAGACGAAGCAAAGCTGACCTTCAGTAACAAGGAGAGGAAAAGGACAACAAGAGACTAGTAGCGAGAGAAGGGGGCAATATCGAAAACTGAGAGGAGCACGGACAAAAACGAGCACACGCTGGACTTGAGTCGGGGGGGGGAAACCACACAAGCGAGTGCCTATTTACTTAAGGGTTCCCAAGGTGGAAAGCAATATAAAAAAAAAGGAAACAGACTCGAGCAAAACAAAAAAAGGGGGGGTGGAGGAATCTGACGGGGCAGGGGAAAAAAAAATCGTGAGGGGGGGGGGGCCCCATTGTTGGACGACCACAAAAAAAAAAAAAGCGCGAAGCGACTCACTTTAATGCTCCGGAAGGGAGGAGGGCTGGGGGAAAGAGAAAACGTCTGTGGATCCAATCCTAATCTACCGCTCACTTACGGTACCCGGGAAAAGGAATTGCCCTGCAGAAGTGGTGGAAGGGGGTAAAAATGTGACACGCGACTTGTAACCCCAGGCGATGCAGATCAAAAATACATGGAAAGCATCTAGAGGATTCATTACCTTTGGGGCGGCAATTACAAAGTACAAAACCGGGGGGGGGGGAAGAGAAACTTACCACACAGGAAAGACAGGTGTGGGGGAGTGGAGGGGCAGAAATGAAGCCCAAAAGGAAGAAAGGTGGGGGGGGGGGAAGGAAGGACAAAATTTGGGAAAACCGGGACACTGGAGAAATGCTGCAAACCGATGCATGAATTTCATCAAGGGAAGCGAGAATCCGACATGGGGAAATCCAACAAAAAAAGGAAGAAAATGATAATAATGATCAGCAGATTTCGAGCAAGTCCTGGGATCTGTATAATCAAAACTTATAGAATTGGGGAATGAAGTGGTATCCGGGGAGAAAAGGGGGGGAAAGTCAGTGAGGCGACGACGCGGGCATGTATCCACGCCGGTACAGTTTCCTGAACCCGGGAGCGGGGGGGGACTTGGGGTGTCGCCAGGCAAAGGGAAAATGAATCTATAGTCGTCGGCAATACGGCTGTTAAGAGGTGACGAAAACTGGACAAGGGAACATTTAACCTGACACCACGCAAGGGAGAAAACACTGTGAAGTAAAAAGTTATCCGTGAAGGAACTGTGCGCCCAAGCGTAGAGAACCAACAACAAAGCGCGATAGTTGCATTACCGGAAAATGGGGGTTTGGTGGGAGGGGTGGAAGAAAAAGGAAATGGCCTTCAACCATTCAGTCAGATTACACCTACACTCTCTCTTGTGGGGCTACGATCGGAGATAGTGTTTAACGGAGAACTAGAGGTAAAGGAAAGGGGAAAGCGGAAGAAAGAGGAAAGAGGATTTATGCGGGGGGGGGGGGGCCAAGAAAGTCAAGCGGTATTTTCATTACGGGGCTCCACTGGTGAAATTGGGCGGGTGATAAAGACTCTAAAAAAAGAGAAGCAGGGGAAAATGGTACTGGGAACCGGGGAAAGTGGTCGCGGAGGAAGATCAAAGGGCTCTTTGTAAAAGAACTCGCGCCCTTATCACTATAGAGGAAAGCGTGGGAGGGAAAGGTTGGAGGCACCAGAAAATGGGGTAAATCCGTAAGGTTCGATGAGTCGTGCCGAAGAAAAGACTGAATTCGGAAGGATCAAAAAAAAAAAGGCTGGGGGCTGGGTAAGGCCAGGATAGCAGAATCAAGACCAGCTTACCCCAAAGTGATCGCAGCGGCAAAGGCGTGTGAGGGGAAAAACGACATAGGAAGCAAAAAGGAGTTACTTGATGTCTCGAGTGCTCGCGAAGATTCGGGGGCGGGAACATGAGGCTGAAAACCATCACAAAACCGACGCCCCCGAGATTTAATTAGGGGTAAGTGAAGCGTGGTCCAAAAGATTCGACACCCCGACTCGACCGCGAAGCCGGTGATTATTTCCGGTAGCAAGATGGGGCACACAAAGGAGGAAGAAGTCGAAAACAGAGGTCCAAACAGTCAAAGCAGCAGATTTAAAACTCGGAAAGGGGAGACATGAGTTAGAGCATTACTCCATCGTTAAGACTCCGATTCTTCTTTTGAATGAGAGGGGTGGGGAAGTAGAAATAGAAAAAAAAAGGATCATCGGGGGAGTGGGGGATGCAAACCAAGAAGGTGGGACTAGTCAAGATTCACTTGAATGGCGAGGCACAGCTAACGCGTAAACGCAGTAGAGGGGGGAAGCCAAAAACGGAGTGGATGAATGCCGGAGGAGACACCTTTCAAATCCACAACAATGTGGCCTCGAAGAATCCCAGTAAGAGGGGTGAACTCGGAACACAAATAAGGTGGCCGGAAGTCCCGACAAAGAAAAGCTCGAAAGGGGCGCGCGCATCATGAATCAAATGAATCATCGGAAGAGGAGACGCGGAACCGGCACGTCGGGAGAGACAGGGAAAAAGTGATACCGGGGGAGGAAAAGGAGAGAAAGAAAAAGGAGCCGATGCTGATCAATCAGCTAAGCCCGCTAACTGGGGAGCAGGATCAGCCAGGATTAGTAGACAGAGTCCCGCGCACGGACAATTGATATAGCCTCATTAGTTATTCTCTTGTCTACGGTGCGTGGAGGGGCAGTGAAGAAGGGGGAGAGGGGGCAAAGAGATCGTGCAAAAGGGGGACTCTAAGTGGGCGGAGTTGGTGATCCGTTGGGTAATGACGCACCTAACTGAGGACGGAAAAAAGGGGTTGGGGGAATCAATAGGACCCAAGAGAAGTTCTGAAAAAACACAACGGAAATTGGGGCCTCTCTGGGGCACGAGAGGACATCAACAGGTCGGCCAAGGAGAGAAGTCAAGTCGGCAAGTTGGTGTGGGATCGACGTCTCCACCAGCGGGAATTCAAGGGGCACGGGCCATTGGGGAAGGGACGGAATAGGGATGAACAACCACGAGTCCGGGACAAAGAGCCACCGATCGACGGGCGCCATCTGATTCGTGATCGAGCACTGCGCCGCGGCAAGCAAAAATGCAGCAGGACAATTGCCCTCCCCAAACAAAAGGATAAAGGGCGCGGACAAGGCAAAAAAAAGTCTTCTGGATAGAGCGAAAGAAATATCGCTCAAAAAAGGGGGATGAAGAGAGGACCCGAGATATACGGTCGATGAGGAAGAAATGCGGACTTTTCAGCCGAGAAAAAAAAAAAAACGCGTCAGTATGGTCCACAGGGAAAGGGGAAGCGAAGAAGGGAAGGACAGCAAAGCAAAAGGGAAAACCAGTCGATGCAACGGGGCGGGGTTTACCTCTCCGCGAGAAAGGACGCGGCGTGAGCATTACAGACCCCACAATGACCGGGAAAGCTCGGGGGGAAGGAAAGAACAGGGCGAACAAAAGAGAAAAAAAGACGCGACAATATGAAGGTAGAAGAAAAGTGCCTGACATTTGATAGCCCAATGGGAGGCAAATGCCGATTGGTTGTTCGAAAGCCAGACGAATAAAGCAAAACCGGCGCCGACGCCTTCTGCAGGTAGCGATCGAAAAAAAAGCTCAAAAAATCAACGCCGCAACCGGTTTCATCTCCCTTTTGGCAAAGAGCTCGGTACCCATGCAAGGTTAATCTGAGGAAAAGGAAAAAAAACCGCAGTGAAACAAATAGGAAACCCCTATCCTCGGCGAGAGGCAAAGCCCGGGATATTGCATGTATCGAAGACTGGACAATTGATGAAACATGGGCAGCGGGGGGAGGCGGGAGCGGGATCACGAACGATCAACCGAGAAAAACCAACTAAAACTGAATTATTCCTATCAGCGGATCAAAAGCCGTCATATCCCGAATGGCCGGACGCAGCGCACCGTATCGCAATGAGGAGGAATCAAAGATGGCGTGAAAATTGGTTGGCGCGAGTCCCGCGGGAAGCGGCGGAAAAAAAGGGAACCAAGAACAACGACTGGTTGAACGAGGAAATCACGGGATGGCTGTGGGGTCTTAGCACGAATCCAGTGCGGTGTGTGGATGAGCGCGTGTCGCAAGGTGGGAAAACGACACGTGGCGGAAAACCCGATCTAGAAACCGGAGAAACAAAGCGTTAGGCAACGAAGATGTGCCGCGCGAAGTCGGGTAGCCCCCCACGGTCTGCTAAACGCAAAAAAGGAAAAAAAGAGGGCGGAAAGTCTAGCTGCCAGAACGACAAGGCAAGTGCGGGAAGAAAAAAGGGCTAATGTCGGTAAAATGGAATCCTGCGAACGCATGTCGAATTACACCTGCGGGAGGGATGAAATTAGGAATATGATAATTGCGATAAAGAAGGTGGCACGCATCGGGGGGGAGAACAGCCATCGCATCCTGACACTGTGTCTCCGACGAAGTGAATCGGGGAATCCCGAGGGGGCAAAGATAAAGTCGGGCGACGGTTTTTGGGAGTTGCGCACCTGGCGGGCCGCCTCTTACCGTCCCACCCAAGCGAAATCACCGTCGACATGCATGGGACAACCGAAGGGGAAAATCCTTGGGCAGAGGGGGGCCTAAAAAGCGTGCCAAACGCGGGCATTGGGGGTCAATCGGCAAGGCTCATCTTGACGTGGATCGGCTTCCGGACTAGATCCAAAATTATTCTGGGGTCAGCCGAGTAATACGGGGAAAAAAAAACTCGCTTATCCCCTCAGAACTACTCGCTACCGGATTGGTAGGCGCCTCCAAAAAAAAAGAGTAGCAACCGCAAGACGAGGGAATCGCAAGCGCGAAAAATTGGGGGAAAACATGCGCAAGCCTGGGCACGCCACTTAAAGAGGAATGCTGACCTAAAAAAACAACGTCATCAAGAGGGGAGCGCTAGCAGGATTAAATCGCATCAACCACCAAATACCCAATTCAACAATGAGCCCGCTTATTCTGCAAAAAAACGCACTAAATTCCGAGATGGGAAAAGTTGAGGGGAGTGGGAGTTCATGGCCGACAGTAGTTCGGCCAATATTCAACACAACTACCAAATAGCAAACAGAAGAGATTGGGCGGAATCTGAACTGTGGGGACTGAAAAGGAAAGATGTTCCTTTGGAAGGACCATGTGTCCCCAAAAACAAGGCCTGACGGACAAAAGTAAGGGAAATGCACGGGATTTCAGGCGCCGTCGTGTGTGGTTGCAATCCAATGTGCGCGCACAAGGTGCCTAGACGAAGTAAGGGGAGAAACTGCGGAGTCCAGCAAGGCGCCTTGTTGAAGGTGGAAATGTGCCGAGGCTTGGAGAAAAAAAAAAAGACGAGGGAACCATCCAGAAAAAAAAGGGAAAGGAAAGGCATACTATCGATCGACGAAAAAAACCGGACTACAAGTTAAAACACAAACCTCCAGATCGAAACCAACTGCAGTGGTGGTGTCTGGGAGAAAAAAAAGGAACGACTTCGAAGCGAAGAGTAATGGGGGGAAAATAGACACAGATGACCGTTTACATGGGGAGGAACAGAGAAGAGGATGGATACAGATTTTTCAGAACCCTGGAATAGAGGAATACTGACCTCATGATCGCGCATCAACACCCCGTAGTAAGAGGGGTCAGGGAGATCATGGATCGCTCTCTTCGCCTGGTGAAAATCTTTAGACAGCCGGAGAGGGGGGCAGAAAGGGGGAGCATTCATGGGGTCACATAAAAAATCTGTGGGCGAGTTAACGCGGGCAGATTCGCGTACGCGGGCGATTCGACCCTCAAAAAACCCACCGCAGGGGGGGAAAGCTTTAGCGTGAGGTACGTGTATCGCAGGGAAGGTCTGAAATATATTAGTCAATCCTTTGTGCTGCCGGGAGGGGGGGATCAGAAAGTCAACATTTCCACTTGCAACCACGGCACGGGATCAAAAAACAAAGGTTCCGGTCATGACCGTAGAATGTGCGCAACAGGGTAGCGGCACAAAAAAAAAACAAAAGGCGGCGATGACAGTTGCATTCGATCGTCACGGCACGGCAGTTGGTTTGGGAAACCTGGGGCCGAACGGTAAAGAAACGAAAATTTCAGTCGAGTCCCGGGAAACAATCGAGTCTTGTTTTGGGGGGATACGGTAGACAGGTTTATACCGTGCCGAATAGTCTGAAGGAAAGAAAGGTCAAGAGCGATCTTTGGTGCGTTCAGAACAACAGGGATGAGGTGCAAGGAACCGGAAAGAGCACGCTGGGGACATATTGGGTTATGCCTGCAGCGTACCTCGTAATCGGTACTTGAGCCGGGGGAAAAAGGGGCAGGGGGCAGGACGATTCAAAAGATAAGGGAAATGCGCAAGAAAACGAAGTGCCCGGAGCTGCCCCTGAGAAGACCTCGAGTCTCGCCCTCATCGTGAGAAGTTTTGAAAGGACGTATCCGGGGAAAGCGGAGTGCGGAGTGATCGTGTCCTAAAGAAACCCGGATCAATAATTGTTGCCGACAGGGAAAACAGAAAATGCTGGAGTCAGGAAAGGGAGATCCAAACGGCCAAAGCAATCCAAGAAGAGAAAGCTGCGAGTAAACCTCCTCTGCCACAGGAGTCAAAATCTGAAACGGGAAAAAAAAGGATGTGCGAGATGGAGGATCGTCATAGCGGGGACGAAAAAGAAGACCCCTCACACGCGACGGAACAAAGGGCAAGTGCCATCTGCAATGGTGGGCCACGGGAATTCTCAGGCGAGACCGACGTGTAAATAGAGGCCAGTAGCAAGGTGCCGGGGGTGAACCACAACCTCGATAACGTAAACAGGATAATATAAGAATTCAAGAAAAGGACTCCGAATGTTGACGGCAATGAGACAGCAATCGCGGCAGTCTCAGAGGACGGAAGCCGCAATCTTCGAAACGCACCTTCTGTGGGGGGCGAATTCTGTCCATGAAATAAGGGTGTCAAATGGGCAGCGTTTCGTGTATCGACACAGGGGTTCTTCCAGAGAGTGGGAAAGGGCTGCGCACAGCGGGTGCAGAACAAGAGGGAGCAGTAACGTTTGAAAAGGTGTGTGTCCACTGGATCGATAATGGCACCTTGGATCGCGAAAAAAAGAGCACTTCCTAAAAAAAGACAACACAGGAAAGGGTGGACACTTACGGGCGAAATCCACAGCCAGTACTCCGATTCCTCTGCAACCAAGCATGGTCGGACTTCGACGCGCAAAGCACGACCTTAGAGGAACACAGGACTCACGAAGGGAAGAACGACTATTGGATACTGCGTACCATGACCAGGGTGAACTTCGTTGAGATCGGCAGGGATCTGATTTGCAGCGAAAAGCACGATGTCGAGGTGGTAAGACGTAGAGGTAAAAACATCACAACATCTGAACATGGGTCACAGAAGAAGAACTGCCGCCAGGACGATCCCTGCAAAAATCCGAGCGTTGCGAGGGGGGGAAGAAGGAGTGGAGGGAGTCGAAAAAGGTGCGTGGATCCGCATATGGCAGCTAAAATATGCGCGCTTGGCAACATGATATTGGGCAAAATTGAGAATACGAAGGGGAGGAGGAGTTGCAGGAGATCGGAGGGGGGGGGGGTCGAGTTACCCGAAGCAGACTCCTTCGTACGGCGCCTGTGTGTTTGAGATCGGGGGCCCATTTGAAAAAACCACAAGTCCCGGGTGAGAGAAGATGGAAAATGAGTAAATATCACTTTTCGCCCAGTAAGATAAGTCTGAAGTCCGACGGTCGGGCTCCATCGTCGGGCGCCATTATCCGTCGGGGGAAAGGGAACGGTGTGAACGGGAGGAATTTGGGGGGGAAAAGTTCGGTAATAGACCTTCACGCCTATTGAACCGTAGCGCCGAAATAGGGAAAACGCGCGATCGACAGGTCCAACGGAGAGAGAGAAAGGGGTACGGAGACTTCGAGGAAGGCCAAAGTACGGGCGACTCAAAAGCGATAAGGCGAAATCTACAGGGGAAAGTCTCTAGGTGGTCATCTCTGACAAACACCAAACGCAGGAAAAGATTGAAACAAAGAATCAAGGGAGGGAGTTCGGCAGAACGGAGCGCCCTTTGCAAAAAAAAAACGCAAGTATCATTATGGGGTAGAAGGCGACAAGTTTCGAGGATTCTCAGAACCGGGTGATGACGGGGCGAGTGGTTAAGAGGACACGAAATAAAGACTACGACTGGGTTAAGAGGGGCACCAACGCACCAAATGCCCCGTGAACACAAAGGACTTCTGGGACAGAGGGCATGGCGAAAAATAGAGCCACACAGACACCACCGAATATTAAGTACTTCATAGAATTGAGACAAGTTGATAGGCTACAGTAAAAACTAGGAGGATAAGGAAGGGGGGGGGTCGAAGCTAAGTGCTCGAAATCCAAAAAACGGCTGAAGACGAAGAGGGGCTGCATTCAAACGATACCAACGAAAAAAACAACGCACCAACCGAGTCTCAAGGGGGCAACATATCATTAGAATCTCTCGGAAAACCAAGCCCTAATTCTTGGGGAAAAAATCTGCGCCGATGGACAGGAAGGCTCCTTCCAGCGAAAAAAAAAACAATCAGGAAGAGGAAAAGTCCATTCAGATACTCGGCATTCAAAGAATATTTGCTGAATGTCAGAAGGCATCGCGAAAGTCTAGGAAAAAAGGAGGAACATCTCAAAGAGCGGTCGCGAAAAATCAGCTAGCAATGCCGTCTATCCCGAGGTCCGCCAAGGAAAATGCCACCTAAAAAATAGTCGAAAGAGAAGAGGGGTGAGAAGGGGACGAGCATGCTCTCGGTGAAAAAACGCGCAAGGGAACCCGTACTCCCTATTTAAAAAAACGAGAACGGCAACTGTGCTGTGGGGAGGAAAGCCCCATGCCATGGGGATGGGTGGGATGTTGGGAAAATCGAAGGGGTCAACCCAGGTGCCATTTTCAGCAAGACCTGTGCAACAGGCTGGCAAATGCGCTACGCGGAGAAACTGCCTCGCCAGTTCAGAGAGGGCGGAACAGCCTCACAGTCGTGTGCTCCCACAAATCACCTATTCTTGCGCCGAATCTCGGGCTCCATACTGCGTCTCAAATCTATGACGGGCCGGATGGAGAATGCGCGAGCTTGACTCATTTGGGGATCATTCTTCGCCGGCTTAATGGAAGGCGAATCTTTCCTGGTGAGTAAAAGGTGGGGGACATCTTTGCTAACGGCATCTCCTCAAAAAAAAAGAGACGAGCAAGGCACTTCGGGAAGGAAAAACCATTGACCCGAAGAACACTCCGGACTGGGCCTTCTCGGTTGTGTGTTTCGCGCAAATTCGTGCCAAGAACCTATGACAAAGCGAAAAAAGAAACGCGCCAGGGCAAGATTCCTGAAAGGAAGAGAGGGGACGACGAAAAGACCGATCAACGATGATCGACCGCAGCAGATTGACGTGTAGACGTGCGACTTCCTTGACTTGCAGGACTACCCAGCTGTCGCCGGCAAGAAGGAGCGCGGAGAGTCGCACAGATCATCGAGCTACAGTATTTACCGGATTGGCCCGGAAGCGCCTCCAAAAACTCCCCGCACACGAGGGGGAGCGACGTCTCGAGTGGCGAGGCGGGGGGACATCGGGGGGAAGCTACCACCTGGACCGATCGAAAAATCCGCTGACCGGGAAACCGGACCGGGCCGTAAAAGGAACAAGAGATGCTCAGGGACGAGCAGATACAGACGCCGCTAAGATTGAGGATCACCAAAAAACGGAGCCACTGATCAAAGCCTTGGAGTGCACTGGGAAAACACAGCACGAAATCGATTTCCGTAAAAGTTTCCCGGGGGTCTTGCAAAGGGCCGACATTCGCAGGCGGAGGAAAAAAAACACAAGAGGCAAAAGATCTCAAACATTTGGGTCCGATCGACTAATGAAATGCACTAATTTCTTGGGGGAGGTCCCCCGTGGTTGGAAAAAAAAAAACCAAAATGCTGCAAGACTAGCGAATGCATGAAGCAAATCGCCGCCCTCGGGGTTGAACACCGTGTGCTCGAAAGTTGCCTAATCACGCCGACAGTGACTTGATACACTTCTAATGGGGGGTGCAGGGGGGAGGCGGCGGAAACCAGAAGAGGCCAATCACGACAACGACGGGGCCAAGATATCGTTCAGGATTGCAGGGGCACTTACAAAGTAAAAAATAACCGGCTCAGGATTCTCCAACCAGAACTGCAAGGTGTTGGGGTGAGCGCTGGAATTACATCGCCCGCGTAGACCCGCATAGGTGGCAACGTAGACAGATTGTGAAAAGGGCCACGGGGAAATCAAGGCAAGTCGGCAAAACTATCGTTCTGTACCTACCAGTACAGCAGCCACGATAATCAGGAACGCATG
>Ga0179593_1483325_pt1 | contig 14184 bp, 10 predicted proteins | sample CZODoug2_1_08_16_FD_185931 | JGI IMG/M metagenome (GOLD analysis project Ga0179593, IMG submission 185931) | Vadose zone soil fungal communities from Angelo Coast Range Reserve, California, USA - CZODoug2_1_08_16fungal (PacBio error correction) | ecosystem: Environmental > Terrestrial > Soil >...
TTAGAGAGGGTCCTATCCACCTCAGGCCGGGATCCTTAAAGTTTTTGGGTGGGGTGGTGGTCGGGGAAAAGAGGCTCTAGGGGCTGGCAAGTTGGTGCGAACACGACCTTGGTCAAGCTAGGGGGGCTGGGGGGGGACGGGGGGGGTGGGGGGGGAGGTGCGGGGCTCGGGGGGGTCTCGCGGCAAGGGAATGTGGGGGGTTGGAAACTTCGTCGCGGGGGCGCCTTATAAGGTGATCCCCAGGACGTATATACCCTGCGCGAGCGAAGAACAAGAAAATGTCCATTAAATCGGACTATGAGGGTTCTATGTGGGGGAGGGAAATAGTGGGGTGGCAAGGTGTAAGCGATCGAGTAAAAACGAAGGAGTCTGCGGACGCTTATGGAAATCCGCAGGACTGCTCATGACGAAAAGACCGGGTTCCGGCGGGCCGTAACGGTTGTTGTCGGGGAGATAAGAAAACGGAGGAGGGATGGGTCGATTCTGAAAAAGGTTGATAACGGGGGGGGCGAAAAAAGGTCGCGGGTGTACTAGCGCTTGGACGCACCAACGCGGTCAAATGTCCGAGTGAAGCAAAGGGGGGGGCAGGCGGGGGCGCCTCCGCACACGTCGAGGGGGGGGGTTCTCTGGGAAACCCAGGGGCACGTACAATTGTAGAAAAAAGGACCGATTTACTGGGATTGGGAAGAAAAGGAAGTCGTTGGTCGCTTATTTTTACTTATAGCATCAAGCTGGTTGATTCGGACCGGGGGAACGGCCTATTGAAGGAAAAGCGGGTAGTCCCTCCAGGTCGGGGGTGACAGGGGTGGACTTCAACTACCAGTGGGGATAGGGGGGGGGTCAAGTACCAAGACGCTTGGAACGGGAGAGGAGGAGGTAAATCCTACCGGCGCCGAGCGCGCCCTGCGGAATCGCTAGGTGGGGGGCCTAGGGTTTCTCACAAGACCCGTTCCTGGGGATGACAATGCTCGAAGACGGCAGAAGAATCCACCTCGAGTCCGGTAACAGCTGCCGAAGGGAAAATTAATTGCGAGGAGAGATGCGCAAGACTCGTTGGGGGGGGGGGGGGGATATTGGGGCAGTCGTTGCAAGCCGGCTGAAGGTAAAATCTCTTATCAGGGAGGGGGAACGGAAGTGCGGCGTAGCAGAGGGGTTGATCGGCGAGTCACACCCGAAACCTCCAACATAGGAATCGCGTGCAAGAAAAAACAAGGAGATCGGGTCGAGAACGCTAGGAAAGGGCGTGGCAAGACTAGAGGCGATCATAGGGCCAGCTGACACAAGCGCGAGGTCACGAGAAGGGGCGAAAATGGCCTCCCAGGTGCCGGGTGAAACAGATGTGGGATGACTGGTATTTTCGCGAGGGAGGGAGGTAAATTTTCTTAGAGACTGAGACAGCTATGGGGTGTGAGAGGAAAAGTACTATCTTCTACAGAATAGCGTGCATCAAATTCTCCTCGTCCTCCGGACTACTGGGGTGATGCAAAAACAACCTGAATCTCTTGGTCAAGCCGGGACAATGGCTAAGTCTAGGCGGGGAGTGACGATACCTGTTCCAAAGGACTGGGATATTGCCGTCGGCGGCCCGAGAAGAAAAAGTAGTAACGGGGGAAGTTCTATTCTCTTCGCGCAAGGGAAATACGAAACAGAATCTACGTAAGGAAACTCGCGTCCTATAATGGGCTCAAAACATCAACGTTGGGTGGGGAGATTTCATACTTTGACCAAGGAGAGAAAGGAAGGAGTAAGTTAAACCGTGGAATTGGGCCGCCCCAAAAGAGAAAGCATCCCGCGGTCAAGAAATAACCGGTCAAAAGAGGAGGGAACATTTGTTCTTTTGAAGGGGAAAAAAGATGGAGGAGACTTGACAAAAAAACGAACTCGGGGGGATACCTCGTTATTTGGACCACCCTCTCAGCGAACAAAAAACTCGAAAAAGAGCTTTCATAGCAAACACTACACAGGAGGGGGGATGGAGGGAAGAAGCCTTTTTCAAGACATGACGAGGACTCAAAATCCTGGACGGACAAGAGAAGGCTCGGGAAATTCGGGCAGTAAGAACCGTAGCACCTAGATTCCTGACAGAGGAGGGCCGTACGGGAATTGGGAGTGGATACGCTGTGGCCAGGAACCTTAAATTTGGGGGATAGGGAGAGGAAGGAACTACCGAAAAACTGGTCCCGGCGCTAATAATAGGGGACAGCGCGATCTTGGCGCGTGGGGGGACGAAAAGAGAAAAATCGAAATAAATATTCTGATCGTCGAACGGCTAAATCGCAAGGTATGTGGGGGCGTCAACGCTTACTGGATATTCTCAGACATCCCTGGCCGCCTGGACTAGGTAACTCTGCGGGGGATGTCAAGGAAAAGGGAAGGTGAAATATCCTTTTTCAATGCGCCGGTGGTGGAGGAGAGCGGAGGTGTTTTCCTCCGGTAGTCACGGGAAGAGAGACAATTTCTCAGAAAACATCTTAACGGGCCTCGGGAGTCGAGGGATCGGTGGGCACCAGGGGATGACAAGCTGAGGGAAAATCTGTGCTACATGGGGAAAAGGGGGGGACATTTGGAAGGTTGAATCTACTCGTGCACAATCTAGGAGGAGACCCAGGAATAACGACATGCGAGACCCCGGTCTAAATAATCTGGTTCTGGGGGGAAAGGGAAGGGGATCTTTCCTTTAGCGGGGGGCAGATTCATATTTTAGAGACTAGGGTTCATGGGGGGGAAGAGCCCAAAGTAAGTTCCGAGGATGGTTTTTATACAAGAGAAGCGCTTAGGTGGGGTTTCGATCTCTGTGAAAAAACCAGAGACTGCCGCAAGTTTAAGGAGGTGGGTCGACTGGAGACGTGCTTCTCTCTAGAGGAGGGGCTTCTAAAACCTCGAGCCCGGAGAGAGTGGGGGAGACGGAGATCATTAAACCGGTGGAGGTTACATGGAGCTCAGAGACAAAAAAAAAAAAAAGGGATAGTAAACAGGGAAAATGGGGGGAAGAAAAGGAGGAACTCAAAAAAGATATGAATAGGGGGAATCGCGCACGTTCACTGTGCGGGAATCAAGTCCCGAGAAAACTGCTCCTCTGCGAGAAATCTCCATAGGCGGATACTAGTGGGCGGCGCCTGTCTAAAAGATCGGAAAAAGAAAATCCAAGGAAGTTAACTAGAAGGGAAGGGAGTAAAAAGCAGAGGGGCATCTTCTTTTCTAATGCCTCCATCCCAAGAGAAAAACGCCGGGAAGGATCAACTCTGGCGAGAAGGCAAGGTTTCAAAACCATATATTAGCGAAGGCGGAGGAGACCATGATTAACTTTGCGAAGAAAGAGCGGGTGCAGAGGTCGCAGAAACATCTGGAAAAAAAAACGAGTTGGGAACCAGTAGAGGAGTTGAGAAACTCGAAGAAGCCTTAGCGACGGAACAAGGCACCGGAGGTCATTCAATATTCTCATCCTCTTATCCAACGGGGGGATCGCGGGAAGGCGATCGAAGGGACACAGCAGCAACCGGGCCGAGGCGGCCTTGCAACAGAGAGAGAGGAGGGGGTATCAACGGCCAGAAAACCGAGGGAACAAGTAATAGGAGCAACATGCGAGGGGTTTGGGAGCACAGAGAAACGAGGACTAACCCGCAAGGGGACATGCGATGATCAGAACAGCCTAAGCAAATGGACTGTCTTTGCGGTGCGCATGCGACAGAGAACCAGCGCTCTCGGGCCATTAGGTCGGATCCTCAGAAACAAAGACATTTCGAGCACTAATAGACAGGCCCATTCAGATGTCATCCGCCACAAAGTCAGGGAATGGTAAGAGGCAGTCGGGGTAGGGCAGATACTCTTGGGTCTCCAAACCGGAGGCTTAATGAAGCAAACTCCACCTTTCCCGACAGACAGTAGGATGCCGAGTAGTTTGAACGAGCAATAGTTCCTTGAACGGGAAAGAGGGAAAACGAAATAACACAGTCGCCAATTAACATTTGTAGACGTAGCCTAAAAATCAGGCCGACAGTAGCAGGGGGGAGACACTTATGGATCGCAGCTGCTTCCGGGGGAAGAAGAATTAGATAGGGAGAGAGCGGAAGAGGTGTCAGGCCTTTCAAACAAGACACACAACCCTTTCACAAGCGGGGGGAAAATTTTTAGTTAGTTACCAGAGGGGAAGAGGGGAGGGAGTGGGGGACGTCACCAAAACAGCAAGTCAAACAAATATCCAAAGCGGGCCATAAACCGATGCGAGCTTGGTCACAGGACGCAAGCGGGAAAAAGTGAGGAAAATAAAAAAAAAAAAACGCGCTGCGATTACGGTCAAGGAACGCCTCGGGGGAGGTTCGAGGATCCGACATACCGGGTTGAAAGGAAGGGGGGCGAGAGGCCGTACCTAGTTCAATATAAAAAAAGCCTGCCAAGACCTCGGCGCTATCCCGAAGGAAGACGCTCCTTCGGCGGCGAAGAAAAAGACACGGCAATCAGTAGACACCCACATGCAAGGGGACGGGACACCGACGACCAAGATGCGACCAGGACGCGGAAGGTAAGCTGATACCTATAGCGGAAAAAGCCGAAATGAATATAAACAGGGAATGCGAGAGGGGGCAGAAGCCCGATCCGATACCAAGACTTGTCACCCGGCCACGGTGGGGGGGGGCTAGATCTTCGAGGGAGAAGAGGGCTGGGACATACTCTGTCTTGAGAAAAGAGCTCGAGGATCGGCGGGGAAGATAGAAGAGTTAAGAACACGCTCTCCTGTGGGGGGACAACAACGCGAGACCGGCTAGGAGAATGAGGGACGCGGCCGGATACAAAAAAAAAACCAGACTACTAGCTTCGCAAGGGGACGAATCACGGGGACCGCAAGAGCGAGGGAACGAGGACGGCGAGGCCCCACCCAGTAAGGTCACCAACAACAGCCGGGGGCGTAACTCGCAAGAAGGCGTCGGCGGGGGCGCGAAGATTGGAAAGGACTGGCAGGAGAAAGCAAATAAGTTTCAATAAATCAATCGGGGGAGAATCTGCCAACAGTCCGGTCTGCACCACTTCTTCGGGCATTCGAGGTGTCTCTTCCCCACTCCGGGTCAAGGCGCGGAAAGATTAAGTTGTCCTTCACTCCTATGCCCGCCCCCGGCGTATGGAGGACTCTGCCACCCACAGAACGACCCACTGACCTCACCGCCTGTACACGTGTCTATTCCTCCTTTGCTTCCCGTCACACCCGGCGGGTCGCTGGGGGCCCCAGAGATTCGAAACGGTACCAAGAAAGAAAAGACTAAAATTCTCCCTATCCAAGCAGGAGTGCGGTTTCGACACTCGTAGGGAGTTCTTGGGGAGGGGAACCATTCTCCCTCGAATACTATATAACTCTAGCCATTCCGAAAAGGTTCTCGCAAGATTCCACAGAGGCTGATCACGCCTTTCTTAAGAACCCTCAGCATTGGACTTACTAACTCTGATCCACACGGCGGAATAGAAAAAGCCAAAGCCGGTTATGGGAAGGGGGACCAAAAAAAGAAAATCTTGACGGGCGGTTTCGGGGTCAGCAGCACGGAAGAGAAGATTGAAAATCATCCGGAAAAAAAGACTCTTTCGGGGGAGCGGAAAAGACGCAAAAAGTGTCCTAGTAGAAAAAAATCGAAAAGATCTGTTCCTCTTTGCAACTGCGCCGCCGACTGTCTGCTGTGGCAGGATCAGAGAAGGTGGAATATCGGTTGCAGAGGGTCCATTAACAAGGGGGAAAAAATGACCCTCCTAAAAAAGAGGAGGTCATAAGAGGATTGAGCACCGGCGTGACGGAAGAGCGTTGCACCCTGCCCATCGAGTCCGCTCCAAAACGAGGAGAGGAATAATCAGGGTCGAGCACGCAAAAAGAAGACGCAAAAAAAACATTCTGGAGAGGTCAAGAGAGATATGGAAGGCGATTGCAGCGAAGCCTCGATATCTAGTTGGGGAGAGGAGAGGTAAGGGGCAAAGCGAGACGCAGAACGGTGCCTTACCAAATTCAGAAGAAGATTTTGTCGAAGGGGCATTTGACGGGTGAAGGATCCGCCGGCAACTCAACATAGGGAAACGAGCGATCCAGACACGCAGCAAGGTGGAACGACGCGGTCGGCAGGCTGCGGTCGATGGGGTTGGTAGTTTTCTCAGCTCGCGAGTCGGGAAACGAACAGACCGCGCTGGGTCCGGCTGCTGAATCCTCTCGGCAGAAGGGGAAAAAAAAAAATCCGAGGAACGTTCATTTTGGGCAGGGGGGGGAAAAGAAAAAAATGGGTGAGCTGTATCTGGGATCAAGGTAGGTACGCTAACGGAGTGTTGAAGGGCGTGACCTCAAGCCACAAGACTGCGAGGACACCGGGTGGGAATGGCGTAGATCGGCCGAGAGGATGGTGGTATAAGGTGACAGAGGACACCCTCAACACGGGGTAGACAAAAAAGGCCGTGGGGGCGGCCCTCAGGGGCGCGGGAAAGGGGCGTAGCGAGGCAGAGGGGGGGCGGAACTAACTGCCTTACGAGGAAGCGCGGTTACTACAGGGGGTCGAGGGGAAAAACGGGTTGGCCAGAGAGAAACCTTAGGTTTATAAAAAATCGTCGCCGCAAAATCCTCTCGGAGGAGTGTAAATATCCTACTGAAGTCCTATCAGAATTTAGGCTGCTCGGGGGGCCGAGTTCATATTCTCTAAACGATCAAGAATGTAGGTGAGTACCTATAGACCTCAGGAGCTCCACTATAGACGAACCCTAAGACTTATCCTTTGAGAGGGGGAGACGGATTTACGTCACAGGAGAGGTGGTGCCTATGGAAACTTGGGTGGGGGGAAGAAGGCTTAATGACTTTCCTATAGGAGCGAGGACGGGAAATTAGATTTCAGAGAGGCCGTAATGGGGTGATCGGCCGATAAAACGAATAAGACTAGAGCGCCACCGGCACACCAAATTCGCTCGGAGAGAAAAAGATTAGGCCGTTCTCCACGGGGGAAACGAGCAGGATGGCCTGTCAAGGCGTCTGTGCCCGCGCAAAAACTCGGAAGCTACTAAAACCGTTGACGGGTGAAAGAGGTTTATCGTGAGGAGAGATCGCAGGGGAGAGGTCGCCGTCTATTTACAGCTAGTTGAGGGTCGGGGAGCAGGAAACTCTCGCAGAAGAAAGGATGAAGGGGCTGTACCTTCGGCGGAGACCTAGTGTACCTGGCGACGTGGGGGGGTGCGCACCGGAATCCTGGGAAAGGGTAAAACATAGGGAAAGCGGACTGATCTTACGTCGGCTGCGGAGGAGAGAGACGAAAACTTGGGGTGGGACTTATGAAGTGGGAGAGAGGGGAACTCGGCGGGAAGCATCGGTAAACAAAGTCGTAAACAAAAACAAGGGAGAGGCGGGAGAAAATTGATGCCCCCAAAGGGGCAGCGAGTAGCGCCGGAAGACCCGCCGAGCCTCGCGTTGGCGACATTGAGAGCGCTGAGGAAAAGTGCCAATCTCGAGATCAAGGAAGAGAAAGTTGAAGGACGTTTTCTTTTGTAAGGGGCCAAAAAACCCGACAGGCCTCACATCCGTGGAAAAACGAGAGGAATGGGGGGGGGGCGGAAGTGGAACACCATTTCGAGGAGGCACTTAACTGGACAGCGGTATTGGAGTCCCAAGGAATAAAGGACATCCCTCAGCTGAAACCGCAAATGGAAGCTGGAGAGTGACGCAGGAAACAAAAGTCTTGATAACTTTCGTTACGTGAAGGGAACAGTACGCGGCATAGGCAAGGTGGAGAGAGATGGCTGCAGCGTCATTTGAGGGAAGTACACGAAGAAACTTCTGTGCACAGATAGACTGCACTTCAGCTGGGGTGGTTGTGGCTCTGAGGAGATTGGTTTCTCGGATAGGGTCTCGAACTTCTCTTCGCTAGAGCATGGCGAGAGAGGCATCAAAAGTCGAACAGCAAACAGAGCAAAAAAAGGGATGCTCGGGAGCGAAAGAAAAAAAGAGAATCATGTATGGAGTAAGGGTCTCTGAAAAAATCAACCGAGCATTCAGCAGAGGTGACCGATGGGGAAGTCCATGGCAGGCTCAAGCCGCTGCAGCACTGTGGGGGAAAAAAAAAAGACCATCGTTCTGAGTTGCTAAAGGTTATCGCCGACTTCTATAACACAGGGGAGCAAAAGGGGAGGGAGCCCAAGTGACCTCCTCGTTAACGGCGCTGAAGAGAGCCATGGCTGTCAACGGAAAGATAACTGAACATATCGTTCGCAGGGTGAGAGAACCACTGGACAAAGCTCGTCGGAGGAAAAGAGAGAGAATGGCGGCTCTGCTTGCTGGCAAAAGAGAGTAGAAAAAGAAGTGATCCAGGCTTAGGCGGCTCGGGGATGGAGTCAAAGACGAAAAAAAAACTCGTTAGAACAGAAAGAGAGGGGTAAAGCTTGGTGGGGTCGAGCTCGTGGGAACGACCCTCTGCCCTGCACAGATGTGGTGTCCGCTAAATGCCGGACGAGGGGATGGGCAGAGAAGGAGGCGCTCAGCACTATTTCTCGAAAAAAAACGCCTCACGAAGAAGGAGAGTGGGAAAAAAGAGATCGTACATGGGGATTTTGCGCGGTTACCAAGGCTCGAAACACAAAAACGGAGGAGGTATAAGAGATCAATGTTAAATCGGAAAAGAGGAAACTTGAACGATTCTCTAGAAACTGCGCCGGGCTCGGGAAGGCGTTGGGAACCCTCAAGCGAAAAAGTGAAAAGTCTATCACATAACGCAGATAGAGATTACGACACATATGGAGGACAGGTTTCTGCAAGAAGAGAAAGAAAAAAAGAAGACCGGGGAAACGGGGGTCCGTCTAAAATACGGTCGTGCATGCGGTCTTCTTGAAGGGACCATCGAACAGCTGTAGAGTAGGAGGGGAGAACAGGCCAGAAGCTAAAAGGTTTCCATCCAAAAAGTACCTGAGGAGGGAACATGCGATTCAAAGATCATACATCCTTGGGACAAAGGTCGCAAAAAGCGAACAGAGGGCCAACCAGTTAGAATTTCTCGCGATCAACCATGGAGAGGACAAAAAAGAAAGGGGGGGAAGGAAAAGAGGGGTCTAAGGGAAAATTTCTCATCTCGGAGCCAACCGGTCGAGTCAGTCGAGAAAGGGACACCGTCATAAGCCAAGGGACAACCTCCAGGGCGGGCCCTTTCAGTCAACATTATCGGCCTTGAGCGGAAAAAAAAACTAGGCTGAAGCAAGGCGGACGCTTGAGCGCTGCGTCGTGTTTGCGGCATACCAGTCCGAGCACTAATACATCTATTATTCCCGAAAAGAGCAGCAATCTGGAGGGAGATGTAGTCGAAAAGATACGGGGGAACTCTAGACCATGATTGAGCGACGAGAGAAACCACCAGTTTGGAGACGCAAGGTAGAACGAGAACCAAAGGTGAGTCATCAGGACAAAAGTCGCAAAAGGTCTCTCCTAAGTCGATAAGGAAAATCGAGTTGGCTCAGACTGGAGTGGAAGGAAGCACATTCCCGTCATTAACGTGAGGAACGGATGTAAGGCAGCGGTCCTGGAACGGGGAGAAGGGCGAAAGACCCCCGCCGAAAGCATTGGTCCAGTCGGACTAGCGAAGAGCGCAACGTTCTCGGCGGCGGGATCGCAGGATCGGGTGGGCCATAATACGAAGGAAAAGAGGGAAAACAATTACTTGCACTTTCACCAAACACCACCAGGGCAAACATCCAAATCGTGACACGGTGTTTATCCCGCGGGAGAGGGAGCGGGGGGGGGGGGGGAAGAAAAAAAAAAGGCAAAGATCTCAGCGAGTCCTGACAGGGGGGGGGAGGCGAGCGGGGTAGACAGCCGTCCGTCCAAAAGGGGTGGAGCCCCGCGGCAGGCGAGGCTGACTTAGATACGAGGGGTCAAAACAACGGAGTCACTTTCTGGAATTCCAATCGAGGGAAAAAGCGCCATCACGGTAAGACGGGTCGACGATGCTGCAAGCGATCGGGAAAAACGAGAAGGGGTCCCAGAAGTTAAACGTGGGTCTATAAAAACCAAAACGCAAAAGAGAGGGCATGAGGAGCGGAAGGAAAACACAACAGCCTCGAAGTTGCAAGGACGAAAGTCCGGAAACGAGATACTAAATTGGGAACATCAGCTCTCACGGGATTACAGACCGAATATGGATCGGCCCTCGCCTTGAGCACCATCGTAAGGAGGATAGACAGAGACAACTCCTCCAAGAACCCGGCAACGGGGGGGGCAGAGAGCTGCGAGGAAAAAGAAAAAGCGCTTTGGTAGATGTCAAGGACACTCGTCAAAGGGGACCCGGATAGAAGCAATACCACGACGGAAGGTTGCCGGGCGACGGTCAGGTGAGGCGTTAAAGGAACGGCGATAAAAAGGCTAGACCCGGCCAATGAAAACCTTCCCGCCGAATAAGCGAGTACATATACAGATCGGCCCAAAACAAGGGGAAGGGGAAAAGAAAGGGGACCAAACAAGGTCTTACAATCCCCAGAAGAATCAGTATTCGGCGGGGGGAGAAGAGGTGGGAGCCGGAAAGATGTAGGGAGGAAAAAATTCAGGGAGCAAATAAGGGCACAAGGCCCACGGCAAGCTCGGGGGCCTCAAGCTTAAATTTCGGGCTAGGGGAGCTGAAGAGAGCTCGAGCGGGGCTGGTGATCGGAGAGGAATACAAGCTTTCTGCGATGGACCACAAAAGGGTCACCAGCAAGACCGAGGGCGTTTGCCTTGTAAATCGCCGAGACCAGATACTCCCAAAATATGATTCTCGAGGAGTCAACCACCGCTCAAGAACCCGAAAAGAATGGAGCACCACCTAACCTAAAAAACAAACAGGGAGGGCGTTTTTCGGGCCATCAGGGGTACTTGCTCGGGGGGGGGAGAGGAATATCCTGAAAGATGCCGGACAAAGAAAAGATGCACACGTGCGAGAGAGAGATGGAAAAATCGTAGGGGCGAAAAATCGCGATTCAAAAACAAGACGCAACCTTTTTAGCTGTTAACCGTAACGAAAAAAAAAAATCACCAATATGTCTGGAAGTGCCTCACACACAAAAAAGACCGGGAAAAGAAGGGAAGAAGGGCAAGGAGGGGGATCCGTCTCCGACTCTAGTAATTTCACAAAAATACCGGAAACCCGTCGGCTCTTTCCTCAAATATAGGCGAAATATTACCGAAAACTAGGGGCGCAACCACTCGAAATCCGGCGACCAGGGGATTCTCAACGGAGCGTAAGGGAATTGCTGAGTTGTAGGATCGCATCAATGGCATTTATTGCGGGGGTGCCGGAGGGGGAAGCCAAAGAACGATTAACCAAATCAAAAAACATCGTGCTTTCGCAGAGATCCGCAAACGCCTGCGAGCAGATTTAGAAGGACCGACATTCGATCCTGAGGCGACAAAGATCGGGCCGATTGAGCATCGACTGTCCAAAAGCACCCAACAAACGTGAGGGAGGGAGGGAAGAAAATGATTTCCTGCGATTTACAGAGAATAGAAGTCAGGGTCGCGAACGGATTGCGTAAGGGAGTAAAAAGTCTAGGAAAAAAACTTCTCATATCCTCGTCACAGCAAGGAGTGTTGAGTCAGGGCATTTCACACGTGAAGGGGGAGTAAGAATTACTCAATCATCTGGAACCGGACGAAAACAGAATAATTGAAAAGAAAACATTGACACGGTCACAGGAATCAAGTCGATTTGTCCTGGGTGGAGGAAGGGGTAGGAGAATACAGGGGGCTCGCCCCAGGCACTTTTACTTACAGTCAAGAAGACTTCAACTCGAAAAAGCCAGAGGAACTAGGCCCTTTCGGGCTGCGTAAGAAGCCAATACGTGAGGGGGAGAGGGTAGAAAAGGGCGGGGGAGGTCTAACAAGGTAAACAAGTCTTGTTCAGACGGACTCGGCAAGGGGACATGGCTCTAGAACCGGGCCGGCTCGCCGGTAGGAGAGGAGGGGAGGTTTTCGTGAAATCTCGAACCCGCAGCCCAGAAAAACTGGGGGTCGGACCAAAAGCTTTTAGGAGAAACAATGCGATGGTAGGGGACGCCGCGCCAGAAGCGGGAAGAGGCCTCTGACTTGACATTAATGACGGGGGAGGAACGCGGGTCAGGGAGGGGTGGGAACCGTTGGGGCCAGCGGCAACCCCGATGTGGTGGAGCATGTTCCCACACGACGCTTAAAAACGATGAAGGTGACGATAACCAAGAAAGAGGGGGGAAGTCACGAAGCGTCCTCGAACTCGGTTGGCAGCTGGCAAGATTGAGGGGGGCGCAGCAACTCAATGGGCGGCCACGCTCGACATCAGTCGTCCCACCTCTCAGAAGGGAAAAGGGAAGGAAGAATGATGGAATGATCTCTGACGAAACAGCGAGGGGGTGGTGAGGGAAGACGACAATGTTGGCCGTCCGCTTGGAAAGTGAAATCGCTGAAGATCCTACTCGTGGGAGGCATGGAGAAGAGGGGGAGAGACTTGGTTGGGAAAGAATGGGACCAGCCGCAGAAGGGACCGTAAACAAACTTGAGCAGGCAGTACCGTTTAGAGACGGGGAGTCAAGAAGAGGTATTAAAAAAGGTTTAGAATCGACCCTCGCCGCTCTAGACAGGTTGCATGAAGGGATAACGGAAGTTCTGAGGAACAAATCTCCGCATCGAATGGGCGGGAGCAGAAGAGGGCCGAGAAAAGATTCTTTCTGCAGACCCGTCGCAGCGAAGAAGTAGAGAGTGCAATGAGTCTAGTCCCTTCAAGGCGCATCGGTGCAAGAAGGGGGTCTTTCAAGAACCTCCGAATGGGCGATGATAGGGTCGCGGCGGGAATAGACACCCTGCTTCAGAAGAGGGGTCAGAGTGAAAAGCAGCCTGGGTCCTCTATCACGTCGGAACACCGAAGAGGGGGCGAGGAGGTGAGCCCTCAAAGAACATAGGCTCTAAGCTGACCGGGTCAACAGTACGGGAGCAAACGGTCTCCATCACTTGGGGGAGAGAGGGGGGGGAGGGGCAGGGAACTTCGCCCAGGCAGCGGAGATTGCGGCACTTGGACGGTTTGTGAAGTCCACAAACTACCCTGCACGCGGGGACCAAAAAAATCCCTACCCCTGGGGAAAGAGGGAGGGAAAGGGGGGGTCGGTTAAAGTGCCCGGGCCGGTTAGGCGAGAGATCCAATACTCATATTTATGCCTCCACAAACACGCGTCTGGGCTACCAGGGCCGCCAGCAAAAAAGTACGCAGCGCCATTTTGAGGGCCCGGCCACAATGCGACCAAACAAAATTCGGATACTTGGATGAACGTCCACCCCAAAAAAAAAAAGTTTCCATTCAGAGAGGGAAACAGAAGCAAGGGTCACATCTACGTCCGGAAGGCGGGTAGTTGAAGGAATTCAGAAAGAGTCCACAGGGGATAATGGCCAGATCTAACGTGAAGGCTAAAAAAGTTTTCTGATGAACTTCTAAACGTTGGGTGCTAGTGGATACTAAATACTGTTCGTAGACGCGGAGAATGAGAGCGAGCTCAAGGTCTCTGTACGGAAACACAATCGAACCGAGTAGGAGATGCATCGGAAATCAACGTCCATGATTGGGACGCACGGCCGAAAGGGGTCTATTCGGGGCAAAAAACAGCCTCTCAAAAATAGTGGCTGCCGATTCCAGGTGCTCAAGCCGCGGAGGAACCTGGGGAAAGGGAAAAGGGTCACAGGGGGTGGTCTTGCAGGGACGGTGGGTCTCCTGTAGGCGCCTACTCTATAAAAAGGTTGCTATAGGAAGGGTAAAAGAACTCTTGCGTCGGGTTAAAAAGCGAGGAAAAATAGGAGAGCCCAGGTGAGCGGTCCGAATCGGGGATAAGGGGGTGCCAATTAGTTTCTCCAGGGGAGCAATGTTGCGCGAACCTGGGCCAATCTAGGGAAGCAAAAATTAAAGAGGAATTCAGCTCTCCGGATACTAGGGGGAGGCAAACGGACTGACAGGCAAGAGAGTTCAACAGAGCTTTTCTATGGAGGCGAAACATGGGGGGTGTCTAGACGGGAAAACGCATTGTTAAGTCTGGCTCGTTCCAATGGAAATGGAGGGGGGGCTAGGAGCTGTCCACCTGCCGGAACTTGTGCTTTCCGCAACTCTCAGTCGCAAGAGGCGCAACGCGAGAGAGGGCTTAAAGGCAACGCCTCACTCAAAGAGAGGAAGGGAAGAGAAGCGCTTCAAGGGCACTTACGGTTACCATGGGGAG
>Ga0179593_1667941_pt1 | contig 14184 bp, 18 predicted proteins | sample CZODoug2_1_08_16_FD_185931 | JGI IMG/M metagenome (GOLD analysis project Ga0179593, IMG submission 185931) | Vadose zone soil fungal communities from Angelo Coast Range Reserve, California, USA - CZODoug2_1_08_16fungal (PacBio error correction) | ecosystem: Environmental > Terrestrial > Soil >...
AAGACCCATTCTCCCTGGGGGAAAGATACGAAAAAGCTTCGGTGAACCGGTAGGACCAAGAAGAGAGGATGGCTGCTTGATTAAACCACCGAAGCTCTATGAAAGTCAGTTCAAGCGCGGGCCCTAGATAAGCACTGAGGGGGACACCAGTCACAGAATGACCCGAAACAAGGCAAAAACAAAAAGCTTACGGCTACGTGAAGGGATGGAATGCGGACGTCAACCAAAAGAGAAGGACATGAGAATGCAGGTAGGGCGTCATGGGAGAAATTGGACGCGCCCTAAAACGGCCGGATTAACAACATTTTGGGGGATAAAACGTAGACATGGTCCAAGAGGAAAACGGAAGAATGACAATGAGGGTAGGGGAGAGAAGACCGTTTTTGGGGTTAAAAAGTAAAGGGGCGGGGAGCGGGGTCCTATTCACGAACAGGGACACAAAAAATCGGAGAGGGGTGCAAACCAGACGGGGACGCGTCCAAAGTTACTTCACAGGGGGGGAAAAAACGAAAGGCACCCAGTGGGGGGGCCAGGGAACTGGGTTGTACTGGCAAAATGACAAGGCATTGAAAGGGGGGAAACATACATGGGGCAAAAAAATAAGGATGGCTATGTAATGGAATAACACCAAAAAGTGCAGAGAGTTGTCTGGGGGGGGAGGGACGAACGGGCCAACGGCCGGGATCAGTTGTCAAACTAGGGGGAAGTCCATGGAAAACGGACAAAGTAGAGGTTCACGACCTAGGTGCTTGGACGGGGGTTCGGAGTCCGATTTCAACTGGGTCTACTTACGCGAGAAAAAACACAGGGGGGACATTTTAAAAAACCGCCGAACGTCGAGGCAATCAAAAACGTGCCGAAAAAGATCAGCCGATCCGGGACCAAGAAGGCAAGATCGCCCCGGAAAACTGAAAAGACGGAGCTGATAGAGAGAAATGTCGGCTCGTTTGAGGGTAACCGGGGGTGTCCGACAGTTGCCGACAGGGGGACTTCCTGCAGGTTAGAAAAAAAAAAAAAGGTCTGATAAAGATCACGAAATGAGGAAGGGGGGAGAACGTCGGAGCAAAAAGGTTGGTCCTCGACATTGGGGGATAAGGGGAAAAAAACTCCAGTGTCAAGAGAAGGGTTCAGGCGGAAGGGACGTCACGGGAGGGAAGAGAGTCTAGGGAGGGGTTAGACATCCGCAACCTAAAGGGCGGAAATCACATTGGGGGGGAAAAAGATCGAAAGAGGAATGGGGCCCCAGCTCAGTACCAAAAAAAGGATCTTATGTACTTAAAAGGTTGGACCTTTGGTCGAAGCGAAGTGACGGTGAAAGGAAAGTCCAGCCGCTACTTCTAACAAGGAGGACATGCGGAAGGAATGAAGAACATGAAGATGAAAAGGGTTCAACCAGAAGCCCACCCACGAAGACGGCCAGCATCCAAAACATCCGAATAGGAAAAGTGGGAAGGAGGGAGCGCCGGGGGAGATTAAAGGAACAGTGTGCATGGCGGGAAATCGATCAAACCAGTTTGGCGGCTAGGGCCAAATCAGGGCTGGTCCGGGTGGAGGGGTGTTCAAAAAAAGCGCCAAAAAGAGGATCAAAAAAAAAAAACCGAAAAAAAAGGAGCAACGATGAACCAGATCGGAAAAAAAGAAAGGACCGAGGTTCGATGATGCCAAGCCGTAACAAAAAAGTGAAGTGGGTCCTCGCGCAAAACAGCGGGTAGAAAAATCCCGCCAAGTGCGGTGAGTCGCGGGAGAAGGGCCAGGTCTCAGTGGGGGAGCGGAGGGTTTATGCGAAGGGCTTGCCCGTGAACATCAAGAAATGGTCCGAATGGGAATGGCATGTGAAAATCCTCTAGGAAGGTACAGAAAGAAATAAGGGATCCGGGGGAAGTACTTAAAGAAAGACAATCAGAACTGGTGAGTTCCGCACTGAAATCTTGGAAAGGGGTTGGGAAGAAGAAAACCCCCAGTTTTGAGAGGAAGGCCAAGAAAGAAGGCGACCCTAAAAGGGGCTGAAAGACCCGAGATGAAGACGGAAACACCTTTAAACGCTTCAACGAACAGGGTCGGGCAGCGATAGGGGGTGTGCGAAAACAAAATATCGGCAAATAGGACCGGGAGGTTACTCAAACCAAATCTTGACCGTCTGAACATCAGGAGGGTCACGCCCTACCTGCTGGGTAACCGAAATCCTGACGTCTTTAGGTGCCAGAGGGGCGGACAGGTATCTTCATCCAAACCATAGCGACCGGAGGATAGCGATGCGAAACCTACATGGGGGGGGTGGGAAGGCCTCTTCAAACAGACAATATCAGAAAATAAAAGAAAGAACTAAAGAAGGAGCCAACAACTCATGATAGCATAAAGAAAAACAACCAGACTCTCCAACAAAAAAACGGAGGGGAATGGGGGGGGAACATGCGGATCGCGATCGTGTCGAGGGGGGCGGAGGCTATTGGGCGCAGCGCCTGGAAAAGGACACGTCGCTCCATGGGGAAAGGGGGCGCACGAAAATTCCCATCCTCCGAGAGTCGAAAGGAGCCGCTGGGGGCTACCTGCAACGGAAAAAAAGAAGTCGGCGACGGAAAAAAAGCATTTTGGGTCCCGGTACCTAAATGTTCGGTTCAAGAAAGAACAAGATGCTGCCGCGTCAAATCGGGGAAAAACGGAAAAGACCTCTGCAAGACAGAGTAGAAGAGGGAGAAAAAAAAGGTTGGAGAAAGCCGGGGGAAAACTATCGCGTCGCAAAAGAGGTGGAATCAAAGGCGAGCCCCGTGTGAACAAACCGAACATGAATAGACTCGGCAGGAAAAAACGAAGGGAGAAGGGTATAGGGAGATACTAGGGGGGACAAAAGTTCCTTATATCAGAATCAACCTATCCAAAAGTCTTCTCGAAGAAAATAATGACTTGAGGGGCTCTGTGGCCAAGCATCACCAAACCAAGCCACGCGGGAGCAAACAGCGTGAGAAGGAGCGACGACCCCGGAGGGGTCATTTTCCTTCTAATCTGAGAAAAAAAAAGAACCGAGGACGCGGCAGGGACCTGAAAGAGTAAATTGGACAAACCCAGCCGGACTTAGACAAGAGGGGGGATCGGTGGCGGCCTTTCAAGAAGGGAAAGTGAAAGCGATGGCGAACACATAGACAGACTCAAGATCACTGACGCGGGGACAAATGTGGGAGGGGCGACACGGAAACACAACAAAAAGCAATATCGACTAAAAAAAAAAGCGGCGGTCCTGAAGCCAAAACATAGCGGGATGGGAAGTAGGATGGTTGGGGACTCTTAAAAAGAAAAGCTCTATGCCATAATTAAGGGGGAAAATTCCTAGGACGAATTCGTTTATAGGCGGTCTTGAATTGGAGAACAACGAGGGCGATCAAGCAGCCAGAAATGCAGCGGGAAAAATACGGCCAATTCCCAGAGAGTCCACATGAAGACTAAGAGGTTCAAGCGATGGTGCAAAGGATCGAAGGGGGAGTCACCATCGCAGTTACGCAATCCGCCAGAACGAAGACAATGAAGGAAGGGCCTCTTCCCCCAAGACCTGAGCCAACTATGTCCGCTAACGAAACGAGGGAACCCTGCAGCAAAGGAAACGAAAAAAATTTCGAAAGTGCAAAAGGACAGGAGGGCAAAAAAAAAGGAGGCCACGGTAAAAAGATCCAGAGACAGCAGGGAAGGTTTTCCGCGAAAAAAAGCAGAGCGTAAAGCGACTTTTGGCCACAGCGGGGTCTTCTTTGTCGGGGAAAGGGTGGAGAGCCGCCGGGCGACAGTCCAAAAGGTCATTGTCATGTCACGGTATGGTCGAAGTCGATGAACTCGGAGGCGAAAAAAAAGACGAGGGATGACCGCACAAGGGGTGGGTGGGTGAAGATGCGTCAAACAAAAAAAACCCCCAGGGAATGCCGGATGCAAAAAAATTTACGTCGTTGAAAAGCACAAGAAAGGCGCTGCTTACGAATGCGGCAATAAAGGGAACCATCACCTTGGAGTATCAGAGATAACACCTCGCGTGCAACCTACCGTCCAAACAGCAAGAAAAAAAACAAACCGGGGGCTGTGACGACGGGGCAACATTTGAAGAACGGACCTTGACACTTAGGGGGTGGAAAAACTACGAAAGCGAACGTCAGCAAAAAGTCTGCCCAAAAAGGAAAGAAGCAAACTCCAATGCCCCGCGAAAAGAAAAAGGGAAGTCCTGGGAATAGTTGCGACCATCATGGGACGATCCCCTCGGGTCTAGAAACAGACGGTTTCACCAAGTGGTCGGGGTGGTCTCCCGAGCCTGAACGTTCGCATGGAATGGGTACCATCGAATGCTCTACCGGCAAATTAAAACCTGTTGGTGGGACTTGACGGGGTAAGAACAGTATTCCGAAGAGGAAGGAAATGAAAACTCGTTTCATTCACGGGGAAAACCTGCAAAAAAGAATCCCCGGAACAAGGAGACTAAGGGCACGTACCCCAAAGGGAAGAGGGGCTGAGCGAGTTCGGGGAAAAAAGCAGGGGATCAAAGCAGAAAAAAGGATGCGGGAAACGAAGCCCCATTGCGGAAAATACAAAAAGTTGGATTTACATCGAGGGCGGAGAGAAACCATGAAAAGACGTTCTGCAGAGAAACTCTCAAAAAAGGAGGTAGGGAAAAGCGAAGGGAGATCTGCAAACTAAACATCCTCCGGGGGGAAGTATCGAAAGAAGCGATGGAAATAAACCTGGGTAAAGTATTGCCCAAGCATGCTTAAAACGCACATTAAAAGCCGAAACGCGATCTCTCGAAAAGACATCGGGAAGAAAGCCGAACGGGGGGCCGGAACAGGTCTCGACCCTTTGAAAGACACCGGTGAAATGACAAACGACGAAGGGCCAACCCAAGGTATTCGGAACGTTGAAAGGGCCGACTGAAAAAAACCGGGGGAGAAGAAACTGCGGTCCGATCCTTCCGGGGGGGGAGTGGGGAGGGGCATGTGCAGTATGCGAGACGGGTACGGAGAAGACAATTGTATCGGACAAAAAAAACCGGAAAAAAACACGGCAGGAAAGAGGGTGACAGTGAATGGGGGACGCCAAGAGAAAAGTACTGGGAAAGAGGGTGTGTTTTTCGCTGCTGGTGCAGGGGGTTTTCTTGGTGTTGCCGAGGAGAGCCCAAAGGGCCGCTTTCGGAGTTGGGCAAAACAAAGCAACGAGGCAGGAAGAGATATGTGGTTCAAATTTAGGGGGTCAGCCCCGCGTTGGGGAAAAATGGTGGACTGGGTCAAGGGAATTGCCGAAGGCGGGCTAAAAAAAAAACCAAGGGAGTTTCTAAGTTTTATGAGGGGAAAGAAATGTACTCAGAGAGGTTTGTAGAAAGGAAACCGAAGCAAAGCAGGGGGGCATGGCAAAAAGCCACGGCCCGTGGGAACGAAGCATGAACACCGAGAAAACTGTAGTTCACGAGGGAGGGGTGTTACCGCAAGGGAAGACCGACGAACGACGCGTGCAAGACAGAAGGACAGGAACTGACTCGACGGAATCAGATATGTCCTCGAAAAAAAAAAAAACAAAAGAAAAAGAGGACCGGGCCCCCAAGAGTAGCGACTGGAAGAAACTTAAAACAAATCTTGGGAGGAAGGTTCTGCCTCGAACCGTGGGCCCGTCCGGGAGGGGAAGCTCTCGGCCGGCGGTCACGAACTACATTTCCGTGAAGTTCCAAAAAAAAGGAGCAAGGAAGGCATTCCTCTAACTGAGGAGCTTCCTATTAGGGAAGAAGGGGGTTTAATCTTCATGAAGAAAAAACTTCATGAAGTTGTGTCCAGGAGATGATTCCGGTCCGAAAAAAAGGAAGGACGATTCTACAAAGATGGTTCCGGAAGAAACCAAATCAGCGGAAAAAACTTCCGGAAGACGGTCAAGGGGGGACTCCTTCTTGGGATGAAGAGACATTTGTCAAAAAGGGAAAATACGGAAATCGGGGGAAATGTTGCTTTTGGGTGACGTGACGCCTGAAAGGGCTGGAAAAAAAAAAAACACGCCAGAACAAAAACGAAGTAGGAAATTTGTAATGCTGAGACACCGTATTATGGAGATCTAAGGACATGTGAAAAAAAAGGAAGGCACACCATCCGGACGTACTCAACAAAAACCCCCATCCGAGGTAGTAGGAATCGCTAGAAAAGGCCGGAGTAAAACGGGGAAATGGGCTTCCAGAAAAAAGGGAAATTTGCCTCGAATCGCGAAAGAGAGGGGAAGGGCGGTGGAAGTTTTAACTTATTTCGGTGACTCATCAGGCTGGGAAAGGAAAAAACCTATCCTCAAAAAGAGAAGATGGGGGGAGAAAAAAATCCGGAGGGAAGTATGATTCCCGGGACAGAGAAAAAACCTGAAGGGTGAGTCTCGCTTTTGAGAAGAACGAAAGGGTCCGGGGATGCGATGACCCAAGAAATGTAGATTGCCTGGCTGGGGTGATTGACTTGCACCTAAGAAATCATCAACGGGAACTTGCCTTCATGTCAGTAAAAGTTCCTCGTATCGGTGGGGGTAGAAATAATCACGGGGTTGATTAGATGTCTAAAGTAAGCCCAGCATTAAGAACAACTGGGACGAGGAGGGGAATGCGTCTGAAAAATGGGTTTCCTTAATGCGGATCAACCAACCGTGAACACATTCTACAATGAAACCAGAGACAAAAGGAAGTTGGTCTAAACCCTATTATGAGGTCAGACAACAGACACGCTGTGATAAGTTCAACATCCCTTAAAGAAAAGAAAAAAGGAGGAATCTTGGTGGGCCTTGAAAACACCACGAGCGGCCCGCCTAGCCGTTAGGCCATCGGTGGACACCGACATTAAGGTTCGACAGCCAAATAAATTGTGGGGTACCAGGAGGCACGCCAAAAAAAAAACTATCTTCAAGTTGCAGTAACACAAGGGGGCTGAGAGATTCGAGGTCACCGCTGGACCTGATGCATCAAGGACGACCACGCTGGCAGAGAAAAGGACATTCGTAAGTGGGGACCATTCCAGAAAAGCCTCCTAAAGTCCTCAGGGAACCGTCTCCATTATCAGAAAAAAAAGGTCAAGCCCTCTCATAAAACACACTTATGGAAAAATAGAGAAGAAAAAATGTATGTGACCCGGATCCGGGATCTTCTTTTAAGAGGGGGGGGGCTTGGGCCGCTTGGAAGCGGGCATCCACAAACGGAATCCAAAGGCCCGCCGGTGCGCATCTCTTCAAAAAGAATTGTCCTTAATGGACGGAGCAACCGCTTAGACAAATGGAAAAAGGAATAAGTTTAAAGAGTGGGCAGAACCCGACCAAAGAGAAGGACCGGTCGACAGGGGCTGGTTCAAAAAATGGGGGACCCCGAAAACCGAAGGAAGCCAATTCACGTGGGGGGGTGGGGCCAGCCAACAACTCGGGATCCAGAAGACAGAACCGCAGGCCAGGACAAGTCAAGGGTGGGAACGAAAGGGGAGACTCCACTAAAGAAAGAGGGGAAGCGAAGGGGTCAGGGTTTCAAAACGACAGGGGTGAGACCCATAACGGAAAAGAAGGCCAATAATCCGGATGGGGAGAACTCGGCCGTGGCGAAGGCCTGGAGGGAAAAATTTGGAAGAACGAGATCAAGGGGAATCTGGGGGATATCGAGAACGACTCCGCAATCAAAAATAGGGAACAACACATCTGAATAATTTTTGTAGGGACGGGCAGTCAAAGCATCAAAAAACGAAGAACCCTCGTGGTCACCAAGAGCAGCGAAAGGAGGATTATTCTAACAGCGGAATGAAAAATCTAGAAAAAACGGCCCAGTCAGGGGGGGACCCGGGATCAATAATTCCCCGAACTGTCGAAAGGGGGAAAAGGAGGGGCTTCAGGTTCTCCCTTTCTGAAACCTTTATTTGAATCCATTACAAAGGGAAAAGCTAAAAGCGAAAGCTCGACTGTAGGGGAGAAGGCAAATCTCGGCTCCATCACGGGACGAAAAGGAAGCAGGGCCGGTCTCTCGAGAACCTCACCCCTGGGGGCCCGAAGTTAGGATGGTGGGGGGGGCTCTCCGCTTACAGAGGGCTCTGCCATAATTATCCCTCAGCAAAAGAAAAAAATTGAGTTATCTTATCTTGCTGAGGGGTTTTAAGAAAAGGGGGGAAACCCGAAGGGGAAAACAGGGGCTGAAAAAAAAATAAAGCAATCCCTACGTCACGCACAGGTTATCAAAGGAGTGAAAAGTGCCCAAGAAGAAGGGATTCCCATGAAAAGTAAACTTCAAAAGGCAGCGAGAATTGCGCAACTCTGGAGATCAGAGGAAGGCTACTCGCCGTGCGGCAGGGAATTCTGATTAACTGCGAAAAGGACAGAAAAAGAGGTAGTCAAGTTGGCTCCTAAAGTTTCAAGGGAACATAAGTGGCGCACGTGACGGCAGGAAAATTAACCGAGAGACGAAACCCTGAAGGAAGGGGGAACACGGAAACGAAACTATCCGGAAGCGACAAGCGGGTTTCATGGTTTCAAACGCCGATAGGAGGATCTCTTGGTCACATTGGAAGGGGAAGAAGGGTTTCTATCACAATTGCGCAGGGAAGAGGAGGACATTGTTAAAAATTGACGTTGTATTAAAACCCGTAATTTGAGCAAGAAGAGGGAAAAAAAAGGGACAGAACGTCGGGGAAGATTTTGTAGAAAGTGTCATTGATTCAGTGGGGGTTCCCGCAAACGGGCACAAGACGTCGTTGCCCTCAAAAAAAGGACCTGAAAAGCCAACAGGGAAGGGACGCAGGCATAAAAAGTCCAGGGAAATGCCGATCCAAGACATCAATTGCAATTCACCAAGTACCAAAAAGCCTGGACGCACCAAAACGGTTCGGAAAGGCCGACATAATTGGGAATATCGAAAAAAAAGTTTGGGGGGTTTCAAACTCGAAGGAAAACTTCTGGGCCCGCCAGAACAACATCAATAGAAAAAAAAAAACGTCCACGCCGCGAAAAAAAAGATCTTGAAACTCATGGGGGACACAACATGAGAAAAAAGAAAAAGGGACAACCGTGGGGACACCAGTGATCGGGTTGGCGAAGATCACAAGTGTCGTTTACTCAGTCAAACTAGCACGTCGCAAAGGAATGGCGCGACCCATCACGAAAGACTCTACAGAGGGTGCAAAAAAGGGGTTTTTTGTGGGCCCGTAGGAAGGTCCGGAACGGGCAGAATAAACGGTGGGGGGGGAAGATAGAATTCACGGTGAATGCAAAAGGCAATGAACCTATTCGGCCCTCTGAAAAAAAGAGGGGGACGCAGGGGGATCAAGCAGCGGGCCGGGCGCGAGGGGACGGAGGGACAAAAAAGGGCCGTTTATGCTGGGTACAAGAAGGCGCCGACCACAAGGGAAAAAGGGGCAGTCCTCTCAACAACACACAAAGGTATTGGAAAAAAAAGCCGAAAAACAATAGAAGCGCAGGAAGACGCCTTCCCTATACATCCTAAACCTATTGCATTGCAATCGCTCTAAAGAGATGCCAACCCGATTCTGAGAAGAGGAAAGACGACATAACGAGGGCAGGGGGACTTGGGAAGCCACCCTGGGGGGGAGGGACCCGAAAGAGCACCAAGTCATCCGAATACGTCCGCGGAGGTGAAAATGTGAAAAATGGAAGAAGTTGTCGAGACCGTGGATGTGCCTTGAGAGGAAAAGTGGTTTGAACAGGCGACGCTTAGGCAGCTACACGAAAAGATTGGGAGAACGGAAGTGTCTCCCGACGGAGGGCATGGGCCATGGGGGTGTGGAGAAAGGAAACACGCCGTGAACCTTTTTTTGAAAAGTTTTGCCTGGGGAAAAGTTGAAATACGTTGTGTTCCATGGCACAACATTTCAGAAGGGGCTATGGAAGAACAAAAGCCAACTGACGAAAAAAAAAGTCGCTATTTTCAAAAAAAGGGGCGAGGCAGACAGCCCGTTGTGGGAACCAGGTTGGGTGGACGGTAGGGGGGAAGGGGGTAAAAGTTGGTCGGTGGGGACGAAGAAGACCCCCGGATGTGTTCCAAAGGGAAAGGGGGGGTTGGAAAATTGATGAGGTTTGATTGAATCCGATCGAAAAGGTTACTATCGTTGGGAGAGGCAAATCAACTGTTGCAGACATCCGCCGGGGGGAAGTGGACATCAAGGAAGCCAAGGATGTAACTGTCGGTTACGAAAGGGGACCGGGGGCGGTTTATAATACCTAGGGAAAAGCCCCAGATGTCATACACCTTAAAGTTAAGTAAGACGTCTCAAAAGAAAACTGAGACTGACGCAACACGCCTGCCGTTCCTGGAGAGAAAAATATCGACTCCAAACCAAGAGAGCCAATCTATCACCAAGAGAAAACTGAAAACTGAAAAAAAAAACCGAACGGGGAGCTAGACGGCTCGTTTGGGGGGTCGAACAAACCGACTTGCCACAAAAGGGCCGGCGAGAATCAAATCACAGGGGGACACCCGCCTGGACCAAGATGAATGCTCGCAAGGAGGGAGTAAAAGGGAAAGGGCAGTCCTCTGATTAAAATATTTGGCCTCAGACTTGGTTGAATAGGGGTAAAAGAAAGCCAGATCCGAAAAAGGAAGTCGAGGGGGGGGAACCGGTTCCACGCGAAGAAGGGGGCCGCGAGGAAATGGTTCAAGGGGGCCCTCGGCGCCAAAGCTCACGGGATAAAAACGAGGATCTCCTTAAAATGTTGAATGAAAAAAAAGAAAAGGTGGGTACCGCAGGGATGCTGTGTACGTTTGTGAAAGACGCGGTTGAAAAAAAATGAGCAGGCACAACAGTCAGACGCATGACTGGTTAGTCGTAAGGCTGAGACTTAAAGAGGCAAAGGGAAAAAAAGGAAGAAAGGGGGTTGTCCGAGGGATAATACGCCCAAACCCCACATCCATGGGAGGATGAATCCGCGGGCACCAAGCAAGCGTCGCCTATGGACCTTGCCGGGGGGGAAGAAGGAAAGAAAATCACCACCAGTACCAACTCTGAGGAGGGGGGTTAACCCGTGTCAGAGGTCCATCGATACTTTCATGCGAAACACGCAACACGACGCCAAAGCATACTTGTGGAGAGGGGATCAATTCGGGAAGTCAAAGGAAACACCGAAAGGCGGGGCGAGACAGAAGATTGAGGGGAACGCCCAGGGCCATTTCCAAAACCGGTCTTCGGTCGGATAACGAGGATCGGTGGAAATAGGGTTGAAAATGAAGGGAAAGAAGAAGCAAGAACGAAAACATTCAGGACAAATGTGATCAAAAGAAAAGAAAAAGCAGGAAAATTCGGGGATATAATTTTGTATCAAATCGGGACGACGTAACGGGACCTCGGATGACGGAATATAATGGGGGTTCCGAGGCGCCGCAGAAAAAAAAGGGTGGGGAAAGATGGTGCCTGTAGGAATCACAACACTGTTTCATCGGATAATTCAGACCACTCGGAGAGTCCCGTCCGAAATCACAGGGGGGATAAATCAACCCCGATTAAAAATTCGTAACCTTAAAAGCGACTTATAAACCCTGCCAGGTCTGCAAGAAACGCCAGGTTGTGCTTGAACCATAGACGTGAAGAAGGTAGGGCAAAACAACAGGCATCGCGTAACGGGTTTCAAAAAAAAAGGGAAAAAGAACAAGCACTAGGGGAACTACCTGGAAAAACACGGCTTTGGGGGGGTCCAGACAATCGACCGTCCTGTCAGGTGTAGGGGGGTCACACAAACGGGGGATCATCTTTCAGGGATGCGGATGGCATCAAAAACAGGAGGGAAATTGAGAACGCGTCAATTAATAGAAGCCAGGAAGAATCGTCCAACCTCTCGCGAGCAAAGGGGACAACCTACTCCCCATCAAAATCAGATCCGAGGGACACCCGAAAATATCCTACTCAAAAAGGAAAAGGGAAGATGGAGGTGAGAAAGCGGATCAAAAGAAGGGAGAATTCAGACGGTCCGATGGGGTGATTTCACTCTGGGGAGGCAGTCTTCTTTCCCACGTACGCAGCGGGTTAACGGTGGACGCCTAAACGCCTGTCTTAATATAGAGAGCACCGAGGGTGGCGAACATTCACCCTGAGAGGATAGTCTTTAAGAACCAATCCAGGGGTGTGACAAGGGAGACACGTTCGCGGGGTCAAAAGAAAAAAAAAAAGGGGGGCAACGAGACCTGGGACTGCTAGGCCGTGGGGACAACGCCATCAAGGTGTGGTGGAAAAAAACCTTGATCACGGCTGAAAAGGAGAGTCGAACGTTTTGGCAAAGGAAGAAGTAAACAAAAAGGATAACGGCGGCCGCTATATGTCATACGAACCGGGGGAAAGAAATACCTGGGTCCAAGAGGCATATCAACGCCTGAAAAAAGAATCGAAAACTTGCGATCCCTTATACGGGGAAAAAGTTAAAAAGAAACAGAAGAATGAACCAAAACGGCTGATCACACCCCTTGATCAACACGGGCCAGACTGGAACGTGAATAGTTACGAAGGGGAATGACAGAGGGGCCACGGACCTTCATCACAAAGCTCCAGACAACTCGGGGGGGGAAGACAAGGGAACGACGACATGCAGGCCTGAAAAGGATAGAGACCACGGCCTTCGTCACAGAAAAAAAGACTAAAAAAGGCAAAGCCGGACTGGGGAGCAATATATTGAGAGGATCGGTGGAACCTTCCCGGCCTGTCATTGAAGAAGAAAAGCTTGACTACTCATCGACACAGGCAAAAACAGACTCTGGTCATTTTATCTCAGGAAAGAACTAAAAACTGCATAGCAAAGCCACTAAGACAGTGCGGTAAAACGTAAGAAGGAATCCTTATTTCGAGGGAGGAAAGGTTGGGGGGGCTCCCTCTAACGGAGCCAGTGTAATTCTCCAGCGGGAAACCGACAGAAGGGGAAAAAGGTAGAAGAACTTTATTTTTTGGGGGGCAAAGTGCAAGCCCAGTGGCCAAAGGGCCAAATCAGCATCCGCTGATCAAGATGCGTGACGCCAATTCCCCAGAAGGGAGGCAAATCAAAAAAAGAAAAGGAGTAGTTAAGAAGGATTTGACAAGTAAAACAATCACAGAAGCTCCTGGCAAAAAGCCGCGCACGTGGGGCCACGAAAAACCCCTACAGGCGATGAACGGCACCGAAAAAAAAAGAGAAAGGCAAAAAATGAGGTGCCGCCTACGAAAGGGCGGTGCCCCTGAAACAGTCGAGTTTCGGCCAAAAAGCCCTGCCCCATGGAGAAAGGGAAGGGAACCAGGCAAACCGGCAAGGCAAAAAAAAACGAAAAAAAGAGAAAAAGGGGGTTTCTTTTTTTCAGGGACAAGCTGGGCTGCAGTTTGTCAAACAAGGGACGGGAGGCTGGTCGAGGCACATCTTGAAAAAAAAAACCGAAGAAGGAGGGATAGTTCAGTTCGGTGGAAAAGACGGTCAACATTGGAGATGGAAAATCGGGACCCGCAATACCTCGTCCACAAGACAAGGGGGGGGCAAATGGGGAAATGGAGGGAAAGCCCGGGAGGACTTATGGCACTCTTGGATTCACCGGGCACCCAGAGAACGCTCTGGTACCGTTCTGAGAAGAAAGAACAACAGCAAAACACAAAGGGGAAAAAAATTAAGCCGACCACTAGCAATTTCTAAAAAACGGACCACCAGCAAAACAAAAACCGTTCTGGTTCGCCCGGAAAAAAAAAATGAAAAAAAAAGGAAAAGGGGATGGGACCGCCAGAACATTGGGGGCTCGAAAGCGAACCCTGGCAGGGAATCGGCCAACCGCAGAAACGAAGGGACCTCGAAAAAAACGTCCAAGAAGGGGGGGGATACCCTCATTAACAATGCTCGTCGAAGTGGGCTGAAGAAATTGATTTAACGGGTTGGAGGTCACAAGTGTAAAAGTTGAAGCCGGATCGCGGGTCCCGGGCATTGAATGCCGCCATGTAAGAACTCAAGCGGACACGAAGCAGGGGCCTTGCAGAAACTGTGGTTGGGTCCAGAAGACGATTCCAGAAAGTATCCCGAAAAAGGGGGGTGCCTCGTCGGCCATTCACTGGACCAGGGTCCCGACAAATTATACTATTCTTCAAATCCGGCGGACGAATGCTGGAAGAGAAAGTGGAGAAGCCGGAATGCGGCGCGAGCATGGCGGGAAAAGGGTTGGGAACCAGGGACGGAGGAAAAAAGCGGGGGAGTCCGGTCAAAAAATTATAATTGAGGGGGAAAACCAGTGGC
>Ga0179593_1709212_pt1 | contig 14184 bp, 14 predicted proteins | sample CZODoug2_1_08_16_FD_185931 | JGI IMG/M metagenome (GOLD analysis project Ga0179593, IMG submission 185931) | Vadose zone soil fungal communities from Angelo Coast Range Reserve, California, USA - CZODoug2_1_08_16fungal (PacBio error correction) | ecosystem: Environmental > Terrestrial > Soil >...
AGGAAAAAAAACCCTAATGTCCAAACTTTTTTCACATACCTACCCACTCCAAAAGGAAAAGGAAATCTTCTATTTCTAGTTTCCGGAGGGGAAAGGAGACGAAGTCTCCATGTGTGGAGGATTGTCGTTGCCATCGTGCAAGGAAGGGAAGGGGAGAAGTCTACTATTCTCAAGGGAGAAAAGGGGAGCTTTCTCCGGAATTTTTGCTGATGGAGAGGAAAAAAAAAAGGAAAACATGCAGTCATGTCTCTTCTTGGTGGACGCCGATGGGAAAAAAGGAAGAGAGGGCAAGCGGCCGCGGCCTGTCTTTCTTTCGGGGAGAAGAGGTTATATTGACTCCTCTTTGCAGAAGGGAGAGAGGAGTTCCAAGCTCTTTGGAAAAGGGATCGTCTGACATCCTGGCATGGGGGGAGAGAAGGGGTAAAACCCTGTGTGAAGAAATGGCACTGATCGACCGGTCGCCTGTTCGCAGGGGGGAAAAAAGGGCGCCTCGTATTCCGTATCTAAAGAGGCAAAAAAAACCCCCCTTTTGAGGCCCAGGAAGAGAAAAAAGAAACCAGGGCTGGCTGGAAATATTCGTCAGGAAGGTACCAGAAATGGACGGTAACACGACAACCTTTCGAGGATGGAGGGGGGGGGGGAGAAGGAGTACTCGCACTAACTAATCCAAATACCAATGAGGGAAGGCAACTGTAATGAAAAAAAGCCAACCAACTCTTTACCACTGACGAAAACGGGGGAGAAAAAAAAAAGTTGCTTCTTGTTTTTTTGACATTGGAGAAACGATTCAAAAAAAGAAAAAAAAAATCCGTTTTCTCGAGTGAAGAAGAGGGAAAAGGAAGATTCAGTGGCATTTGGCTTCGGACAGGTGAAAGGAAGGCAGCGTTGCGCTCACACCAAAGGAGTTCTTTCGACGGAAAGAGGGTTTCTCCTCCTTTCCGCTTATACCCGTTCCCTGCTCTTCTCGAGGGGAGGGTTGCCTTTTTCTCTCGTGGAAGTAATTCTTTTCTGAAGACAAAGAAAAGGTTCGCAAAGGCGCTCTACTATTACCCATTTATCCGGGGGGAGAGAAGGTGTGTTGCGCCGAGGAGGGGTAAGACTCTTTGAACGGGTGGGCGGGTCACGCAGGCCCCGACGAAAAGGGCTGCCTGGTGGTAAGTGACGAAGCGGGGGACTGACACGACGGTCGGACGAGAGCGTCTCATTGTCAACGCCAGATCGGAGGGGAAAAGAGGCAAGCGTCGCTGCTGGACGAATTCCCCTCCTTTCCATTGTAAGAAGAAAAGAGAAGGGAAAAAGACAATTGCGTGTCTCATATACTGATTCCGAACAAGAAGAACAAAGACGGGCTCTCGGGTCAAGCTGTTCCTGGTCTCTTCGGGCGAAGAGAGGAAAGGGGAAAAACCATCTTGCTCTTCCATTTTCAGGGAGGGAATCTGACAATCGAGTTGTCGCAATCTTGGAGCGGGAGGAAGAAAAGGAGAGAGCTCATTCTTCTCTAAATAGTCGAGGGGGAAAAAAGTAGTCTATCACATGCGAATCTCCCGCCTGAGGAGAGGGGGAGGAGAAAAAAAAAAGGGGGGGAGGCACGCGAATTTCCTATTTACTGTCGGGGGAGAGGAGAGACGCCTTTCGGCTGCGCGTCTTATTCTGTCGGCACCGAAAGAAAAAAAAAAGAAAAAAAAAAACATTCTTTTACGGCGCTCATAATAGAAAAAAATTGAAATCGCCTGTCCGCGAGGTTGTGCTTGTGCCCCTCTCCGAGACAAGGAAGGGGAAGGGGGGGGGAAAGAAGAGGCGGACTGGGCGGATTCCTTCGTCGGATCTTGCCAAGGGAAAGGGGAAGAAAGGGGGGGGAAGCGCCCCTTTTCATGGGACTCCTCCGAAAACACTTATGCATCCTCGGACTCGGAGAGAGGGGGGCGGGTCTGACCTTTCCGCCCGGGAGGGGGGGTAGGTTCCCGACGGCCTTGCTAAAGCTGATCGAGGGGAAAGAGGGGGGGAAAGAGGACGAACGCAATTTGCTTGAGGCGGCGAAAGAGGGGGGAAGGCATCGTTTTGGTCGGACGGATTACCGCTTCGTTCAGCGAACCTGGAGAGAAGGAGGGCTTTCGCTCCTTAAACAAATCGGGACGCCTCACGGTGCGGACATCCGTCTCAAAAAGTCGTCATGCTATGGAGGGGAAAAACATTTTAAAACGTGACGTTCTCTACGGCGCCAGCCGTAAAAAGGAAAAGGCTGCACTCTCGTCATCTGCCAAACGTTAGATCTGTATGGTGAGAATCTCTTTTGAAATCGCAGGAAAGGGGGGGGGAAAAACCATTTCGAACTAGAAGGAAGGTCCCTGCGGGGACTTTATCTTTCAACTTGCTTGCGGAACAAAGGAGGAAGGAAGAGAGAGGGGGGACGAATTTACCTCCCTTTTCAGAAGAGGCGAGGACCAGCAAACTTCCGCGAAGAGGGAAAGACTCGGAATCCGAGATAGAAGGAGGGGAAGGAACTCCACTTCGTCTCTCGGGCGAAAAGGGGGGGGCACTAGGTGATGTCACTAAGCGAGCGCTTGCTACTGGCGCCTGGAAAAAAGGGAGATCTTCAACAACAACAAAAGGGGGGGGGGGGGTAGAGTCATCTCATCTAGAAAAGAAAGAGATCTCTCTTTACATCCCCTAAGGAAACGCTGACAGCACATTTATGCCGAGAGACGAAAAGGGGGAGGGGCTACTTGTTCGAGGAAGAGAAAGCAGGAGCGCGACGCTTTGTGTAGGGGAAAAAAAAAAGGGGGGGGTCAGTCCGATGGGGACAAGGCAACAGGGCGTTCACTTCGCGAGGCAGTAGAAAGGAAAAAGTTGCAGATAAATTCCCCCACGAGGCCAGACGAGCTCGAAAAGGAGAAAACTCGACTGCTGATTTCACCAAGAGTTCTCACCAATACATGACCCGAAGGGGACGCGTTGCAGGCCCCGGAAAAGAAACGAGGCTGGCAGCCGGGAGAGAACGGGAAAAGAAGAAGGAATTCTATCATTCGATGCGCTGCCGGAGGGATATGTACCCGTGATTCTTACTATTTGGAGGGAAAAAAAAGAAGGAAAAGGGACTCGAAATCCTCCGGATCCGGTTTCGAGGAAAAAAATTCCGTCCGACAAACGCGGCGCCGCCATCGCTCGCCGCCTCAAGCACCTGAGGAAAAAGGGGAAAGGATCTATTCTCTCCTCGATGAAAGGAAAAAAAGCCGGTTGCACTCCAACTCGATCTCTGATCTTGCGCACGGGAGAAGAAGGGGGGGAATCCCGCTATACGAGTCCGGGGAGGGGGGAAGGAAGAGGTGGTTCGATCTGTCGCACCATGAAAAGGGGGGGGGCGGGAAATGGCATCTCCTACTATGCATTCCGACAGTCCAGAAAGAAAGAAGTGGGTCTCGTCGTCTCGATATTTTTCCTCCGAACAACCGGAGGGGAGAAGAAAGATCGCTCCTTAGCCCGTCAACGAAATGGGAGGGGAAAAGAGTAAAGTTGCCGACCAGCATCAGAGCGCACCGAGAAAGGGAGAAAACATCTACGTCCTCTTGTTGTCTACCCACTGCAGGGCGGCGGGGGGGAGGGGAGGAGCTGCGCTTTTATCGATTCACGGGCCTCGGAATGCGCAGCATGCGCTCGCGCTTCTTCCCCGGATAGCCCGCCAAAAGAGAAGGAGTTCACAGCGCCTTAACTGGACGATCCAAGGGAAGGGGACGCAAGGAAAATCTTGACGACTTCTCGACCGCCGGAAAGGGGGGGGCGCCTCCAGTAGGGTAGTAGGCTTCAGGGGAAGAAAGAATCCACGCATGTCCTCGTGCAAATCTAATGCAGGGCAAGAGAAAAGGGGGGGGAGGGTCCATCAGCGTGCCGTCTTGCCGAGGCCGTGCTAGAAAAACTGTCGTTGACCATGAGACGCTCTCTTCATACCTTCTGCATTAGTACAAGGAAGGGGGGAGCCTTCTCAGAAAATCCGCCTTCTTTGCCTGCGTGACCTCGCCCACAGGGAGGAAAAGGGGCTCTTCATGCCTTCCTAGGGGGGAAGGAAGAGATCTGTATACCTTGTTGAGGAGGGGGGCTGCCTTGCGCAGAGGAGAGCCATTGTGCTTCATCACCTCCGCTGAACGAAAAAAAGGCATCGATAATCGGGGCCTGTTCCCACCTCTCCCTTCCTTCTCCCCGCAGAGGGGGAAAACTCCTCTTCCCCTCTTTCGGGGTGGGAAAAGGAGAAACCTTCTCGAACGGTAAAGAACAATTATCGGCGGGATTGATTCGTAAACGCGAGAAAAAAGGGGAAGGGAGCTTCCAAACCGAATGAAAAAATGTCGCTCTTCATGGAAAAGGGGAGAAGGAAGTTTTCACTTCTTTTGGGAGCAATACATTTCATTGTGCAAGAAAGGGGGGGGATTTCTTCGTTGCGAGGATCACTTTGGTCTTCCAAAAAAAGAAAAGCCTCGAACCTTGTCGGAAGTTCATTACCGAAAGGGAAAGAGTCTTCAGAGCCTGGGGGAAAAAACTCTTGAGGGCAATAGGAAGAAAGGGGGTGGGGGTTTGTCCGAGAAGTAATCTCGAGGCGAGGGCCGAAACTTCTTGAATCGGGGGGAGGAAAAGGTTCCTCTCCTTGCCAAGAGAGAAACCGTTTCCATCATTATCCTTCCACGGAGGGGGGGGAGAGGAAGGGAAAATCTCGTTTAACCCTCGAAAGAGACAATCGTCGTCCCATAACCTTCTAGCATTCATCACTCAAGAAAGGGAGGGAGGGACCATCTTCTTTCCACCACAGCGCCATGACTGAATACCGCCTCCAAGCGCATCAGCAACATTCCTTCTCCATTCTCAAACCGTCCGCGAAAAGGGGGATACTCATTTCTCTCTCTACTTTACTTCCTTGACGTGGGGGGGGGGGGAAAAAGGGGGGAGGAGAGGGAAGCGAACTATCACTCGACTATCGCGCTTTCACCCGAGAAGGGATCGTGGAACCATTTTTGGACAGGAATTGTTTGCTTGACTTGATCTCTATCAAACAACAAAAAGGGAGAAAGGGGGAAGAAAAGCCTTCCAAAACTGGGGGCAAAGGCCCGGAAAGAAGAAAGCAGGATCTGGGGCTGAAGCGCGGCAAGGAAGAAAGAGCTTCCTATTCCTTTCCTCTTTTGAGGCTGGGGAGGGAAATCGAGGCCGTAACGTCGGCGAGCCATGCGTAGAAAGGAAGGTTCGCCGCGGTGCGCCTGGCGCCGGACTTTTTGGGGGGGAGAAACATCGACCTCGTTCTCTCCAGAAGGAGGGAAAAAAGGACCTATTTGACCAGCTCTATTGCACTCTCCGCGGCCGGGCCTTGGGGGGGGGGGAGATGGACTCCCGATTGTCCGGGCAGCGGAGATGAAACTCGCTGTGGCAAGTATTGAAAAGGGAGAAGTTGCATTTGATCATGATGGCAACCCTGTGGGAAAGCCCTGGCACTTATCTGCACCGGGCGAAGGAGAGGAGAACGCCTTTCTTGTGGGAGCGCAGAACCAGGTCCTAAAGAGCAACCCCCACGCAAAAAAAAGGGGAGTTCCGTCCTCGCCCTCAGAGGGGGTCCACCGGCTCTGAAGAGTTAGGGAAAAAATAGGGGACTTTACCAGAGGAACCCTTTTCGACTCTTTCTTGCTTTTGGCAGATGGGGGGAGATCTCACGAACGAAAAGACAAGAAGGTGAACTTCATGAAAGAGCCCCACACTCCTTGACCACGGACTGGGAGGGGGAATCATTAATCTTTCGACAGAGTGGAGGGGGGTGGGGGGGGGAATTTCTCCATAACTATCTCTATTCGGTGGAAAAAAATCTATCCCGCCGATCAGTGCATGGGGGGGTAGGACAGGTTCCGAGAAGGAGGCTGCGCGTTGCGCTAAAAACAAGTCTTTCGACGTAAGGAAAACAAGGATTCCGATCTGGTGGGGGCACAGAAGAGCTGCTCTATTCACTTGTGTCCGGGGGGGGGGGGGGGGAAGCCGTATTTTCTTGAAGCAAAGGCTGCGCAAGGCGCTCGAACGATAACCCAAAGAGGGGGGCATCGCGAGAACGGGGGGAAAACCGCTTCTATCGATCGGGAAAGATCTCTTCATCGCTTTGGACCGGGGGGCCAAGTCCCCTACGGAGGGAAGGGGGAGGGAACTGTTGAAGGGAGCGAAGCGTGAGGCACCTTTCTGACTATATCTTTCTCCTGGGAAAAAGAAAAGGGAGGAGAAAGTCCCTGCATAGGAAAGAGGGTACGAAATTCCCCCCCTTGCCATTGAGGGAAAGGAGGAGGGGCCCTCTGAAGTGAGTGGCATCCTACTACCCTCTACTTGATGGAGATAGGGAAGGAGTTTTCCTTTTTCCGCGGGAGGGCAATAATCCTGCTGCCCAGGAGAGAGGAAGGGGGCCGTCCTTCTGACATCTAGTTGGAGAAAGAGGCGGTGAGCACGCGCGAAGCCGCATGACGGCCGCGAAAGAGGGGGGGGAAGGGGGGAATCGATCACGCGCAGCGCAAAAAAGTCCCCGAAGACCTGCGTGGGTCGAAAGAGACGTCGATTTACTGGGGGGCGCCGTTCTTCTTCTCTTCTGAGAAAAAGAAGAAAATTGCTCTTTCGGCGCGGGGAACGTTTGACTTCGCCTCAGGATCGACCTCTGGCCCATCGCCGGTGCCCGGAAAGGGGGAAAAAAAGATCCTATCCCTACGACTCTCCCAGGGGGCCAGACTGGTTCGTAATGCTCGTCTGAGCTTGCCGGACAGGATGGAAGGAGGGGGGGAAACCCCCTGTTTCATGGGGGGCCACGCGAGGGAAGAAGGGGGAGACTCTTCCTCCGCGGGAGGGAGAAATATTACCGTTCCAGAAAAGGAGCTCTTTTTCTTTTCCCTCCGGGCTTTTTTCGAAGCCCATCTATCGTTGACTCTACGAACAAAGGGAAAAAAAAAGGGGGGAGGGGGACTTCCTCCATCTTTTTGTCGGAAAGGCATCGACCTGGATCCTATTATTTCTATTACCTGTGGGAGATGGAGGGGAGAGGGGGGAAAAAGGAGGCTCCTCACGGCGTAAGAGAAATAAAAGGATCGCCTCTTCCATTCTAGAATTAATGAAAGGGAAGGGGACTCTACTGATGACCAAGAAAGGGCGGCCATTCTTCCCTCTCGGAAAGAAGTAGGGAGGGAATCTTCTATGGTGAAGAAACTACGGGCAGGGAGCTAGCGCACCATTGCGAAAGAGAGAAGAACGTTCGGGACTTTAATCGATGTTCGGACCTCTCCGTAGCAGGGAAAGAAAAAGGGACCTCCCTTTTGGCAGGCCATCTGACTGACGCAGGAAAACATCTTCCCTAAAAACGAGGTCGCTACATCCGCCGCAAAACCGGAGGGGGGGAGAGAGCATCACTGTGGCTGGCAGCTTAAGGAAAAGAATCGAGCGCGTGCGAGTCGCCTCAGAAACGGAAAGGGGAAAAAAGGAGGAGGATGAAAATATAGATATCAGGCTTCGGAAGAGAATAGAAAAAAGGAAAGAAAAGAGGGCCTACGCTTTCACACAGTGATGACGAGAAGAAAAGGGGTTTGCGTCTCTTGTTAGGGAGGGAGCTTTTTGAAGAAATTGCTTTTCATTGGAGGCTTCCACATGGCGGAGATGACAGTCCCCTGCTACTTGCTAGGGAAAAAGCAGTACTTCCCCGCACGGATAACCGAAGCTCGAAATGTGGCGCTATCTCGACTGAGGGAAGAAGAAGAAGAATCCATAATGTGGTCCTATGCAGCGTGCGGAAGGAGGACTGGCAGCCGTAGAGAACGTCAGCGGTAAAGGGGGAAAGGGAGAAAAAGAGAAGCTCTGCCGTCGGGGAGAACAACCGTGAGGCGGACGATTTGTTTCGCGCGGGGAAACGGAAAGAAAAAAGAACGAAGAACGGTTCGCTGCCGCCGCGGGAAGTAAGGAACGCGCCGGCCCGCTCGCCGCCTCAAGAAAAGGGAGGACCGCTTTCCACCGCTCGATGCGCGCAGGGTAAAAAAGGGACGCCCCAACTCTATCCGAGAGGGAGAAAGGGGGGAGAAGGAATCCCTCGAGACCTGGAGTAAAAAAAAAAATGTGTTCGATCGTTTGCCACCATTAAAAAGGGGGGAAGGAAGGAGAAGGGGAAGATAAGACTATTCATTCCTCCCAGTCCATCAAGAAAAAAAAGGTAAAAGAGATTTTTGGGCCCAGCACAACCTGCGCGTCACAGCGATGGCAAAAGGGCAAAGAAGGGGCGAGAGGGACGAATCCGCAATTTTATAGGGTGCCGACAAGAAGAGGACTAACTGCGCGGCTCCATCACCTAAAGGAAAGAAGAGGGGTAGAACCAAGAAGTTAAGGACTATCAGAAGCGTTCGCTGCGCTTGAATAGGAAAAATGGGAGGAGACAGCATTCTCTCTCGCTTGCTTCAAAGCGTCTTGGCGCAACTCGCTTTTCAGCAGACGAAGGAAAGGGGGGGAGAGTTTCCTCAAGTATCCTTTGGGACCGCCGGACAAAGGAAAAAGGAGAAGAAAGGGGAGCGGGTAGTAGGCTTCCTTTGCCTCCGTAGATAGAAAAATAGCTGCAAATCGAAGGTCCTGTTGCCACTGAGGCAAGGAAAAAAAAAAAAAGGAGTCTTGCCGATTGCCGGCTCTCCAGGCACGAAGGTCCTGAGACGCTCTCGTCAGACCGTCCGTGCAGTTGAGGGAAAAAGAGAAAAAAAGAAGAGGGGGGGGGAAGGGAAACACCTCCGCGTCGGGGCATGCCGGGACAGAAAGAGAAAAAGCGATGAAGCGATAAGAGAGGGGAATAGGATTCAACTCTGAAGAAGAAATCTTCGAGCGCCTTTCTCATCTTGCAGACAGGGGGGAAAGCACCTCCGGCTGACGTAGAAAAAACGAGCAGCTCGGAGGGAGGGAAAGGAGGCTCCCCAGGTATCGGGGGAAAGCGAACGCCTTCTTTGTGAAAGAGAAAGAGGAAAGGTACCTACTCCAAATCCACTGATGCCGGAGGGGAAACTGTAAAACCTAATCTAGCTCGTCTTTATTCCATTCCAAAAAGGGAAAAGAAAAGAGGGGGGGAGGAAAAAGAAGATCCCCTGTTTTCAGTCCGTGGGCAAAGCTTTTTGTTGCTTTTCTGACATTGCACTGTGCAAGGGGGGGAGGGAGGGGACGTTCTATTACTCATTTGGACTAAGAGGCAAAAAGAGTGTCTGTAACCGGCCATTTCGTGACTACCGGACAAAGAGGAAGGAAAGAGGGAGGGCAAGATGACGGCTCACAAGGGGGTGGGGTTGGAAAAAAGTCAGGCTCTTCCAAAACCTCAAAGTCGGGCAGAGGACGCCCGTTCCGAAAAGTCAAGGGTTGCCATCAAAAGGAAAAGGGGTCCGGAAGGGGGGGGAAAAAAAAGAAGCGAACGCCGCTAAGATGAAGAGAGAGAAGAAAAGAAAAAGCCAATACCTTCCTGCTTACTCTTGCAATGAATCAGAAAACCTCTCCATGACTCATGTGATAACTATTTCTATACCTTCCTCCAAGAGATAAGAAGGAAAAAAGGGGGAGGAGGGGTGTATAATATTCTACGCATGGATAGAGAAGGAGGACCAAAATTTCTACTTAGTAAGCTATTTCGAGCTACTAGACTCTACATGCCCGAGAGGAAAGAAAGAAAGAAAGGAAAAGGGGGGGGGAAAAGGATGTTTCTTTTGATCTCTCGACAACAAAACAACGAGGGGTAACATCCTGTCCCCAAACTTTTTAAAGGAAGGAAAAAGAAAGCTCTTCCATCGTCGAGGATAAGTTAGGAAGCGACTAATTCGGCCCTTTTGATTCTTTTCGTTAAAAAAAAGGGAAGGGAAGGGATCTGCCTTTCTCCACTGTCCAGAAAGGAAACGGACTTTGCTGTGCGCTTGGCGGCCGGTATCGAAAAGAGGGAAGGAGGAGGGAGGGAGGGGTGGACCGCCGATGGAAGCAGACGAGAGGGAAAAGTCGACGGTCTGTATAGGGAGGAGGGAAGTGGACTCCCTATTTCAAGGTGACTTCCACTCGCTGTTCAATTCTGAGAGGAGAGGGGGATGAAAGGGAAACCCCTTTGTTCCGCCCTGGAATGAATAGGGGGGGATGTCTGCTCGATGCCCTCCTTTTCGGGTGGAAAGAAGAAGAGGGGGGGAAAAAAAACCCCCTTTTTATGGAGGCAAGGAATAGCAAGAGGGGTTTACCAAAAAGGGGGAGAAGGGAGTCTCCATGTCTTTAAAAAAAGACCCGTGAAGGAGGGGGGCATATTTTTCCAAGTACTCGCACGACTACATTCCAACTACCATGAGGAAAGTGGAAAGAAGAAAAAGCAACTGAAGTGAAGAAAAGGGGGGAGATTATCATTCATCTCTCAGAGTTGCTAAAGGACTCCAGAACGAGCTCTATTCGTTCTTCTCGAAAAAAAGAGAAGAACCAGACCCCTCATTCATTTGGCGTCGGACAGGTTTCCAAAAGGGGAAGGAGGAGAAAAAAAGAAGCTTTTCTACGTGAGGGGAAGAAGGCATGAGGGCAGCTGGGGCCCAGGACGAGCTGCTCGGAAAGGAAGGGGAGAAGTTCAGTCCGGAGGTGCGGAAGAAAAAAATGAAGCGCGCAATGCGCTAGAAGAGGAAAAAAAGAGGTTCAGCATCGAAGAAAAGTGGGGGCCTCTCCTCTGCATAGAGGGAGCTTTTACCTTTGGCAGAAGGTCAAGATCCCCGACTTCTTATTTTTTGGAGGAAGAGGAAAAGGGGGAAGATCTTTTACCTAAGCTTCGAAACAGGGTCACTCCAATCTCCTTAGTGAAAGTGGGAGAGAGGAAAGACTTCTCTTGGCTGCTGGAAGGAAAAGGGAAAAGAAACGGCCATTTCCGAAGTGCCCTCGCTTCGATGTGAAAGAGGAAAGGGAGGGGAAAGAAAATCCTACTACCCAAGAGAAGGGGGACTGTCCGTGGTCCGGCGGTCTATACTTCGTCAAAGAAAAAGCACGAAGAGACCACTTGGATAGGAAAAATGCCGTTTCTCTTCTGAAAAGGAAGGGGGAGGAAAAAAAGAGGGAGAGGAAGGAGAGAATCGCATGCTTCTCGAAAGAGGCGAGGCCCTTGAATAGGATAAAAAAAAAAGGATGATCTTCTCACGGGAGAAAAGGGTCGACCACTCTAAACGGTCAGATGGGAAGGGGGAGGGAGGAGGAGGAGGGGTCTTCTTCTCCTTCTGAGGAGGAAAATCCACTTTGCTCTTCGTCTCGTGCTAGAAAATGAAGGAGGAAGGGGGAAAAAGGGAGGCCCTCTTCCTGTGGCAAACCAAATCCGAGACCTACGATCTCCCATGTTTGTAGGGAGGGAGAAAGAGGTCTTATCTTTCATGCTTGCTTCACAAGATACCCCCCCCCTGTTCATTTTTTCCACTGCTCGAAAAAAGGGAGAAAGAGGAGGGAGGTCCTTAGATTTCTGCTGAAACAGGTATTTATCATTTTTTCGTGAAGAAGAGGAAGAGGAGGGGGAGCTCATCGAGCGGGGGAAAAAAAAAAGCAAGGTGCTTGAGCGGAGAGAGGGGGAGGGGGAGGACTTCTTAAAACCGCTGACGGAAGGGGAGGTTCGATGACCTTTGTCGATGTTCTGTCGGCCGGAAGAAAAAGGAAAGAAAAGGCGTACATCGGCGAAACGAAAGGTATGAGTACCTGCATGCCATTTACCGGAAGGGAGAGGAGAAGGGCCGGCCTCGTGCCAGGCTGCCGCGAGGAGAAAAAACTTCTGGAGGATCTGTATGTGGAACGTGGGGGAAAGAGGGAGAAACCATTTCAGAGAGAGGACGCTTTCTTGTACTGATAGGAAAAAAAAGACCATTATCCGGGACTAAAAAAAAAGCTGAAGTGACCGCCCGGGCTCGCCAGAGGAAAAATGCCGCGTATTCAGAAAGGGAGAATCTAATCCGAGATGAGAGAAAAGACGAATTCGTCTAGCAGGGGAGAGAGCACGAGGGGATTGTTCACGAGAGCGCTTGAGGGAAAAAGGAAGAAAAAAAAAGGGATATCCTCGCCCAGACGGAGGAGGCTTCCCCTCTCTCTTCAAAGCTCCTCTCCCTCTTCAGCGGACCCTTCCCTCTTTCCTACGCTGAAAGGCCAATACTAATTTTCTTTTTGACGGGGGAGAGAATCTCGGATTCTATATCTCCTCTTTGTGGAAGTTCAGTTTGACGGGAGAGTCTGCTCTTCAAAAGGTCCCTTCTGCTCTTCAAAGTACCCAAGAGGGAAGAAAAGAATTTCATATAAGATGAAAAACATTCTCAGCCGCTATCTCGAAATGGTGGTAAGAGAAGGCGTATTTCACTCATAGGGAGTTCCTCCAGAAGGTTGCCTATTCGCGCGGGGAAAGGGAAGAAAGGGAGGAGCATCCGTAGAGACGTCACGGTAGGGGGGATAAAGTCCTATTCTCTTCCGTAGGGGGGAAGGGAAGGAGTACTATTTGTTTTCCAGGATGAGGATCATCTAAATACTCCTTATCGCATTTTAGATAAGAAGAGGAAAAAAAAAGAGTCTCTTCGAGATAGAAGGACAAATCACCTTTCTTGGAAGTAGTGCGCGCCTCGATCAGCCCTTCTCAAGCCGTAGGGAAAGAAAGGGGAGGAAAGTCATCCCTCCATTCTCCGGCTCAAAACAGCGTGCTCTCAGTGTGGAGGGGAGAGGGGAAGAGAATCCGTTTAATCAGCCTGGCAAGAGCCGAAAGGAAAACTGACCCGACAAACGGGTCTACTTCTGTCTAGAAGGGGAAGAAGGAAGTTTTCCTCAGGTCGCTCTGAGAGGAAGGAAAGCAAATCTCAAGTGGAGGAGTTTGCCTACCCGCATCAAGAAGAGGAAAAAGGGGGCCTCGCCAGCACCGACTACAGAGAAAAGGATCGGACCCACTGCAGTTCTTCGATGACGGGAAAAAGAAGGGAAAAAAAAGAGGAGGAGGGCCTCGTCCTATTTCGCGAAAGCAGGAGGGAGGAACAGATCTCCCCTCAGGCTTGGCGCCAACGAGGGGAGGGAAAGGGAAGAACCGCCTTTTGCGCATGGAAGAAAGCTTGCGCTTCGGAGGGAAAAGATGAAAAGAGCTCCTCCAGTAGCGGGTAGTAGCTTACCGGGAAACGAATCGGGCAAATCGAAGGCCGGGCACTTCTCAATGCCCTGGAGGGGGGGAAAGAGGGAAGTCTTGCCGAGGAATCTCCTTCGAAGGAGATCTTTCTTTTACAGGCGCTCTTCATACAGTCTTTCATGTAACTCTTCTTCCCTTCCGCAAGCTTGTCCTCCCGTCGATCACGTTACCAAAAAATCCTCCTTCTTTGTCCTTCTGTTACTAGGAAAGAAGAACCGATCATGCTCTGAAGGAGGGACTCTTCTATCGGGGGGGGTTGGAAGGAGATGTAGATCTCCTACGATCAGATGGTGGGTGGAGGGCTCTTCTCGCGGATGGGGAAAATACTTCTATCTCCGTTTCTCCATGCGGGAAGGGCATGAAAAGATCCGTAAAGTATTATGAAGAGGTTAAAAGGTCCTCCCCAAAAAAAAGGGGTCCCATGCGGAGGGACTACCGGGGGCCCGCCGTTAGAAGAATGAGCGCCGATCAGAAGAGATGGGATAGTTCCCGGGGAAAGTCTCTTGATTCGCTGTAGTAGAGGGAGACAGCAATTGCTTCCCAAATGTGTCCATAGGAAAGAGGGAAAAACCAAGTTGAGTCTTGCCTCCCTGTACGATTGTGAGCGCAACGCGCCCGAAGAAAAAGGAAGGATCTTCTTTATCGAGTCGGAACGAGGGAGTGGGGATGCCATTCCAAACCGAATGTGTCACTCTGGGAAGAGGGAGGAATGAAGGGAAAGAGGGGGCTTTTCATGACAGGGCGGGGGGGAAATGGCTTTCGCGTCCGTTCTATTCGTCATGGGGGGAAAAGAGGGGAAGAAAAAAAGACGGGGTAAGGGGAACCTCCCATTTCCGGGAAGAACGGAGAAGAGGGGGGGGTTACCCCCTCTTAGGCAAGAAAGGGAAGAGAGGGAAGAAAAGAGAGGGAGATAAGAATCTCTATTCTCTTCCAAAGCTAGAAAAAGGAGATTCATTCCCATTCTGCAAAAGGGGGGAAAAGGAACCAATCCACTGAGTAAAAAGAATTGAACACAGAGAGTGGTAGGATACTCTTCTTCA
>Ga0179593_1349206_pt1 | contig 14183 bp, 17 predicted proteins | sample CZODoug2_1_08_16_FD_185931 | JGI IMG/M metagenome (GOLD analysis project Ga0179593, IMG submission 185931) | Vadose zone soil fungal communities from Angelo Coast Range Reserve, California, USA - CZODoug2_1_08_16fungal (PacBio error correction) | ecosystem: Environmental > Terrestrial > Soil >...
ATACCACGCTCCAGGACCCTCGGGAGATATTGTTAGGCAGCTTTATTCATCTAGCGGAGAAAAGGAATGAATACCAACAGTAGATCCAAACAAGGGGGAAGGAGGGCGGATTCCAAGGTGGGCTGGGGAACGATAGGAAACCGCTTTGAAGCGGCCATCATGATCGGGACCAGCGTTCACACACCCAAAAACTAGATGGGGAGGAAACACCAAGGGGGGCAAAAACCAGTGATGGGCTATCGAGGATACCGGTTCTCTCGTTAGGCCGAAATAACTCCAGAATTATCTCCTCGGTCGGAGGGGGGGATGAGAAATGAGGAAATGAGGATAACAGCGGGGGGAAAAAAGGAAGGGGAACAGTTTGATTTATGTCCCCCCTCAAATGCGCTCCAACATTTACAACCGGTTCCTTCTTCCACTGTCGAGAAGACTTCGCGGTGTTTTACGATTGTGTGGCCAGGCGAAATGTTAAACGCGTTTAGAAACGGCAGGGCTTTTGGAGGCCGTCCGGAGTCAGGGCAGGGAACACAGGGGGGGCAGGGGGAGTGCGAGGTGAAAAGCTTAGAAGGTGGGAGCGCGGGCTGTACACCCAAATCGAGCGGCAGAAGGAAGGGGGAGGTGAAAGCAGAAGAGAGGAGGGCGGAGTCGACTTGACTGCAGAAAAACGAGTCCTTCATCATACACGTCGCTTACAATAGATAGGGGTCGCAGAGGGGCGAAAACGAAGAGAAACGATTCCAGGTTCCTTGTCGGGGTCGAGGCAAGGGACCCATTTTGAGGCAGGCAGAAATCGTGAGATTCGATCGGGGTATGGTGAACGGGGAAAAATAAAAGGAGCTTTGGGGGGAGAGAGGAGGGCAGAGGAAAGGGCCGTCGGGTACGGTGGACCTGCGATGGGTCGTAAATGGAGGCTATGGAGGAGCGCGGGGCGGGGTTTCGGGGTTCGGAGGCCAGGAAAAAAAAACGTTGGGAAAAAAAAGTAGGGTACCAAAATTCAATAGAGCGGAGAATTCATGGTAGACGCTGCGCATAAAGGCTGGGGGGGGCCGGACGTAAGGAAGGAAAGGAGAGAAAAGGGAGGGTGCGACTCTTGCCAAGATGAGGGGAAGTGCACGCCCGTGGAATCTAATGAGCAAGTCCCAGGGCGCGAGCACTCAAAAGGTGATGGAGCCCATGTGGTGAGTCAAGGAAGGGGGAGAGCGCACGCGGGGATGGAGCCGGCGAGCATACTTGTAGAGGTTCGGAATCGTCCTCTGAAACCCGTTGCCTTCTTACAGGATGAACGAGAAGAGGGGGGAGGAGTTTGCTTGAAAAACGGGCAACTAGCAATTTGGGTTAGACAGATCACCAACACTTGACGGGGCACAAAATGTTCAAGGAAGGTGGACGCACAAAAAGATTTAAACCAAGTCAAAGCCATTCAGGGAGGAAAAAAACTTCTATTTCAACTATTGAGGACGATCGAGTCTATGGGGGGGGGGGGGGGGAACTGTGGGAGAAGGGAATAGAGCCAAAAACAAAAAGAACGGAAAGAGAGAGAGGTAAAGCCACAGCTCAAAGAGCTCGATCGTACACATGTTGACATGATAAGATTTGATCTAATCAAAATGGAGGAAGAAAAATGGTGGGGGGAGAAAATGCTGACCGTGGACTCGCCCTGGGGAGAAACACAAAGGGAAAAAAGGTAGTCAACTCCGGGGGCCAAAGCAGAACAAAAGTCTTAGCACATGTAAACAACGGCAGGGTCGGTTTGAACAAACAAAAAGCCCTAAAAGGAGAGCGCGGGTGTTGCCTTGTTGTTTTTATCCGTCTGTAAAAAACGATGCTAAGCAAGCTACACGAAATAGACTAAACATGACCATAAATCACGGACAGGGCTCTCGAGAGGTCACTTCTCATCAAGAAAACGTCAAGGCTTACAAGACCCTCATAGACAACTACTGGGTGGAAGGTGCTAACATGACAAGAAAAAGTCCATCCAGGCACGTCAGTACTACTCCACATAGAGGTTTGGGTTCTGGAAACTAAAGCTTCAGGGAGAAAGCTCAAGGGGGAGAAGTTTGAATGTCGTTCCGCTAGTCGCAACAGGGCTCAACTACGAATCAAACCGCAAAAAAACGCAACGACACGAGGCGCCTGAGATAGAAATGAAAAGAAGGTAAGCGCCCGGTAGACGTAAAAACTCCCGCCCAGTCAGCTCTTTAATAGGTATAAACGCAAATCCCGTGGGAGAAGACGTCTAAAAAAGTCAAACCAATAGAAGATCGAAAAAAGGGATGATGCCTGAATGGGCTTATACCTCACGAACGGAAGTAAATCTGCGACGCGGTGCCTCAGCGAAAGGGATGAATAGGATCGCTGGGGGGGGGGAGGAAAGCGACTGGGCGGAAAGAGCGAAAGGGACGAAAGTCAATCGACTCATCAAGTCGCCTCTCTCTTTAAGTCTTCAACTCACTAGCAGAGCTACAAGGGGAAGGGGTTAAAGCCAGCGCGCACAAAAAATAAACTGAGGGACGCAGATAAGACCGCAAGGGAAAACTACCGCGGGTATTTCCGAAACTAGGCACAGCTCGCCGTTTCCGTTGGGCAAACACCCTATGGAAACAGGGAAGAATGCAAGCGCTTCAGAAAAATCGGAACTCCGCCTGCTATGAATCGGGCCAAAGTTCAAACTGTCAAGAGACACTTTGGCGCGGGGAAAGCAATACTCGCAACGGATGACAAGCAGACCTCCCTCTGCTGGTTCAGAGCGCAATAAACCTCTCTAAGGGGAGGATGAACAAGGAGGGCTCGGTATTAGCGCCTCCGAGGAGGTAGCTCGCTGGCAAAAAGAACCGCCACTTCGTGTTGAAAGAGAGACATCGCACGTGGGACTGGGCCTCGGGGTCCGTTGCCAGAGCACCGAGCCAAAGTGATCGCAAAAGATAGCCGAAGGTAAAAACTAAGTCTCTTAGATGATCGGGTAAGAGGATAATCGCGTGCTTCTAAGTGTGCAAGGATTGCAAGAAACTCAAAAATCGTCGTTCAGTTTGTAAGGTCCGGCATTAGACTTCCATCACCGCTCGGGGACGTAGGAAGAGTCTTAAACCTCGCCGGCCAAAGTAAATGGCAAGCCTAATAGCTGACCGCGAAGGAGGAGACTCTCAACAACAACTGTAAGGCAAAAAAAGTAAGATCAGAAGGAAGCAGCTTTTCAGTCGCGGCTTGGTGCGCTCTAACGGAGATCCGTCTATTCTGAAAATTGGGGAACGACCGAAGAGTTAGGGGGACTCAAAAAGGGCGAGGAGGGATGGCGATCAGGAAGAGGAGATGGTTGCCGGTATTGAAGCAGATTCCACGCCCAACCTTCAACCAATAGACGGGAGCGGGGTTTAGTGAAAAAAAAAAATTTGTAGGACCGATCAGCGGGAACGGGAAGGGCAGATCGAACAGGAACGGCGAGTCTACCAAAACATGCAACTGTATGAGGAACCGCCTAGGATCTCAAATGACGTCAGTGAGGCAACCGGATACAAGAGAAAGAGGAGCGAAGAGGGAGACCGGGTTAGAGTAATCGCGAATCGTCAATGCCCAAGGGTAAAATGGGGACACTCACACGCAAAATAAAAAATTGGAAAACGTTCGATAACTAGGAGGATAAAACTAGTGAAAGAATTATAATCGATTGCCAAACTGTCCAGTAGAGAAAAGGAAGGCGAGAGGTTTGAAGGCGTCAGGGGGGGGATTCACTCTTCTATGGTAGAAAACTTGGGGCGTGTACAAGCCGCTAAATTTGCCAAAGATAGAGAGGGAGGCTGCGTTGGAGGGACTGAAAAGAGAACGTAGTCCTGGGGGAGGTCTTCTAACGGAAAAAAGGAGGGGCCTTGCATGGAAGTCATCCGCACATCCGCGATCGGATGCGACGAAAGAGGGAAAGTATCGCCAACTAGCTCGCAACGGGAGGGCCTTTAGGGGTCCTTTGCGAAGAGGTAAACAGAGTTCGGGGCAGGGATAGGTTCAGGGATGACGCGCAAGGGAGGTTGAGCGATACGAAAAGGCTAGACGGGGGGAGCGTTTTGTGCCGGAGAACGAAGCGCGTTCGGGAAGAGAAAAGGCAATTACAGCGTCGTGTGGGCGTGTTGATTTGAGGAGGGCGAGGACCGAAGGCGTGCGGGCACTGTCAAATCGCAACTCTGTTAAACGAGCCGAGAGGGAATTAGGAAGAAGTGGAAACTGGATGCAGCGTAAAAACGCCTGCATGCTATCGCCGAGGAGGGGACAAATGGAAAGATAATGACTTAGAACTAAAGTGAAGAAAGCGGCAGGCATCGGGAAGCAGGAAGTGAGAGCAAGATGGAACTCTTGGAAAGGCTCACGAGGGAATAATGGAGCAAAAAATAAATTGAGCGTTGGAATGGTCCCGGAAACCCTGCAAACCGGGATGACAGGCTGAGGGGAGTCACGGGTGATAACAGGGAACGGGCGGACTAGCGAAGTGTGGGGGTAGCCCCATCCAAGAGGTAAATTGTCAATCTCATTGGTCAGCCCACCATAGGGGGCTTAAAAGAACAAGCATTCTATCGAAAAGATCCCATTCAACTGGGATTTGAGGGACAGTTTCTAGGTTGAGCAGGGGGGCTTCGGGAATGAGCATCAAACACAACAAAGGAGAAAAAAAAAGAGGAATCACGGCCAAGAGGAAGGGGAACGACGCAAGGTGAACGAGAGGGAGAGTGTTAGATAGATGTGGAGAGGGTGGGAGTGAAGCCCAAAAAGGGTGGGCGCGGACGGAACCTTGGGACTCTCAGTAGGATCCTAACGGCAGAGCACGTGGCGCAAGAACTACGCAAAAATGAGGAATCGAAGGTGGGGGGGAGGCAAAGGGTCAAGAATGAAAACCAAACGTGAGATCTGGACGCAAGAGCGCTAAGAAGCAAGCGCCAGCGAAAGTAAGTGGAAACCAATCGGGATCCCGGTCTCGCTATCAGGGAAGTTGAACCGCGATCTAATTCGGTACAATTCAGGGAAAGGGGGGTTCTCGCCAAAATGAAAATCGCAAAAGAGTTTATTTCCTCAAAAATGTACAGACCATTGTTCACCCACGACACACAGAGAATGTTCCTCAAGGCAAAAGGGAAGGACTAAAGACTGGAAGGACGCCGATTTGAAGGTCGTACGGCGGGCCACGGGCAAAGGTCCTCGCACCAAGAAAACCTACGGCAGGCGATTAGATCCTTAAGAGTGAAGCAAAGTCTGAAGCAAAAAACCCGTCTGACTGGAAGAAATTTCAGTAATGGGTCGAAAAGCAAAATCCCGGGAGCAGAACGGGCAAGGGCCTTCCCAATACGCTTTCTGGCCTAAGATGGCAAGTAATCCGAAAACGGACAAACGGAAGGAAAAAGAGGGGGCGATATCATCGTGTCGGACAGGAGATCCGTGACTCATTCTCTTTGAAAACGATGAAACGTGCCTGGTTGGAGACAAGCAAGTCGACTACATGCTCAAGAAACTCTGTGAAGGGGAAAAAAGCCGCGAAGTCGAAAAGAGTTTGCATCAAAGCCAAAACACAGAGAAAGGGGAGCGGAAAGGAAAGGGGGACCGCGAAATGTAACCTTGGTGAACAGACTTTGTCCAACCTAAAAAAAAACAACAACACACTCGCCGGGGGCTTTTCTAAAAAAACCGCCGGGGTCAACGTTCGGAAGGGCAAATTTCTGCGGGGGAATTAACCACCTAAATTTGAGGAGAGAGAGGGGCTCGGAAAAACGGGTAAAACCTTGTGCCCGGGGAGTTTGCCATCCGTAATAAAGGAACTTGAAAAAAGCAGAACCCACGCGTGGGACATATTTCCCTCCACTACGCAGTAAATCTGTCACACCAGTCATGCGCAGGAACCTTCTTTGGGGGATTCTCTCACCGAAATTACATATGGTTACAACTCTCGGCCGCAAGGCTAAAAAGGATGCGGGTGCCCGAGTAGGCTGTCAAAGTTTCGGGTGTTTAACATCTTCCCAACGGGTACCGGAGAGAATCCCGAGATACAAAATTGGAAGAAAAAAAACAGACGCACTCGAATAGGGGAGGGGTCATCCGGGTCTCGCGAGTCGCTCTGAAGAAGCAAAAAAATACCTGCTTCTAGTGCTTCAAGCGACAGGGGGATGTAGACCTCATCAGTAAAGCACTTAAAGACAGAAAGTCGGAGAAGGTCTGCCCGAGATTTCCCGTCCATCAAGGGCGCATCGCGCGGTAAGCATGACAAGTCAGGTAGATCGCAGCCAAACACAACACTGGCTAGTAAAGGGAAGGTACAGGGAGGAGGGTCATCTTCACCAAGCAAAAAGCCGCGAAAGATGTTAGAAAGGAAAGAACCGCTTTCAGAAGGACGAGGGATAATGGAGAATAATCGAACACGAGCGATGGGACGAAGTGTATGGGGAACGGTGAAAAGGAAGGAAAACGCCGGAAAAATGAAAGAACACCGAGAAGACCAAAGAAATTTTGTGTTCCTGGATCGATCCAGCGGAAGGACTCGGGGTACGAGGGGAACGCCAGCCCACAGCAAAACCATCGTCGGGGGGAGGAAAACGCCCTCGAGCTGTAGGGGCTGATGGACGAACGCTATTTGCATCTGGGAGATAGGCCATAAATAGAATCGCAGCGGGGGTTCTCCGCTGTTTCGTGGAGAGTCCCAATACTATACAGCGGGTGTGGCATATTACAGGTGCCGCTTAATGGGAAGGTTTATGGGGCAACCTCCCAAAGACTCGTGCGAAACGTGATCCAATGCACGCGTAAGTGAGGCCTGTCGCACCGACGTAGGAGGATGCGCTAACGCCACAGTCGGGGGTGGCTGGTCCATGTAATCAGTTTTGGTATACCCTGGGCGGATAGGGGGCTGGAAGGACAGCCCTTGGCTGGCAATTGATTACAAGGAAACCGTTACCACATAAATCTTGTTTGCACGAAATTCAATCGGTTGTAGTTCAATATGTTGGTCTGTCCAAAGTTTGCGGGGGTGAGGCTCCAGGAGGGTGTGGGGTCTCGAGTGCTGTACGCCCAAGAACAGCTCGATCGACTGTATTGTTAATCAAGAACATGGGGGAGGAGGGGGTCCTTCATTGTGGACGTGCAACGGCCGTCGACGGGGAACTCAACGTCTCGTACGTCATTACCCTACAATCAGTCCAGGAAGCAGGAGAAAGGAAGTGGGAGCGACCCGCCCTAGGAACCGGGGAGGGGAAAAAAAAAAACTTCCGTTTCGAAAGTAAACCTTTGGGCGAGGGCGCGAAAAAAGGAGATTCGATTCAAACCGAGACAGGGGGGGGAGAGGGAGGATGCGACCACGTCTGTTTTAGGCGATACGGGCAGATGGAGACTTGTTGACTCATGGGATGTTCAAGGTGTCATGGGCTAAGCGGGATGGGAGGTGCGCGGCGTGGGAGGGCTTCTACGAACACTTGTTCTAATGGACGTAAACAAAAGACTAAAACGGGTCAAGGGGGTGGGAGCTGACAGCTCGGAAACATCGGAGGTTATTTCTTTCCTAAGAAGTGGCGAGGAAAGATTCACATGAAAGGGGGGGCGTCGCTGCGTCACGGTCAATCACACCAGTCAGACTGATGTTGACGCTTTCTATGGAAAAAAGGGACCCTCGCCCTATCAAGGATCAGTGTGCGTCTGAGAACTGATAGCAGATGGAACTTGGAACACGGTGAGGGGGGGACAGGGTAGAAAGAGGTTAAAACAAAAAAAACCCTTTTCCGCTTACAAGGTATGACGATCAACTGTCTGAACACTACTAAAAAGTTGGGTGTAGTAGCCTCCCCGCAACCACAGAAAGGGGCAAAAAAAGTGGTATGTTTAGACCATATTGGGGAGGAACCCCAATATGCCGAGGCATCAACAATAATCTATGCACCATTGCTATACGCATTAGTGTCTAGGAGGCTGAAACTGGGCGGGGAATCTCTAAAACGAGGAGAAGCTAAAGGCCACAGGAGAAAAAAGACCGCGATGGTACGAGGGGCAATGGGTGAGGGCGGAAGAGTGGAAAAGAAGCAGAAGGGGGGGGAGGGTGCACGTAATTGGCTACAACGTGCCACCTTTGGGTTAGCTCGAGGTAGGAGGAGGAGCGAAACAACGGAAGAAGTAACCGTTTAAATACGAAGAGCAAACACGTGGGTCGCTATTGGAAGAGGTAACGGGGAAAGGATTCCCAAGAACGTGCAAGAAACAAGATAAACGTAGTTCTACAGCAGCTCCAGCGCTAACACGAGGAGCACAACACTAAGGCAAGGTGGAAGAACAGGAAATCCCGATTGCAGCAGCACCCTCGCGACGTGAATGGAAACATCACGTCGTCGGAAAAAAAGGAAAGCGCAAGCAAATTGCATTGGCTGGAAGACGCAGCCTTACGTCGACCAACTAAGGAGCGTCAGCGTAGCCTCTAGGGAAAGTTAAGTGGAACGGACTCCCTATGCCACAAGGTCATAGCAGACGAAAGCAAGGCGACCACGCCTCTCAACTCACAACAGTATCGAAAAACGAAGCGGAAGGAAAAGAGAAACAAACAATGACAGGCAGACATCTCTCGACAAGGCTCCACTCAAAAAAGAGACATGGTGCACACAAGGAAAAGAAAAAGAATCGCGCCCAGACGAGTCTAAGGCGCATAAGGACTAGCCAAAACGAACGGGGGAGGAAATTCCAAAACGCAAGCGCTGGTTCGTTCCAGTCCACCGACGAGGACCTCGATCCGATCGCTGATTTGAAAGTAGTGGCGTCCCTAGGTGGCGTTGAGTGACAAGTTGCGATTCTCTCAAGACGCTTGTTGAAAGAGGAACAGGGAAAGAGGACGCAAGAGCCAGGGACAGCTTCTTCTTTGGTGGACCCCGAGCCCGGCATCCTGAAAGCAGGAATGTTACCAAGCTCTTTCGAACGAACCGACGAAAGGGACAAATCAGAGTTTAACGTTCTAGAAAAAGCTTGTGTCACCGTGGGCAAAGGCAAGGGAAAAAAGTCGGACGTGCAGTGTCTCTGCAGATATCGTGGAAAGGACGTAGAGCATCGTTAAAGATAAGGGCCGGTGTCAATCAAAAAGTATCTCTGGGCGCCGAAGCACCCGCTGGGCGACTAGGGTGTGATACTCTCAGATCACAGCGCTCAACGCTGCGAGCTCAGGGGCTGGGCCGAGCCGGGAAGGGAAGATCGGCCTCGCAGGTACCGGGGGGCAGGCCTAGAAATCTCTTGACTGTGTGGGTGTGATATCAGATCCGGAACTGAACACGAAGCCGCACTCAAGATCTCGGGGTTAACCCACAAGGGGGGGTAATAAAGGACAAAAACGGGCTCGAACATTGCAGGATCATTCCAAGAAACTCTGGAGGCACTCAAATCTATTATCCATAGGTAGCCCAGCCTCATAAGCATCTTGGGGGGGGTCATAAGTCAATCCCGACCTCTCAGTCGGAATGGGCGGACAGACAGGTGCCGAACAAGTTTGCAAAAGAAGGTGAAGAAAAGGTCAGGAACAACACTTGCCCAAGGCATCTCTACAACGGATGAGCTGAAAGAGAGAGGAAGGCGAAGCACGTCACTTGCGGGGATCTCTTGGATGGGGGCAATCAACAACACCGCACGCCATTGCGTTCCCGAGAAAAAAAAAGGGTTTACACCAGGGGTAGGGCGGACAGCAAAAGGAGAGAGATGCTGGAGAAGAAAGGCATCTCTCGTTTTTTTACGTTTAGTAACTGCCGAAGAGCGAAACAAGGCAAAAAAATGTATCCAACGTTTCGGCGTATTGCCATGTGGGTGGAACGACCAAGGAAAACGGAGGTTCGCTGAAAAAGACATGGGAAGGCTCACCCCTAAAAAACAAAAAACAGCAGGCTATAGTCTCAAACTAGAAGGATGGTGGCGAGAGTCTATGAAGAGGCTTAAAGGGGACGTCAAATCGAAAAAAAGGATCGCCTCTGGAGCGAGAGCGATGGGGACATCGAACATCTGGAAAACTTGCATGCTATATGGAGGGGACAAAACTCAAAAGAGGACGATAACAAGGGAACGGATTATTCCAAAGCCAGCAAAGAAGACTGGGTTTTTTCCCGATTTGGAAAAAAGAAGGAATGTTGTCGCGAACGCACGATGAAGAAAACGGAACTAAAAATTTGGGAGATTGTAGGCAATATCTAACTAAAAAAATGATCGGACAGGCTGGTGCCGGAAATAAGGCGGACACCAATATATCGCTGAAAACTAAATCGGACCGTAGAAACTCAAAAAGGGGATGAGTATTTTCCGCGCAACGGTCCGCATGGAAGAAGGCGCTGACCTCACAGGATATCTATAGAGTAAGAGAATCTAGGGAAAAGCTTGCGGAAGATTTCGCGTATCCTTGCGAGCCTGGGGGCGCACATAACCGCGCTGCATATTCTACAGGGGAGAGTGCAGGGGATGATACCCGGGATGTTGGCTTGTAGGAGAAAGGGACTGAAAACAGCGGTAGAGGGTGGTCCAGGACCAAAGAGGGGGGCAAGTTCTTGTCTACTCGTTCCTGGACCGTTTGCTGTTGCTGTCGCGTCGGCGAGAACATTTGTCTCAAAGGCGAAAATATTCAAAATAAAAGACGCTCCGAGGGGGGCGTTCCACCCGAGAACACCGCGGGGGGGAGTAGGGTCGACGTGAAAAACTTGGCTCCTGATAGTAAATAAATGTGTGGCACGCTCTCTTTCTGCTTCCGGGTAATCATTACCCCGAGGAGACAAAAAGAGGACACTCGGAGAAAGCCACAGTGAAAAGAGGCAGGGGGGAGGGGCTAGGACCTCCAGAATGAGAAAGGAGGGCTAGCTAAAGAAAAGCGGGGCGGTAGACTGTGGTTCAAAAACGGGAAGTTGTAAAGGGAGTCTCTTCGAAGGGCTTTGATGCTTAAACTTTCGAAGAGATCAGATGGGGGAGAGCGCTCCGCATCAACAATGGAGGTAAGGGTGTGGCAGTATGGTCGCCCATTTTGTGTTCCTGAACAGAGCGACTAAAATCTGATAAGGAAACCGTGCAAGCAGGAAGGTGAGTTTAAAAATGTGTGACGCTAGTACCGAGAGAAAACCACAACTGAAACATAAAAGGAGAAGCCCACTTGCAAACATAGAAAACAGCGATCGGAACTAGTTGAACTAGGGTGCGGAAGAGCGTGGCGGGAGAAAAGTAGGTGGGCCGACAAAAGTATGTAACCTTGGGGGGGAACTCGCGCAAAGTGTGAACGTTTGAAGCAAAAACTTATGTAGGCTCCGTTTTCAAACTTCAAAACGAGAAACGAAGACGGAAGAGAAGGTGTTAACGGAAGGGACCGTGGTTGTTCAACAGAAGGCCACCGGGACACGAAAGAAAAGTCAAAAGTCTCGCAAGCTCCAGCCGATCCATGCGAAGCTACAAATCAAAAAAAAAATCACTGCCGGGACAATGCAAAAGAAAAGGAAAACTTCCAAGGCTCGTCAAACCACTGCCGAGAAGCAAAATCCAGTGAAGGGCGGCAAAGGGAAAGTGGAGAACCCATAGGTTCTCTTCAAGGTCTACAAGACCGAGCGAGGGAGAGGGAGTTGTAAGGTCCGGCCCGGGGATCAACGTGCACTCGGAAGAACTCAACAAAAAAAAACAACCGCTCACATCAACCGCCCGGCTCGAAGACAAGGGAAAGTCTCGATGGGTCACAGGACTAGGCCAAAACGCTCCCATCCTGAACTAAAGTGCTCGTATCGCACAGAGACGGTGGAGCCATCAAGAACCTTCCCCTGAAATAAATCTGCATCTCCGCCGCGATTGGAAAAAATCAGAAGCAAAAAAAAAAGGGGCGATGAACGGAAAGCTCGGAATCTATGGATGCCGATCGCGGGGATGGACAAAAGCACGTGTCTGTCAATGAGGACGCCTTTGGACTCACTTAACACAGTAGGATCCAGAAGAAAATAGCGCTGGGTCGAAACCCAATTGATAAAGACTGGGGGAATACCGATCAGACACACGTCAAATGGAGCCAGTCTCCTCTCAAGCACTCGAATAATCCAGGGGAACGGGGCGACTATGGCCAAAAACACAGCTCTCACCAGGTTTTACGTGGTCTCTCACCAAGTGGTTGTCACCACAGTGCGAAAGGGCGCGCTTCAGAAAAAAATCGGAAACCTATTAAGGAAGGGTCTTCTCGGGGGAATCGTCCCGTTGTGAGCACGCTGTGAGGGGGAAAGAAACAATATCGCACTCGGGGGAAAATGGGCAAAAAAAAGAGGGAAGCGGTTAAGCCATCTCAAATCAACCGGACAGCTCCTTCACCTCTTTAGTGGCAGGCCGGCAGGAAAATAGGGGAACTCGCGATTAGCAAGGGGGGACGAACCGTTGGCACCAAAGAGGTCTGTGGGTGGGTGTACCCAGGTGACCCGCCAGGGCACTGGCTAGCGCAGCCTCGTGGACGGCAATAATAACAAAAGGCGAGGTTATATCTCTGCGGGTATTCAGGATTGGCGAGAGAGCCGCGCTGAAAAGGCAAGGAAAAGGAGAAGAGGTCCTAGCTCAAAAGCGAGGATCTCTTAAGAATCGAGAACAAGAAAAAACTAGCGGGGGCGTCCATGCGGCTAGGGGGATGCAAAAAAGAAATGTCACGGGTAACCTTTTACGCCATTGACCAGAGAGAAAGAGGACTTCCGGTATCTCTACAAACAACTAGGGAGGAAAAGAAAAGGAGGAGGAAACAGCGTTCAGCTTGGAAGGCAGGGTTAGACCAGGCGCAAGGAGGCCAAAAATTGTTCGTGCCGACGATGGTGAGTTAATAGATCTGGGAAGAAAAAGGGAAATCGGAGCTGGCGCGAAAAAAAAGGAGTCGATTGTTGCAGGTTAGCTGGAAGAAAAGAGACAAGATGACCGGATAGAGGCCCCTGTACATTTGGGGCAGCGCGGTCTGCGAGGAGACAGGAAGGGGGAAACGAGTCGTCACAAAACACAAAAAAACGAAGGGGGCGTCTGGCACCGCCGGGGGAGAAATGGTTTCCTCAACGACTAATACATCCCAGAAGGAGACGTCCGTGGAGGGGAAAGGCGGCGGGGAGGAGAGGAAAGCGGCACCGCGGGAGGTTCTGTAATTGGCAAAAGGGGAGAAGATGGTAAAACTCAAAAAGTGCTCAGTGAAGAAACAGAAGGTAAAGCTTTTCCTATTTTTTCTGAAGGAGAGGCATTTCCGCAGGAACGGGGAATAAACTGGGAAGGAAAATGGGGGGAAACTGAGAGAGAATATTAAAAGGGGGAAGAAGACAAGCGGCAAGGCCGCGGCTTGCGTCTTCAGGAGATGTAGGGGCCGGAAAATGGCTGACCAAAAAGGAGAGACGCTCGTGGCGGTGGGAAAGACAAGTATGGAGCGACTTTGGAAGCGAAAGGGGGAGGGCAGGCAGTTAAGTCCGATGACATCATATAGGACGAGGGGATCGAAAGAGAAGAAGAATTAAAGCTCAAGAGGGACATTAAACCGGAAGACTTCGAGGGATCCATGTTGTGATGCCAGGAAAAAAGAGGTCGAGCTGCGAAGCAGGGTCAAGGGGGTCACTGGGTCCACGGTTTAATTACGTGGTGTGGGGAAGGGAGGGAAGGGGGGGGACCTATCTTCGGGAAAAGGGCTGAGAGAAGGCGGTTGAAGCGACGGGGTAAGGGATTGAAAGGTCGCGAAAATTGTGGGAGGGGACTGGAAATAAAAAAGTCAAAAAGGGTTTTTTCACTCGGAGCAGGGGGGAGAAAATCGGAGGGGGGAGTAGGTCCGACGTGAAACATCTGGAATGAGAGGAAGCTCCAATAAGGGGGCTAGCGCAGGTGTCGACTGGGACGTCATGAGGTTACGACTCTCAGACTTAGAAAGGAGAAACTGGAGGAGTGTCCTGGCCGATAGTCCGAAAGGAGCGGAAGTGACGGATGGGCTAACAACTGGAATCATCTGGGCAAGGGTTCCACAAATAAGACGGACGGGAGGAGGGGGAGAGGAAAAGGGGAGGGGAGACGAGCGAATTGGGGGGGGGGCCTCAAATGAAAACGGAGAGGGGGGGGGGAAGGGGACAATTCGGGGGAAAAAAACATTGGCTAAGCAAATCCAATTAGAGCCTAAAAGAGGAGAAAAATGTCAACCTTGGGACGCGTAAGGAGAGAGTTCTGGTTTGAGCGGCTCGGGGAAAGGAGGAAAA
>Ga0179593_1539939_pt1 | contig 14183 bp, 16 predicted proteins | sample CZODoug2_1_08_16_FD_185931 | JGI IMG/M metagenome (GOLD analysis project Ga0179593, IMG submission 185931) | Vadose zone soil fungal communities from Angelo Coast Range Reserve, California, USA - CZODoug2_1_08_16fungal (PacBio error correction) | ecosystem: Environmental > Terrestrial > Soil >...
GGCGAAATCGGAGATATCCCATGCAAATCGCTTTCTTCCGGACATTCAAGAAGGGGGGGAAGGGGAATTACTGAAGGGTGTCCCCAAGGATGCGGCAAAGGTGCGGGACGGAAAAACCTTAACAAGGAGAAGAGAAATGTCGCGGGCATACAAACAGAAAGCCGAAAGAGGGAGTCTCGGGGCAGTACCGCCCGAAGGTTTGAGCAAGCTTCAAGGGGGGGGGAAAAAAAGCGCGCGAAGGGGCTGCAGTGGCGCCGATCCCATCAGACGAGAAAAGGGGGGGCATTCAGAAGATATGTAGAAAAGAGGAAAATGTTGGGTCCTATCGCCGAAAAGGGGGGAATAAGCCGAGAGGTGGTCAACCGCGGTGCCGGTGAATAAGCCCAGAAGGGGAACCTAGAGCTTGGTAGAGGGTATTCAGCAGACAACCACGAGATGGACATGGAATCACAAGGGAAAGGTCAGTCCACCGAAAACGCCGCCTGCCGGTCCGGTAAGGGTGGCTCAATGGATGAATACCCTCCAAAAAAAGGGGTTCGTTACGGGTGAGGCGAAGAAAAGAGCGGAACGGGTAAAAATTGTCGTGGATTCGGGGGGGGAATCTAAGAACCGGTCTCAGATGTAAAGCGCCGGTTGTATCAAAAAAACGGATACACACTCGGGCGAGAGAAAAAAGGACATGGCTTCACATCAACCCCAGAAAAGGGACGCTAATAAGGAGGGGTGTCTCAGATGTGATGGTGGAAGGATGCACAGGAAGAGGGCGCTAGACAGAATTGGCGGATAATCGGGAAAAGAGAAAGTCAAGGAGTCCAAACAACGCCGGACTCATAGCACCCGGAAAAAAGTCGCCTTGACGGGATGGCGCTCTATAAACACTTAGAGGGGAAAAGAGAAGGAGGAGGAATCGAAGTCAAAGGGAGAGCGGTTTCACGAAAGAGAAAAAGCTGCGAAGTGGCAAAAGTAAGATCACCCGTGGAAATCTAAGAATAAAGTCTGGCAACAGCCAAACGGGTCCTAGACGCAGGGGGGGGACAAAAGACGCAAAAAGGCGGACCATTATGAGGGGGGCGCGAAATTGATAGATCAAGAGGCCTACTACGTAAGGCCTATCGCCTGTTAGGCGTAAACCGGTGGTCCACCATGGCGGGAAAAAGAGAGGTTCAATCAAAAAAAAAATCAAGGGGGAAAAAACATTCTGAGGGAGAAGCTAAGAAAAAATGCAGAGAAAATATTAGGAAAAAAGGAAACACAAAACAACGAAACCAAAAAAAAAAAAAAAAAAAAAAAAAAAAAAAAAAAAACAAACAAAAAAAAAAAAAAAAAAAAAAAAAAAAAAAAAAAAAAAAACACACAAAAAAAAAAAGAAAAAAAAAAAAAAAAACACAAAGGACTTCCCCCTCGCTATGTGGAAAGGGGGGGAGAAGAGCTATTTCACACAAAGGAAATTCGAGTTGTTCCTAGCCCCGGAACCGCAAGCAAGGGGATCCCTGCAATGGAAAAAAAACGGCACCCGTGCGGCATCTCCATGGGATCTCAAGCGTTCTGGCGGAAAGAACACCCACTCGGTTTATTCTACGACGGACAAGGGGGGCACTTGTCTGAAAAAACCTATAACGGGAAGCGACTCACGGGAAAAGGGAGGGTTCTGGAAGGAGAACAAGATCGATTTGGAGACGGTCATTTCTAGTAAGCATTGGAAGAGGAGCGGAATGCGAAAAAGCATGAGGAGACGAAGAGGCCAAACAGGTTGCGCTTGCCGGGAGGAAGACGTGGGCCGCTCATGGCGAGATTTCAAGAGTACGCTGGGAAAAAAAGGCAGGCCTACGGAGATGCGATAACGGGGGCGCGAAAAAAAAATTCAAATAAGACGAGGGGGGGGGGAAAACAAACTGCTCCGGTGCGAATTCAGGGAAAAAATTTTGTAGTTAGAGAGGGGGAACCCACGAAAAAGAGCAAACTCCTTCAAAGATGCGCCGATCACCTCTAAGAGGATCGAGAAACGCGGTCACAAAAATCTGTCCCTGTTCGGGAGGAAATGAAACCATCTCAAGGTACAGCGAAAAATCACAGGAAACTTCATAGTGAGGCCTGGTCCGAAAAAAAAGGAGGCACGATTGGGGAAAGGAGGCTCAAACCATAATACCGTCGAAGGGAAGGTTTCAAAGAAAAAGGCGCAAGGGGGGGAGTTCTTTTGGAGGATCGACGGACCCTTGGAATTGGCGCAGGAAAAGGGCAGACAGCAAAAGAAAGGAGTCACCAAAGCGCGTCTGGCCACGCCCAAATTAAAGAAAAACACTGTACAGTAGGAGAAAAAGAACTCACACAAAAGGGGGGAGGGGGGGAAATATATGCAAAGGTGCTCGGAACGAAGTTGGGGCGGGGGAGGTTTCTGGGAACGAGAGCGGAGGGGCCGCGCAAGCTCTCCAAAAAGGTTCCCGTACGATAGGGAAAAAAAAAGGAAAGACGCCATTGAGGAGGGTTTGTGGAACAAGGGAACCTTCCGAGGGATGGTTGGAAGACATCTGAAGAAAAAAAAGCCAAAGCCTCAATCAGTAAGAAAAGTGCGTGGGAGTGTGAAGGGACTGGTGGAATCTAACGACATGCTTGGGAAAAAAGGACGCTATTGACCGGGTTCGGGAGCATCTTTGCGTTGAAAAGAGGGGGTAGGTGGGGGGGGGGGGGGGGAAAATATCCCTCACAAGACTGACGAAGGCATGCGCGTCACGGAGTTAAAAAACTCTCTTGGGGAGTGACAACGGGTCTGCTGGAAAAACCAAGAAGAGCGAAGAAGAGGATGCCTTTATATGGGATGGCACCGTGAGGAAAGAAGGGGACCAACGTGAGAAAACTCCGCAATCCCTTCTCTAAAGGGGGGTCCGAGGTGCCCGTAGCGAAAAAGGGAAAATATTAACGGCAATTCAATGAAGTGAGGAAAAAAAGTAGAGTACAAAAGGGGGGGGGGGGGGTCGGGGACATCAGGGTTTCTTAACTTCTCGAGGGGGGACTTCCATGAGGAATAAGGGGAAAAAGCCTTAGTGGGGGTGAATTAAACTCGTAGAATACGGAGGACGACGGGGACCTGAATTCCGATGGGATAGGTAACATGTGAACAAGACCTTGGGGTCCCTGGTCTGCGGACCTTAGATTCTTCTCTCCAGGGGGATAGACAAACAAAGCGAATTTTGGGTTTTCCAAAAAGCATTATAAAAGGTTAAGAGCGCAGTTGTTGCCCGAAGGAGTCTTTTGGGTGGTGGTTTTATCCGAAAGAAAGTTTTTCACGGAAAAAAAAAAACTGCAGAGGGGGGAAAGCTCCCGCGAAGAATGTTTTTTGGAAAATTGATGGGCTGGGAGGGTGCAACGACTGGTGAACCCCTTGGCAATCCGGTATCCTGTTGGTAACACAGTCGCTCGGATTCCAGTACAGGGGGCTGGCCAAATCGAGAAAACCAAATAAAAAAGAAAAACCACTACAAGGGGAGGGCCCTCTCAGGTCAAAGCAAAGGAGCATTCATTTTACTGGGGTTGTCAAAGCACCGCGGAGAAATGCTGGAAAGAATCTTAAGAGGAACGGTCAATGGGGGGAGAGGATTTTGGAGGCGCGCCCCGTAGGAGGCTTGGAGGCCCAGCGAAAAGGGGAGGATTCCAAGGGGAAGAACGCTGTCCAAGGTTGGAAAGATGGGGAACCAATGCCTTGCAAAAAGCTTCAAGAAAAGGCGAAAAGGGGTGGGGGGGTCCATAAATCATAAGTCGGCCTGTGGCCTTTAAAAGGGGGTTAAAGGAGAAAATGGCTTCCAACAAGAGGTTCGAGCGCGCCTCGCGAAAAATGCCAATCCACCATCTCGGGAATTCCGATCAGGGATTAGCGCATGGAGAGGGTTGGGGGAGTTGGGGTAGTCGACATCGGGACTTTGTCAGGCTCTCTCTCGGTGAATTTAAGGATAAAAAGGAGGGGGACTGCGCAGCCTCCTTCAGATGGATACGACATTCCCCGGGGGTCCTAGAATCACCCATACGCTAATGGGGAAAAGGAGCTAATCCGTCAGCTTAGTGAAGACGAGCGCCTGTGGTTAGGAGTGAACTACCGGAAGCAAACGGCAACATGACAAGAAATTGGAAGGCAGAATGGGGCAAGGGGGATCCATGGGGAAAAAAAAAAGGCATCCGTTGGAAAGAAGGTTCGACTCAGCGAAAGCATCGACTAGGCGAGGCCGCGGGGTGCCATCAAACCACCGGGGTAAAAGGGAAAAAAACCATAGGGGGAGTCGTTAAATGGGGGGAGAAGACGTCAGAAAGTGGATGGAGCTCCAATTAGAAGGCTATGCCTGGGAATTGTAGGGAGGTGATCGACTGATCCAATTGGGGGGGAAATCGCGAAAAAACAAAAATGGGATCTCTCCCCGAAGGAGTAAAGGGGCCTATCACCCGCTACTCGATTCGAAACGGCGTTTTGGCAGAGGAAGGGAGACAATTCTTAAAAGAAAGGGACACTTTTAACTGTTGCATCGGAGGCCCCGCCACACATCATGAAGGCATTGGGGGGACCTTGTGTAAAAAGGACATCATGAAAACCCTTCCCTGGAAGGGACAGTATGAACGCGAGAGGGAAGGGTGTATATGGCCTCCGACTCGCCATCTCTATAAAAAAAAGGATGTATGGGAAAAAGTGTTGGGGGGAGGTCTATATCTATACAAAAAAATGCGGGGGGGGAACTTGACAATCCTGACAGCCATTACTGTTACGGGTCCCGGGGTACAATCTAGGAAATTAAAGTTTGACGGGCGGGCAGACCGAGGGAAACAGGGGGAAAAGATGACCATTCTAATAGTGGGGTCCGAAGTGCATCGCAGACACGGGAAAAATCGCGGGGATCGGAGGACAGGCACTCGGGTGAAAGCCGCAAGGAAGGTTTTAGTCCGTGCGTACGGGAAAGGAAAAATGGGGGCTCCGGGAAAGTCCACAAGGTCTAACACGGAGAAAGAGATCCTTGTATAGAATTCCCATGCAGAGCTGAGTCACCGTAAAGGGGAGATCCGGGCAGGGAGGTTGGGGGAGACCTCGGGGAAGTGGTCCGGGCAAGAAGAAGGAATGTCCTGACAAAGAGTTTCTATGAGTTAAAGACAGGAAACAAAGAAGTGACCATGGAGAAAAGGGGGCCGTTGAAAGTCCATGCGGCCAAACCGTTTCAAAGAGGCCGCTGGTTGCGGGTATGGCATACCCGCGCAGCACCGGACGCAGGTGGCTTAAGGAGGGGGGGATGAGGGGCGCACGACGGAACCCGTAGAACGTTGCAGGGGTGTTTGAGATAAACCCTTTTGCGGACGCAGAAAGGAAGGTCATCTAGGGGGGACCGGTTTGTCTCAACCGTCAAGGCGAAACGCGTTTCACATTAAAAAACCCGCTTGGAGGCCCAACATCAAAAAAACAAATAATAAGCGAACGTTATCGGAAAGCATCGAGAAGGGGGTGGGTTATGACGGCAGACAATCGACAAGAATGTGGCCGTCTTCGAGGAGAAGCCCGTCCCGGAGAAAAAATCAACTCCAGCTACCTTATCCGCGCATGAGATGGGCTTGCGGCAATGGAGAGGGAGTATAAAAAAGAAAAGGGGGACGATGGCGAAATGAACCGGGAAAGAGGCGCGGAGGAGAAACGGCAAGCGGGAAGCTAGGTACAACAATGGGAAAGATCCCCAAGGGGGAGGCTAGATCGAAAAATAGGACACAGCCTGGACGGGGGGGAGAACCACAACAAAAAAAGGCTGCTGCCCATGATTTTGGGCAGAAAACGGGCAAGCCACGATGATAGAGAGAAAATGCCAGACTCGAGCGCTCCGATGCGAGGGGAAAAAGAAACAGGGATGTCGGAGGGCCGACAACACGCTTCGTGAAAACAGACAGCCCAAGGTGGAAAAAAAAAAGAAATTCTCGCAGGCACGAGAGCAAAATCCTAGGCAAACATAGTCGTAACGGGGATCACAACGCCCGAGGAGTGCAAACAGGCAGATGGAGAAAAGGCCTCTGCGATGAACACCGTGTCAAAAACCGTCGGGGGGTTTTTGGGTCCGATAAAAAAGAGAGAACGCATAGGGTCATTCCCAAAATGCCTGAGAAATTCTTTTAAGAGACATTTAACAGATCATCTGCCCTGAAGGAACTTGTAGGGCTAGAGAGGAAACAAAGCTCGACAACAATGAGGGAAGTTTGGCAGGAAAGGACCTTTATATCTCGATAACTAAACAAGAAAGCGCGAAAGTTACTTGAACTGGGATTCAAAAGCCCATCGGGGTAAATCGGATGAACTTAGGCATGACAGGATAGTCTGCTCCGAAGGAAAAAGGGACGTCGCATACGGTTCCAGTGGGAAGAGAAGTTTGCTTTCTGCGACGGGGGGGCCTGCCTAGGAGTCAGTCTACGGTTCCAAGAAGAGAAAGGCAAGCCTACTGGTTAATCGCGAGAAGTAAACGCTGAGATTAAAATTTCAATACTCAATCCAACTGCCAGAAGCTCGAAAGGAAGAGGGAGACCTAAGGGGGGGGGATTTCTAGGGATTGAAAACACGAAGCTCGCGTCCTTCCAGGAAAGGAACTCAATCTCCGAATAGCTATCGATAGAGGGAGGACAAGCGGAACTCAGGGAAGAAAAATTCCAACTGCGACAGCAAAACTCCGCCGCGGCAATATTGAGGCACTTGGCGCAGGAGGGGGGAGAAAGCTATTTGCCGTCTCCGAAAAGAAAAGAGAAGGCCGAATTTCAAAGGGTGGTCCACCAATCTTCTAAAAGGGCTCGATGAACGGATAGATCTGGAATCCCCTTTGAAACCTTCTTTGGGAGAGGGCGGTGCAAACAGAGTTCGTCGCAAAAAGGGGGAGTTCGGACACGACAAAAATTTCTCGTCAAAAGTACACATGGAGTAATAAGACAACAACAAATGGAAGAAAAAGGATAGGAATGCTATTTTTTAGAAATTCGCGTTTTCCTAGAAAGTGGGAGGAGGGAACCTACTCGATCGGGGACGACCGGCGTCAAAAAGCTCTCCCAAGAGGAAAGAACACGGTCCGTCTCTAGAAAAAGGAGCGCAAGGCGCGCGTGGTGGGGGTGAACCAAGGAAGAAAGGAAAAAGCCGGCGAGGGATGGTTGGGAACGAACGCACAAGGGGAAGAACGCCGGCTCTCCAAAGGAAGACTCAGCTGCCGTCGGGAGGAGGGGGGGTCGGGGGGGGATCGGAAAACAAGAGCTGAATACTACAGGTGTCATGCTTGGAAATAGGGAGAGGGGAGCGCCTCTTCTATAGGTGGGGGGGGGGCTCATCGGAGGGTCGCAGGATGGGGGGAAAGCTCTCACACACAAGGACGATGACGATCCTTCAACGAGGGGGACCGGGATAAAATTTGGCTCTCGATGATTTGGACGTGTCGGCAGGCAGAGAAAAGGCTGCCGAGAAAAGACTGGTCGGCCCCTTTCATAGAGGGAGATGGCTGGACGACCGTCTATATGAACCGCGAAGACCAAAGTCGCAATGAGAAGGGGAACAAGCAACGAGAAAGACACTGTAAAAGGGAGCGTGCAGGGAGATGTCTTGGAAGGAAATTAATCCTTGGTCCAATGCGTTCAGAGACTGAGCAAAGTTGGGGGGCTTGAAGAGCCAGGAGGAGCGTACGGGGGAAAGGTAGGGGCCGGGTATAAGATATAACGTTAAGAAGGGACAAAGGCCGTCGGGGGGGGTTGAGGCATGACGATATCTTGTTTGCATAGAGTCCCGATTCCCTGGGAAAAGCCTATGGTAGAGGTCCATGGCGATCCCAAGCAAAAGGGGAGTCGGGAAAGGGGGAGCGCACAGGATGTGGTCTCGAGGTGGAGAGGATCGAAGGGGTCAAGAGGGGTCCATAGCAGATAACGGTGCCAGCAGAGGATTGGCCGAGGCGTGAGGGGGGGTAGCCGGAAGTATTTTTGGCAACGTAAATCTTACAGGGGGGGGGGGCGTCAACGAAGAGGAGGTTGTGACAAAAGGGGATGGTGATGAAACGACCGTTGCCCCTGGGCCACGCCGGGGGGTGGGAAAGTTGTTCCGAGAACGCAAGCTCTCGGAGTCCGCGAAAATTCGGCGCTGATCGAGGAAGAGGGTGCGGGAAAAATCTCGAAAGGACCTACAAACAAGGGAACATGCATGGGGGAAAAGTGGTTTGGTCAAAAAGGAAAAAAGCAAAAACCCCAGGGGGCCCAGGCAGGTAAAAAAAGAATTCGCAGATAGGGGGAATGGGGAGGAGTCAGTGGGTGGGAACTTCGCGAGGCAAGGTCGAACCCTCAAAAGAGGACTTCGATGACCAAGGAATGAGTGCGAAGCGAGAGTTTGTACCGGGGGGCGGGGACATGACCCCTCAGAGGAGGCGCGAAGGTTTTGGGGGGGTCGAAATAAGAGTCCGAGGGAAGGAGCCGCTGGCGGTTCGGCGTCACAGGACATGGGGAGAGCTCGCCGCCTCAGCAAAAAAACAGACATCTCGATTACCCTAAGATCCGGCTCGCGCGGGAAACTGTTGGTTGTGGGTATCTCAAGCGGTCCTGGGGAGCCGTCGAGAAAAAAAGTTTCGAATTTGTTGAAAGAGAAAAGCGCTCCGCAAGTCATCGGGGGAAGACATGAAAAAGGGGCAAAAGGATCACCACCAATCCCGATCAGGGGGAGGAAGCGCTGCGGCTAATCGAAAGAAACAGCGTTAAGCAACGAGCAGACTTTGTAGGGAGGGGGAGGGCCACTAAAATGACGAAAGCAGTCGGATGAAAGGGAAACGAAGGACCGTTGCCTCATTTGGACAATCAACGTGAGGAAAGGGGCAACCAATCTAGGGGCAATGGCGGTCGAACACGTCCGCGAAAGCGGAAAGGGGCCATGAGAAGCGGTTGGGCCGATCACACCGGCAAAAGTGTACCAAAAAACCTCGATTCTATAGGGGGAAGGCTACAGTACGGGAATTCTCCAAGGAGAAAAGGGGAGATGCAGGGTTTAGACGAATTTCACGAATCCGAAAAAATGTGGGGGGGCCGGTCTCTCAAGGAAAAGAACAATTAAGAGAAACCCAATAACGTTGCCAGGTAATGCCCTACCACCGAGACGAATATCGACATCTTGAGGGGGGGGGTTCGATAGGTCTACAGATTACCAAATGGAGAATAACTTGTTGGCCCATCGGGGCTGCCGGAAAAAAAAATCATTGGAGGGGATATATTTCATTGGGGGACCGGACATAATGCCTGTAAGTCCCTGGGGGGGGGGCCGTCAAAGAAAGATCTTTATGTGGAGTCATGTTAATCCTGACTCTCCATCCTCTACTCAAAAAAAACAACTTAGGGAAGAGAAAAGCTATTTTGGAGAAGGAGAAATTAGAACTACACAATCAAGACGCGAGGTTACGCCAGGACGTTGCCAGAAAAGAGGGAGGGCCGGTCCCAGTAAAGCACCTGATTGGGTCGTCGCCAGAAAAGGAGAAACTTTTACAGGAGCCATTGAGGTGGTCTCGGGGGGAGAGGGGGAAAATCTCAAGGATCAGCTGAGACTCGGGGGACGTTCCAGTCCGGCACGCATTCTTTGGAGGCACTCTTCAAGGGGTTAGGGCTGCGAAGAAAAGGGATTGCAAAGGACCCGGACGTCTCCAAAAGCAATAGGAGAAGACCATGCAGCGTCCTTCAGAAGGGGAAAGATTCCCACGTTAAGAAAATTCGAACGAGAGAGGAAGCCGACGAGGGGTGGGGTCCCTCGCCGGGGGGACTTGGTGAAGGAAAAAAGCTCTCGGGGACACCGAGAAGATCGCTGATACCCTCGATAGGGAATAAACAGGGGACGAGATGACGGGGTGCCAGGTCAAAGGGCCTGGGGTGGAAACACCGACTGAAAAAAAACCTGCTAAATTTACAGGGGGGGGGGGACATTCCTTCTGGGCTTGGAGTGGCAATACGCCGCCAAACGGAGAGAAGGCTTCAAGGAGGGGGGGGGAGTATTTCGGAAGGCAAGGTAAAAATTAAAAAAAAAAAAAAAAAAAAAAAAAAAAAAAAAAAATCGGGATCTGCAGGGTGTTATACGGTCCGGGGCGCTCATCAGGCAGGGCAGAGAGGGGAACGTTTGTAGAAACATGCAAGGAAACCGGTGGATCGACGTCGAAAAAACAATCGGGCGCTCACAACCGCAACACCACCAGAAAATTAGCGAACCGTGAAGGAATATGGGGAGGGTTGCCTGAGGGAAAGACGCGCAGAGACCATCATTGGGGGGGCCGAAGGTCTTCTCCTTTCACGCCCAGGAGAAAACTTCCCGGGGAAGGAACATTATTCTGGAAACGGAAAGACTACATGAATCCTGGAAATGCCTTCACGGGAAAAAAAACACTGTGGGGTGGAAAAAAGCTCTTGAGAAAGATTCGGATCGAAAAAGTCTTTAGATGGAGGGGGCTCTCAAGCGGCGCTCAAAGTGGAAAAATTAAGAAAACCAGGGTAGTAATCGCCTAATGGTCACATTTTGGAGACGCGTTGATTTGCCACCAGGACGCAAAAGGCAATTCTTCCAATGGGGAGGATTTATTCTCTGGCGTTCAGCACGTTCATGAGGGCCTATGGCCGACTTGGAGATCCGGGAGAGGAAGTTCAGAGCCACATTAAACCTGCGTTGGGAGAATTGAAGGAACCTCGGAAAGGTGGTTCAATACAGCCATCAAGAACAAACGCATGAAGGCTATCTAAAATCCTCAGATTGAGTTACAACATATTTTCGGCTTAAGCACAAGACAACGCTCTCCGGAAAAAAAAGAGAATCTTGGCCACGGGGAGAAATCGGTCTATGGAAAAAAATTCCAACCGTAAAAGGATTGGGGGGGTGTCCTTCACCTGACAGTCTCGAAGCTCGCCCTAACAAGGGGCCTACTCAAACCTTTGGCGGGGAAGAAAATTTATCATGAAGCATAGGAACTTAAAGGGGGAGTTCGATATACAAGAACAGCGGGATTCCACAAGGGAAGGCACGGGGCATAAAGTTCCGTTATCTTCGAAAATGAACCGTGCTCTTGGAAGGATGAACTGAGGGAGGAGAAACAATCAACTCGAGGGGGGCGACGCTATGTCTCAGGGAGGCATTGGATGCATTACCGAGTCTCGACACATTCGGAAAAGCGAGCCAAAAGGCCAGTTGGGAAAAAGACTCTGCTTCCGGGGGCGGAGACTTTGGGCCCAGAGAGAAAAAAATCTCGGGGTCCCTCCAGAGAGGCTTCATTCCGGAGGAGTTGACTCGTCGTACTGGGAGGAGGGGGAAATCACCTACCCGGAATAATCGAAGTTAAGCCAAACTTCAGGCGCTAATGAAGAGTCCTCTAAGAGGTCGTTAGAAGTGAACCACCACAGGAAAAGCGAAAGCCTTCCCCAAATGCGCAGGAAAAACCTGTAAGGCGGAAAGTCGCTTCCTTCCAGTAGGGAGACTCCGTTACGAACGCCGCCGCCGCGGCAGATTGAAGAAGGGCCCGGCGGGAGGAAGGAGGGGGGACGCGCGGACAACAGAAATACCGTCCTAAAATGGTTACCCCCAACTTCTCAAGGAAGAAGGCTTTGAGGACCCTGGAGGCAGCTGTTGGCTTGAATACTCAGCTAAGTCGTCCAGAACTCTCTCGGAGGAAACGCCAATGGCTCGTAAAAGAAAAGGGAAAGGGGTTCTCTCGAAAGTCACAACCACAGGATTGAAAGAACATAGAAGAGAAAGTACGTGCGAGGGGGCTAGAAATTTGGCGGGAGGGGGGGCCCGAGCTCGGTCGGACCGAAACTTGACGAGGATTTCCCTCCACCCTCCATCAGGAGAAAAAGGTCGTATCGAGAAAAAGAATAGAAAATTTCTCAAAGGGTGGTTAAAAAAGGAATTCTGACCGGCTAGGGAGGGGCTACGCCTCACATGGGGGGGGGGGAAGCAGACCGTCGAAAAAGGCCCTAAGAGGGGTCGGAGGATGGGGAACTTTTTAAAGGGACGGAGAGGGGGGGGTGGAATACTAGCCAGTCATCTTTTAATCGAGGAGAATCTCCTATGAGATAGTTGACTGAGCGCATCCGAAAAGGAAAATCTTTCTGTGGGGATCTCTCACTACAAAATTGAAGACTATTACCTTCGGCAACCCCTGCTGGCCGAATTAGGGAATCGGCGAAGGAGAAAAAGACCCCATGATCAAGCTATCGTCGGAGGATGCTATCGTCCTAGGGGAATGGGCCGAGCGGGGTCGATCTGACTCTCGGGGGAGACCCACTGCCAAAATAAAGGGTCACCTGAGAGCACAAAAAGGGGGTCGAGAAGGGATTCCTCAAAAAGGTCTGCTGAAGAATTAGATCAATGCAAAATGCAAGGGGGCCTTAGGAAAGGACCGTCAAATAGGGAGGAAAAAGTTCTTGCCATCGCGTTTCTGGAGGCTATGTAAGTGCCGTTATCGGAAAAATAAAGAAAGTGCCAAGGCCGCGGTTGTTTGTGAGAGTTTGGGGATAGGGGCCCGACCTAAAGAAGAAACAGGCTCCTTTCCCAATGTGGTGGCCCCACAAGGGGCTTCGCAAAGAAGGGCGAGACTCCGGTAGAAGGGAGAGGCACCAAAGCGAAAAAAGGGTGGCAACTTGTCCAAAGAGTCCAATGATCCGGGGGACCCGCTGCGAGGGGGGGCCGAGGGGAATTTTCTTTGTCTCCGGAAGAAAGGGGGGGTGTGCAACGTCCATCTGGAATTTTGAGCTAGCCCGCGAATGCGTTTGGGGACAAGGGATTTTATTGAAACGAGCTTGGAAAGAAGGAAAGGCGAAAAGAGGTTTCCTGTTGGGGGGAGCGCACAGGAGCTCCAGGGAGACCGAGGAGGAAATCTTGATATTAACAAAGTGCTTGAAAAAATGGCAACTACAACTCCCTGTTAAGGGGAATTTGGGGAGGTCCGGGTGGGGAAAAATCCCTCGAGGAGACCTGGGGGGAACAGAAAACAGGCGATAAGTCGGGAAAACAAGGGGGGGATCCGAATTGGGGAGGCGAAAGTCTCTCGCCGCTGGAGAAGGTGAACCCGGAGGAGAACTGACTTTCTATTCCAGAGTCGCCCAGACGATTAAAAGTGGTTCTACAAAAGAAGGCGAAATGCCAAAATGCAGATAAATGAAAAGATTGTAACTTTTTTAAATCATGAGTCCTGCTGCGGGGGGGAAAGCCGGGAAACCAGGGGGGAAATTGCTGATAGGAGTTAGGCCACATGCATGGGCAGAAGGGGCGTCCCAGCAAAGGATGCCACAGAATCAATAACCATCTCTACGATCCCTCAGATCACGGGGGAGGACGCATGTATTAAGGTTTGGGGGGGGGATGTTGGGCGCCAGACGGGTAAGGGGTCATGGAAGGGGGGGGCAGGAAACGAGGGGGGGGGAGGAATGTTGATAAAAAACGGCGCGCTAGCCGGAAGGGAAGTCCAATGCCCCCGGTGCCGTGATAAAAAAAGGAAAGACCCGATCGAATGTTCAAAGATGCGCGGCGAATCCAGATGAAGGACGGGAGCGCCGTGTGCGGCGGGGGAAGTGTCACTACAATTGAGCAACAGCTGGAAGACGGAACAAAAGATCAGCAGACAGGGGGCCGAATGTTACGGGACAAACTCACGTGTGGTCAGAACCTGAATAGAAATTGGAAGGGGGATGTATAACTCTCAGTCATCGACTCGTCATTCCAAGAGAAGATTGGGGGGGAAGGAGAACAACCGGGGCGTACAACTATTCTTCCGAAATTTGGCGTCTACGTCCGAAGAAAGGAACGGTGGGAAGAAAGCCAATAGAAGGGCAGAATGAAGGGAGTGGGAATGGGATTCGCAGGGAACTCCTCCATATGGGGAATAAACCTCGCGATAAGCCGGCCAGACCCGTTAAGAGAGGATAACCAATAAGGCGTGCCGACACTGCCCCGAAGCCACCAACAAGATTAGGAGGAAACGGAAGATTCGATTTGTCTATTCAGGGGGGCGACATTAGAACATGGTGGCCTTGTAAACGGTTACTCGGTGGGAAGCAACCTCCAGAAAGAAAGAAAAAGGTGCGCATAAAGTTTCCTGGTCAAAACAGACCGGGACATAGTTCCAGGCCGGCATGGAATCAGGACACTCCACAAAGACTCGAGATGGGGAAAAAGGGGGGGGATGGTATAGATTTGAAAACTCGCA